>Ga0137418_10000570_pt1 | contig 33507 bp, 30 predicted proteins | sample CZODoug3_1_2_16f_FD_122242 | JGI IMG/M metagenome (GOLD analysis project Ga0137418, IMG submission 122242) | Vadose zone soil fungal communities from Angelo Coast Range Reserve, California, USA - CZODoug3_1_2_16fungal (Hybrid Assembly) | ecosystem: Environmental > Terrestrial > Soil > Vadose... | reverse complement strand
AACAGATCTTCGATGCAATCGACGGCATGGCGCGCGAAGCGGGCGTTGCCTGCACCTGCTACTCGCACAGCGGCGAACATATCTGGCAGGAAATCATCATGGCCGCCGAGAAGTTCGGTTGCGATGCAATATGCATGGCATCCCACGGTCGCAGAGGGATCGCGGCGGTGCTGATCGGCAGCGAGACCGTCAAGGTGCTTACGCACAGCAAGATTCCGGTACTCGTGGTTCGTTGATGACAGTTAATCGGGTGGGACCGCAGCCCGCAGCCGGCCGAGTGGGCCGGCTTTCGGGCCGTTCGCACAAGCAGGTTCGTGACGGCCACTGGCTCTCGCTTGGCCGGTTCTTGCAGCCCAGGAATCGTCTCCCTTTGCAGTCGGGGGCCGCTCGTTGTGGCCGAGATAGCGGCCGATCCTTCCAGAAATAGAACGAGGCAAGCTTCTCCGACTTGCACCCGGTCGCTCGGACCGGCGGCCGTCTCCCAGCGCTGCGCAATGCTCAACTTTTCCGCTTTTGCACGGTCAGATTGTTATGGAGCACGCCATGCTAGACGCGACGCATACAACCCGCACGACGGGTTATGTGGCCTCCGAGGAACGGACGCGGCGGCCACGCAAGATTCGACTCGACCGCGATCTCTATTGCCCGCACTCGGTCCGAGCGAGCGGCGGCGACCCCAACTGCGATCACGACTTCGAAATGGCACCCGCGGTGAGGGAGGCTGACTTCGCCATTTGGAAGTGCACCAGGTGCGGGCGCGCGTTCAAATACGAAACCTGGAAGTCCAATGTCCGCGTTGCGTCAAAGCGATCGGCGCAGCCACCACGCTGACAGTAAGCGTTGTCTCGATCGAACGCACAGGGCTCGCGGTCAGCGGTTCGGCAACGGTCGTTCCCTTGCGCACGCGCCGGAAATTGCCCCTCCCGCACCCGGCTCGCCGCAAGCCGGGTCGCCAAGGTCGCCACGGTGTTGGTGGACTCGCCCTCCGCGAGCATCTCTGTCAGGGCCTCTTCCGCCACGGCATCCAGCCGGTGCGGGTCGAGCGCCACCTGCGTACCGACCCCATCCGGCCTGATTGACGGGACCACTTTGCAATCGAGCGTAGCGTCGCGGGCTCAAATCCTGTCCGGGACACGAAGAAAATCGCGATCCCGAAACGCAAGCGCTGAGTCGAGTCTCCGAAAGCGGGGGCGGAACGTACCTGGCGGACAGAAAGGCCTTCGAGGCGTGGTCGCCTACGACATTAGGAGCGGGCAATTCGAGCGACGCCCGCTTCTGAACCACTCTGCAGCAAGTCGCAGCGCGAGCGAGGAAGTGACTTCCCTCGCTTCCGTCGCGTAGACGTTGGTCGAATATACATGTCCGAACGGTCCGCGTAGCCTAACCTCGAGGGGGGTCTGCACGGTCGCAAAGGATTGCCGAAAGGCTGACTCGATCGCTGCAAAGATAGCGAGCGGCCCGCCACAGCAGACCGATGTAGTGGACCCGCCCTGCCAAGGAGGAAGACAACGTGAAGATCCGAATCGCCCTGTTCACACCTGAACGCGCTCTGGCATCAGACGATGGCCCTGCTGCTCCCGGAGCCGGGTCGCGCCGGCGTTTCTTTGGCACTGTCGCGAGCGCGCTGTTCGCCCTGGGCAGTTTCGCAGCCGCTCCGGCCGCCGTTGCCGAGGCCGAGGACGCCTACGCCCCGCATTGGGTCGCCAGTTGGGCCACGTCTCCGGCCGCTTATTACGTGTACACAGCACCGGTCCGGCAGAATCAGGCGCTGGGATTCTCGCCCACGAAGTCGGCCGTGGCGAATATCCAACCCGACCTCTCGTTTCCCTTTCCCGACGCGAAAACTACCGGCGCAACCGCGGTCGACCAGACCATCCGCTCCATCGTCAAGCCCGACCTCTGGGGCCGCACGATGCGGGTGCGGTTGTCCAATGTCTTCGGCAACGTGCCGGTGACTTTCAGCGCAACCACCCTCGCGCTGCAGGAATACGCCGGCAACGTCGTCGACGGAACCGTCGCGCGGGTCACGTTCGGCGGTCGAGCATCGGTGACGATCCCGGCCGGCCAGCAGGCTTGGAGCGACGCCACGATATTGACGTGGATCGATGACCCAGACAATGCGCTGCTGCAGGGGCGCAACCTGGCTGTCAGCTATGCCATTCAGGGCGACAGCGGCCATATGACGCATCACAGCGGTGCCAACATGACCTCGTTCATCACCGCGGCCGGAAGCGGCGATCACACGCAGGACGTGGATGGATTCGCCTACGAGTTCACGACGACGTCCTGGTTTTTTCTGACGGCGGTCGACGTCGTGGCTTCCTCGGACACGATCGTCGTCTGCGCCTTCGGTGATTCGATCACGGATGGCACGCACACCACCCTGAATACGAATGACCGGTGGGCGAACGTGCTTTCCCGCAGGTTGCACAATGCGTTCGGAAACAAGGTCAGCGTGGTCAACGAGGCGATCGGGGGCAACCGCGTCATCAATCCGGTGGTGGTTAATGCGACTTCGGGTCCGGCTGCGGTCGATCGACTCGATCGCGACGTGCTGGGGCTGTCGGGATTGACCCACGTGATCTGGATGGAGGGCATCAACGACCTCGGGGCCGGGTACGGACAAGGCGCGAGTGCGACGCCCGTCATCGAGAATCCCGTCATTCATACGCCGGCCAATGTCATCGCGGGATATCAGAATGTGGTCGGGCGCCTGCACGCCAGGGGCATCAAGGTGATCGGCGCCACCATGACCTCTGCATTGGGCAATAACAATCCTTCAGAGGGGTGGGATCTGAACACGTTTCCCGGCTTCCTGGCCAGCGTGGACAACGGTCCGGTCATCGATAACTATCGCAAGCAGATCAATCAGTACATCCGCACTTCGGGGCTCTATGACGGCGTGGCGGATTTCGATCTGGCGACGCTCGATCCGGCCACGGGGAACATGAAAGCCGAGTATGTGCCCAACAGCCAGTTCACGCAGCTGCCGTGGGACTATCTGCATCCCAATCATGCCGGCTATAACGCCATGGGTATGGCGGTCAACATCGATCTGTTCAGGCTCGGTGATCATTGATCATCAGAATAGCGTTGTGCCGGCACCGACGGGCGGGTCGGCGCAGCGCCGGGACTGTTTCGTGCCGATCCCGTTCGAATAGCACGTGCGGCGGTGAGGTCGCCGTGGGCGTCTGATCCGGTCAACCCCGATTCCGGCCGTATTCTTCGACGCGTTGTGCCAGCTGTTCCGGCTCGAGCCGGTCGCACACCTCGAACGGCTGGCAGATCGAGAGCCTGTCCGGGCAAGTTCGAGGCGAAGAGTCCTCGCGTGGATCGATCAGCACGTGGAGGGGAAGGAGGCAAGGGGCACGACCAAGCCTTGAAAGGGCATCGTTAAGTTGGTGTCAAAGAGGGGTGATGGCAAGCCGGCGACTTCAGGTCGGAGCCGCTGAAAATTGGATTTCGGATTAGCAAGTAGCGCAAAGGAGAGTTCTTCGATGAGAAGCTTTAGCGCTTTAACAAAAGCACGACTGCGCTTCGTTCAGAGGATCGCTAAAATATTTCCGCGCCCGCTCTTCTGGGGTGGTGGAGCGCGTCAATATATTTTTGGGCTGACCCCACTATTGTTATATTTCGGAGGCAGAAACATGAATTCCGTGACGGGGATGCTGTCTGCGAAGCGGCACCAAGCCGAAGCCGTCCTATTTTCGAACGGTCAACGAAATTGTCGCGGGCCAAACCTTATAGCCTGGGCGACACTTGGCGCCGCGGTCATCGCGCTTCTCGGCATTGCGCCGCCCGCCGCTGCGGATCCAGCGAGCGGCCAACACTGGGTTGGTACATGGGGTGCGAGTCCGTCGGACGGCGCCACCGCGTTCAGCAATCAAACAATTCGCCTGATCGTTCATACCAGCGTCGGTGGCAATTCAGTACGTGTCCGGCTGTCAAATCTATTCGGGCCGCAATCGCTGGTTGTCGGTTCGGTACATGTGGCTCACAGCAGTGCAGGCGCAAGCATAGCCCCCGGCTCGGACCGGCCTGTCACTTTCAGCGGAGCGTCCTCCGTAACGATCCCCGCTGGCGCGCTTGTATTGAGCGATCCGGTCGACTTGGACGTTCCTCCGCTGTCGAATCTGGCGGTGAGCATCTACGTTCCGGGCAACACCGGTCCCGCAACGGAACACAACCTGGGGATGCAAATGAACTATATCTCCACCTCCGGGGATCACACCGGAGCGGCAGATCTGCCGGTGAGCGCGACTGCGCAATCATGGTTCTTTCTCTCCGGAGTCGAAGTGAAAACCACGACGCCGCCGCGCGCGATCGTTACGTTCGGGGATTCAATCACTGACGGCTATTGCTCCACCGTCGGCGCCAATCGCCGCTGGCCCAACGTTCTTGCAGAGCGTGTGGTTGCCGACAGGTCTCTTCGGAACCTGGCGGTCATCGATCAAGGCATCAGTGGCAACAGGATTCTGCACAACGGCCTGATCCCGGTTTTTGGCCCGGATGCCTTAGCCCGGTTCGACCGAGACGTCCTGGTTCAGTCCGGGGTCAAGTACGTGATTGTCCTCGAGGGCATCAACGATTTTGGCCACGCTGCGCCGGGTACGCCTGAGGCTGTCAATGCCGATGACATCATAGCCGGCTACCTCCAACTCATAGCTCGCGCGCATGAGCGTGGGCTCAAGATTTTCGGCGGCACGCTGACCCCTTACAAGGGAACTATATTTGCGGGCTACTACAACGACGTCGGGGAGGCCAACCGCGAGGCGGTCAATCATTGGATTCGTACGAGCGGCGCATTCGATGCGGTAATCGATTTTGAGGCTGCGGTGCAGGATCCCGCCAATCCTCTGCAGGTTCTCCCCGCCTACGATTGCGGAGACCACCTGCATCCCAACGATGCCGGGTACAAGGCAATGGCCGACTCTATCGATCTGTCGCTGTTTCGGGATTCTGACTAAGAATAGACGGAAGCAAGCCGAGCAAACGCCCCGCGCGATACGGGTCGCGCCGACCGTGAACGGCCGACGAGCAGTCGGATCTGTCCGTTCACGGCGGACCTGAGAAAGCGGTGTACGCGTACCCGGCAGAGCACTATAGGGATCCGTTTCGGGCAACCCGACATCGTCAGGCGCTTCCACCAGAGCGGCCGTAGCGGGTTCTATCTCGCCGTCGAGCGAGAAGGCGAGGTAGGTGCCGGGGACACTATCGATCTACTCGCGCGCAATGAAAGGCGTCTGACGGTCGCGGACGTGGGCGCGTTGTACGCCATGGATTCCGCGAATCAACCACTGCTCGAGAATGCGAGCGACCATCCATCGCTTCCCGCCGCCTGGCGTGACTACTTCCGAAAGCGGCTATGGGCGCCCGGTGCCTGATACGACGAGCGGCCTACGACCGGTTTTGTTAAGGGTTGCCCGACGCCCGCCCTGAAATGAAAACGGCGCAGTGAGTTAGGCTGCGCCGTCGCAACTATGACAGGCTTAACCTGTCATCCCCACTTTCCGCCATTCGGCGGTCGAGAAGTATCTCGCTGGGGATCGTTACATGATTCACTCTACGCTCGTGCCGTCCCGAGCGAGCCGCTTCGCCGCTCGCCTTGTAGAAAAAAGTGCCCCTCGTAGGGAACTAAATAGTACCATATCGGTACTAAATAGTCTCGTAAGGACCATCCCCATGCTCCGGCTGAGCAAACTGACCGACTATGGCACCGTGGCAATGGCCCATATCGCGCGCGAGCCGGACCGGATTCATGCCGCGGCTGAACTGGCGGCGGCAATCGGCGTGGCGGTGCCGACCGTCAGCAAGATCCTGAAGATGCTGACCTGGGGAAACTTGCTGCAGTCGGTGCGCGGCCCGAAGGGCGGCTACATGCTGTCGCGGCCTGCCGCCGAGATCTCCATCGCCGAGGTCATCGACGCGATGGAAGGCCCGATCGGCGTGACCGAATGCAGTGCGATTGCCGGTTTGTGCGCCCAGGAGAGATCGTGCTCGATCCGCACGAACTGGCAAGCCATCAACCGGGTAATCCGTAACGCCCTGGACGGGGTCACGCTGGCAGATCTGGCACAACCGGGCTTCAAGCCCCCTATCAAGCCCGTTCATCTGGACGCGCGGCTAGCACGTCGGCAGCGCGCGCCCGCCTAAGGAAGCCCAACATGACAGCCTCGGCACTCGAACTCGATGCGCTGATCAGCCGTCAGTACCAGCATGGTTTCTACACGGCGGTGGACGCCGATACCGTGCCGTGCGGCCTGAGCGAGGACGTGATCCGTCTGATTTCGGCCAAGAAGAACGAGCCGCCGTTCATGCTGGCGTGGCGCCTGAACGCGTATCGACACTGGCTCACCATGAAGGAGCCGCTTTGGGCCACGGTCAAGCATCCACCCATCGACTACCAGGGCATCGCCTACTACTCGGCGCCCCGATCACAAAATGGCGCAAAGAAGGGCGGACCGCAGAGCCTGGATGAGGTCGATCCGGAATTGCTGCGCGTGTATGAAAAGCTCGGCGTGCCGCTCAGAGAGCGCGAACTGCTCGCGGGCGTCGCGGTGGATGCGGTATTCGACAGCGTTTCGGTCGCAACCACCTACAAGGAGAAGCTGGCCGAGCTCGGCATCGTCTTCTGTTCGTTCTCGGAGGCCGTACAGCAGCATCCTGATCTGGTCCGCCAATACCTCGGTTCGGTGGTGCCTTACACGGACAACTTCTTCGCGACGCTCAACTCGGCCGTATTCAGCGATGGTTCGTTCTGCTACATCCCGTCCGGCGTGCGCTGCCCGATGGAGCTGTCCACGTACTTTCGCATCAATGCCCGCAACACGGGCCAGTTCGAGCGCACGCTGATCATTGCCGACCAGGGCGCGTATGTGAGCTACCTGGAGGGCTGCACGGCGCCGATGCGCGACGAGAACCAGCTGCATGCTGCGGTCGTCGAGTTGATTGCGCTGGAAGGCGCGCAGATCAAGTACTCGACGGTCCAGAACTGGTATCCGGGCGACAAGAATGGCAAAGGCGGCATCTACAACTTCGTCACCAAGCGCGGTGACTGCCGAGGCGCCAACTCGAAGATTTCCTGGACCCAGGTGGAAACCGGCTCGGCGATCACCTGGAAGTATCCGAGCGTCATCCTGCAGGGCGACAACTCGGTGGGCGAGTTTCATTCGGTGGCGCTGACCAACCATTACCAGCAAGCGGACACCGGCACCAAGATGATCCACCTCGGCAAGAACACGCGAAGCACGATCCTTTCCAAGGGCATCTCGGCCGGCCATGGGCGCAACGCCTACCGTGGGCAGGTGAAGATGGCCAAGAGCGCCAGTAACGCGCGCAATTACAGCCAGTGCGACTCCTTGCTGCTGGGCGACAAGTGCGCCGCCCACACTTTCCCTTACATCGAGGTGAAAAATGCCACCGCCCGCGTCGAGCACGAGGCCTCTACCTCGCGCATTGGTGAAGACCAGCTCTATTACTGCCAGAGCCGCGGCATCGCGGGCGAGGACGCGGTGTCGATGATTGTGAACGGCTTTTGCAAAGACGTGTTCAAGCAGTTGCCGATGGAGTTCGCCGTGGAGGCGCAGAAGCTGCTGGGGGTAAGTCTCGAAGGGAGCATCGGCTAATGCTGACCATCAAGAACCTGCACGTTCGCGTCGACGACACCCCCATTTTGCATGGCATCGACCTTTCGGTACGTGCCGGTGAGGTGCACGCCATCATGGGGCCGAACGGTTCGGGCAAGAGCACCCTGGCACATGTTCTGGCAGGACGGGAAAACGTGGTCGTCATGGCCGGCGAGGTGCTCTACGCCGGCAAGAACCTGCTCGCCATGCCCCCGGAGGAACGTGCGCGCGAAGGCCTCTTCCTCGCTTTCCAGTACCCCGTGGAGATTCCAGGCGTCGCCAACATCTATCTGCTCAAAGCGGCACTGAATGCTATCCGCAAGCATCGCGGCGAGCAGGAACTGGATGCGATCGACTTCCTCGCATTGGTCAAGGATAAGCTGAGGCTGATGGAAATGGACCAGAGCCTGCTTTACCGCTCGGTGAACGAAGGCTTTTCCGGCGGTGAGAAGAAGCGCAACGAGATTTTGCAGATGGCCGTGCTGGAGCCAAAGCTCGCGATCCTCGACGAGACCGACTCGGGCCTCGATATCGATGCGCTCAAGGTCGTTGCCCGCGGCGTCGAGGCCATGCGCGGTCCGCAGCGCGCCATCATCCTGGTGACGCACTACCAGCGGCTGCTCAACTACATCGTGCCCGACCAGGTGCACGTGCTGGCAAAGGGTCGTATCGCCAAGTCCGGCGGTCCGGCTTTGGCGCGAGAGCTGGAAAACCGCGGCTACGGGTGGGTCGAGGCCCAGGCTCCGGCACCGACACCGGCGCAAAGCGACGGCGACACGGCGCGGGGCTGATGAAGGCGTCGGGGAAAATGAGCGCAGCAAACAGGGATCATTACCGCGAGCAATTCGCGCAACTCGCGCTGCGCCAGGTAGGCGCACAGCCGGTGTGGCTTCAGCGGACACGCGCCGCCGCATTCGAGCGCTTCGCCGAGCTGGGCTTGCCAAGTCTGCGCGACGAAGACTGGAAGTACACCGGCGTGGCGGCCCTCGAGAAGCACATCTTCAAGCTCGTGCCAGCATCGTTAAACGGCGTGAGCCCGGATCAGCTCGCCAGGCTCGCTCTGGACGGCAGCCATTTGCTGGTGTTCGTGAACGGACGCTATGCACCCGATTTGTCGCGCCCAGGTCAGCTGCCGGGCGGCGCCGAAGTCGGAAGTCTTGCGGTGGCGCTCGCGAGCCGTCCGGATCGGTTCGAATCCCTGCTCGCCCGTGACTCCGAAGTACTGGTCAACGGCTTCACGGCCCTGAACGCCGCATTCTGGGCGGATGGGGCGAGCATCGATCTTGCCGCAGGGTGCTCGGTCGATGAGCCGATCCATCTGCTGTTCATCGCCACGGATTCCGATCTTGCTGTTCACTTGCGCAACATCGTCCGCGTGGGTGCAGGCTCACACGCCGAGATCATCGAGCACTATGTCGGGCTGAATGATTCTGCCTACTTCACCAATGCGGTCACGCAGATTCAGGTCGACCCAGGCGCGGCCATGACCCATACCAAGCTGCAACAGGAAAGCCTGCGCGGCTACCACATCGCCGACATCCGTGCCGACCAGGGGCTGGACAGCCGCTTCACGTCCCAGTCTTTTGCGCTGGGGGGACTGCTCTCGCGCAACGACATCGCCACGCGACTGAACGCGGAGGGCTGCGAAGCCACGCTGATCGGGCTGTACATGGGCAATGGCAGGCAGCACATGGATCATCACACCCGCGTCGATCATGCGCGGCCGCGCGGCACCAGCCGCGAGTTCTACAAGGGTGTAATGGACGGTGCTGCGCGCGCGGTGTTCAACGGCAAGCTGATCGTGCATGCCGACGCGCAGGGGACCGACGCGCAGCAGTCCAACCGCAACCTGCTGCTGTCTGACCGCGCCGAAGTCGATACCAAGCCGCAGCTGGAAATTTACGCCGACGACGTCAAGTGCAGTCATGGCGCCACCGTCGGCCAACTCGACGCCGAGCAGATCGGCTACCTGCGGTCGCGCGGGCTGGACGAGGCGTCGGCGCGCGCGCTGCTGACGTTTGCCTTCGCCGAAGATGTCGCGTTACGGGTAAGTTGCGCGCCGCTGAAAGCGCGATTGGAGCAATTGTTGCGCGGAGCACTGCCCCCGCAAATGCGCGACCGGGTAAGGGAGCTGCAATGAAACGCGCGGCGGACGACCTGGGCGTATTGCTCTGCGCGGCGCCGATCGGTGCCGCCGCGGCTGCAAGAACCGCTTTCGATGAGGCACGCGTGCGCGAGGATTTCCCGATCCTGCGCCGCAGGGTGCACGGCAAGCCGCTGGTCTACCTGGACAACGCCGCCACCTCCCAGAAACCGCAATGCGTGATCGATTGCGAGGCGCGCTACTACTGCGAGCTCAACGCGAACGTTCACCGTGGGGTGCACAGCCTGAGCCAGCAGGCGACCGACGCCTACGAGGCTGCGCGCGATACGGTGCGCCGCTTCATCAATGCGGCACGCCGCGAGGAAATCGTGTTCGTTCGCGGCACCACCGAAGCCATCAACCTGGTTGCCGCGAGCTACGGACAGCGCTTGAAGCCCGGCGACGAGATCCTGATCACCGAGATGGAGCACCACTCGAACATCGTGCCGTGGCAGTTGCTGTGCGAACGCAGCGGCGCAGTGCTGCGGGTTGCGCCGATCGACGAGGCCGGCGAGTTGATACTGGACGGGTTTGAACATCGGCTGAACGCACGCACGAGGCTGGTCGCGGTGACGCACGTGTCGAACGCACTGGGAACCGTCAATGCGGTGAAACGCATCATCGATCTGGCGCACGCCAAGGGCATTGCGGTGCTGATCGACGGCGCCCAGGCGGCGCCGCATATCAAGATCGACGTGCAGACGCTCGACTGCGATTTCTACGCCTTTTCGAGCCACAAGCTGTACGGCCCCACCGGCGTCGGCGTGCTCTACGGCAAAGCGGCGCTGCTGGAGGCGATGCCTCCGTACCAGGGAGGCGGCGACATGATTCGCCAGGTCACGTTCGCCAAGACCACCTTCAACGACTTGCCCTACAAATTCGAGGCCGGTACTCCCCATATCGCCGGGGTCGTCGGTCTTGGCGCCGCGATCGACTACGTGAGCGCACTCGGACTCGATGCTATTGCCGCCCACGAGCACGAGCTGCTCGCGCACGCCACCGAGCAGGCCCGCGCAGTCTGCGGCCTGCGCCTGATCGGCACCGCCAGCGACAAGTCAAGCATCCTGTCGTTCGTCATCGACGGCGTGCATCCGCACGATGTCGGCACGATTCTCGATGACGAAGGCATTGCCGTGCGTACCGGCCATCACTGCGCCATGCCGGTGATGGAACACTTCCACATCCCGGCCACGGTGCGCGCTTCGTTCGCCCTCTACAACACGCGCGCGGAAGTGGATGCACTGTTCCGCGCCGTACGCAAAGCGCAAAGGATGTTTGTCGATGGCCGATCTGCGTGATCTTTATCAGGAAGTCATTCTCGATCACACCCGTAGGCCGCGGAACTTCGGGCGCCTGGCGGGCGCCAATCGCTGCGCGGAAGGCTTCAATCCCTTGTGTGGCGACAAAGTGACGCTGTATCTGAAGCTGGTCGATTCAGTGATCGAGGACGCGCGCTTCGAGGGAAATGGCTGCGCCATTTCCACCGCCTCGGCCTCGCTGATGACGGAAGCGCTCAAGGGCAAGACGCTGGACGAGGTGCAGGTGCTGTTCGGGGCGGTCCATGCGCTGTTGACCTCGGGCGATGGCGCTGACCCTGCGGCGTCGCTGGGCAAGCTGGAGGTCCTGTCCGGCGTACGTGAATTCCCGGTGCGAGTCAAATGCGCTACGCTGCCCTGGCATACCCTGCAGGCGGCGCTACGCGACGAGGCGCGGCCGGTATCTACGGAGTGATGCGATGAGCCTTATCGACTGGTTGCGCAAACCCGAGCCGCACGATGCGGCATCGGAGCCGGCCCCGGACGGGTTGGAGGGGCGCGTAATCGCCGCGCTGCGCACCGTGTACGACCCGGAGCTGCCGGTCAACATCTTCGACCTGGGTCTGGTCTACGCGCTGGACTTCGATGAGGCCGCGGGCAAGGTTCAGATACGCATGACCCTGACCGCTCCGGGCTGCCCGGTGGCACAGACCTTCCCCGCTATCGTGGAGGCCGCTGTGAAAGCGGTGGAGGGCGTCAACGAAGCGCGGGTGGAGCTGGTCTGGGACCCGCCCTGGTCGAAGGACCGAATGAGCGAAGCGGCACGACTGGACCTCGGGATGATCTGACATGTCCGAATGGGTCGACGTGGCCCCGGTCAAGGACTTTGCGCCCGGCACCGTTCGCACGGTACAGACCGAAGGCACGCCGATCGCCGTGTTCAACCTGAACGGCCGCTACTACGCGATCGAAGATCTGTGCAGTCACGAGGCCGAGACTCTGTCGGACGGGGAAGTGGCGGGCGAGGAGATCATCTGCCCCCGCCACGGCGCGCACTTTTCGATTCTCACCGGCGAGGCACTCTCGCCGCCCGCCTACGAACCGGTGGCGACGTTCCCGGTGCAAGTCGAGGGCGGCATGGTCAGGGTAAAGGACGACCGCTGGGGCTGACTCTTACTCGCGACGCAAGCGAGTCTTGCAGCCGCACGGCCTCGTTATGATTGGCCTTCATCCAAGGAGCATTAGCATGAGCCAAAGCGAAGTTGGTGCTCAATGCAAAAGCTTTGTGAAGAGCATGAAGCAGCGCGAGATGGATATTTCCGCGCGTTCGCGACCGTGAACCAGAAGTTCGAAGCTATCGGGAGAGGAGCCTCCAGCGTAAATCCGACAAGCTCCGAACAAAGCGAGTTTGAGAAAACGCGGTACGCCTGGCAAGACGTCATACGCCCGCATAGGTGAGTTCGTGAAGAAGCACGTTTAGGTTGCACTTCCCGGCACTCACTGATTCACCCGGGCGCGGTGCGGGCCAGCGAGTGGATCTCCGATTGAATCGTGGTGCGTTATTCGTCTGTCGCAGCGATTCTGCTGCGGCTCTTAACCGGCAAACGCGCTGGCCGGCCCCGGCCGCGTGTCGGCATCGGGCTCGAAGACCCGCGCCAGGATCGCCCGCCGCGCCGCATCGCGCAGTGCGAGCACCGCCTCCCAGTCATGTTCCGCCGTTGTAATCGGCGCACCCACCACGATCACGATCTCAGACCGGCGCGGCAGCCACTCTCCCGCTCGCAGCAGCGACCGCGTCCCTGTCAGCGCGACTGGGATAATCGGCGCACCGGTATGTGCTGCGACTACGAACGCTCCGAGCTTGAAGGGCAGCAATCCTGGCGCGCGCCGGAACGACCCCTCTGGGAAGACTACCAGCGGATCGCCGGCTCGGGCACGCGCCTCAAGCGCGCCCGTGTCCTCGACGCCGCCGGCCGCGTCGAAGCGCTCGATGAAAACCGCGCCCAAGCGCCGCAGCGCCGAACCGAGCAACGCCGAGGCAGCCAGCTCGCGCTTGGCCGCAAATCCGAACCGCGGCGGCAGCGCCGCTGTCAGCAGAATCGAATCGGCGAAACTCGCGTGGTTGGCGACCACGACAATCGGCCCCGACACCGGCAGGCGATCCAGCCCTTCGACGCGAAGGCGAACCCCGGACAAGCCCACGGCCGATCGCGCCCACGCCCGCGCCGCGTGCCTGCGCCGGGCGACGCCGGGCAGGATCATCGTCGTGAGCCAAGCGCCGACACCCGCGATCAGGACGATCAACCAAGCCCAGCACGCCCAGGCAACACGAGCAAGGCCCCAGGCGGCGCGCCACGCCTGCGCGACAACCGCACGGGCAATGAGTCGCGCAAGCTGCCACCACGGCGCGCGCTGCGTGCGGTCGAGCGCGCCCTGTTCGTACAGCTCGCGGCAGGCGATGCGGCGAATCTTGCCGCTCGAGGTCTTCAGCACCGACCGTGGCGGGCCAAGAACGATATCGTCGGGCGGCATACCGATCTGATCCACCGCCAGTCGTGTGATCGCGGCCGCGATCCGCCTGCGCTCCTCGGCATCTGCCTCGCGCACTTCTGCCAGCACAACGATGCGCTCGGTGCCGGTGCGCGGGTCGGTAGCGGGGAAGACCGCCACGCCTCCTTTGCGCACGCCGCGCAGATTCGCCACCGCGGCTTCGAGCTCCGCCGGGTGGATGTTGGCCCCGCCGCGCACGATGACGTCTTTTTCACGACCGGTGAGATACAGCTCGCCCGCGGCAAAGTAGCCCAGGTCACCTGTATTCAGCCAGTCCCTATCGAACAGAGTGGCGTTGGCCGACGGATTCTTGTAATAGCCCTTGGTTGCCGATGGTCCCCGGAACTGAATCCGGCCCTGCGCGCGTTCGGGAAGTTCACGGCCGGCCCTATCCACGACACGCACCTCGTGTGCGGGAAGTGGCGCGCCGCACGAAACCACGCGCAACGCATGCACGTCGTCGATGCCTGCCGGCTTCGCCACCGCGTGGCGCAACAGGGCGGCGCGGTTCACGCGATCGATCACGGGTCCTCTTCCGAGCGGAGGGAACGTGACGCCGAGCACGCCTTCGGCCAAGCCATAGACCGTGAACATCGCTTCGCGTCGGAAGCCATAGCGCGCGAAGCGGGTTGCAAAACGCTCGACCGTGTCCGCACTCACCGGCTCCGCCCCGTTGAAAGCGAGACGCCAGCAGCTGAGGTCCAATCCCTCGAGGTCCGCGTCGGACAACTTGTTCAGGCACAGTTCGTACGCGAAGTTCGGCGCCGCCGACACGGTTGCCCGATGGTGGTGGATCGCCCATAGCCAACGGGAGGGCTTGGCGAGAAATTCGAGTGGCGACATGAGCGCGAGCCGGTATCCCACGTAAAGGCTGCCAATGCAGGCGCCGATCAGCCCCAGGTCGTGGTACAGCGGCAGCCACGACAGGAAGATGTCGGCGCTGCTCACGCGCGACCCGCGCCACATCGCGCGCACATTGGCGAGCAGATTGGCGTGACTGAGCACGACGCCCTTGGGATTGCCGGTGCTGCCCGAGGTGTACTGCAGGAATGCCGTCGCGTCGGCCGTGACGGCGGGTCGGGCGAATTGCCCGCCGGGAACGGCAAGATCGGCGACGGTCGCAACCGTCTGCAGCTGCTCGCAGCGGGCGCGGAGCAGGTGCGCGAGCGGCTTCGCCTGGCCCACCGTGATCAGAAGGCGCGCCTCTGCGTTCTGCAGGATTCCCGCGATCCGTCGCAGGTGATCCTCCAGTTGCGAGGGACGCGCCGGCGGATAGAGCGGCACCGGGACACAACCCGCGTAGAGCGCGCCGTAGAACGCCCCGAAGAACTCGCTCGCGGTCGGCAACATGATGGCGACCGCGTCTCCCACACCGTAGCCCTTTTCGGTAAGACCCGCTGCGACGGCGAGGGCGTCGATGCGCAGCCTGCCATAGGTCAAGTGCGTGGTCGCGCCGCGGTCGGCATGAAGCGTGATCAGCAGCCGATCGCCGTGGTGCTCTGCGTGCCAATCGAGCACCTCGACCAGAGTGGCGACCGAATCTGGCGGATACCGGATTTCGGCCACGTCGCAAGCAGCGTCGGGCGCGGTCATGACCGAGGCCCCGGCAGGCGCGGCCATCATGACGCGCAGCAGATCGCGCGGTGTCTCCGTCTCCGAAAGCGCCGCGTCTCCGAGTGCTACGCCGAGGTCGCGCTCGATCCGGATCAGTAGCTCCACGCGCGACAGGCTGTCGAGCCCGTAGTCGCGTTCGAGCGAGTGGTCAAGGCCGAGGTCGTTTGCGAACTGGGTTCCGGGGTGTAGCTCGTCAGCGAGGTCCCGCACCAGTTGCACGAGTCGAGGCGTCAGATCCGGGATGACGCGCTCTTCGCCTGCATGACGAATCAGGTCGTCTGTCATCTGGGTTCAAGGTCAGCACGGAACAGATGCCGCTGGGCCTTCAAACCAACGATACTCGCGATTCATTGTTGCAACGTGATCAGGATTGACCCCGATAACGCGACGCAACGGGCGACGTCGTCCCCGAATTTCGACCCGATTGGAACCGGAGTACGGTGGAAGAACTGCCCCTGGCCGGTTCGCGCACGCGGCGCAAGCGACTCATTGCGGAGATTCGGCTACCGGACACAAGAGCCGAGAGACCGAGGCGCGGGCAAGCACTGGCACTCGACGGAATTGCACGGGTCGCAGAATTTCCTTGACCCCGGCGATGGTACTGATTGACATCCGTGGTGAGGCGCGCGGTCGCTTTTGCAGCGCGTCGCTCTCTACTATGGGGTTAGTTTCAGCGGACGAACAACCTCAGTCATGCGCCGACGCGCGACCGGCCGAGATAGGCCGGCACGATCACTTCGATCGCTTTCGGCAGGATGTTGAGCTCACGCAGACCCGCCAGGGTCCCGCCCGCCACATTGTCCGCTTTGAGTAGGTCGACCTGGCCGCAGGTTAGCGGCGGGTTCGGCAGGAGTTCGAACAACCGCGCCTGAACCTGGGCCACCGCGAAGGGTACTGGCACGAGCAACCGCCGTTTGCCGAGGATGCGTAGCACGATTACGAAGAGCTCGCGCAGCGTGTACACCGCAGGGCCGGCGAGCTCGTAGGTCCGGCCCGCGGTCGCAGGATCGGCGAGGATGTGCGCAATGGCTTCCGCCACGTCCTCCACATAAGCCGGTTGCAGCCGCGTGTGGCCGCCGCCGATCAGCGGCAGCACTGGGAGTAGTCGGACGAGATGGGCGAGCGTGCCGAACAGCGCGTCGCCGGGCCCGAACATGGCACTCGGGCGAACGATCGTCGCACCCGGAAATACTTGCTGGACCGCGCGTTCGCCCCGTCCGCGCGCGCGGATGTACGGAGAACCGGCGTCGGGATCGGCGCCGATGCCGGAAACGAGGACAAAGCGGGCGACACCGGCAGCAAGAGCCTCCCGTGCGAGCGTCTTGGCGCCTTGCTCGTGCACGGCCTCGAACGTCACGCCCCCCGTCTCGACATAGGCGGATACCGCATCGACAACGGCGTCGGCACCGGCGAGGGCGGTCGCGACCGTGGCCTGATCGCGCACGTCGGCGGCGAAGACCGAAACCACGTCCAAGCCCGCCGCGTGCAGAGAGCTGCGCGCGCGATCGGCATGCCGGACCGCGACGCGTACAGTCGTTCCCTCGGAAGCAAGGCGCCGCACGAGGCATCGACCCAGGAAGCCGGTGCCCCCGAACACGCTGACCGTGGTCATGGCATTCCCTTGAGCATGACGGACAGAATCGGCCCGAGCACCGCATTGCACGTTGCTCTGCATTCGTTGTCCCGATGCAGGATAGTCCTCAAGGTGCCCTTTTGCCGTCTAGCCGCGTCTTGAGATTCGTGAATGGGGAGTGGGTCGCGATGCTGCGGTCGCCGCTCGTACTGCTTCCGCCGCCAGAGGACATGCAACTCCAAGTCAACCCGAAGCGATCGATTGCGGTGAGATTCGGCGCACGTTGTCGGGAGCGATTACTGATGAGCAGCTGATGCCTGAAGATCAGGGACTCTGCAGCGACGGCACGTGCACCACCCGGGCGGACCACCTTCGCGACGGTACTCGCGAAGCGACGTTTGCGCCACCCGGTCGATGGCTTGGCGGTAGTCCGTGATCGCCAGCGCCGCTTTCTGCGCATCATGAACGTGCCAGAAGATGATGGCGTCGACGTCGACCGGCACCGTGTCTCGAGTCAATGCCTGCTCGGCATTGAATGCGGTGGTCTGAATGCGCTCGTCGATCACGGCTGCTACATTGTCCACGACCGGAATGATCACAAATAGCCCGGGGCCTTTGACGCCGTGCAACTTGCCGGCTCGCAGCACGACGAATTTCTGCCACGTGTTGGCCATCTTCAGCGACTGCGAGATGACGGCCGCGACTGCCCACGAGGCAATGCCCGGACCCAGGCTGCCTATGGGCGAGAGCAGCGCGCCGATGGCCGCTGTGACGACCACAACGAACGAGGCAATCGGGTTCATAGTGATACCCCTGCCAAAGAGGTCATGGTGAGACGCCCACCATAACGGTAGGCGCGGCGTGGATCGAGCGTCTGTGCGCGCGGAAATATTCGGAGTACGCTGGATGGCCTGTCGCCGAAAAGAGCTCTGTGGAGGATCGCTGGCGCGGTCGTGCGCGAACCCCGATCTGGCCCGCAGGTTCCGGATGAGTGTTACCCCCGATCCGAGAAAGAACCGCCTGCTCGCCGCGCTTCCCGACGCCGAGTGGCAGCGCTGGTTGTCGCAGCTTGAACTCGTAGACATGCCGCTCGGCAAGGTGCTCTACGAATCGGGTAGCAGGATGACTCACGTTTACTTTCCGACGACTTCGATTGTCTCGCTGCTGTATGTGATGGAAGACGGGGCCTCGGCCGAGATCGCGGTCGTCGGGTACGAAGGCATCGTCGGCATTTCGCTGTTCATGGGGGGCGAATCGACGCCGAGCCGCGCCGTGGTGCAAAGCGCCGGCCAGGGGTTTCAGCTGAAGGCGAACCTGATGATGCAAGAGTTCAACCGGGCCGGTCCCGTGCTGCACGTGCTCCTGCGCTATACGCAGGCGCTCATCACCCAGATGGCGCAGACCGCAGTGTGCAATCGCCACCATTCACTGGATCAGCAGCTGTGCCGCTGGCTGTTGTTGAGCCTGGACCGTCTACCTTCCGGCGAACTCGTGATGACGCAGGAGCTCATCGCCAACATGCTGGGGGTACGCCGCGAAGGCGTCACCGAGGCGGCCGGCCACTTGCAAACGGCCGGACTGATCCGGTACCGACGGGGCCGCATCACGGTGCTCGCGCGTGACAGGCTCGAACAGCGCGCCTGCGAGTGCTATGCCGTGGTCAAGAACGAATACGATCGCTTGCTCCCGGCATCGACGGCGACTTGAGCGCGGTCGATTCGAGAAGAGATGGGCAACCGCATCCAAGGAGCACTTCGCTGGGTCGTATCGGCGCCCGCACCATGATCCGCATCGAGTTGGAAGTCGAGCTGAGCTATGAGATCGACGAGCGCGGCGCCGACTTCGTGTTCAACATCCACGCGGCACACACGCGAAGTCAGATCATCTCCGCCGAACACCTCACGCTGACCCAGTCCGTCATTCCGAGGATGCATACGGACCCGGTAACCGGCAACCGTTACATGCGCTTGCGCGCCGTGCCCGGCGAGCTGAAGCTGTCGTACGCGGCCACCGTGGATCTCACACACCACTGCGCCGAACCCGCGCAGCTCGCCGAGGTACCCGTGCACCGCCTTCCACCCGAGGTGATCGGCTACATCTATCCCAGCCGCTATTGCCAATCAGACCGGCTGGTGAAGCTGGCGATCAACGAGTTCGGTAGTCTCTGGCAGGGGCATGGTCGTGTGCAGGCAATCCGGGACTGGGTGAACAGTCGTGTCGCCTTCACGTCGAATACCTCGAACTCGAATACCTCGGCGGTCGACACCCTCGTCGAGCAAGTTGGCGTCTGCCGCGACTTCGCGCACCTGATGATTGCCCTGTGCCGCGCCGTTAACATTCCCGCACGCTTCGCGACCGGCACCGACTATGGCGCCGACCCGGCGCTAGGCCCGCCGGACTTTCATGCTTACGTCGAGGCTTACCTCAGTGACCGCTGGTATATCTTCGATCCGTCCGGCACGGCCATCCCGATGGGCTTCGTGCGCTTCGGCACGGGGCGCGACGCCGCCGACGTGGCTTTTGCCACCATCTTCGGCGGCGTCAAGTCGCAAGCGCCGGTGATCCGCGCCTCGGCCGTCGAGGACGGGTCGCGCGGCATTGTGCTCCCGCATCACTGCCGCGAGGCGCTGTCGACAGACAGCGGTGTGGAGGTCCTGTCGGGCGCCTGAATCATCACATCGGGCTGTGCCCGCAGCTACAACTTCTGGCTGTCTGCTTAAGCAGCGCCCACGCTCGCCCGGGCCGGCGACGCGCGTTGCCCCACGTCGCAGGGCTACGTCGCCAGCTCAGAGGGGCGCAGCCGGCCGCACCTCTTCTTGACCACCGCATAACACTCGCAGGTGCGTTTCTCCAGCCCCTGCGGTTCAGTAGCGAGATGCGACCGCGCGATTAGCGGGTCAGCTCGACCTCCCGCAACTTGAGCGCGGCCTGTGTCAAATCTTCGTGGCATGGTGCGCCGTGCTGCACCGTGGGCTGCCGCACAGACCGCACGCCGCGCCTAGCCTAGTTTAGAAGAACCTTGAAACGGAAGCCCAACGCAGGGCAGTCACAAGGTCGAGCGGCTGCATGCGTCTTTTCACGCTGGAACATACCAAAACGACTCACCGCGCAGGCTGAGACCCTTCGCGGGCCTCTGCCCATGGGTGGTGGGGCCAATCATCACCCGCTCAAATCCAAGCACACATCAACTTTCACTGGAGATACACCGTGAACATTCGCACCACTGTCGCCGCCGCGATTGCTGCCATTTATACAGCTTCCGCCGGCAACTTTACGACGACTGATCCGTCGGTGGAGGCATAAGCGGTGGCGGGGTCGTCGTAAAGCACGCGCAGAACTTTGGCGATTTTGCGTCGCCCTCTTGGGGCGGTCTGATTTTTCTCTCTTCTTTGACGCTCTGATTCTGGTGGCTACAGCGTCATCAAGTGGAGTAACGCGAAAGCACTACATGTCCATGTCGCCCATGCCGCCCATCCCACCCATACCACCACCATGCCTGTGGCCCTCGTCTTTGGGTAACTCGGCGACCATCGCATCGGTCGTAAGGATGAGGGTAGCGACCGAAGCGGCGTTCTCCAGCGCGCAGCGCGTAACCTTGGTCGGATCCAGCACGCCCATCTCGACCAGATCACCATAGGTGTCGTTGGACGCGTTGTAGCCGAAGTTGCCTTCGCCTTCCGCGACCCGGTTCAGGGCGACAGATGGCTCGGCACCGGCGTTGGCCACGATCTGGCGTAGCGGCTCTTCCAGGGCCCGCATTACGATCTTGATGCCGGCGTCCTGGTCGGTGTTGGCGCCTTTGAGCGACTGAATGCCCTGGCGCGCGCGGATCAGCGCGACGCCGCCACCCGCCACGATGCCTTCCTCGACTGCGGCGCGGGTGGCGTGCAGCGCATCTTCCACGCGCGCCTTCTTTTCCTTCATTTCCATTTCGGTCGCGGCGCCGACCTTGATCAATGCCACACCGCCAGCCAGCTTGGCGACGCGCTCCTGCAGCTTCTCGCGGTCGTAGTCGCTGGTGGCATCGTCGATCTGCTTGCGGATGTTCTTCACGCGCGCTTCGATCTGCTTGGAATCGCCGAAGCCGTCAATGATCGTGGTCGTTTCCTTGCCCACTTCGATGCGCTTCGCCTGGCCCAAGTCCATGAGGGTGACCTTCTCCAGTTTCCGACCAACTTCCTCGGAGATTACGGTACCGCCGGTCACGATAGCGATGTCTTCCAGCATCGCCTTGCGGCGGTCACCGAAGCCCGGCGCCTTGACCGCGGTAGTCTTGAGGGTGCCGCGGAGGTTGTTGACCACCAAGGTGGCAAGCGCTTCGCCTTCCAGATCCTCGGCGATGACCAGCAGCGGGCGGCCGGCCTTGGCTACTTGTTCGAGCAGCGGCAGCAGATCACCGATGCTGGAGATCCTCTTGTCGTGCAGCAGAATGTAAGGGTTGTCGAGAACCGCGATCTGCTTTTCGGGGCTGTTGATAAAGTAAGGGGAAAGATAGCCGCGGTCGAACTTCATGCCCTCGACCAATTCCAGCTCATTGTCGAGGCTCTTGCCGTCCTCGACTGTGATGACGCCTTCCTTGCCGACCTTCTCCATGGCGTCCGCGATGATCTTGCCGATTGACGCGTCGGCGTTGGCGGAAATGGCGCCGATCTGGGCAATCTCCTTGCTGGTGGTGGTGGGCCTGGAGATCTTCTTGAGCTCGGCGACGACGGCCTCCACGGCCTTGTCGATGCCGCGCTTTAGGTCCATCGGGTTCATGCCTGCGGCCACATATTTCATGCCCTCCTGCACGATGGACTGGGCCAGCAACGTGGCGGTGGTGGTGCCGTCACCAGCCATGTCAGAGGTCTTGGATGCCACTTCCTTGATCAACTGGGCGCCCATGTTCTCGAACCTGTCCTTCAGCTCAATTTCCTTGGCGACCGCCACGCCGTCCTTGGTCACGGTGGGGGCACCGAACGAGCGCTCCAGCACCACGTAGCGGCCCTTGGGGCCGAGGGTCACTTTGACCGCGTCGGCCAGAAGGTTCACGCCCGCGACGATCCGGTTGCGGGCGGAATCGTGAAACTTGATGTCTTTGGCTGCCATGGAATTACTCCTGAAGCCGAGATGGGAGAATGAGAACGGGACCGACGTCGATTACTCGATCACGCCCATGATGTCGTCTTCGCGCATCACAAGATACTCAATGCCTTCGACCTTGACCGTCTGGCCCGAGTACTTGGCGAAGAGAGTCTTGTCGCCCTTCTTGACCTCGAGCGGACGGACTTTGCCATCGTCCTGGACCTTGCCGTTGCCTACGGCGATCACTGCGCCGGTCTCCGGCTTGGCCGCCGCAGCGTCCGGGATCACGATGCCAGAGGCGGTCTTCTGTGCTTCTTCAAGACGCGTAACGATCACCCGGTCATGCAAGGGTCGAATGTTCATACATTTGTCTCCCTTTCAGTCCGATCAAGCACGAAAGCACTCGCCCCACCCGTGAGTCCTCTGCCAACATCGGAGATCTGATGCGTTGCTGTAACTTGCTTTCAACAGAAAGCAGAAAGGGCGGGCTCAGCCCGCCCTTAAACGGAGCGCGAGCTTGGCTCGCTCTCCGCCGGAACACAGCACCTACTAGCCTAGGCCGCCACAGCAGCGCCAGCCGTTGCTGCAGCGCCGATCTTGTGGAAAGTGGAGTTGGAGACCTCGTAGGTGTCAACCTGCGCCGTTCCCTCGACCAGCTTCGCCAAGATTCTGGTCACATCGGCGTAGGAACCGCGGTTGTAGGCTTCCGCGCTCTCTTTGTTGTCCCACAGACTGACCCCGAACGCATCCTGGCCGGTTGGAGTAACAAAGGTGATTTCATCCAGAAAGCCCTTCTGCTTCCGAAGCATGGGAATGATGTCCGTTTCCAACTTTTGGGTGAATTCAGCCCTGCTGTTGGGCTTCAGATGCAGCGACACTCGACGTGCATACATGTTGCTTTCCTTGGTTGTCATGGCCAAGAGGGCATTTCAGATAACCTCACTCAGTTAATGGTATCAGAAGACCTCTTCAGTCCATTAACCAAGCTAGGTGAATTAACTTAGCTTGTCAAATATAATCTACGATTATTCTATGACATTACCAAATACGGTACATCAGCGGAGGCATTCGGTGGATGTTTGTTTGATCATCAAGGAGCGGCTGGAGGAGCTGGGGTATGAGCAAAAGGACCTGGCGGCGGCGGCCCAAGTCACGGAATCCTACGTTTCCCAGCTCCTGACACGGAAGAAAATGCCCCCCGCGCCTGATCGAACGGATATCTACGAGAAGATTGGGACATTTCTCAGGCTTCCGAGCGGAAAGCTGGCGAAGCTGGCCGACGCGCAGCGCAGGGAAGAGTTGAAGCGAGGATTCGAAGACCCGCCTGCGCCGCTGTTCGAGGATGTCCGAAAGTTGATTCTGCGTAAATGCGCACCGGAGCAACAGCAGCACGTGCGTGCGATCTTCGAGAAGCAGCCCTTTGGCGAGCTCGAACGCCTCGTCACACAAAAGCTCTTGGACGTGATCAAGGGAGTCGCTAGAGACGAGCTGGAAAGTGAGAAGTGGCTCCGCTCGGTAGCCCGGCTCAGTGGCCGAAGCTATAAGCAGATGCGAGTCATGATCCTGGAATTTCTGGACACGGACGTATTCCACCTGTCAGGCGAGAACTGCGTTTCTTTCCTGGACCCGCTGCTCGAATCCTGGGACGTCGACCTCTCGAACTTCGGTATCGGATTTGTGCTGAACCACCGACTCGTCCCAGGGCATCCGAAAAGATTCGAGTTCGTTGAAAGAGAACCCGGGCTCCCTCCAGAGGACGAGCCGGGACTCACGGAATTCCTTCAAGATGCTTCGCTCAGCGGTCACGTGACCCGAGACGAGATTGAATTCCTGAGAAGGCTGAGGTTCAAGGGAAGGCGGCCTAACCCGCTCTACTATTACCGAGAGCTGCAGAACCTCAGGGACCCGCTGCATTTTCGGACGGTGGAGCGATAAACCTCGCAGGGACGGTAAGGGTAATATTGACGGGATGGATAGGTATTCATTTGCTTCGCCGATGCTGATCTCCTGTCGACCGCGAAAATATTCCTGCACGGGAATATTTACTGCCGGAGCGCTGTGCTATTGAACCGGCCCGAATCACGGCAAAACAAGGCCTTACCCGAGCGTAACTCGGCAATTCATAGCACAAGGGAAAGCGCATGTGCTCCAGCCACGAGTCCGTCAGAGATGTTTCGATGAAACGGCCATCCTGAGCAGGATCCTCAAAAAGAGCCCAGTCGTAAGCGCCATCGCGGCGGCGCTCGCGTGCATAGCACCCCAACGCCTCCAGAAACGGCAGGCGGCACTTAGATTCGATGTTCCACTCCACCGTCACCAATACAGGACCTCGGTCCTGCGCGGTCAGCGAAGACGGTCGCCAAGATCGCTTCGAGGGTTATCTTATCGGGGAGAGTTTCGACAAAAAGTCCATCTCCAACTCACCTTGATAAGTTTCGGCGCCGAGCTTCAATGATTCCGCTATGCGTGCTTGCGCCACTTCGTTAGCGAGAGCCAAATCGGACTCGTGGGCTTCCACCAGTAGCCCCTCTGCAATAGAACCAAATGCTCCGGTGTCCACGGCCGCCTTGATATGACCGATGGCATGCGGAGGAAATGAGGCGATGCGGTGAGCCAGTTTCTCTACAAAAGGCGTCAGCTCGTGCGCCGGCAACGCTCGATTGATATAGCCGTAACGCTCTGCCAGCTCTGCCGAGAGATCATTGGAACCCAAAAGCACCTCCAAGGCGCGTCCGCGCCCCATGAGCCGTGGCAATCTTTGCGTAGAGCCGCCACCCGGAACAAGACCCCATACTACCTCTGGCTGGCGGAAGATCGCTTTGCCAACGGCAGCAAAACACATGTCCATGGCCAGTGCGATCTCACTCCCTCCGCCCCGGGCCCGTCCCTCGACTTTGGCAATGGTCACCTTGGGCATGTTTCTGAACCGCTCGCCGATCATCTGCGTAAGACGGAAGCTGCGCGTATGGGACACCACTTTCGAGCCGCCTGCAAAGCGGCGCAAACCAGAGTGGGCGATAAAGAAATCAGGAAGCGCGCTTTGCAACACCACAACTCGGACGGTCTCATCGGCCTCGAGCTCCCTGCCGAGTTTCTCGAACTCTTGCGACATGACTTCATCGAGAAGGTTTAGCGGCGGGTGATCCATGGTGACGAACGCGACTCCAGAATCAAAGCGGAACCGGAAACATGTGTAGTCAGAGTACGGCATCGGAGTGGCTCCATTTGGATGGTGTTCAGCTCCCGCCCTTTCCGTGCCTTCCGATGCGCGCTGACCCTCTGAGCGTGCTGTCCCGGCGACAGCCGCAGCGGCGGGAACCAAAGCGATCGTCTTGCGCAGAAAACTACGACGTGAGATCACCGACGTCGCTACCGTCTCGAAACGCGTGTCTGAATCCATGGTCACCTTTGAGTGGACGTTGATAAAATGGTGGTCGGGTTGGCGCCGCCGCCGGCGGACCCTATGACCGTGTGCCCCTTAAGCTTGGCGACCTGGCATACGACCGATCCGACCGCACCGGACGCGGCCGAAACGAACACCACGTCGCCAAGTTTAAGCATTGCGATCTTGAGCAAGGCGACCCAGGCCGTCAGCCCTGGCCCTCCCGTTGTCGATAATAGGGCTCCGGTGCGGTGGATCGTTGGGCACCGCAACCATTCAGATCGGATTTACTCCGACGAAATGCGTAGTCTTGGGATCACCATCTACGAGAAACTGGCGCACGATCTGCTCGCGTAGACGATCGGCATTGGTCACGCGCTCGTGCGCGCGTAGGTGCTCCAGCCATGAGTCCGTCAGGAATGTTTCGATGAAACGGCCATCCTGAGCAGCATCCTCAAAAAGAGCCCAGTCGTAAGCGCCATCGCGGCGGCGCTCGCGTGCATAGCGCCCCAACGCCTCCAGAAACGGCAGGCGGCACTTAGAATCGATGTTCCACTCCACCGTCACCAATACAGGACCTCGGTCCGGCTCGACTTCGTGCGCGGTGATGGGGGCAGCCCAATGCATGGACGGCGAGAAGTCGACTGCGGCACCGGCGTCAAGTTTCCACCGCCAGGTTAGCGGGATTGCGATCAATGCGCCGGCTGCCGCAGCGAAGAGCGCCGGCGACACGCCGACAAGCGCAGCAACCGCTCCCCAGAGAGCGCTACCGAGGCTCATGGTGCCAAAAAGCACTGTCACCAAAACAGCAAGCCCACGGCCACGCACCCACTCGGGCAGGGCGAGTTGCGCGGAAACATTCAGGCTGGATATCGACGCAATCCAAGCCATACCAGCAACGAAACTCGCCACTATCGTCAGCATGGGCTCATGCGAAGCTCCGAACAGCAGCGTCGCGACAGCTGTGCCAATCGCGCCTGCACCCAGAAGCCAGTCCGCGCCGAGGCTGGCTTTGGCCCATTGCAGCGTGAGCGCGCCGCAGATGGCGCCGGCGCCGATCGCGCCCAGTAGAAATCCATAGAGCGTCGGTCCGCTCCCGATTTGGCCGCGCGCAACGAGCGGCAGGAGCGCCCAGTAAGCACTAGCGAACAGAAGGAAGCCAGCCGCTCGTATGAGTGTTGAACTGAGATATGGGTTGTAGCGCGCATGACGTAGTCCAGTACGCATAGCATTGCCGAAGCGTTCCGGCGGCAAACGCGCCGACTTCTTCGGCGGCGGGCGCCACGAAATCAGTCCGGCTATAACGCCGGCATTGCTGAATGCGTTGATCCAAAAGGGCGCGACGATCCCGAACGTGCTTACGGCGACGCCGCCGAGCGCGGGACCAATCGCCCGGCTGGCATTAATGCCCGCGCTGTTCAGCGCTATTGCCGGCGGCAGGTCGGACTTCGGCACTAGTTGATTCACTACTGCCTGCCACGGTGGGGCGGTCATAGCGGAACCTAGACTCACGACGAAAAGCATGACCAAGAGACTCACGGGCGTGATTAGATTCTGGGCGACAAGCAAGGCGAACACGACAGACGCCGCCATGATCGAAACCTCACCGCATAGCAGAAATTTGCGGCGGTCGACGATATCACTGAGCGCGCCGGCTGGAATCGCCAGCAGAAACATCGGCAGACTGATCGCAACTTGGACCATCGACACCATGAGGGGGCTGGAGTCGAGCTTGGTCATGAGCCAGCCCGAGGCAGCCGTGGACATCCACCCGCCGATGTCCGATACAACGGTTCCGATCCAGATGATCGTGAACGTCCTATAGCCAAACGGACTCCACGCCGACGCGGACCCCGGATAGATAGCAGGTTGTTCCATCAAAGGTTCCGTTTACTCTTGCTCCTGAAACACCTGGAGCCAAGTCTTGCCATAGGGATAAAAGCGGTCATGTTCGCCCCGTTCCCAGGCAGCTTTCAGTTCGGGCCTGGTAATGTCCCAGTCCGGACGGCATTTCTTCAACACAGCACGCAGGTCTTGCCGAAGCTCTTCGATGGTCGGTCGGCCAAAAAACCAGTAGCCGTTGTAGACCTTGAATATGACGAGACCCGGTTCGAGGACGATGACATGCGGGATCATCGGATCGTGCTCGGGGTCCGTGTACTCGGCGATGTCGAGATCCTTCTGAACCTTGCGTCCCGGATCGGATAAAAAGGTCCAATGAGCGCCGACGCCAGAGCGGTAGTCATTCGTCGCGAGCATGTTGTCGGTACTGATGGTGACTAGGCGGGAGTAACCGACTTCCATCTCGCGGTAAAGTTGGACTAGACCCTGGGCCTGGCGCTGATCCTTCGGGCAGTATCCTCCCCGACTAAGCACCAGGATCATGGGATCTGGCCCCTGTAGATCGGAAAGCTTGCGACGCTTGCCCGTGTGATCGGTGAGCTCATAATCGGGAAATACTGCGCCAGCTACAATGTCCGCTCTCATAACATTTGCCTTTCTCCTATCATGTTTTTCCACTCCGTCGTGACGGAAGTTCTTTTCACGCCGTTTCGCAGGCATCACCGACGCTTGCCCTCTGTCGGAACCTAATCGCCCATAGTCAGGTCCCGGCAGTCCAGAGAGTCGTCAGGTCTCGACCAGCCCCGCCCGCGTGAACGGCAGGCGGCGCACGCGTTGGCCTCCCAGTTTGGCGACCGCGTTGGCCACGGCCGGTGCCAGCGGAGGGACGCCCGGCTCACCTACGCCACTGGGCTTTTCGGTGCTCGGCACGATGTGCACTTCGACCTTTGGCATCTCGTGGATGCGCAGCGCCCGATAGGTGTCGAAGTTGCGCTGCGCTGCACGGCCGGCCTTTATCTCGATCTCGCTGTAGTACAGCGCGCCGAGCGCAAAGCCGATGCAGCCTTCCATCTGGGCGCGGATCACGTCGGGATTGACAGGCACGCCGCAGTCGACGGCGCAGACCACGCGCTCGACCTTGACCTTTCCGTTGCGCATCGACACTTCAGCCACCTGTGCCACGAACGTATCGAACGACTCGTGCACGGCGATGCCCTGCGCGACGCCGGAGCGCCGCGTCTTGCCCCAACCCGCCTTGTCGGCCGCGAGCTTGAGCACCGCGGCTGCACGAGGCTTCTTGCCGAGCAGCGAGAGGCGGAACGTGACAGGGTCGCGCCCGGCCGCCGCGGCGAGCTCATCGATCATGGTTTCCATCACGTACGCGGTGTGAGTGTTGCCGACTGAGCGCCACCAGAGCGGCCGCACCGCGAGCGCGGGCGAATGCAGCGATCCTGCCAGCATTGGCAGGTCGTAGATGCTGTTGAGGACGCCTTCGACCGAAGTCGGGTCGATGCCGTCCTTGATCATCATCTCGGCCATCGGTCCGCCGGCCAGGATCGATTGGCCGACGACTGTGTGCTGCCACGTTGCAACACGGCCCTGCGCGTCGAGCCCCACCTTGACTGCGTGGACGTACATCGGCCGGTACTGCCCAGCGCCCGTGTCGTCCTCCCGGCTGAACTGCAGGCGCACCGGCGCGCGGCCGCCGATCGCCTTGGCGACATTGACGGCAGCGACGGTGAAGTCGCTCCACACGTTGGCGCGCCGGCCAAAGCTGCCGCCCGACACGAGCGTGTGCAGCTTGACCTTGTCCATCGGCAGCCCGGCCGCCTTCGCGGCGAGCATGTGGTCGAACGTCGGGAACTGGTGCCCCGACCACGTTTCGAGCATGCCGTCGTGCAGCCATGCGACGCAATTCATCGGCTCCATCGACGCGTGGGCAAGGAACGGGAACTCGTACACGGCCTCGATTGTCTTGACGGGCGCAGGCGTGGCGGACGTCGACGCGGGCTTGGTGAACGGCGTGCCCGGTTGCGCGGCCTGCGCGCGATAGCGGGCCAGCAACGCCTCCGAATCGAGCTCATGGCTCGCTGACTCGTCCCACTGCACCTTGAGCGCCCGCCTGCCCTGGAGCGCGGCCCACGTGCCTGTGGCGACCACCGCCACGCCTTCCGGTACTTCCACGACGTCGGTAACGCCCTTTACGTTCTTCGCGTCGGTGGCATCGAAGGATACGAGCTTGGCGCCGAAGGACGGTGGCCACGCAATCACCGCAGCGAGCAAGCCCGGGAGCTTGACGTCGATGGTGTACGTCGCCGTTCCGTTGCACTTCGACGGCGAATCGACCCGCGGCGTCGAGCGGTCCTTTCCTATGAACGTGAACTGCGCCGCGGACTTCATCGGCGGATTGTCGGGCGGCATCTGCCGGCTTGCGGCCACCGCCATTTCGCCGTAAGTGGCACGCCGGCCCGACGAATGCGTGAGCATGCTCTTCGACGTCCGGATCTCGCCGGCCGGCACGTGCCAGGCCTCGGCGGCCGCAGCGACGAGCATGGCCCGCGCGGTGGCTCCGGCGCTGCGATATTGCAAAAACGAATTGGCGATGGCGGACGAGCCACCGGTGCCCTGCATGCCGAACGCCAGGTTCTTGTACAGATTCGCATCGGAGGGCGCGTACTCGGTGCGCACCAGCGACCAGTCGGCATCGAGCTCGTCGGCAACGAGCGAGGCGAGGCCCGTCGTGTTGCCCTGACCCATCTCGTGGTGCTTGCAGATCACGGTGACGAGATTGTCGGTGCCCACGCGGACGAACGCGTTGGGCGCAAGCGGGCTCGCCGCGGCTCCCTCTACGCCGGGCAGAGCGGCGTTGGCGTCCATGGGCGCGAGCCAGCCGAAACCGATTGCGAGTCCGGTCGCGCCGGCGCTTTGGAGGAATACGCGGCGCGACACCAACGGCGCGATGGTTTCTTGGACGCCATGGAATTCCATGAGCCGGCGTCGTTCCTCATCGTGGAAGCGATTCATCAGGGGATGCATGGTTCCCCCTTTAACCGGCGAGCTGCGTCGACGCGGCGTGGATGGCCGCGCGGATGCGCTGGTAGGTCGCGCAACGACAGATGTTGCCTGCCATCGCGTGATCGATATCGGTGTCGCTCGGCTTGGGCTTTTTCTCGAGCAGGGCAGTCGCCGACATGATCTGCCCCGACTGGCAGTACCCGCACTGCACGACGTCGAGATCGACCCACGCTTTTTGCACCGCCTTCGCGGCACGCGATGACAAGCCTTCGATCGTCGTTACCTGGCGATTGGCAACCGCCGAGACTGGCGCCGAGCACGAGCGCAACGTCTGACCGTCGACGTGGACGGTGCAGGCGCCGCACTGCGCAATCCCGCATCCGTACTTGGTGCCGGTGAGACCGAGGTCCTCGCGGATCACCCACAGCAGCGGCGTGTTCGGATCGCCGTCGAATTCACGACGCGTGCCGTTTATGTTGAGCGTGATCGCCATGTAAAAGCTCCTCATTCAGGTGGGGGATACCAGACACACCGGCATCGGTCGTCAGGATGCGGGGCAAGCGGCACCAGACTGAATCCACGCGCCGATCAACGCGCCCAGCTGTGCCTGCGTGCCGGGCGCGGGCTCGCGGTTTCCGCCGGGCATCCACGCCCAGCCTACCAGCGAGTCGTGCGCCATGTGCTCGTGGAGAGCCGCGAGCGTCTTGCCGCCGTTGCGCTTCGGGTCCTTGATCTGCTCGCAGATCTGCCCCAACGATTTCGTCTGCCATGCCATCGACTTCGGCGCGACATGCCACAGCGGATGTCCTGGAACCCGCGACGGCTCGTAATTCGCATCCTGGTGGCAGGTCGTGCAACGCATGCCGACGGCCCCCTTGTCGTCGGAATCGCGGACCACCAGCGGGTAATGCGGATGACGGTCGTCGCCCTGCGTCGGTCGCTCGCCGACCGGGTGGCAATTCAGGCAACGCGGATGCTGCAGGACGCGACCGGCCTCCACGAACAGCGCGCGCGCGCGTTCAGACGGATCGCTAAGCGACGAAAACGTGTCGGGCGCGCGCAGATCCTCGGCGCAGGCAAGCGATGCGGTCGTGGCCACCAGAACGATGATGATAAGACGTGCTTTCACCGATGACGACATACGGACTCCTTGGCGACGTCGGAAGCGGACCGCAGGCAATGCGGTATGCGTTCGGCTGGAGGGTTTGTCATGTTAGCCGAGCGGCAGCCCACACAAGAGACAAAAGGATCAGCGACCGAGGCCGTGCTTGATCCCGAGTTTCTCGAGCACGGCCTGCGGCTCGAAATAGGCGGCCCAGAGCGAGATGGCCTTGCCGTCCAGTAGCGTCCAATGGTCAACGATTTTGACGATCGCGTCGGTCCCGGTAACGCCGATGTTGAATACCGCCACGACGTGGCCATCCTCGGCAACGACGTTGTCGTAGCTGAACCGTGCGAAATCGAACACGTCGGTAACACTTGGCAGTAGGTGGTCACGGAAGAACGCTGCCCCGACGTGTCGACCGCCCCAAGGAAGGTAGTTAGGCGCGGTTACTGTGAAGTCGGGATGCAGATAGGCGGCGAAGCTCGTGAGGTGGCCCTGGACTCCCGCCTTGAAATACTCATCCACCACCGCCTTGTTTCGCTCGTTGTCGGATTGAACAGTCATGTTCATTCCCTTTGGGTCGCTGCTACCCAGCTGTCTTGCCGTCGTCGTCACGCGTTCAAAAACAGAGTCGCGTGTTCAACGAAGAGCTCCGGATATTGGTGGTGTGCGCCGTGATTGGAGTCGGGGTAGACGATCAGCTCCGCGTACGGGATGTTTTGCTGCATGATGAAAGAGTTTACCGTGGGCATGATCACGTCGTTACTGCCGTTCACGACGAGCGTTGGCTGCTTGATCGTCTTCAGATAGTCGTAGGACCCCTTTTGCTGGACGCCCCACTTGTCCATCGCTTCCATCTGGGCGGGCGACACCTTGTCGTTCACCTCGGGATCGCGCCCAACCTGACGAAGGTGCGTGCGCTTCAAAAACGCCCGTCCCGCCGCCTGGCCCGCCTCCGAGGGACTGAATTTGACCGCGAGCCAGACATTCTCGGGCGGATCATAGGTGGCGCCGAAGAGCCGCCCTGCAGCCTGGGTCAGCGACTCCATTCTCTGACCGCCGCGCGGACCGGTGCCATCGACGATCAACCTGCGAACGAGATCGGGCGCCTGCAAAACGATTTCCTGCGCGACCATGCCGCCGATCGAGAAGCCAAGTACGTCAACTTGCTTCAGTCCGAGCGCCCTGATGAAGGCGATGGCGTTAGCGCCCATCTCCTCGAACGAGGTAGGCACCTCGCCGGAGCTGCTGGAGACGCCCGCGTTATTGAACAGGATCACCCCACGGTCGCGAGCGAAGCCATCCGTCACCGTGGGATCCCAGTAATCCATGGTGCCGATGTAGTGCTGGTTGAAGACGATAGGCACACCGCCGGTCTTGCCGAATCGGCGATAGGCGAAGCGGATGCCGTTAGCTTCGACGAACTGCGTCGGCGCGGTCTGGTGACTGTGCCGGGTCATTGAGATTCCCTCTGGCAGTGGCATATTCATTGCGCTACTCCTGGTGACCGGGATGCCTATCCCCGCTTGATAACAAAGGCTTGTCTGTTGACAGCCCTCCTTCCATGGCAGCCAATCTAGGCTCGTGTTGCGATCTTGAAAAAGACTTTGTAAGCTGAGTGCATACCTCTCAGGCATGGAACGGCGATAGAGTTGAAGCACCTGCGTTATTTCGTGGCCTTGGTCGGTCACGCCCGGAATCGGTCGATGGTGCCGTTTACTGCTCCCGAAAGGCTGCTCATTTTGCGAATTCCTTACGATTCGTACCGACGAACGAGGCTCAGATCGGAAGCGACGCCACTCAGAGAACTTCGAAGACGCTATAAATCGGCCCGTCCGCCTGCCGATGGCCGCTACCGACCGCGACCACGCGATTCAACCAGTCGTAGTTCGCGTTCGCGGTCTCGAATAGCGGATTGATTCGGAAGTAGTAGCTCGTAGGATCCACCACTTCTCCTCTTTCGATTCTCGCCACGACATCGGGCGGCCCGTAGCGAATGGCGCTATAGGTCATACCGATCAGGGCTTCATCCTTGGTCTTAAGGACTAGCCGCACATTCAATGTCGTGGCGCCATCGGTGCGTACGGTCTGCCAGTCGTTCCCCCCATCCAACACCTCGCCTGAAAGCCGCTCCCCCTCGAACGATCCGCCTGGCACCACACCGACGCGACGGTATCCGCCCGGCGTGGCGCCGACAATCTGCAGCTTGCGGACATCCAATCGCATCACGAACAACGGGCGGGTTCTGACCGTCTTGAGAGCGTCGGGCAGATTGTCGATCAGACTAGGGGACATGATGGCTTATCTCCAATGGTTCATTTCCGTCGTGAGGCTTCGT
>Ga0137418_10000568_pt1 | contig 33571 bp, 25 predicted proteins | sample CZODoug3_1_2_16f_FD_122242 | JGI IMG/M metagenome (GOLD analysis project Ga0137418, IMG submission 122242) | Vadose zone soil fungal communities from Angelo Coast Range Reserve, California, USA - CZODoug3_1_2_16fungal (Hybrid Assembly) | ecosystem: Environmental > Terrestrial > Soil > Vadose... | reverse complement strand
CAATCCAATGGCACGTGTGTCATTCAAATCTGTCTCACCGCGTGGGTTCACCCCAGAGGGGCAAAACGCGCGGTCACGTCACAAACCACGTCACAAACGGGGTAGCTGAGGACTTACCAGAAACTGCAACCCCAAGAAAAGATTGGTCGGGGAGAGAGGATTTGAACCTCCGACCCCCTGGTCCCGAAGTAAGGAGTTTAGTCTGTAACTGATTGGTCTGGTTGCGCTTACGAAATCAGTGATGGAGACTCAAATGCGCCCTTGCGCCCTGAACGGCCTATGACCAAGCATGTCGCTGACTGACTGCGCATCCAGAAACTCTTGCTCGCGGAAGCGACGCACAACTCAACAGGGCGTTCGATGTCCTTCAATAACGATGGCTCCGGGCCGGCAGAACTACAGTCTCTCCACCCTATTCCGCTGACCTGTCAGGAGAGATCTTGGCAGTCATAACCGGTGTGCTCTGTGACAGACGTGTGGTGTTGCTTGAGGCAAACTCTCGGCAGGCCTGTTTTGGATTGTTTGGAACAGAATGGAACAGAATCTGGGTTTGGGGCGGAGCTAAGTGCTAGAAAATATGGTGGCCAGGGACAGAGTTGAACCGCCGACGCCAGCCCTTTCAGACCTAGTTCAACCTGAACCCACAACTACTTACAGGTTTGCCGGAGACTACCAAGTACCTGCAAATACTTGCAAGCCCGAGCGATCCTGGGCAGGGATCATGGGCTGAGTCTTTTGTGGCGAATCCCTCGTTGGGACACTTTGGCACACGCAACCGTCAGTCGCGGCGGTAATTCCGCGCGGCTTGCCCTTTCTCTTGCGGGAAAGAAAAAAAACAGTTTCTGCACGTTGTCCCGATCGAATGCCGGAATACCCAAAACGACCTGAGAGAATAATCGAATTGTCAGGAATTGGCGGAATGATCATGGAGCGCGAATCGCTCGGGTCCGAGTTCGGCATTGCAGCGCCTATCCCACTCAGGCGGAATCTCTTCTGGATTCCCAAGTCTATACTATCGAGTATATACTCCTCCGAATCCTGTACGGCGTGTTCGGATCGTGGGGAGTCAATCAAACTCGCCTCCTGCCCATGACTGTCAGCCAGAGCGTGTTAGGTTCTCGGGCGCAGCAGCCAAGGACCGAAGCCACGAGTGGGTGAGGCCTATGGGGCACCTCGGCCCGCTTTCAACATCCCGAATCTGCATTTGCTTGGTTTTCCTTATCCTCTCGCTAGACGCGTTGGCACAAGTTCAGAACGGCGAAATCACCGGTACCGTTGCTGATCCTTCTGGAGCCGTTGTCCCAGGCGCAAAGATCGTTCTACAAAACCTGGGTACACACTATGAGATCCAGGCCCGGACCAACGCTGATGGGATCTACACAGCTAAAGAACTGAACGTTGGGAACTATTTGATCCGCGTCGAGGCTCGCGGATTTAAGACAGCAGAGGCCAGCAATCTAGTTCTAAACGCCGGTAGCGTGCTGCGCGTTGATTTCAAATTACTTCTGGGAGAGCGTACAGATGTAGTAGAAGTCACGGATGCTGAGATCCAGGTGAACACCGAGACCTCGCGGCTGTCTCAGACCGTGGACTCGACTCAAATTGCGAACCTGCCTCTGAACGGCCGTAATGTTTACGACCTGATTCAATACGCGCCGGGCGCGACCAACATGCGCGGTGTCCTATACGAAAACGGCGCGAATACGGTAGTAAACGGGGTCCGCGAGAACTTTAATGGATTCCTTATTAACGGTGTCTCCAACAAAGGCTTGAGCGGGGGACCGGTCAATCAGCCCATCCAGGACACAGTGGAAGAGTTTCAGTTGCTGACGCTGAACAACTCGGCAGAGTTTGGCAACAGCGCTGGAGCCATCACCAATCTGGTGACCAAGTCCGGCACCAATCAACTCCATGGCAGCGTGTGGGAGTTTCTGCGAAATGATGTCTTCGACGCCAATCCATTTTTTGCCAATCATTTTCCAGATCCGGCGGACCGGAAGAAATCGCCTCTGCGATTGAACCAGTTCGGGGCCACGCTAGGCGGTCGCCTGAAGAAGGACAAGCTTTTCTTCTTTGCTGCGTACCAGGGGGACCGGTTCCTGACTTCGAATCCGGGTCAGGTTTTGGCCGAGTCGCCCGAATTCCGAGCAGCCACCGTCTCTGCTTTTCCCAATTCAGTCGCGGCTCTCTTGTATTCGAACTTCCCACCCGACTCCGAAGGCACGCCTCTCATCACGCTCCGGGATTACGTCACCAGCGGCGCATTTTCCGGTTTCGGACTTCCGACCTTTGCGGATTATCTCTGTCCAACCAGTGACACAGGTATTACAGGAGTGATGTCGGGCAGGTTTGCCAGACTCTTTGGTGTGGAGCAGGCGGACATTAACCTAATGAATAGCGGGGGTTGTCCCGGGGGCTCGCCCTACAGTTCACCACAGCCGGGCGCCTTCGACCGCGACGGCAGCTTTCTGGTGAGTGTGCTGAACTCCGGCAACTCGCAAGTGGATCAGAACCTTTTCAACGGTAATGAAGCATCTCTGCGGTTGGACTATAACTTCAGTCAGAACGATCGCTTCTTCACCCAGTTCAACTGGGCCCGCGCGAGAGACAAGTTCTACAATAGTCCCAATGTACCTCGTGGCTTCCAGAACCCTTCCACCACCACCACCCCTAGCTTCCAATTTAGCTACATTCACGTTTTTACTCCCAACGTCCTGAATGAATTCCGGGCCGGCTACGCCGAAAACAGCCTTGCAGTCACGGCCGGCCTGCCGGGTGTTCCATCCATCGGCTTTGACGATAGCACGCTGGGCTTCGGCTCTTACAATGGCTATCCGCTGACGTTCCGGGAAAACATTTACAACTATACGGACCTGGTCTCAATCACCCATGGCAGGCATAACCTGAAAGCGGGAGGAGAGTTACGCCGCAACATCGAGAACAGCGACTGGAATGCGGGGCGTCCCTCTTACTACTTCTTTGATTCTCTTTTCTTTGCCATCGACAGTCCGTATAACGAGAGCGTGGGCGTAGATCCTGGAATCGTGAGCGGCACGCCGGCTCATCTGGCAACCAACATCCGGCACTGGCGAAACTGGGAAATTGGAGCCTACCTGCAGGATGACTGGAAAATCTCGAAACGCCTCACCTTGAACCTAGGAATCCGCTACGATCTCTATACTCGGCACACTGAACTGAATCACCTGGCAACCACGTTCCTGAAGGGACCAGGAAAGAATTTCATCGACAATATTACGACCGGCGCGGGACAGATCAAGGATGCCAGTACTCCATGCCCCGGGGATCCCCTGGCTACGATTGCCGGAGAATGCGGTCCGGGAGGCTTCGCGCCAGCCAAGGTTCTGGGCAGAGGAGATCACAATAACTTCGGCCCGCGCGTGGGCTTTGCCTGGGATGTCTTTGGCAATGGGAAAACATCCCTGCGCGGTGGCTTCGGCATTTCGTATGAGGGAACGCTATACAACCCGCTCTCGAACACTCGTTGGAATCCGCCTTTCTACTCACTGAACAGCATCTCCAACTCTTTGGCTGGTGACGTGAATGACGTGGTATATGGCCCTGTCGACGGCAGTCAACCCACTTTCCTCGGCCCGGCGCCACCTGGGCAGCACTCCGGCACAGGCATACAGGCCACCGGCAATATCGGTGGCTGGGACCCATCCAATCCGCAGTTGGCAGGCCTCTCATCGATCGTTTTTCCTGAAGGTATTCGCGATCCTTACGTTGAGAACTGGTTCCTTGGGGTACAGCGGGAACTGCGCTCCTCGATCACTGTGGAAGCAAACTACGTGGGAACAGCGGGACTGAAGCTGTTCCGTGCCGAGAGCGTAAACCGGATCCCGGGTGCAAGGCTGCCTGAAGGGACTTGCGTTACCGACACCTTTGGCCGGAAGCTGTGTAGCCAGGTGGATAGCAATGTGGCCAGCAACGGCATCGAGATTAATCCTGCGGGCAGGCTGAATCCTAACTACGGAAGATTAAGGGTTTGGGAAAACAGCGTGAATTCCATTTATCACGGGCTTCAGGTTTCGGTGAAGAAGAGAATGTCTTATGGTTTTCAAGTCGGTGGGAACTATACCTACAGCCACTCCATTGACGGGGGATCGTCGTGGCACAACAGCCAAACGACTGCCAATGGATCTGCGGCCGGAGATGGCTTCACCACCGACTTGACCAGGCCGCAATTCGACCGGGGCAATTCGACCTTCGATATCCGTCACCGCTTCACGTTCAACTATGTGTGGCAACTACCCTTCATGCGAAACAGGCACGGAACTGTTGCGGCAGTTGTGGCTGGTTGGCAGTGGAACGGCATCTGGTCATTCCAAACCGGAGCGCACTGGATGCCGTTCCGAAGGGGACCGACCGTACTCAAGGCACTCGTTACTGGCGCATGCGATGCACTCACTTTCAATCCTTCGGAATGCGTCAACAAAGGAGCGGACTACAACCTTGATGGCGAGGCGAACGACCGTCCCAACGCGATCGCGAAGAGCGTCCACGCCACCCACGCTCAGTGGGCAGACGGTTTCAACCTGCCCAAAAACTTCTTTACCCCGCCTTGCCTGGGCTGCGTGGGGAATCTTGGCCGGAACACGTTTGTAGGTCCCGGCTATTGGGCCGCCGACACTTCAATCTTTAAGACATTCCACATTTCTGACAGATTGCAACTGCAATTCCGGGCCGAGGCTTTCAATGTCTTCAATCATACAAATTTTCAACTCGGCGGAACCGTCGGACCAGCCGACGGTAACAATATAAACAACCCTCAGTTCGGACAGGCGGGCAGTACCTCAAACCCGCGCAACCTGCAATTCGGTTTGAAGCTAAGTTTCTGACGATCCCAGCGCCCCGCGCTTCTAGGCCGACCAGCATCTGCTTCATATTTAGTACTCAAAACCTGTCGGATTCACGATCCGCTAAGTCATTGCGTGCTGCCGGCTGGAGTCGTTCCAAAGCAGCATGTCAAAGCCACAACGTTTCCAAACGCCAAGGCTCCGTTTCCGGATTTCTTGTGATCCGATCGCAATCGAACGGGCAAGCGCAGCAGGTGGCATTGGGTGGCATTGGGGGAGAAACATTGCCAAGGCTTATAATCCTGAGCACCTATGGCCCTGAGCGCAGGAACAAAGCTCGGCCCCTACGAAGTCTTGGGAGAATTGGGGGCTGGGGGCATGGGCGAGGTATACCGCGCACGCGACACGCGCCTGGACCGCACCGTAGCGATTAAGATCCTTCCTGAGCATTTGTCCTCTGATCCGGGCCGCCGCGCCCGGTTTGAGCGCGAAGCCCGCACGATATCCGGCCTTTCACATCCGAACATCTGCGCCCTCTTCGACATTGGCGACCAGGACGGTATCTACTATGTCGTACTCGAATACCTCGAAGGGAGAACCCTCGCGGACCGCCTCGTGAAAGGTCCGTTGCCGGTTTCAGAGGTATTGAAAGTTGGCGCAGATATCGCTTCCGCGCTCGAAACCGCTCACCGCAATGGCATTGTTCATCGCGACCTCAAACCGGCTAATGTGATGCTGACCAAGACTGGCGCCAAGTTGCTGGACTTCGGACTTGCCAAGCCCAGCGCAGCATTGGCCTCGGCTGCGGCAGTGGATGAGCCCACGCTATCGAAATCGCTGACAGAAGAAGGAGTCATCGTCGGCACCTTTCGGTACATGGCTCCGGAGCAACTGGAGGGTAAGGACACCGACGGTCGGACTGACATTTTCGCATTAGGCGCTCTGCTTTATGAAATGAGCACCGGGGCCAGTGCCTTCGGTGGCGCGTCGCGAGCGAGCATCATCGCCGCGATCATGAATTCCCAGCCGGCGCCGATCAGCGCGCTTCAGCCTCAGTCCCCGCCGGCGCTCGACCGCGTGGTGCAAACCTGTTTGGCCAAGGACCCGGACGAGCGCTGGCAGACCGCCCATGACCTGAAAAGTGAATTGCAGTGGATTGCCCAGCTGCCCCCGGAAGGAGGTGGTTTGCCGCCGCAGAGAGAGCCGGCGCGGCTTCGGCAATGGTCTGTAGTTTCCGTAGCGGCGCTGGTCGCGATCGCGCTGCTTTGGATCGGTCTAAGGTATTGGCAAGCTATTCACGTAGCTCCCCCTGCAGTGGTTCGCTTCTCCATTCCTCCACCGGAAAGGGCATCGTTTGATGGCGACATGGCGTTATCTCCGGATGGACGATGGTTGGCCTTTGGCGCAAGTGGCGCCGACCAGCAACGCAGGATATGGCTTCGGCCGCTGGACTCGGAGGTCGCGCGGCCACTCCCGGGAACGGAGAATGCGGACGGTTCATTTTTCTGGTCTCCAGATAGCCGGGACATCAGCTTCTTCCGGGACGGCAAACTCAAACGGGTCAACCTTTCGAATGGGATGCCAGAAGATCTCTGTGAGGCTCGCCATAGTCTTGGTGCAACGTGGAACGCCAGCGGGGTGATCTTGTTTGGCGCTGCTGAGTCCGTGCAGCGAATTGACCTACCCGATTGTGCTGTCAAGCCGGCGACCAGTGCATTGCTCCAGGAAAGCGGTGAAGGTGCGACGCCCAAGACTGAAGCGAGTTCTGGACTCGTGCAAGGCTATCCCAATTTTTTACCCGATGGGCGCCATTTTCTGTGGGTGGCGAAACGTGCCTCCGGATTGGAACAACTCTTCGACATTTATGCCGGTGCTCTGGATTCCCGAGAGCGACAGTTGCTGGTGCGCAACGGCTCCATGCCCTTCTATACCCCTCCCGGCTATCTGGTCTTCGAGCGTGAGGGGAAGCTATTTGCGGTTAGATTTGATCCTCAGCGGCTGCACACGAGCGGTGAGGCACTTCCCATGGTCGACGAGCAGGTCGAGTTCGGACATGGTGTGGGCTTCGCTGCCTATTCCGTCTCGCAGAACGGAGTATTGGCTTATCAGCGCCAAATCGTCATGCCCAACTCGCAATTTCAGTGGGTTAGCCGGTCCGGCAAGCAGATCGGGTTGGTAGGCGAACCAGGACCTTATCAGCGTGAGCATCTTTCCCCAGACGGGAAGAGAATCGCAGTCGTTCGCCTGGACCGCCTGACCCACACAGGTGACTTCTGGATCTATGAAATCGACCGCAACACCTGGACGCGATTTACCTTCCGTTCAACCGCAGGCGGTGGATTTGCGTGCTGGTCTCCGGATGGCCGGCGTATTGTCTACCGGTACGGAGGGCCATCTCACCTGTATGAGAAAGCTTCAGATGGTTCTGGGAGCGAAGCAACTTTGTTGCAGGATGGCGAAATTCCCGATTCGTGGTCGCCGAACGGAGAGTACCTCGTGTACGGAACCAATAATTTGAAAACGGGACGAGACTTGTGGATTCTGCCCTTATCCGGTGGTCGAAAGCCGATTCCCTTTCTTCAGACGCAGTTTGATGAAATCGCTGCCAAAATTTCTCCTGATGGACATTGGATAGCGTACGAGTCGAATGAGTCCGGCAGATGGGAGGTTTACGTTCGTTCGTTTCCCGGCCCTGGTCCAAAATGGCAGATTTCCTCCGGGGGAGCTATGGACGCGTTTTACGACAGCAGCACTGGGCCGAAGTGGCGCAGCGACGGCAAAGAGTTGTACTACATTTCTCTCGATTGGAAATTGATGTCGGTACCGGTGAGGTTGGGATCGACGTTGCAGATGGGTACTCCGGTCTCTTTGTTCCAATTGCCAGAAGACTCGGAGTATGAGCCATCCGCCGATGCCCACCGGTTTCTCGTCCTTGCTGCGGATCAAAGTCAACCGCCCGCGCCCATTACCGTCGTCCTGAACTGGACAGCGGAACTGAATCGTCCTAAATAGCGGCAGATTGTAGAAGCCGTACCAACACAAATCGGCGATTGGTATCGCTCGCTGCAAAACCCGGCATGTTCGTCTGCCCATGGGCAGCGACGCGCTGCGCACGCTGATCTGGAATCGCGAGCTGCCCATCATCAAATTCTCTCCGCGCCTTTGTTCACCACCCCATCAACCGCGGGCATTGGGGGAGAAACATTGCCAAGGCTTATAATCCTGAGCACCTATGGCCCTGAGCGCAGGAACAAAGCTCGGCCCCTACGAAGTCTTGGGAGAATTGGGGGCTGGGGGCATGGGCGAGGTATACCGCGCACGCGACACGCGCCTGGACCGCACCGTAGCGATTAAGATCCTTCCTGAGCATTTGTCCTCTGATCCGGGCCGCCGCGCCCGGTTTGAGCGCGAAGCCCGCACGATATCCGGCCTTTCACATCCGAACATCTGCGCCCTCTTCGACATTGGCGACCAGGACGGTATCTACTATGTCGTACTCGAATACCTCGAAGGGAGAACCCTCGCGGACCGCCTCGTGAAAGGTCCGTTGCCGGTTTCAGAGGTATTGAAAGTTGGCGCAGATATCGCTTCCGCGCTCGAAACCGCTCACCGCAATGGCATTGTTCATCGCGACCTCAAACCGGCTAATGTGATGCTGACCAAGACTGGCGCCAAGTTGCTGGACTTCGGACTTGCCAAGCCCAGCGCAGCATTGGCCTCGGCTGCGGCAGTGGATGAGCCCACGCTATCGAAATCGCTGACAGAAGAAGGAGTCATCGTCGGCACCTTTCGGTACATGGCTCCGGAGCAACTGGAGGGTAAGGACACCGACGGTCGGACTGACATTTTCGCATTAGGCGCTCTGCTTTATGAAATGAGCACCGGGGCCAGTGCCTTCGGTGGCGCGTCGCGAGCGAGCATCATCGCCGCGATCATGAATTCCCAGCCGGCGCCGATCAGCGCGCTTCAGCCTCAGTCCCCGCCGGCGCTCGACCGCGTGGTGCAAACCTGTTTGGCCAAGGACCCGGACGAGCGCTGGCAGACCGCCCATGACGTTCGCCTGCAACTGGAGTGGATCAGAGATGCAGGGTCGCAGGCAGGAGTCCCACGAGTCAAAGGCCAGCGCCGCATCACTCGCGAGCGTATCGCGTGGGCGAGCGCAACGTTTCTGCTCCTGGCTGTGGCGACAATGTCTGTAATGCGATTTTTCGAACCGTCTTCGCGGCCTCAACCGAAGATCATGTTCAGCGTTGAACCTCCGCCAGGATACAGGCCGAATCTAGTTGGAGTAGCGGCACTCTCGCCAGACGGATCCCAGGTTGCCTACGCTGTCACCGATGCCAAGGGAAAACAGTCGGTGTGGGTGCGCGCTCTCGACTCACTCTCGCCGCGTCGGTTGGAGGGGAGCGAGAGCGCTGCGGATTACAACTCGTTCGTGTGGACACCGGATGGAAAAGCCGTAGTTGCGGTGGCGGACGGAAAGCTGGTGCGGCTTTCGACCACGGGCGGCGCGAACGAGGTGCTGTGCGAGAAGTTTGACGCGTATCCAAGCACGATCAACCGTGACGGTACAGTCCTCGCATGGACAGCGCCACCTACTAAGATCATCAGCGTGTCACCAGACGACTGTACTCCGCGTGAGAAGTCGCCCTCAGACGCTCCCGGATCGGATGTCAAGTATGGGTACCCTCATTTTCTTCCGGACGGTAATCATTTCCTTTTTGCTGCCATCCGCAAAGACAAGCATCATGAAGTGCTACTGGGTTCCTTGGACGACCCGAAGACGCGAGTGCTGGTCCGAAATGGCAGCGATCCAAAATACATCACCGCCGGTTACATCCTTTTCAGCCGGGATGGGTACCTGATGGCGCAGAGGTTTGACGCGAAATCGCAAACTACCAGCGGGGAACCGTTTTTGGCATACCCCAATCAATTGAACTTTTACGCAGCGTTCGGGTGGGCGGCATTTGATGCATCCAGTAATGAATCCATCTCTGCTCAAGAGCAAAGTGTGCCACCAAGGTTGTTGCGCTGGTACGACCGGTCGGGACAGGTGCTGAAAACACTCGGGGATCCGGAGTATGCAGCCGGGCCTCGCCTCGACGCCCAGGAAACCCACGTTCTCGTCTCCTTATTCAATCCTAGAACACACGCCGGAGACGTATGGTCACTTGATTTAGAACATGGAACGAGAAGGCGGGAGAGCTTTCACGATCGTCCAGGAGGCGGGTGGGCAACGTGGACGGCGCGCGACGAGCGAATAGTGTATTCGGTGCTTCTGGGCTCCCACGTGGAAATGTTCATCAAGAATGCAGGGAGCAGCGATAACGGGCAGATGCTTCAGACTGGATTGGACGGCTCGAAATACATCAGTGATGTGTCGCCGGATGGCAATTCGATCTTGTACCAGCACGAAACGGAAACCAGCACAGAGACGCCCATTTATGGGCAATCACTCATCGACGGAAAGCCCTTCTTGATTGGCCCTGCCCCAGACGGCGAGCTGCCAAGGTTGTCGCCGGACGGCGGCTGGATGGCGGTGCCGTCGAATGAGTCCGGCTCAGTCGAAATTGTCGTGAGGCCTTGTGGACCTGGTCCTGCTGGCAGTACACAGGTTTCCTTCGGCGGCGGACACGATCCTCGATGTTGTCCCGCGTGTGAACCGAACTTTTTTAACTGCTCGTAATCCCATCCCTTACGCCACATCCAATACATCCGAACCGCCTGGGAGCCGACATTGTTATCGAATCAATTACACCAACAAACACCGTCGCAATCCTCAGCACAGAGGGTGGGGTTGGGCTTCACGCTTCCTGAATTGCGCCCACTGAGAACAACTATCGCGCCCCTGCCTTCCGCGTGATGCAAAGAACAGCCGCCCAGACATCGGGCGGCTGATATCGCGCCAAGTTGGGCAAGTTTATTCCAGGTCTTTTAGCTTCGAATTGCTGACAGGCTCAACGCAGTTTGTAATACCGCCTGTTCTCGCGACGAAGTGAGTGATCGTGAATTGCGGGGCGCAGTTTACGTCCAGACCACTCAAGTTACCCGTTACGGTGGCGCTTTGGAAACCCGCGAAAGAGGCGTCTTCCAGATGGACACCGTCCCCGCCATTGCCGATTACTGTCGCACTATCCCGAAACACTACTGTCGAGCCGGCGACCATTGTCATGCCATTACCGATGCTCCCACTGATTGTACCGCCGTGGAGTCGCAGCGTGGACGCGATCGCCTGAATGCCGACCCCGTTGTTGAGAAAGCTGGAATTGGAAGCTACGAAGTAAGCATCGTCGACGACGATTCCTTGAGCCGCATTGCCTTGAAAGACATCATTACCGCTGAACATTTGCGAACCATCTTCGACCGTGGAACCGCGGCCCCCATTGTTCTGGATCACATTGCTTTCTAGAAAGGCATGGGAACCACGACCTACCCCTAGACCCGTTCCTGCACCATCCTGAATCGTGTTGCCAGTCAGGTAGCAGACACTTGCGGAGCCACAATTCACGCCCCCGCCTCCGCCGATGATAGTGAATCCCTGCAGGGTCACGCTGTGCGAGTCCTCAATGTCCACGACCGCCAGGCTTCCGTTGGAACGATCCGTGATCGAGGCACCCTTATTGGTGATCAGCGTCAGTCGATCCATGCTTTGAATCACTATGTTCTCTCTGCAACTGCCTGCAACAGTGATCGTATTCGGCCCCTGTGGATTGGCAGTCGCCAAAAGTTTCACCGCCTTGTGAATCGTTTCTTTCTTGTCGCAATTCACGGTTAGGTTCGCTGCCTGTGCGCACTGGCTTGCCGCCCCAATGGCAACCAACAGAATGAATGAAAAAAACCTCGCCCTTTGTCTCATGATGTTCTCCTCTCTCACTTCAGTGAGTGTGGTGCTCTTGTTGGGTTCTTGTTGATCCTGCGTGGCCATCAGAGGTACGGTGCGGCAGACTACCCCGAACCAAATAGGTGCGCCCTTCGATGCACTTCCTGCCTGTCCGATTCGGACGCCGCTCAGCAGTTTGTAAAGACGAGCGGCGACCGCCACTTTCAGAACCACCCCGTGTTCCCTGACCTTGATCAGCTACTCGACGATGACGCGCTGTGCCGCGACGTTGCCGGCGAGATGGACCAGAAGGTTTCCGTTCGTATCATATTGATCAATCGTAAAGGTCCCAGAGTAACTGTTTTTGCCGCGGTCCACGACGACCTCTGCCCGGAGGTTCGCGGGACCAATGAAGGTTGTTCCGGTGGGATCCCAACTCAACCCAAAGTGATTGAGCTTATACGTGGAATGTTTGGTCTGCTTCCATACGCCCATACAAAAGCTCCCGGTCATGGGAGCCCGCCCCGAATTCGTGATTTCGGTTCCGTCGCTATGCCACGTGACGTAACCGGCATCGATCACGGTGCCATCAGGTATGCCGGGGTTGTCTTCGGACACGAACGTGAACTTCCAGAGTCCCACGATCGGTGCGTTGAGCTGGTCAGAAACTATTTGAAACGACGCTGGCCGGATGGACGGCGCTGCTTTTTGCCCTTGGAAATATCCGCATCCGGTGCTCGATGACTCGGCCCAAAGTCCTTGGGCGAGACCCAGACAAACCGTGCCAACCACAAGCCAGAAACTTGCCATCCTCAATTTGCTCTTCATGGTGTTACTTCTCCTCGAATCAGTTGATTCGTGCGGCACTTATCTCCCAACCAGCAGTGTTGCCACAATGCAAACGGAATCATCTTTCGAACAGTTTGGGAACACCGGGCAAGTTGTTCACATCTAAGTACGTTAGTAGTGTCTTGACTGCCGCCCGAACGAGCCTCACAATCATTCGACTGCATTTCCAGGGTCAGCACGCCCATCCCTCGGACTTTCGCACATGAAGATGACCATCGCACGAACCGCACTATTCGGCCCCTATGCGCTTGATCTGCGCTCCGGCGAACTGCGCAAGTTCGGGACAAAAGTGAAGATGGGTGAGCAGGCCTTCCAGATACTGCGTGTGTTGCTTGAAACCCCGGGGGAAATGGTGACCCGGGAGGACCTTCGGGCAAAGCTCTGGACCAGTGAGACGTTTGTTGACTTTGATCACGGCCTGAACTCCGCCGTCCAACGTCTTCGGGATTGCCTGTCAGACTCCGCTGAAAAGCCGCGCTGGGTTGAGACCGTTTCTCGCCGTGGTTACCGCTTCGTAGGTCAGGTGGAATGGTCGAATGGAATCCCTGCCTCGGAAGTGGTTACTAACCCCGACATTGGAAGTCAGGGCGAGACCTCCGCTGGCGATGGCCCGGCTTCCGCCAGCGGAGAACCTTCTGAACTACCGGGGGAAGCACGTGTCTTCGGACGGCGAAGCGCTTTGCTCGTGGTTGCGGCCCTGGCGCTGCTTATAGCAGCCCTTCTAACCATCAAAGGGATCCAGGATGCGCGGTCTGCGGGACGGGCCATGCTGATCAAGTCGCTCGCGGTGCTACCGTTGGAAAACCTTTCGGGGGATCCCGCCCAGGAGTACTTCGCAGACGGCATGACCGACGAAGTGATCACCATGCTGGCGATGAACCCTGCCTTGCGAATCACTTCCCGGACTTCCGTGATGCAATACAAGAAAGTGCACCGGCCGCTGCGTGAGATCGCGCGGGAACTCGGAGTCGAGGGGATTCTGGAAGGTTCCGTCAGCCGCTCGGGGAACCGGGTGCACATGACGGCACAGCTCATCCATGCCGCCAGCGACACCCATGTTTGGTCGGAAAGCTTCGATCGGGATTTGAAAGATGTGGGTGGTCTGCAGAGCGAATTGGCACAAGCCGTCGCCAAGAGAGTCGGGGCCACGACGTCTGGCGTCAAGAAAACGGGACAACATATCGATCCACAGGCCCACGACGCTTATTATTATGGCCGGTACTACTGGTTTAAGAGCGAATACGAAAAGAGCCGGGGATACTTCCGAAAAGCGATCGACCTCCAACCGGACTATGCCGCCGCATGGAGCGGGCTCGCAGATTCCTACTCGTTAGCGGCGGTGGAGGAAAATGCCCCCTCCGGGGCGGTCATGCCCCAGGCAGAGTACGCGGCCAGGAAGGCGTTGGAACTCGATGATCTGGCCGCTGAGGCTCACAACTCCATGGCCATCGTAGAGCTTTTCTACCGTTGGAATTGGGCGGCCGCGGAGAGAGAATCCGCACGCGCGCTGGAACTGAATCCCAGTCTTGAAGAAGCTCACTTCGTGCGTTCCTATGTGCTCCGTCCCTTGAATCGCCTGGACGGAGCATTGCAGGCGGAAAAAAGGGCGATGGAGCTGGATCCGTTTTCCGAGCCCGAGGCATTGGTTTATATCCTCATTCGTATGCGGCAGTTCGACGCTGCGCTGAACGAGGCTCGCATTCGAAGTGATGCCCAGCCGAACAATGCCGATCTCCACGAAGTTCTTTCTGAAGCGTACTTCTGCAAAGGGATGGAGAAAGAGGCGGAGGCTGAATCGGAACGTGCCTTGGAACTTGCGGGCGAAAAGGATCAGTTGGCCCAGCAGGTTCAAGCCTACCGCCGAGGAGGCTTCCGAGCGGTGCTCGCGTGGAGGGTCGACGAGTTGAAGCGCAAGGCCGCAACGCAATACGTCTCACCCATAAGTTTTGCTGAGGCGTACGGGGAGCTCGGACGCATTGAAGAGACGATCCACTATCTGGAAATAAGCTGCCAGGAACGGGAACCTCACGTGGTGTTCCTGCAAAGCGATCCGACTTACGACTTTCTGCATTCTGATCCGCGCTACCGCGCCATAATAAAAAAAATGGGCCTTCCCCCGGCGTACTAGGAATCGTGCCGTTCCCTTGGCGGTGTCCGTGATTTCAACATCCGCACCCTGCACGACCGCATGGCTCGGATCGGTTACAACACCGGTCAAGCCGCCGGAAGTTGTGGTTTGAGCGCTCAGCTCATTCGACAGCAAAACCACGAGAAGCAGAGCCGAAAACCAAAAGTGCGCCGGCCGTAACCTCATCAAAGAACCCCACGGACTGCCGATCGCGCAATCCCATCTGCATTTTAGTCCCTGGAACACCGCGCAGAGATCCTCACTAGAATGCAACGGGGGCGGTGTGAAATAGAGACGATCCGCTTCGCGAACACGATCTCGGTCTGGATAGAGAGCGAGTCGAGGTTGACTCGCTTGGCGCTTTTCAGCGCGTTCGGCAAGTCGCCCGATTTCTGTCCCCAAAGGTTCCGCTTTACGCCAGGCCCCCTCCTCGGCGATCTTGCCCGTTTCTGGATCGAGCAGCGAGACCTGAGCGCCAAGCGGCGAGACCTTCCCGATCGAGCCGCTAAACGCACAGAGCCGTGCCACCCAATTGCTTCTCCAGATAGGTGCTCTGCGCCCGGTACCTAAGCCATGAGCCGGACAAGATAGAAGCAGCGGCGTTGGTAGGGGTGGCAGTTGCCCATTTCACCAACAACCACCGTCGCAATCCTCCGCCCAGAGGGTGGGGTTGGGCTTCACGCTTCCTGAATTGCGCCCAATTGCGCCCACTGAGAGTTCCGATAAGTGCTTTAGAGTTTGGCGGGAGAGAGGATTTGAACCTTCGACCCCCTGGTTCTTCCGCTAGGGGTTCATTTCAATTCCTAAGTCATTGATTGTGAACAGCAGCTGGCCGGTAAAATTGGACCTGGAACCGTCGAACTACACGTCTGACGCGTATCTCACAAACACCGCAATTGATTGATTGCAAAATATTTGGTCGGGGAGAGAGGATTTGAACCTCCGACCCCCTGGTCCCGAACCAGGTGCTCTACCAGGCTGAGCCACTCCCCGAACATAGACCGACGCGAAAGAGGAATGCCACGCGCCGGAGATGAGATCAGCTAACTTCATTGCGATTATAGCATTTGCAGCGCCGTTCAAATTCCCCGCGTAACCCAGACCCAGTTCAGCAGGGCTACGCCGATTGTCGCTATCAGAATTACAGACTGCGTCAGATCCACGCGCGTGAGTAGCAACACACAGATTGTGACACCAAGCACTGCGAAGACCCGGCCGCCGGGCAAGTGAAACAGTGCCTCGCCAGGCCGCTTCTGACGCAATATGGGCAGAGCCGCGCAACCCACTCCGTAATAGAAAAGCCGCGCCACCGCCGACAGAGTTAAGTTCCAGGCGAAGCTTCCTCCCAGAGAGAACAGCCACACCAGCGCTGCGAACATGAGGATAGAGATATAAGGAGTGTGAAACCGGGAATGCACAGCGGCAAAGGCTTTTGGAAAATCTCCACTCTCGGCCAGAGCGAATGTTACGCGAGGTGTAGCCAAGATCTTGGCGCTGAGATATCCGTAGAAAGAAACTAATGCGCCTATGGTCACGAGCGCGGCACCGTTGTGTCCCATGATAAGGCGGGCTACGTCGGCCAGCGGCCGATCACTGCGGGCTGCGTTAGGTAGGAGTTCCACAACCACCCACTGGATCAGCGCGTAAATCAACGCGCAGCTGAGCAGAGTAGCGAATAGTGCAAATACGGTGTCGCGCCGCGGATTCTTGGCTTCTCCCATTGGGGTAAGCGCCGTTTCGAAGCCTCCATATGCGAAGACACCCAGCAGCATGGCTTTCATTAGTTCAGTGGAGTGAAATGCTGTGGGTGACAGAGAGGGCGTCGCGTGACCTCGGATGATCGCAATAATTCCCGCTGCGATCACTACCGACAGCGGTAGCAATTTCGCGGCCGTAAAAAGATTGCTGACCTGAGTGCCCGCGCGAACCCCACGAACATTGACAGCAGCCAGCAATCCCACGAGAGCGGTAAGAACAAGAAAGCGGGGCGCTGGATTTCTAGCCTGAGGCCAGAACTCGGCCAAATAAATGACGAACAAATTAGCATTGGCCGCCGGAGCTGCGGCCTGGGCCAGCCAAAGCATCCAACCGGTTTGAATTCCCATCAGGCGTCCGAAGGCGATGCGCGCGTATAAATAGGGGCCGCCGGCTTCGGAAAAATAGGAAGCTACTTCGGCAAAACACGCCATTATGACGGCCATGCAGGCGCCCGCGAAGAGTACAGCCAGCGGGCTCGCTCGGCCCATTAACCCCGCCAGAGTCGACGGCAAACCGAAAACTCCACTGCCGATGACGGAATTGATGGTCAGGGCCGTCAGGCTCCAGCGGCCGATGGCGCGGACAAGTTGTGGGCGCGATGTGCTGCCTTGGGCCGTTTCTGTCACGGCGCGTTTGTACCACAAGTCCGCCTCATCTTCCCCTGGAAGTTATTCTGCTCATCTGAGATTGTGCGCAGAGCCGCGGCTGGACCTGGTGACTTTAGAGCGGATGACGGACTGCACTAGTGACAGCGCGGCGCGAAGCTACCGCATCATGAGGGAGCCCGACATTCGTGACGATGATACGTGAAAAGCCGCACCGCTAGCGGCGTTCAGGCCCATAGGCAGACAATGAATTCCTTCTCATACCAAAGTAATACCCTGAATTACCAAAGCGCATGCCCGTGGGGCATCTATTCGCTTCGCGCCGCCGATGAGATGTTGAGACAGCCCACAGAGTCCATGGAAAAAGAAGAATATCTCGACGGCATTCATCTCCGGATTGCGCGGGTCACGGAAGACCTGCGTGTCATTCAGCGCGAGCTCAACTGTGCGGCCATGCAGGCGCCCAATGACCCGGAACTCATGGAGGCACTCAGTGCCCTGCCCGAGACCGAGCCCATCCAAGTGCTGCGCTCAGCGTTGGACCAGATGCGTCATTTCCTGTGGTTCTACACACAGGTCATGAACAACGAGTCCGAACTGGGGGACAAGTTGCGCCAAACTATTCAGACCAGACCCGCCAGCGACGAGAAAAGAAAGCTGAAAACATCCTTTCTAGACCGTCTCAGCCGCTCCGATGAAGCCACGTTGGTTCACTATCTGGCAGAGGCCAAAGAGCGTAAACCAAATTAAATTTCGTTCGCCGCATCTGATTTAACTCGCGCCGCGCTTGGCGTTTTTGTTGATCCATGATTCTTAGAAAGTGACGCCGCGAACAATTGTCTTTCGCACCTCTCCCGTTGGGCTCAGAACAACGATGTTGGCTTCTGAGCCGATGCTTAGTAGTCCTTGCTGAGGTGACAGTCCAACTGCGTGAGCCGGATTCAGTGTGGCTGCGCGCACCGCATTCTGCAAACTCCAGCCCGCGAAACTGGCGACGTTGCGCACAGCTCGGTCCATAGTGAGGACGCTGCCCGCGAGCTTGCCATCCACCGTACACCTGCCAGCTTTGACTTCAACTTCCATGGGGCCAAGCTGGTAGCAGCCATCGGGCATGCCAGCGGCGGCGGTAGCGTCGGTGATGAGAACCGAACGGTCGAAACCTTTCGCATGCAGGAAAACCTGCACAACCGCGGACGAGACATGAATTCCGTCGGCTATGATGTCGGCGCTCAGTTGGTTATCCGTCAGCACCTCGCCGACAATCCCCGGATCGCGATGGTCAAGCGGCCTCATGGCGTTGAAGGTATGAGTGGCATGATGGGCGCCTGCCTTCACGCCAGCCTGCGCGCTTGCCAGATCGGCGTCGGAATGTCCGATGCTCACGCAGACATTTCGTCGCGCCGCTTCGGCGATCACTTCGAGCGCGCCGGGAAGTTCCGGGGCGATCGTCATCATGCGAACGCGTCCGCGCGCAGCCTGCCAGAGACGCTCAAAAACCTCCAGCGTGGGCTGTACAAGATACTCTGGCGGATGCACGCCACGCCGCTTATGGCTGAGAAAAGGTCCTTCCAGATGGATGCCGAGAGGCCGAGCTTGAGGCGTTTTGCCATTTGTAGCGCTTGAATCAAGCGTTGCTTCGATGACATCAGCTATGCGCTCCAGGGCGGCGCATGTCTGATCGATCGGTGCCGCGACGGTGGTCGGAAAATACCCGGTGACGCCATTGTTCGTCAGCCATTTGCCCAAACGGGCTAGATCGGCAGGTGAAGCTTGCATAACGTCGACTCCAGTGCCGCCATGCATGTGGATGTCGACAAAGCCGGGCGCGAGAATTGCATCGCCGAAGTCTACAAGGGAAGCGCCTTGCGGGGTCTCCGACTGTGCGCGCGAGGACACCTTCGTGATGGTGCCATCCTGGACGAAAAGCAGAGGATCGCCTATCTCTTCGAGAGGCGTGTAGAGACGGGCTGCGGTGAAGACAATCATGACAAAAGTTCGGCGAGGGACAGCAAGCCCGCGCGGCTGACCGCATAATACCTGATTCAGGGGTCGAGGTCTGGCCGCTGGCTTCGTCCCCTTCGTCCCGGTGCCCCTCGAGGACATCCACTTCTTCCAACAAAAAAGGCTGGGAGCTGTTTGAGATACGAGATCGTGGATTACGCTAAGAATGGCGCCGTCCATGTCCAGATCAAAATGAGGTGTTTGCGGTCCACTGGGGAGACATTCTCAAGACCGGATTCATGGAGCCCCTGGGAGTGAGCGCTTGTGCGCTGGGTGTGCTATGGCGGCGAACTCACCGGCACTCTGTTAGAGCGTAGAGCCCGGGACGGCGCATCCGGGAGCCGTGAGCGGCGCTGCCCGGCTCGTCGCGATATACCATCAGCGTGTAGGAGGCGCGGCCTCCATCTCGAGAAGATTCTTCTTACGATCCATGCCCCAGCGGTAACCGCCCATGTTGCCATCTTCACGCACCACGCGATGGCATGGGATGGCCACGGCCACTGGATTGGTGGCACAGGCGCGGGCTACGGCTCGACACGCTGCGGGGGCGCCGATTGCCTTGGCGACCTGACTGTACGAGCGAGTCTTGCCGAAAGGGATGGATTGCAAATAGATCCATACGCGGCGCTGAAACGCTGTGGCGCGGATATCCAGCGGCAACGACGTATCGAGAATAGCTCCCCGCATCTGGCGGAGAAGTGCCGTCGTCCAAGACTTGAGGCCGCCGTCGTCCGGCTTGCGTGTGGCAAAGGGAAATTCGTGCTTAAGGCCTTCGAGGAGTTCGTCATCGGAGCCGGCAAAGTGGATGGCGCAGATTCCCCGCTCAGTGGCGGCAATCAACATGCGTCCGATGGGAGAATCAGCACACGTGTAACGGATGGTGGCGGCGATAGCGCCGCGGCGGTACTTGTCGGGCGTCATACCGAGTTGCGAGGAGGTGCGCTCGTAAAGCCTGCTGCTGGAGCCGTAACCGGCGTCGTACATGGCGCGGGTTACGTTGTCGCCGGCTTGCAAGCTGCGCTTCAGGAGGCGCAGACGGCAGGAATCGGCGTATTCGCGGGGAGTTATCCCCAGCACTGCTTTGAAACGCCTTTGTAGATGGAACGGACTCTGGTGAAATTCTTTGCCGAGAGCTGCCAGGGTAAGGGGCTCGTCGAGATGCAGCTCAATGTAGCGGCATAGAGCCTTCACCACGTCGGACTGGCTATTACCGATCACAGACTTCGGACGGCAGCGCAAGCAGGCGCGATAACCGGCCTGTTCGGCCTCGTCGGTCCTCGAAAAGAATTTGACATTCTCGCGCCGCGGGCGTCGTGCGGGACACGACGGACGGCAATAGACCCCAGTACTCGATACCGCAAACACGAACTTCCCGTCGTGAGTGCGGTCGCGAGCGATGACGGCGTTCCAGCATAGATCGTCGTTCAGGCCGCACCTTACTCGGGTCGGCATGTTCGTTTGCAGGGCAGGCATTGTGCTTGGGCGGTTCGTTGCGAGTATGGCATTGGTGGTCATGGTAAGCAAAGGGTAGATCGAAGAGCGTGCCACGGACTATCCGAACCTTGCGAACAAACTGTTTTTGCGATTTCCCGCTCCCGATTCTCAGTGCTTGGGCAGGCAAGTTATGAGGATTTGCCAATGCCCGCAGAAACGCTTAGATTCCTTGGGGGATTTTGCATTCCCGGATGATTTCAATAACGAGGAACAATTCAATGAAGAAGCTGCGCTTGGCTTTTTTCGGCAGTCTATTCGCCGTCTTGCTGGTCTCCGCCCTGGCTCAACAAGGGGCGGCCCATCTGCTTTCGGGGGATGAGCTTAAAAAGGTTGTTCCTTCGGAGTTTTTCTATCGAGGTCAGAAAGCCCCCACGCAAGCTCGCAATTCGGTGGGACTTCAGCTCGCGAATGGCAAGATGACGCTGGCTGCGTTGGTGGACGCGTCGGGCTACTCGACCGCGATCCAACAGAAGTATCAGGGATGGTTGATCACGGAATCCAAGCTCAATGTTGAAGGCTCAGAGCTGCCGCCAGGCCAGTATGGGTTCGGATACACCGCCGGCGATAAGTTTGTGGTCATGGACGTAGCCAACGACGATGTGCTCAGCGTGCCTTCCAAGACGGAGAAGGCACTACAACGGGCGGTTCCTCTTAAACTAGTCGAAGAGGGCGGAGCGTATCGCCTGTATGCCGGCAAGAGGTGGGTGGAAATTAAACCGGAGTGAGCCGAATTCCGGAGTTTCCAAGGTTGTTCAGGCTGGAAAATCGCAGCCGTTGATCCGACCGGGGATTTCAGGCGTCCCTATGGGAGCGTCGGCTGTACCGACACTTACCCGCGACTGACTTGGCCGGCTACCTTCGGGCGTACCTACGGGGCCTAAGCGTGGGCCGAACGGACCCACCTTTAGTGAGTCAGCGGCTGAAATGGACCGAGCAGCGAGGTGATCCCGGCACGCCTGCGCAGTTCCGTGAGGATGGCGCTGGCGGCGTTGCGATAGGTTTTGCTGGGGTCTGAGGGATCGGCCCACACCGCGTCATAGATGATCTGCGCAGCTTCTTTCATATCCATGTGCAGGGCCGCTTCGCAGACATCAAGACGCTCCTGCAGCTTCTCATAACAAGGTTTGCAGACTTCGGCGACCTCGGGTTCTCCCGGATGGTTGTCGGCGAAGTTGCAGGTCGGGGCGGCAGCGGTCGTTGCCTCGACATGCGCGGCCAAAAGCTGAGACTTGAACTGTCGAAGGAATTCTTCACGTTCTTGCTCAAGGGCGGCGGCATCGATCTCCGGCTCAGCGCTGGCCTGCATCTTGGGCGTTTTGGGCAAAACCGGCAGTACTCTTTCTTGAGCGTTGCAACTGGGACAGGTATCGAGGTCCGCCGAGTAGTACAAATGGCATTTCGCGCAGGGGAGCCCGTAACCAACGGACTTTCGAGGGGATAACACCGAACCAGGAGGTACGCTGCGCTCCCCGTGGTGAACATCGCCTTCTGTTGGCGTCACCGCCTGCTTGGTCTTCGCCCCAGCCCCTGCTCCTGATGCTGCGGAACGTGTTGGATCCATGATCAGTCTCCCCAAACTTGATGCCCTGAACCTATTCGTGCCGGTCTCGCCCGTTGCAATTCAGCCTTCACCGATTTCGCGGGTCCTCGCGCCTTGCCTCAGTGTAAGGAGCTGCCGCGGAATCCTCGAAACACCGCTGGTACAGCACCCGCCACTGCCCAAAAGTGCAACTGGTTTCTGTCTCTATCGCGAATCTTTCATCAGCTTCATAAGCTCTTCCCGGCGCGCACGATATAACGGGCGCTCGGGATCGAGCCGGGCGGCAACTTCGAGCTCCGTCAGCGCTTCCTGATAGCGATCCATGCTCATGAGGCAAGCCGCTAGAGAATAATGGTTGTCAGCGGATGCCTTCAGACGAAGCGCTTCGCGAAATTCTTTTTCCGCCGCTTGAAGTTTCTGGTCCTGGAATAGAGCCGTGCCGAGATAATGATGGGCGACGTCGGAATCGGGATCGAGGGTAACGGTGAGGCGCAACTCCCGAAGGGCTTCTTCAGCCTTTCCATCGAGCAGGAGCGCCTGGCCCAAGAGCCGATGCTGTGCGGCATCGGTTGGCTTTTGGTGGATCGCCAGTTGCAACTCGCGGACAGCGCTGCGGTAGTTTTTCTTCGACATGTAGGCGCTAGCGAGGCAGCTATGGCCCTGTTCCCAGTCAGGGTGCTGGCGGTAAAGTTCGCTCAATTCGGCGATGGCCGCGTCGAAATCCCCATGGTCGCAGTACGTATTCCCGAGATTGTTGCGGACGGAAGCTTCGTCTGGGGCGATGTTTTTGGCTTCGCGATACTGTGCGATGGCCTCATCGAGTTTGCCGTCCTGGTGCAGGACCAGGCCAAGATTGCTGTGAGCTTCCCAGAAGGCAGGCCGAAGTTGAATGGCATAACGATAGGCGGCCGCCGCGGCAACGAGCCTTCCATCAGCGTGCAGGGCAATGCCCATGTCGTAGTAGGTGTCGGGATTGTCCGGGTCGCGAGCCAGAGACTCGGCAAAGGCATGAACGGCTGCAGCATACTGGCCGTTTGAATAAAGACCGAGACCGAGGTATTGGTAAGCCTCAGCATTTTGCGGATCCATGCTCAGCGCGGTTCGCGCCTCAGCGATCGCGTTCGGGCCGTCGTCCAACCGGTAAAAGACGTAGGCGAGGCTGCTGTGGTTTTCGGGAAAATCCGGCATGAGCCGCGCCGATATCGTGAGCTCGTCGTAAGCGTCGTCCCATTCCTCCTGCTGGCGGAACATCGCGGCCAGTGCGAAATGTATGGCCGGATTCTGAGGGTCGATTCGCAGAGCTGCGCGCAACTGCAGTTCGGCTTCGCGATAGCGCCGTGCATGAGCGCCTGCGGCAGCCTGTAGCAGCGCCGCGGGAATGGAACTTCTCTGGCTGTGGCTATCCGCCGGTTTTGCTCCGGCAAGAGTGCGGACAAGCTTTTCGTCGGCGCCGAAGGCCTGAAGCTGATGGATCTCGTTTTCTGTGGGGACAACGGCAAGGCCGCGCTCGTGAATTAACTGCACCAGCCGAGTGCTGGATATTCCGCCGGTCAGCCAAGCCGTGAGTTGAGTTGTATCCACGGGCTGACCTTTGGAGGAATCTGCTGCGGCGATCACCGACAGGCAGAAGAATAAATATAAGGATAAGCCCTTGTGTCTCACCGAACTCCCCGAACGTTTATCGGTTTCTCGGCTTGGCTCCCGGAGGCGCGCTGAAACCGTCTTGCAGAACATAGACCGGAGTGAGGTTCCACGGTAAGGTCACGGAGGTAACCAAGCGGTGTTCGCGCACCCATGTGATCACTTGTTTCTGATCACCTTCCCGTCGATCGCAGGGTAGGTGCAGGAGTGAGGGGGATCCCGGGGCAACTAGAGACTGGGTTTGACTCGCTCTGCGGACTCCGGTAACGTATTAACCAGCGCAGAAGCTTCCCGGAGGTTGTAATGTTGGAAGGTCTTTTTCAGCCGATGCACCTGCTGGTGATCTTCTTTATCGCCCTTTTGGTGTTTGGTCCTAAGAAATTGCCTGAACTCGGCAAAGGTCTAGGCGAGGGGATTCGTGCCCTTAAAGAGGGTATGAAAGATAATTCCTCGACGCAGGCCTCGACTGAGCAGAGCAAGAACACGGAAACCAAGAGCTGATCGATTCCGCGGCCGGTTGTTTCCCAAGGCGGTCGTTATATCCGCCCTATGGTCTTGCCACTTCTCTCGTTGTTCGTTTTCCTGCCAGCCTCGATCTAAAGCAACCATTTTCGCTGGATAGAAACTTATCTTCTGTCCGAAGACGCTAAGCTCTTAACTCCGGAGGAATCACTGTGCCGCACCAGATCGAATGCTTGATCTTCCTCGTCTCGCTCTCTTCGTCACTAATGTTCGCTGATCACATCGTCCTGAAAAATGGCGACCGCCTGACCGGCACCGTCGTGAAATCCGACGGCAAGATACTCGTGCTGCACACCGAATTCGCCGGCGATGTAACGCTTAAGTATGAAGCGATCACGGAGATCACTACCGACGAGCAACTGCATGTCGGTTTGAAGAATGGCCAAACCGTCGTTGGGCCCGTTACCACCAGCGATGGCGAGATCAAGGTGGCCACCAAGGCTGGCGGCACGGTCGAGGCGCCGAAGGAAGACGTGGCGATACTCCGCAACGACGAGGAACAGACGGCCTACGACAAATCTTTGCATCCGGGACTGCGGCATGGCTGGAATGGCGGGGCTAACGTCGGCTTTGCGCTGGCTCGGGGCAATAACCAGACCGAAAACCTGGCAATAGCTTTCAACGCCGTGCATCCCACCCTGAACGACAAGGTCACCATGTACGCGAGCACGGTGTACGCGAAGAACGATGCGTCGGGAGCGAGCCCCAGCACTGTCGCTGACCTGGTACTGGGAGGAATCCGCTACGATCGCAATCTCAATCCACGGCTTTTCGCATTTGTGGGTGGTGATTTCATGAGCGACGCGCTGCAGGCTCTGAATCTACGCTCCGTGGTGACTGTCGGCCTGGGTTTTCACGTCATCAAGAGCGATAAAACCACGCTCGATCTGCTCGGCGGCATTGACTATACCCGGGAGAGCTATGCCACTACGATTAGCGGCACAGTGATTACTCCTGCGTTCACCCGCAATTTCGCCGCCCTTACTCTGGGGGAAGAGTTCTCCCACAAGGTTGCCGCCAGCACTGTTGTGGTGCAGAAACTGTACTTTTACCCGGACCTGAGCGACACCGGGCAGTATCGCGGAACATTTGACTTGGGCACCGTGACAAAAATCAGCAAGTGGCTGGGCTGGCAGAATCAGTTTGGCGACATTTATGTGACTAATCCCCCCGCGGGTAAGAAGCAGAATGACGTTGTATTTACTACGGGGCTGAATATTGCATTTACACCCTCGAAATAGGTTCACACTGGAGGGTACGGGCGTCTTGCCCATGCCTCATAATTGCGCTCCTACGAATTCGTAAGGCAGATGAGAAATCAACATCTCACCGAGTTGACTATGTTTGTTGTCCTCGCCTCCCCCTTCCCGTTAGCATTTGACTGCCCTGCCTAGCTGGTTAGCGGATTCTATGGGCAGCCACGACCGCTTGAACGGTTTGAGGAGAAATAGAGATGACTAGAAAACTTGCGGCCTTTGCATTTGCATCCATGGTTTTTGGGGTTGTGCTCTCTGGGGCGAGCGACGCCGGTAAACCCGTCACTGTGAACGGCTACGTTCTGGACTCAGCTTGTGCCTTTACCAAAGGCCTGAAAAAGCCGATCAGCGCTCAGTGTGCGCAGGCTTGTGCGAAGGCTGGGTCAGCGCTGGTAATCCTGTCGGACAAGGGAACTATTTACTGGCCGATCGCCGATACCACACCGTCGTCCGGGCAAAACGAGCGTCTGCTGCCCTTCGCGGGGCAGAGAGTCACCGCGAGCGGGAAGACATACGAGCGCGGCGGTTCCAGTGCGATTGTGATTGAGAAGATCGCGGCGGAGTCTGAGCGGAAGTAGACCGCTATCTTGAGGCGCAATTGAAAGATGGCTCAGCAGTCAGGGTTCGGATCGCAAAAATTCATGCGCCTCCGCTCACGGTCGCTTGGCAAACACGTCCACCAAGACGTAGAGTACTGTTTGCCCGTTTCCCGATTCTCAAGTCCCTCAAATCAGGAGTTCGATGCATGCGTCACGCCATGATAGTGCTGGTCGCAGCCTGCTGCTTAAGGGTTTTCACACAGTGCCAAACTGCCGAAGAATTGGTCGACAAGAACATTCAAGCCAAAGGTGGCATGGAGAAGGTCAAGGCCCTTCACAGTCTGCACATGACGGGCAAATTGACCGGGGGCGGCGGCTTCACGGCAACGGTGACGCAGGATAGCATGAGGCCCAACCTGGTTCGAGAGACTTTTTCGCTGCAGGGAATGACGGGCGTGCAAGCCTACGATGGCACTGCGGGCTGGCAGATTCAACCTTTCGGCGGCCACAAAGATCCACAATTGATGGGCGAAGATGATTTGCGGGATCTGCTTCTTGATGCAGACTTTGATGGGCCACTGGTGGACTACAGAGAAAAGGGAAACACCGTGGAGTATCTGGGTCACGATGTGGTCGATGGCGACGACGCGCTGCGACTCAAGGTCACGCTGAAAAATGGGGACATCCTCTACTACTATCTGGACCCCGACACATACCTTGAGATCCGCAAAGAGATCCAGGAATTTATCCGTGGCTCCATCAGGGAGAACGTGGTCGATCTCGGTTCTTATAAACCCGTCGCGGGAGTGATGTATCCCTTTTCGATCGCCTCCGGACCGAAGAACAGACCCAATGCTGCGCAGACGACTACCATCGAGAAAATCGAGGTGAATGTGCCTCTGGCAAAGTCCGAATTTGAGCTTCCAGCGTCTCTGAAGCAGGGGGCATCCCCAAAACCTGACGCCGAAAAGCGCTAGGCCGGTCTGCTCGTGCCAAGACCCAGCAATTAAGATTATTTACAGAAGGGGACAACCAAAGATGACTGCGCGCGCTGGTTATTCGGGCTACTTCCTCAAGTCTTGCTTGCCGCTTCTTTGCTTGCTGTCACCATGGTCCGGTCTGTCGGCCTTTGCCCAAGCTCCCCTCAAGTTTGACGCCGCCACGGTCTCCGGACTGCCAGCGCGAAACGTTGGCTCGGCCACCATGAGCGGACGCATTGCAGCGCTGGACGCGGTTGAGCAGGATGGCCGAATCAGCGTTTTCGTGGGCGCCGCCAGCGGCGGAGTCTGGAAGTCGGTAAACGGTGGCACGACTTATAAGCCTGTGTTCGATCGCCAGCCGGTGCAGTCAATCGGGGCAGTGACCATTGATCCTTCGAACCCGAAAACAATTTGGGTCGGTACCGGCGAATCCTGGATGCGTAACAGCGTCTCTGTCGGCAACGGGGTTTACAAGTCAACCGATGGAGGCGAAAACTGGACCAATGTGGGGCTGAAGGACAGCGAGCACATCGCAAAGATTCTGATTGACCCCAAGGATGGTAACAGCGTGCTGGTTTGTGCCGCAGGCCACCTGTGGGACGACAACGACGAGCGCGGCGTCTACAAGACGGCTGACGGCGGCAAGACCTGGAGGAAAGTTCTCGCTGGAGCCAACGGATCTACCGGTTGCGGAATGATGGCGATGAGCCGGCAGGCGCCAATGATCATTTATGCGTCTTTGTGGGACTTCCGTCGACAAGGCTGGACGTTCCGATCCGGCGGTCCAGGTGGTGGAATGTATAAGTCCACCGACGGAGGCGAGCACTGGACGGAACTGAATGACAGCAACGCCAAAGGTCTCCCGGAGAAACCTTGGGGCCGGATAGCGCTGTCGGTCGCGCCTTCGAAGCCGCAGGTCGTCTATGCCAACATCGAATCAAAGAAGAGCGCGCTGTATCGCTCTGATGATGGCGGTGCTACCTGGACTCGCCTTGACGCCAGCAACTACGTGATCTGGCGCCCGTTTTACTTCGGAAATCTCGTCGTCGATCCCAAAGACGAGAACAAAGTTTTCAAGCCCGATCTTATCTTGCTGCTGTCGGTCAACGGCGGGAAAAGCTTCAGCATGGTTTCCGGTGGCGGGCATGGCGATTTTCACGACGTCTGGATAAACCCGACCAACCCCAATGTGGTCATCGCCGGTGACGACGGTGGGTTGTGGCGTAGCGAAGATGGCGGCAACCGCTGGAAGCATCAAATGAACCTGCCGGTTTCGCAGTTCTATCACGTGAGCACGGATAACGCCGATCCGTATCGCGTTTACGGCGGTTTGCAAGACAATAGCTCGTGGGTGGGAGATTCTTCATACCCCGGTGGTGTCAGCAATTCACGCTGGGAAAATATGTACGATGGCGATGGTTTTTGGATGTTCGAAGACCCTTCCGATCCGGCCTATATTTACGCGGAGGCCCAGGGCGGCGAGATTGGACGGATCAATCGCTACACGCACGAGGCACGATCCATCAAGCCGCTTCCCGAATACGGTGAGAAGAAGCTGCGCTTTAACTGGAACACTCCAATTCACATGAGCCCCAATGAAAAGGGGACTATTTATATTGGAGCGCAGTTTCTGTTCCGCTCGCGCAACCACGGCCAATCCTGGGATCGGATCTCTCCGGACCTCACAACCAATGATCCTGAAAAGCAGAAACAGGAGGAGTCCGGGGGCGTCACGGTCGACAATTCGTCGGCTGAAATGCATACCAGCATTTATTCCATTTCAGAATCAGCGAAAAATGCCCAGATCATCTGGGTGGGCACGGACGATGGCAACGTGCAGATCACGCGCGATGGCGGCAAGACGTGGACTAACCTTGTGGCCAATGTGCCGGGACTGGCCAAAAACTCATGGGTTTCGACCATCGAGTCGAGCCGCTTCGATGAAGCAAGCGCTTACGCAACCTTTGATCGTCACACCTTCGGCGATATCAAGCCATATGTCTACCAAACCACCGACTACGGCAAGACTTGGGCTGCCCTCCCGGTGCAGGACAGCGGCGTGCAAGGGTACGCCCATGTGATCAAGGAAGATACTGTCAACCCCAATCTTCTTTTCCTGGGCACTGAATTCGGACTCTGGATTTCTGTGGACGGTGGTCAGCACTGGGCGCAATACAAGGGGTCCGACTTCCCTGCTGCTGCCGTGCGAGACATCGCAGTGCAAGCGCGAGAGTCTGACTTAGTGCTGGCTACGCATGGGCGTGGTATTTGGATCATTGACGGCATTTCTCCGCTGCGCGCGCTCACGCCCGAACTCATGACCAAGAACGCCGTTCTAATTTCGGGGCGGCCTGCGATTCAGTACTTCGAAGTTGAGGGCGGCTGGCCCGAAGGCAATGAGACCTTCCGTGGACCGAACCGGCCCACGGATGCGCTCATCACCTATTACCAGAAGGGCCGTCATATCTTTGGCGATCTTAAGGTTGAGATCTTCGATACGAACGGAAAGCTTGTCGACGCGGTTGCCGGGAGCAAGCATCGAGGGCTGAACCAGGCGAGGTGGTCGATGCATCTGAAGCCTCCCGCCGTTCCGCCAGCTGCGACCGCGTTGTTTGAAGCTGCCGAAGGTCCGCGCGTGTTGCCCGGAACTTACACGGTGAAGTTGACAATGGGAGATCAGGTTTACACCGAACAGCTGAACGTCGTGCTCGATCCGCGCGCGAAATTTTCTCTGGAAGATCGTAAGGTGCAATTCGATTTGTCCATGAAGCTCTACACCCTTCTCGCTCACATGACCTATGCAGTGGACGCAATTGAAGGGGTGCGCGATGCCGCCAATACACGCATTGCCAAACTACCGCAAAAAGATTCCCTGCGGTCGCAACTGCAGCAACTGGCTGGTAAATGTGACGGATTTCGCTCCAAGATCGTGGCCACCAAGGAAGGCGGGATGATCACTGGGGAAGAACGCATCCGCGAACACATCGGTCAAGTCTATGGCAGCGTAGTTGGTTACGAGGGACGGCCCACCGATTATCAGGAGGCCCGCACCGGTGCTCTGGCGCATGAGCTGGAAGATGTGATCACGGACTTCCAGAAACTCACGCAGAGAGAACTATCGGCAATCAACTCTGGCTTGAAAAAGAAAAAGCTGGAGGCGATCTCCGTGCTAAGTGAGGGAGACTGGCAGAAGGCGCACGAGGGCGGCAAAGGCGGCTCGGGTGCTGCGCAGGCTCGCACAATTGATGGCGAGATGCTCGAAAGGGACTGACCGCCTTCGTTTTCGCAACCATACCCAGGAGATGAAGGGTGGCCCTTCGCACTGAGAAATCAAAGCAGTTGTACCGGCGGACTCTCGATCTCCTTATCGAGGGCAGTAGTTCATCGTCTCGCGGCCCCGCTAACTATGGTGAATACCCGCTGTTCATGCAGCGTGGAAGCGGCTCCCGAATTTACGACGTCGACGGCAACGAGTACATCGATTGGATGATGGCGTTTGGCGCGTTGCCACTTGGCCATGCGCATCCCGCCGTAGCCGCCGCCATTTCCGATGCCGCTTCGACCGGCGCTCACTTCGCAACCGCAACCGAGATCGAGATAGAAGTCGCTGAATTGCTGCGCAAGTTAACTCCCTGTGCCGAACGCGTCCGTTTCGCCAACACCGGTACGGAAGCGGTTATGGCTGCGCTACGGCTGGCGCGCGGATACACGGGCAGGCCGAAGATCATCAAGTTCGAAGGCCACTATCACGGCTGGTATGACGATCTGCTAATTAGTTCCAACCCATTGCCGGTCGCGGCGATGGGTCATCCGCGCGATCCGATTAAGATTCCGGACAGTTCGGGATTAAATCAGCATGCATTGGACGATACGATCGTTGTTCCCTGGAACGATCTGCCAGCGCTGGAACGCGCCATCGAAAATCATCCCGGACAGGTGGCCGCGATTATCACCGAAGGAATCATGGCCAATATGGGTGTGATTCCTCCTGCCGACGGATACCTGCAGGGCTTGCAAAGACTCGCGAGGCAGAACGGCATTCTCTTCATCTTGGACGAAACGGTGACTGGATTCCGCATCGCTCCCGGCGGCTGCGCAGAATATTACAAGTTGATGCCCGATCTCGTGACCTTAGGCAAAGCGTTAGGCTGCGGTCTTCCGGTGGCCGTGTTCGCGGGTCGAGCTGAAATTATGGATGCATTGGCCTGGGGCGGCGTTCTGCACTACGGAACCCACAATGGTTCGCGCATCGGGCTGCACGCCGCACGCGCCAGCCTTCAGAAGCTCACTGAAAATGACTCCGCCGCATTCCGGCATACCTGGAAAATTGCTGACCAGCTCTGCGATGGCCTAGTTGGGATCTTTAAGAAGAAACGGCTTTCCACCATCGTGCAGCGGGTGGGGCCGATGTTTCAGCTCATGTTTACCGAGAAGAGCTCAATCCACGACTATCGCGAATTCTGCCAGTACGTAGATCGCAAAGCTTACCAGCGATTTGTTCTGAAACTGTTCGAATACGGCGTCTACACCACACCGGCCGCGACCTTACATTCAATTGTGACGCTGGCCCATACTGAGGAAGATGTGGATTTGACTTTGGCTGCGGCAGAGAAAGCGCTCGATGCAGTTGCCGTCGCGTAACATTCCGGCATGAACATTCCTGAAAGAGCCGCTCAACTGCTGTCGCTGGAAGGCAAGGTCGCGATGGTGACGGGCGCTGCTTCCGGCATCGGCCGTGGCATCGCACTCGCGCTCGCGGGCATGGGTTCAGCGGTAGCAATCCTCGATATCGATGAGCAAGGTGGAATGGAGACGGTTTCGAAAATTTCCCAGCAGGGAGACAGCGCGGTATTCATCGGTTGCGATGTTCGATCCAGCCACGATTGCGTCGAAGCCGCGACGAAGACCATCGAGCGCTTCGGTAAAATTAATGTCCTCTGCAACAACGCGGGAATTATCATTCGGAAGACTGTTCTCGAATTGCAGGAAAACGAATGGGACTTGGTCCTGGACGTAACTCTGAAAAGCGTCTATCGGCTCTCGCGGGAAGTGATTCCTCACATGATCCGCAGCGGTGGAGGCAGCATCATTAATACTGGCTCGGGATGGTCCTTGAAGGGCGGGCCGCGGGCTGCCGCCTACTGCACAGCCAAAGCCGGCGTGCTTAACCTGACAAGAGCGATGGCGATTGACCACGGGAAAGATAACATCAGGGTGAACTGCGTATGCCCCGGTGACGTGGACACTCCCATGCTCAGGAGCGAGTGCGTTCAACTGGGTGATGACCCGCACAGGTTCGCGGAAGATGCTGCCAATCGCCCCATTCATCGTGTGGGCACGCCCCGTGATGTTGCCAACGCCGCCCCGCGTGACGAGATTGCGGTGATTTTCTCGCCGTCGCCGATCGCGACAAGGATGGAATACCAGTGCTTCCCGACCATGGCGTCGGGAACCGAGGCTAACACGTCTGTTTTTGAGCGAAGCTCCAGGCCACCAGATGATGTGACAAGCGTGACATCGCCGAGCGACCAGAAACGGATCGCGGTCACACTCGCGGAACCGGGTTTTTCGGCGGCCGGGCACACACCGGCCGTCAGGAGCAGTGCGCCCGCGACAAACAGCGCCCGGCGAAATCCTCTACTACTGCTGCAGGGTTCTAAGAACCAATCGGCCATGATCGTCGGTAGACTGCTCCAGTTTAGGATATTTATCCGCTGTGATGGCTGCTGCTTCCGGCTCCACCGGAGCCGCCGCTTCGGCGGCGCTGTTTCTGTTTCCCGCCATCCTCGTCAAGGCGCCCCTCAAACAGCGATACACGCTATCGCCTCGCGCCCTCGAATACGTCCTAAAATTCATTCTGGTGCTGGCACTGGGCACGATCGTCGCGGCGTCATTCTACAATTTCAGGCTGGTGTCGATCAGGCAGATCTACGATTTTCGCAACGAACTCTACTTTCCGGCGCCGATACGTTACCTGACCGGAATTATTTCCACCGTGCTGCTGCCGTTCACCTGCGCCTGTCCGAGCGACCGAAGGGAGCGGGGCTGGCGTCAGGTGGAACGGCTTGTTAGGCGATCGCTATGAGCACCGGTCATATAGCTTTCGCGAAGGCAGCTGCTACGGCCGTCAAAATGGAGACGATTAAAGCCCTCCAGATGGCCTTGTCAGCTTCTTTGCTGAGGTGAATCAACTCCAGTTTGCTGCCGAGTGATAGGGCAGCGCATACGAATGCAAGGCTGATCCCGAAATAGATTATGACGTTCTTCGGGTTCTGTATCTTAGGCCACGATGTAAAGCCACCGAGCGACAGCAGGATAAGTAGCCATGAAGCAAGTATTCCAAGAAGAAAGATGGCAATCGCGAGGAAAGCGACGGCGACGACGATGGCTCCAATGATGTGGCCTTTGCGGATTTGGGGTCCTGCCATATTTAAGGTATGCGCGTAGTAACGCCTAACGCCGGCCGTAAGCTGCGGGACGGGCTGGCGCGGACCGTGCGCTCTTTGCACGGGCCGTAACAGGTCGGACCGACAGCTTCACGGCCATGTTAGCTGGTTACCGTCCTCCTCCGGTAGGCCATCTAACAACCGGGTGCAACGGACGGATGAACCTCCCTCGATA
>Ga0137418_10000567_pt1 | contig 33612 bp, 25 predicted proteins | sample CZODoug3_1_2_16f_FD_122242 | JGI IMG/M metagenome (GOLD analysis project Ga0137418, IMG submission 122242) | Vadose zone soil fungal communities from Angelo Coast Range Reserve, California, USA - CZODoug3_1_2_16fungal (Hybrid Assembly) | ecosystem: Environmental > Terrestrial > Soil > Vadose... | reverse complement strand
GAGCGACGTGGGGTCGGGTGGAACCATGGCGAGAATCGGTTTCACGAAGCGGCACATGGCTTGCATGGCCTTGCCGAATTCCTCGTAGGCTTCGGCGTCGAGCTTGGAGTGGCGGGCGATTTCGCGGCGAGACTTGCCGTGGTCGTTGACACGCCAGAGGTAGTCTCCGTTGAGCATGGGCGTGAAGGTGCCGTCGAGAGGCAGGATTTCCAGGCCGTGGCGGGGCAGGTCGAGGTCGCGAATGATCTCCGGACGCAGGAGCGAGACGACGTAGGAGCAGACGGAGAACTTGAAGCCGGGGAAGACTTCTTCCGTGACGGCCGCTCCGCCGACGATGTGGCGGCGTTCGAGGACGAGGACCTTTTTGCCCGCTCGCGCGAGGTAAGCGGCGTGGGTAAGGCCGTTGTGGCCCCCGCCAATGACAATTGCGTCGTATTGATTGGAGCTGGCCATAGGATTTCGTGGTTCTTGTAGAAGGGGGCGACCGAGAAGCGCAGCGCTCGTTCGGCAGAACTTGCCATTCTATGCGGGGAGCGGGGGTTTTGTCTTGGGGAAGGAGACAGTATCTTGAGTGGACGGGCCAGGTTCCGTCGGGTCCTGGCTCATTCTAGTGTCTTGGTTATGGCTCAGCGCTCTCTGGTCGAGTACCTGGACGACTTCTTGCGACGTAGGGACGACTGTGCCTACGTGCAGCGCCGGGGATATCGAAGTGAACGCTGGAGCTATCGGCGGGTGGCGGAGGTCGCGTTCCAGTTTGCCCGCGAGCTGGAACAGCGGGGCATCGGCAGAGGCGAGCGCATTCTGGTTTGGGGGCCGAATTCGGCGGAGTGGGTGGCGGCGTTTTTTGGCTGTGCGCTTCGGGGTGTGATCGTGGTGCCGATTGATGACGTTGCTAAGCCGGATTTTACGCTGCGGGTGCATCAACAGGTGGGAGCGAGATTGGTGGTGTGTTCTCGCGAGCACGCCCCCAGTGCAATTCCTAGTCTGCTCTTCGAAGAATTTGCGAATACTTTGACGAAGCATTCCTCTGCCCTGTATCCCGCAATCGACCTTGCCCCCAAAGACACGCTCGAAATTGTCTACACCTCCGGAACGACGGCGGAGCCGAAGGGCGTGGTCATCTCCCACGGCAACGTGATGGCCAACATCGGTCCGCTGGAAACGGAGATTCGGAAATATCTGAAGTATGAGCGATACGTTCATCCGGTGCGGTTCTTAAATCTACTGCCCTTGAGCCATGTGTTCGGACAGTTTCTCGGCATCTTTCTACCGCAGCTCCTGGGTGGAACGGTGATCTTTCAAGAATCGCTCACGCCTGCCGAGGTCATTCGCACCATCCGCCGCGAGCGCGTTTCGGTGCTGGTGGCAGTGCCGCGGATGCTGCAATCGCTCAAGGAGAAGGTCGAGCGCGACTTGGAGGAAGATGGTGCCTTCCCGGATTTTCGCCAGCGTCTTCGAACTTCGGAAGGGAAGCATTTCTTGTGGCGTTGGTGGCTCTTCCGCCGCGTACGGCGCAGGTTTGGCTGGAAGTTCTGGGCTTTTATTTGCGGCGGGGCAGCGCTCGACGGCGGAACTGAGGACTTCTGGCAGCGGCTCGGCTATGCAGCCATTCAAGGCTATGGGCTGACGGAAACGACCTCGATTATCAGCCTCAACCATCCGTTCCGGTTGGGGAAGGGATCCATCGGTAAGGTTCTGCCGGGACGCGAGGTCAAGCTGGCTTCCGACGGCGAGATTCTGGTTCGGGGCGGCGCCGTTACCAGCGGGTACTGGAATCGCGAACGTCAGCCCGTGATGGAACAGGACGAGGGTTGGTACCGGACTGGGGACATTGGAGAGCTGGATGAAGCTGGCAATCTTTATTTCAAAGGTAGAAAGAAGGATGTGATCGTAACACCTGCGGGAATGAACATCTATCCCGAAGACCTCGAGGCAGCCCTTCGCGCTCAACCGCGGGTGAAGGACTGCGCCGTGATCGCATTGCCGCGTGAGGGCAATGCGGAGCCGTGCGCGGTTTTGATTCTGCGGGACGGGATTGTGCCGACAGCGGAGGAGGCCGCCGATGCGGCGGTGCGCGGGGCCAATGAATCACTGGCTGAATATCAGAGGATGCACTCCTGGTTCGTGTGGCCGGAGGAGGACTTTCCGCGTACTTTCACGCAGAAGCCCCGGACCAACGTGATTCGGGAGGTGGTTCAGAGGGAACTCGGACAGAAGTCCAAGCCTGATCGCGGACCATCAAGCCCGCTGCTCGAACTGCTCGCCCGCGTCGTCGGACGCACTGGCGGTTCGTTGCCGGGGGCGGAAAGCGGGAAGATCCGTCTGGATGCGGAGTTGGGACTGAGTTCGCTCGATCGCGTCGAACTGCTCGGCGCGCTGGAGGAGCGCTATCAAGTCGATTTGTGCGAGACGCGATTTTCTGCCATGAATACGGTCGGCGATCTGGAGCGCTTGTTGCAAGGCCAATTCCCCGCACGGGCCGTTTACCACTATCCGCGCTGGGCCCAGCGGTGGCCCGTGACTTCGATTCGCTTGGTCACGGATTATCTTCTGGTTTTACCCGTCGTGTTCCTGCTGGGCTGGCCGCGCATCGAGGGCCGCAGGAATCTGCGTGGCGTGCGCGGTCCGGTTCTGGTGATTTGCAATCACGTTAGCGATGTCGACGGAGGTTTGGTGAAGGCAGCTTTGTCGGCGCGTTTGCGGCACAAGCTGGCCATTGCCACCGGAGGTGAGGTGCTGGAGGGGTTGCGCACGCCGTCGGCCGGCCGGAATTGGCTGCTTCGTATTTATGACCGGGTGCAGTGGATCCTGGGCGTTTCGTTGCTCAACCTTTTCCCTTTGCCGCGTGAGGCTGGATTTCGCGAGAGCTTTGCCTTTGCTGGCGAGACCATCGATCGCGGCTATAGCGTCCTGCTATTTCCCGAGGGGCGGCATAGCGAAGATGGAAGCATGCGCCCCTTTCGCACGGGGATCGGGCTGCTGGTGAATAATCTTCGCATTCCGGTCGTGCCCATGCGCATTGACGGACTCTTCGAACTGAAACGTGCGGGGAAAAAATTCGCGCGCCCGTATGCGATCCGCATTAAGATTGGTCTCCCTGCGCACTTCGAGCCGGGGAGCGAGCCGCAGTGGATTGCCCGCCAGCTGCAGAAGAAAGTGGAAGAGTTGTAACGGCGATTTTCGGCTGGTTGGACTCCTGGCAGACTGACACTGCCAACCCAGCGCCGCCGCTCCCATTGCTGCCATGCCGGCCCCCTCCATATAATCTGCGTTCGGCCACTTCGTGCTTACATTTCGAATTGAGAGGACAGCGCCTTGCCCATTGGAACCGCATTTCACGAGAGAACTCTGCCGCTTTGCTACAGCTTGAGCTACCGCGAGTGGTCGGGCTACTACACGCCGAGCGTGTATGAGATGCACCACGAGCACGAGTACAACGCCATTCGCAACGCGGTGGCGGTCATCGATATTTCTCCGCTGTACAAGTACCTCATCACGGGCAAGGATGCGGCCAAGCTTGTGAATCGCGTGATTACGCGCGATGTGAACAAGGTGAAGGTAGGGCAGGTCATCTACTGTTGCTGGTGCGACGAGCAGGGCAAGGTGATTGACGACGGCACGGTATCTCGGCTGGCGGAGAACGCGTTTCGGTGGACGGCGGCGGATGCCAGCCTGCGCTGGTTTCGACAGAACGCCATTGGCATGGATGTGCGGATCGAAGACATCTCCGAGAAGACGGCGGCTCTGGCGTTGCAGGGGCCGACTTCGGCGAGCTTGCTCAAGGCTGTTGCTGAAGCCGACATTGCAAGCCTGAAATATTTTCGCGTGACCAGCGGAACCATTGCCGGCGTGCCAGTGGACATCTCGCGGACAGGGTATACGGGCGATCTCGGCTATGAAGTGTGGGTGCCGTGGCATTCCGCGGTGAAGGTTTGGGATGCGCTGATGGCCAAGGGCAAGGCGTTTGATTTGCATCCGGCGGGAATGTTGGCCTTGGATGTGGCGCGTGTGGAAGCGGGGCTGCTGCTGATTGAGGTGGACTACACCAGTTCGAAGAAAGCGCTGAACGAGATTCAGAAGTTTTCCCCGTACGAGCTTGGCTTCGGCAAGATGGTTCATCTGGAGAAAGAGAACTTCATCGGTCGATCCGCGCTGGTGCGGGACAACAAGGAAGGCGTGCCGCGGCGGTTGGTGGGCCTGGAGTTGAGTTGGACGGATGTAGAGAAACTGTTTGAAGATGTGGGGCTGGCACCGCAAATACCGGCCACCGCATCGCGTGTGGCCGTGCCGCTTTACTACGGCGGAAAGCAGGCGGGGAAGGCGACGACGACCTCGTGGTCTCCGCTATTAAAGAAGATGCTGGCGTTAGGGAGCGTCAAGACGGAATGCGCGCAGCCCGGGACGAAGCTCCAGATGGAACTGACGGTGGAAGCGGTACGCCACACAGTCACCGCGACCGTAGTGCCGATGCCGTTCTACAATCCTGCGCGCAAAACTGCCGTGCCCGTGTAATTAAGGGTGCGAGGGGAAATTGTGGCTCCCCTGCTACCGACGCCGAAGGACTTGTCAGAGCGCGATGCGGCTCTCGGCGAGGCGCAGCGGCGGCGGGTTTATTCCGAACTCCCCCTCATCGTTGTCGGGTCATCGTTGTCGGGCCATCGTGATCGGGTCATCGTTGTCGGGCAGCCTTGGTTGTGTTTTTCCAATAAAGATATGCGGGCCAGCCCGCCGCCACAATGAGAGTGCCCCAGAGAGACTCGGTGCGACGATGCCAGATGGTGTTGATGGTCCACACAGTTCCAATCACAATATAGAGCGCAGGCAGCCAGGGATAGCCGGTGCATCGGTAGGGACGATGGGCATCAGGCCGCTTCCAGCGCAGGATGAACATACAACCCACACCCAGCGTGTAGGAGAGCACCATCATGAACATCACGTAGGTATAGAGCTGATCGTAGCTCCCACTGAGCGTTAGGACGCCGGCCCAAATCCCTTGCCCGATCAGGCTAAATGCGGGTGTCCGCCAGCGGGGATGCACTTCGGCCATCTTTGGGAAGAATGCTCCGTCCCTGGCCATGGCGTAGTAAACGCGGGCGCCCGAAAGAGCACAGCTCGCCATTGCCCCAAAACATGAAACTGCGATCAGCGCCGAAAGCCATGTCGCCGCACCGGCCGAAAACAGCGCTGTAGCCGCTGCGTGAGCGATCGTCTCGTGTTTGGCAATTTCCCTGATGGGCAGGGCGTAGACGTACGTCATGTTCATGGCGACGTAGATCAAGCCCACCGCGATGACGCCGAGCAGCATGCCACGCGGAATGTTACGCTGCGGGTCTTTGACTTCGCCCGAGACCCAAGTGATATAAATCCAGCCGTCGTACGCCCAGAAGACGGCGATCAGCGCCACGCCAAAAGCCGAGACCAGGTGCGCTGCGGATAGGCCGACCATCAAGCCCGCAGTGGTTCCTGAGCCAGCCGACGTAAAGTGTGACCAGCTTCCCTTGCCGAAGGTGAATCCCAGGAGGATGAAGGTGGACATGGCCGCAAACTTGGCCCAGGTGGCGAGATTTTGCAGCACGGCACCTTCTCGCAGCCCGACCACATTCACCCAGGTAACAAACGCGATCGAGACGATCGCAACCAGATGCACGCGCGTGAGCGCGAAGCCAGCGACGTGCCACACGATATGTTCCGCCGAAAGCGAGGGGAACACCGCTCCGAGATAGCTCGCTGAAGCCACCGACAGCGCCGCGATCGTGCCGCCATTGGAGACCCAGAAGATCATCCAGCCATAGAGAAAGCCCACCAGATCGCCATAGGCTTCGCGCATGTAAACGTACTGTCCGCCGGAATCCGGAAACATCGCTCCGAGTTCAGCGAAAGCGAAGCACGCGCACAAGGAGATCAACCCGCCCAGAATCCATACCCCCAGAAACAGCAGAGGATGGGGTAGCGGCCCAGCGATGTCCTTGGCGGTCAGAAAGATCGAGGATCCGATGATTCCGCCCACCAGCAGCAGCACGCAATCGACCAGCGACAAGCCGCGCACCAAGCCGGGCTTGGTGTCTACCGGGTTCGATGTCTGCGGAAAGGCCGCCATGCTTAACCCATCCCCAAATCGTCGGAAGATTCCAGCGGCGTCCCGCACTGGCGGCAAATCACGGAGAGGCAGTCTCGGCAGGTGAGCGGGTCGGAAACTTCCCTTGCGCACCGCGCGCAGTAAAGCAGGCCTTGCCCCGGTTTCGTTTGACTCCGGAGATCGGGGCCGGGCCCTTCGGGGTTTGAAGCCATGTGGTTGCCAAATGTAGCATAGAAGCCTGCTCCGAGGACACCGATGACCGACACCTCGTCCCTGCCGCCACGCTTATCCGCCGACGAAAAACTGCAGCTCGAATTCAATCGCTGGGCCGAAGCGGGGGAGGGCGAGAAGATGGAACACCATCATCTCGATATCACACGCAAGAGTTTGCGGTTGATGGACTTGCATGCGGGGCAGCGCGTGCTGGATCTCGGCTGCGGCTCGGGATGGGCCACGCGGCTCCTGGCTCGGGAGGTGAGGCAAGATGCAATCGGAGACGCCAATGTAGTGGGATTGGATGTTTCCGACGAGATGATTCGTCTGGCGCGAACAACTTCGCGAGAGTTGAGCAACCTCTGCTATTTTGTTGGTTCGGCTACCCAGATTCCAGTGCAGGATGACTTCTTTGATCGAGTTCTGTCCGTCGAGTCGTTCTACTACTATCCTGATCAGGGTTTGGCTCTCGACGAAGTTTTCCGTGTGCTGGCACCAGGCGGGCGCCTGTTCATTCTGATCAACCTCTACACCGACAACCAATATTCCCTACAGTGGGTGGATCAGCTGAAAGTTCCCGTGCACGTACGCTCGGCGGCGGAGTACGTTACGATGCTGCGCGAGCACGGCTTCGAAAATACCGAGTGGAGGCAGGTTCCCGATGATACGCCCACGCCCGACGACTACAAGACCAAGTCGTTCCGCAGCCTGGACGCCCTGCGTGCCTTCAAGCGGACGGGCGCGCTTTTGCTGATGGCATCAAAGCCGGCCCGCTAAGCGGGACGCTTAGATGGTGTCGTCGTCATCGTCGTCCTTGTCTTTCCGGCTGCCGCCGGTGGCCGGGCTGAGAGTCTTTCCATCGTGCGCGTGTCGGAGTTCAATCCTTCCGTTCACATCTGACAGCTCAATGTCGGTCCCGCCACTACCGAGCCGGCCATCCAAGCTGTGCCCGATGAACGACGCCTTGTGCACATTGAAGCCGAAGTCAGTTTCGATGCCGCCGGAAACGGTGCTGGCGTGAATATCCGCGTTGGCATCGGAAGGAATGGTAACCAGGACCGATCCGTTCACGGAGGAGGCTTTGATGTGCGACTTCGGCAACTGGCGGAACTCCGCTTCCGTGCGGCCGTTGACGGTGGAAAGATCAGCCCGTCCCGCCAGGTCTTTCGCCAACAGCCGCCCGTTGATCGACGACGCGTGCACATCGCCTGCAACCTCGTGAATCTCCAGGGATCCGTTGATGAGGTCTACTTGGTCGAGCCGCACGTGCCGCGGCACATGCAGGGTATAGTCGACGCTCGCAGGGTTGTTTTCGTCACCCCAGTTGAAGTTGTGGTCGCGATGCGGGTATTCGGTGTGGATCGAAATGGAGTTCGCGTTCGATTCCACGACAATCTTCGCCTCGTCGAGTCGCTCTTGCCGCATGGCCTTCTTGATCGCGTCTACCTGGACTTCATTGCGGTCCCAGCCGGTGATGGTCACGGCCCCGTTGATGTTTTCAAGAGACACGCGGCCGTCCGCGCTAAGGGTGTAGGTCTTATGAAATTCCTCGGTCAAGGACTCACTGGCCCAGGCTCGTCCCGCTAACAGGATTGCGCCCGCGGTTCCAATCAGAATTCCCAACCATGTTGCCAACCGCTTTTGTTTCTTCATATCCGCTCCTGAAAACTACCGTTCGCAGGTATAGACGGTAGATACGCACTTTGGTTAGTGGAAGTTCCCGGGAGAAAATGGCGATCCTAAGAGAGTTGATCCTAGAGGGTTAAGGGGAATCTGGGTGGGAAACTAAGGTCATCCGCCGGTGGCCCGGGAATGACGTTAGGATAGAGGGTCCGGGGGGGTGGTTTGGGCCTCCGTTTTTCGATCAGGATGGAGCGACATCGTGAACGTTCTTTTGACGGAAGTGGAAGTGCGAGTATTGGGTTCGCTGATGGAGAAAGATGCCACCACGCCGGACTACTATCCGCTATCCCTGAACGCGCTGGTCAACGCGTGTAATCAGAAGTCGAACCGAGACCCATTCATGACCCTGACCGAGGATGCTGTGCGGCAGGGGCTGGCGAGTCTGAAGGAGAAGAAGCTGGCCGGGCCCGTGAATAGCGCCGACAGCCGGGTGACAAAGTACGAGCACCGCGTGCAGGAAGTCTTCAACTTTAGCCGCGGCGAGAATGCGGCTCTGTGCGTCTTGATGCTGCGCGGCGCGCAGACGCCTGGGGAGTTGCGGGGGCGCACGGAGCGAATCCATGCCTTTGAGGACTTGGACGAAGTGCAGTCGGCGTTGCAGAAGTTGATGCAGCGCGACCCGCCACTGGTGCAGGTCTTACAACGGCAGCCAGGGACGAAAGAATCACGTTATGTGCATTTGCTTTGCGGGCTGGTGGAGCCCTTCGTGATGCCGGAGCCGAACGCCACACCGCGTGCCGTTCGAATGGATAACGCCGAGCGTTTGGAAAGGCTGGAGGAAACCGTGGCGGGGTTGCAGAAGGATATGGAAGTTCTGAAGCAGGAGTTCGCGGGTTTTCGAAAACAGTTTGAATAGCCTTCGTGACTAGCCGAGAAAGTTCAGAAAGTCGTTGGGACGATTCTCGAATCCGGGAAACACCATTTCCAGTTTGTGATTGCCCAAGTGTTGATAAACGGCCTCGCTGAGCACGCGGCGGAAGTCGGTGGTCACGGCCAGATCCCGGCCTTCATAGAGTTGCGATGAATCCAGCCCAGGCCAGCGCCCATAGACCCTACCTCCTCGCACCGGCCCGCCCATCACAAACATGGCGTTGGCGTGGCCGTGGTCGGTGCCGCGGTTGCCGTTTTCGCGGGCCGTACGGCCGAATTCCGACATGGTCACGACGACGGTTTCCTCCGCCAGACTGCCGAGGTCCATCCAGAAAGCGAACAGGCTTCCCGAGAACTCACGCAGGATGTTGGCTAACTGTCCCTGCGTACTGCCTTCGTTGACATGGTGGTCCCAACCGCCGATATCGGCGAACGCTACCTGCACGCCTAAGTTCGATTTGATGAGCTGCGCCAGCTGCTGCAAACTATCGCCAAAGCGGCCTTGCGGATAGTTGGCTCCGGGCGCGGGCTTGTATTTCGACGGGTCGGCGGATTTCAGCATTTTGACAGCATCAAAAGTTTCCTGACCAGCTCCGTGCAGAACCGTGTCCACCGAGTGCTCGTACATGGCCTCAAAAGTGTTGGCCGCCGGCGTGGCTTTGGGATTGCGGCCCCCGATGCCAAAGTCGTTGATGTGGTTCACCGCAACCGCCGGTTCGGAGCCGGAAAGAATTCGCGGCAAGGTAGGACCCATGGCGATGGCGCGAAACGCTGCGTGAGTTCCGGCGGCGTCAGCAGGCTGCGGCAGGCTGTCGAGTGCCCGGTTCAGCCAGCCATCTGCCGTCGCCTTCAGACCCGGTGTGCCAGATTCCATATAGTCTTGAGCGTCAAAATGCGAGCGTGTGGTGTCCGTCGAACCGGCTGCATGAACGATTGCCAGATGTTTTTCTTTCCACAGAGGCAGCAGGGAATCCATCGACGGGTGCAGTCCAAAAAAGCCATCGAGATCGAGCACCGCCTTGCGCGGAATGTTGATGCTCGGCCGCATGGCGTAATACGACGACTCGGCATGGGGGACGACGATGTTCAGGCCATCGGCGGCGCCGCGCTGGAAAATCACGACGAGGCGTTTGTTCTTGAAGCTGCCCGGGGTCGTTTCCGACGCCATGACGGCGCGGCTCAGAAACGCCGGAAGCGCAGAGGTCCCCACCAGGGCCAGAGCCCCGTTTCGCAAGAATACGCGCCGCGTGATGGACATGACTGTTCTCCTGGCTACCGCTTCTGAAATTCGGGCGAACCTAAGATCAATCCCGCAATCGCGCCGGCGTTCGGTGATCGGGTACTGTCATCCAGCTTACGTCTGGTGATTTGCGGGTCGTCGAGCTGCTTCACGATGGCGGCATGGGTCTGCTCCGAGACGGCCCCATCGAGATATGCCTGCTCGAAAACGCTGAGTGTTTGATGAGCGTCGGTGGGTGGTTGCGCGCCTAGGACCGCGGCGGGGTTCGCCTTCACGCCTTTGAATTTGTCGTTCCCTAACCCCAGTGCGAAATTCATGCGCCCCAGCAGCGCCGAGGAGTTCACCCAGGCGTCTGACTTCATCGAGTATCCGGTGGGCGGCTGCATGCCATACAGCGGCATGCCCATATTCTGTAGCGCGCCCAGCAGCGGCGTGGCGTCCTGAACGTCGGCATCGGTCGCCCGCAGAGCGGAAATCACGAATTCGAGCGGCGTTTTGACCTTGGCTTGATAGGCCTCCGGAGCCCAGAATTCCGGCGACTTGTACAGCGTGCGCAAGACCTCGCGAATGTCGCCCTTCTTTTTCAGGAACGTCCCCGCCATGCGGTCCACCAGCGGCTGTGGCGGGTTGTCCGAGACAAAGCGTTGCGCCAGCTTCGTGCATATGAATTGCGCTGTGCTGGGGTTATGCGCGAGAAGATGCAGGACTTCCAGCCCTTCTTTTTCGCCGCGCTCTTTGATCTTCTTGCCCAAGACGATCTTGGTTCCGGGCTCGTGGCGGCGTTCCTCGAAGGTGAAGTCTCCACCCTTGCGCGGCTCGCGGATGGTCCAGCCGGTGAAGACGCGGGCCACCTCGGTGACGTCATGTTGCGTGTAGCCGCCATTGACGCCGAGCGTGTGCAGTTCCATCAGCTCGCGCCCGTAGTTTTCGTTCAGGCCATCCAGGTTGCGTTTGGCCTTCACCGGACGGGGCGGAGGAGGAGGGAACCGCCTCCGCCGTCCGCGTCCACCGAAACCGCGGTTCTGCGGCTTCCGGCGCAACCCGCGTGCTTCCTCCGAATCCGGTCCCACGCTGAGCCAGTTGTCGAGATAGAAGAGCATGGCCGGACTTTTCGCGGTCGCCACCAGCAGATCTTCAAACTTTCCGAGGGCATGCGGACGAATGACATCGCGCTCGTAACTGGTGATCAGGTAGCGGTCCGCGCCTTTGCCGACGAAGACGTTGAAGTGGTTGAACCAGAAATCGGTCATCACTTCCTCCAGCTGGCGCTCGCTATAGGTGGCGCGCAGCAGCTTGGCTTGCATAAGTTCCGACTGGACCACTTGTTGTGGATTCACCAGCGCCATGGCAGTCTCGCGCTGCTGCGGAGACAGTGTCGCCATGACTTGATCTCGTGTGTCGGATCTTCCATTCAGCAGCGCCCGCTGTTCGTCCGGGGGCATCTTCATGATTTCCCGCATGCGCTGGTCGGGGGGCATATCGAGCAGTTCTTCCGCCTTCATGTCGGCATAGAGCTTGGCTTCGCGACGGCGCGCCTTCTCGTCTTCCTCAGCCCTGTCGGCGGAAGGGGACTCGGCAGACGCATTGGCTGGCGCGGACGCCGCATCGGCGGCGGCTGGGGCGCGCTTGACGTCATCGCTCTTGCGATCTTCGGTCTTGCGATCTTCGTTGTTGTTGTTCTTGCGCTCCTGCTTGTCTTCGTATCGCGCAATTTCAGCTTCGTAGATGGCCCGTTTCGCAGGATCGTGCGGCATTGGTTCTTTACCGTCGACAAGGGCCTTAATGACTTGCCGAGGTGGGAAGTTCTCTACCATCTCACGGGTATCCATACGCAACGTCCGCAGCGGCGCGAGCCGACCTTCGAGCGCCCCATCGTTGATCTTTTCCGGCTGCAACTGTTGCTCGAACCACTGATCCACGCCTTGCTGCGACACCCGATCAGCCTCGCCCGGCCGCGCTCCGAACGTGAACCGGTGGAGCGCATGCAGGACTCGCTGCCGGTCGCCTACGGCCGCAGGTTCTTGCTTCTTCTTGCCCGCCGCCAGCACCGTCAAACCGGCCAGGATCAGGCAAAGCGTCCCTACAAAAAGCGTCCCTACAAAAGGACCGTTTCGGGTTTGCGGTATCAGCATCCAGACCTCGCACCTTTTCCACAAGTATCTAACCCAGAGTGGCGGAAAAGTTGCGGAGATTGGAAGTGACTTTCGGGTGCGAAGCCAGGGGCGGGTTGCAGTCGAAAGCCCTGCTAAACCAGGTATTTGCGTTCCTGGCTGACTTTATGCTGCAGCATGGCAGCCAGCTGATCCACATCCGCTGGCGCCAAACTGCCCGCCAAGCTGCCCTCGAGCAACTGAACGCGGCCACTTCCGGTGGCGTCGCGGCGGACTTGCAGTAGAAGAGCCTGCAACACTTCGGCGTCAAATTTGGTGGGCGCCAGCTTGACGAGCTCGTGGAGCGCCATTCCGAGTGGCATCCGTCCGCGATAGGGACGTTCACTGGTCATAGCGTCGAAGGTGTCGGCCAGCGCGACAATTCGCACGGGCAGCGATGTTTCATCATGGCGCAGCCCATCGGGATATCCGGTGCCGTCGCCCCTCTCGTGGTGTCCGCGGACAATCTCCGTAACTTGCGGCCACGGGAAGTGCACGTCCTTCACGATGTTGTAGCCAACCAGAGTGTGATCCGCCATGGCGCGGAATTCGTCGGCATCGAGGGCGCTGGCTTTGCTGAACAGGTGTTTGTCCACTGCGACCTTGCCGATGTCGTGCAGATAGCCCGCCGAGCGCAGCGCCACCACTTCGGACGACTCCATGCCGAGGCCTTCGGCGATGGCGGCGGCGTAACGGCCTACGCGCAGGGAATGGCCGTGAACGTTCACATGTTTCACGTCGATCGCTGTCGCAAAAGCCTCGAGCGCGCTTTCGTGAAATCCGTGCAACGACGCCAGCAGCTTGAGATTTTCGTTGACCCGTTGCGCCAAACTTCGCGAAAGATTGTGGTTGTGCACGGCTAGGGCGACGTAGCTGGTGAGCAAGCTCAGAGCCTCAAGGTCTTCGCCGTCGTACGGGCCTTCGGCCGCGCGGCGTCCGAGCGCGACCAGGCCAACGAGCTCGCGGCCAACGCGCAAAGGAGCCAGGCATTTGAACATTTCGGGAGCGACGTTTCCGTTCTGGCTTAGAAACGTGTCCGAGGAACTACTCTGCAGGGCTTGTGCCCCGCGGGCGACCAGAAGCGCGCGCGCATGCTTGGGGAGTAAGGGAATGATGGCAGGATCCGGGAGCATGACAAAACCCTGCGAAACCACCGAAGTCAGCATGGAGGGCTTGTCGCTGAAAGTGAAAAGGGCGCCCTCACGCGCTCCACCCGCTTCTACCATGGCGGCCAACATGGAGCGTGCAATATCGGAGAACTCGTGTTCGGCGGTCATTTGCGGTCCCAGGTCTGAAAGCGCCTCGACCGTGCGCAGAACTCGCCGCAGATTATCCTTGTTCACCCCTACGTTCACCCCGGCCCCGTGAAGCGGGACAAGCAAGTTCATTCCGAGACTACCATGCGGAAATTCAGGAAAGAGTAGCCTTTGTTGGTTCAGACGCTCCACGAACGTGCCATAGGAGGGGCTCAGAAGTGAGATCGGAGTGTGGAAAACTTGTCGAGTACGAGAATCTGCCGGTTGGGTCGAGGCGCACGGACTTCTTCATGCTCGAGGATCCAAGTGCTGTCGTGTGGGACGAACACGGCGTTCAGGTCCGCAGCCAGCGACGGGTTGATATCGGACCGCGGACTGTTTCCGACCATCCAGGTCGACTGCGGCTTCAGATCGTATTTCGCGGAAATGGAGCGATACGTGTCCGTATCTTTTTCCGCAACGATCTCGACAGACTCGAAAAATCTTGCCAATCCTGAGCGCTCGATCTTGCCGGATTGTTCAGCAACCGCGCCTTTGGTCATGAGGATGAGTCGATGGCGCCCCGCGAGATAGTCGAGGGTGGCAGGAACGTCGGGCAACAGTTCCACCGGATGCTCGGCGATGATGTTAGCAAAGCCACGAATGGTTTCATGCACTGCCGGCGTGACCGGCTCGACGGCGAGCCGTTCGAACGTGTCCACGAGCGCGTGCGAAAAGCTGTGTAGCCCGTAGCCGTGTCGCACGATGCAGTCGCGCTCGACGTCATTGAGCACTCCGCGGACCTGTTCGGGGGAGTGCTCCTGGTGATCCAGAAAAGAAATGAACTGCGCAATCGCGCGTTCAAAATAAATGTTGTTCTCCCAGAGCGTATCGTCGGCGTCGATCAGGAGGGTTTGGGCTGCCAGGTTGTGGGAAGAAAGGCTCATGCTGTCAGACATTACTGTGCAGCCAATCCCTTGGCGGCAGTCTGCAGCGCCGCGTAGTCCTGTTCGCGAAAAACGCCATGCCCGCGCCACTGCACCGTCCCGTTGCTATCGAGCAGCAGCAGGTAGGCATCGTCGCCGGCAGAAAACCCAACGAAACGCTTTAAGTCTTCGCTGCCCTGGAAGAGCGTCACGAAACGGTCGCGGTCGGCTGTCGGAGTGCCCTTTCGCATGCTGCCGACGATCATTCCGCGCACAAACCTGGGCGCTCCCTCCAGCTCGGCTACGGGATACACAGCAAATCTCGGATCGGCGCCAAAATCTTTCTTGCAACGTTTACTCCAGGCGCGAGTTGCATCGCCGCCCTTTCTTGAAAACCCAATTGCGAGTAAGGCGATCTTGCCGTGGGCGTCGTCGGGAAGCACGATCTTCTTTCCCAAAAGAGTTTCACCCTCCAGTCGGGACAATGCTGCTGCGGGCGCCGATGCACTCTGAGCCATCAAAACGACTGCCGCAAGGCACAGGGTTAAAGCCGAAGGCGCGGCCATTCGATGGATCCTTTTCAGGGCGCGTTGATTCATGGAAAGCTCACAACAGCGACAGCGGTGGTCCCACGTGCTCCATCCCGTACGCGCGAAATGTCTTCGCGTCCATGGGCGCTGCGTTGGGTTTTGTGACCTCGCGAAAGAACGCTTCCATCTGTCCGGCGGGGGCAAATGCGATGAGCAACCTGCCGGGCTTGTCACCCACATACGCCCAAACGTGCGGCACGCGGCGGGGTGCGCAGACGGAGTCACCTGGTTTCAGCCGCAGTCGCTCGGGTCCGACCTCCATGATCATCTCGCCCTCCATCATGTAGAACCATTCTTCCTGCTCGTAATGCAGATGGCGGGGCGGACCACCCTTGTTCAAACTATTGTGTTCGATGACAAACAGGCCCCCGTTCGCGTCTTGCGTTCCTACCTTGAACTTCATGGAACTATAGGGCATGGGGTGAGGGGTGTTGGCGAGGTCCTCGCCGGAAGCAACGGGATGCACGCCTGCCAAGGATGGTGGGGCAGAGGACTGCGCCAGGGCAGCGAACGGAAAAGCAACAATTGCCGCCTGTAGAAACGAACGGCGCTGAAGCTGTTGCATAGAACCTCCCAGCGGCGCAATGACTGTGGCGCACTCGAAATAGTATCCTCTTTCTCATGCCTTCTTCACTACTGCGGATTGCTTTCCCATTGGTATTCGTGACCTCAACCGTCGCCGCCGGCTCAACCGCGCGTCCCTTGATGACGGGCACGGCGGGCAAGGGTCCCGCATCCGCAAAGTTGCATGTGGTTCCCGATCTCGATCAGCGGTTGGCGAGATTTCGCGTCGTGCCCATGCCCTTTCATTCGGCAGGGCTGACTCCTCGTGAGCGAAAACTTGTCGGTAAATTGGTGGAAGCCTGCCAGTCTTTGGAGCGAATCTACTGGCGGCAGAGTGATCCTGAGGGGCTGGCGCTCTACCAGTCGCTGGGAGCGAGTACGCACGCAGAAGACCGGAAGCTGCGACGCTACTTGCGTATCAACGGCTCTCGCTTTGATCTGGTGGAGCAGGAAAAGCCATTTCTCGCTACCGAGCCGGCATCCCCGGGTCGCGCTCTTTATCCCAGGGACCTGACCGAAGCCAAGATCGATGCGTACCTGAACGATCACCCAGAGAAGCGGGCGGAAATCTACAATCCCCTGACCGTAGTCCGCTGGCACGGCGACAGCCTCGAAGGCCTGCCGTACCACATCGCCTACCGCAGTTTTCTGGACGCAGCCAGCAAGTCGTTGCGCGAAGCAGCCGACCTCAGCGACGATCCAGCCTTCGCAAAGTTTTTGCGTCTCCGCGCCGACGCGCTTCTGAGCGACGACTACTTCGAAAGTGATCTGGCCTGGCTGGATCTGAAGAATCCGAAGTTCGACATCATCTTCGCGCCCTACGAAACCTACCTCGACGGCTTGCTCGGAGTGAAAGGTTCCTACGGCGCGGCGGTGATGATCCGCAACGAGGAGCAAAGCAAGAAGCTGGAGCTGTTCAAGAAATACGAGTCCGACATCCAAGATGCGCTTCCCCTCGCGCCGGAAGACCGTCCCTCGAAGCGCGGCTTCGAGACACCCATGGAAGTGATGGATACTCCTTTCCGGGCAGGCGACTTGCGACACGGCTACCAGGCCGTGGCCGACAACCTGCCCAACGACCCCAGAATTCATGAGAAAAAGGGCAGCAAGAAGCTGTTCTTCAAAAACTTCATGGATGCTCGCGTTGACTACGTCATCCTGCCGCTAGCCCGAAAACTTATGCGCGCGGAGCAATCTGCCAAAGCCTCAGCCGACGGGTACATGGTGGACACAATCATGCACGAGATTTGCCACGGCCTCGGCCCAGCGTTTTCCCGCACAGCGGCAGGAAAGAAAGACATTCGCGAATCCATCGGTCCGGCTTTTGGCGGGTTGGAGGAGGCCAAGGCCGACGTGGTTGGCCTATACGGTCTGCGTTGGCTGGTCGAACATGACGTTCTACCGAAGGAACGTCTGGAAGAGTACTACGCGTCCTATCTGGCGGGCATTTTTCGCACCGTTCGGTTTGGTACGGCGGAGGCTCACGGGCGCGCCGAGATGATGGAATTCAATTATCTTTCCGAGCACAGCGCGATCCAGCGAGATGCTTCGGGCCGCTACGCCGTCGACTTCGCGAAAATGCCGGAGGCGATCGCCGGGCTGGCCAAAGAGTTACTGGAGATTGAAGCCACCGGCGACCGAGCCCGCGCCGAAGCGTGGTTCGCCAGGTACGGCGCCATGCCCGCGGAATTGCAGGCGGCGCTGAAGTCGGCTTCGGATGTGCCGGTTGATATCGACCCCGTATCGTCGTTCCCCGAGCCGATGCGCTAACCTACCCGCCAATAAACTCGACCTTGGCTCTGCGCGGAATGATCCCCGCCGAATATCCCATGTCCAGCAATCGCCGTACGGCTTCGCGGCCATCCGGGCCGTAGTCGAGGGTGCGCTCATTTACGTACATGCCCACAAACTTATCCGCCGAGGGCGTGTCGAGGTCGCGCGCAAACTGCATCGCATACGCCAGGGCCTCTTCCCGGTGGCCGAGAGCGTACTGAATGCTCTCGCGCAGCGCCTGGCTTACGCCCAGCATGAGTTCGGGACCCAGCGCGCGGCGAATCGCGTTGCCGCCCAGGGGCAGGGGCAATCCCGTCATTTGCTGCCACCACCTACCCATGTCGACCACGCGCTGCAGCCCGGATTTTGAATAGGTCAATTGCCCTTCGTGAATGATCAAACCGGCTTCGTACGTTCCCGCCAGCACCTCGGGAATGATCTGGTCAAACGGCACCACCCGGGTTTCGACGCCCGGCGCGAACAGTTGCAGCGCCAGATAGGCCGTCGTCATCTTGCCGGGAACGGCGATGACTTTCGTCTTCACTTCCTCCACCGTAAACGGCCGCACCGACACAATCATGGGCCCGTAGCCGTCACCCACGCTTCCGCCACTCGGCAGCAGTGCGTATTGATCCTGCACGTAGGGGTATGCGTGAAACGAAATCGCGGAAACGTCGTACACGCCGTCCATGGCCGCACGATTCAGCGCCTCGATGTCGCACAGAGTGTGGGTAAAGCGCAGGCCGGGCGTGCGGACCTTGTTCGTCGCCAAGCCATAAAACATGAACGCGTCGTCCGAGTCCGGACTGTGCGCTACGGTAATTTCGCGAACCTCAAGGGACGTACTGGTAGACATGACTTCCTTTTCGAGGGCTAGATTGTTGGGGCCGGTAGTGTTAGATCGAAGTGAAAACTAGCGCGCCCGAAAACCGCGCCCGAACCGGGTGCTCAGGGCCGCCGCGAACAAAACCTTGATGATTTCCGCAAAGAAGAACCAATACAGCCCGAACATAAACGCCTTGGCGACGGAATGCGTCAGCACAGCCAACCAGGTCAATCCACTGGCGAAAAGTAGAATCTCCGCAGCCACGCCGGCAAATGCTGCCCGTGCGAAAGTTTTGTCGGTGCGCTCAAAGATCCATCCCGCCGTGAACGCAACCAGCGGATACGCCCACAGATACCCTCCGGTAGGGCCGAGCAACTGTGCGACTCCCCCAAGCCCCGGATGACTGAACACCGGCAAGCCCGATGCTCCTTCCATCAGATAGAGCACCAGGGCGGCAAACCCCCGTCGACTGCCCATCGCGAGCCCCACCAAGAGCACCCCGAAATTCGACAGGCTCAACGGTACCGGTGTGAAGGGCAGCGGAACCGAAACCCGTGCACACACTGCTACGAACAAACTGGCGCTGACCACCATGGCCATTTGCGTCGCCAGACTCCAGGGCCTGCTCTCGATACTTCCCAGGCTTACTTCCGCCGTCTTCGCCATGTAGATTTCCGTTCGATCCTTTCCAATATCCTAGATTTCCCGGTCATTCACTTCCTCGTGCGCAGCGGGAGCCTTCATATGCCTCCGCACCCGGGCATACATCGCCAGGATGGCGAGCACGGCGACCGCTCCACTGAGCCCGAGGATGATGAACAACCACATCATCCGCATGTTCTTTAGGATACCAAAGAACTCTCGAGACCCAAGGGTTTACTTTCCCTTCATCGCCTTCTCCACTTCGTCCGCTGCGCTGGGTAGCGTGGCCGTCATCTTGACAAGTTTGCCGTCTGCGTCCACGTAAAACATATCCTCAATTCGCACGCCAAACTTTTCCTCAGGGATATAAATTCCCGGCTCGATGGTGAACACCGCACCCGGCCCCAGGGGCACTGTGTAGTCATTGTCGTCATGCACGAAGAGCCCAACGTAGTGTCCAAGCCCGTGAATGAAGTACTGATCGAGCGACGCACCGTGCAGATCCTTTCCGTGCGTCTTGATGTAGTCTCGCGCCACTAGGTCGAGGGAGTTCTCGGTCTTCCGGCCCAGGGTCGACTTTCCCGACTGGAACGCCGCGATGGCCGCCTGCTGCGCACCGAGCACAATGTCGTAAATCTCGCGCTGCCTGGGCGTGAACTTCCCCGAAGCTGGCAGCGTCCGCGTTATGTCGTCGGCATACATCGAGTACTCGCCCGCCGCGTCAATCACCACCAAATCTCCTGCGTTGATGGGGCCATCGTCCTCGGAATAGTGCAGCACCGTTCCGTTGAATCCTGAGCCCACAATCGGCGCGTACGATGGTCGCTCGCATCCGCGCTTCTCCGCCTCGTAGTTCAAAATCGCTGCAACTTCGCGCTCGTTCATTCCAGGTTTCAGCGCTTTCATCACCGCCAGATGTGCCGCCATCGAGGCCTCCGCGGCTTTCTTCATGAGCGCCAACTCGCCCGCGTCTTTCACGGTCCGCAGCGATGCCATGATCGGCCGCACGTCAGCGGTCGGTATTCTGCCCGGAATCGCTCGAGAGCGCTTCAGCCATTCCATCAAACCGTTCGAAGTTGGCGTGGGCAGGGCCTCCGAGCCGGTCAGCTCTACATAAACCTTGTCTTCCTTCATCAGCAGACGCGGCAATTCTTCATCCAGGGCACCGAGCGCAAGCACGCGCTCGAAGCCCGTCTTCGCTGCCGCCTCCGGACTGTCAGGACCGAGCTTCACGCCCGTCCAGCGTTCCTCGACCAAGTCTCGCGGAGGAAGCAGCAGAATCTCCGTGTAAGGCCGCCCCGGACTTGCTTCGCGCGCGGGCGCTACTAAAACCGCCGCCCCCGGCTCAGACCACCCGGTTAAGTAGTAGAAGTTGTCCGTCTGGCGGAAGCCGGTCGCCGAAGCCTGAACCTCGGTTCCGGCGAAAACCACGGCTACGCCACTGCCAATCTTTTTAGCCAGGGCTTCGCGGCGGGCCCGGTAGTCGCCGTTGGGTTGCCGCTCCATGGCCGCCGAAGGCAGAGTCAGCCAGGGCAAGGAACAGATTGCTAGGAAGAGCAGAAGTTTGCGCATGGTCTCGGATTCTACCGCACTACGGGCGCGCCTACACCCCCACCGCATACGGCTTCACGTGCCCCTCGCCCGAGCGGGCCGCAGCCCCGGTAAATCGCCCTTGCAGCAGCGACATCAGACCGGTACACCAGTAGCCAAAGACAAACAAAAGCAGAAAGGGCACGGTAAAGAAATTGTCGTTCTCGATGGCGTACCAAATCGTGCTTGCAAAATAGGTCCCGATTAGCAACTCAACCCACGGCACCCAACTCAGGCGCTTCCGATATTTCGTCGAGCGAACTCTGTCCAGCTTGGTTTCCACCCGATACTTTGGCGTGCGAATGAACTCGGACTTTTTGCCCACCAGCGCTTCCAATACCGCCCGTGTATTGGTCACGGTTAGACCGATCCCCAAGGCCATAAGAAATGGCAAGTAGAGAAACGTCTTGTACCATTTGCCGGGGAATAGTTCCTTCTGCGAAACAAGATAAAAGCTTGAGACCGAAAACGTCGACGCCATAAACAGGGGAAAGTCAATGTACAACATCTGAAACCAGCCCTGATAGAAGCGGATGATCATGGCCGGTAACAGCAGCACCGAGAGCACAATCATCAGGGGATAGCTCAAGTTCGCAGTCAGATGGAACCAGGCTTCGGCTTTCGTGTGAAACGGCTCGTCACTGCGCAGCACCCTCGGCAGAATCTTCTTGGCTGTCTGAATCAGGCCCTTCGCCCAGCGTGCCTGCTGCGTCTTGAACGCCGTCATCTCGACGGGCAACTCCGCCGGGCACTCCACGTCTTGCAGATACAAAAACTTCCATCCCGCCAGTTGCACGCGGTACGAAAGATCCGTGTCCTCGGTCAGGGTGTCATGCTGCCAGCCGCCGCCGTCCGCAATCGCCTGCCGACGCCACATTCCAGCCGTGCCGTTGAAGTTAAAAAACACTCCACTCCGTGCCCGCCCCGAGTGTTCCAAAACAAAATGCCCATCCAGCAGGATCGCTTCCACTTGCGTCAAAAACGAGTACCCGCGATTGATGTGCGTCCATCGCGTCTGCACCATCCCCACCCGCGGGTCGGTGAAGTGATGAATTACGCGCATCAGAAAGTCTTCTGACGGCGTGAAGTCAGCGTCGAAAATGGCGATGTACTCACCCTTCGCCGTCTCCAGTCCATGCTCCAGAGCCCCGGCCTTGAAGCCAGCCCGGTTCGTCCGATGGATATGCACCACGGGATTCCCCAAGGCCGCATAGCGCTCTACCAGTGCCCGCGCCACTTCCACAGTCTCATCCGTCGAGTCGTCCAGTAGCTGAATGTCGAGCTTGTCTTTCGGATAATCCAGCTTGCAGATCGATTCCAATAGCCGCTCAATCACAAACTGTTCATTAAAAATCGGCAACTGCACCGTCACTCGCGGTAATTCCCCGAACCTGGCTGCGGGTTCCGTCGTCCGGTTTTTCTTGTTTTTATAGTAGAGATAAACCAGCCAATACCGATGCCCGCCATAGGCCGCCAGTAGAATCAAAACGAGAAAGTACGGCGTCAGTAGCGCAGCGTCGAACCGGTCGATCGAATACAGGCCGAGGAACGTCTTGTCTAGAAAATGATGGCGGAAGTAGTGCTCCAACCCGCCCGGCGCAGCCAGCGCGAAAAGAATGAAATTGCAGGGACCCAGAGAGAACTCCTGAGCGCGGCTTGCCCGCGCGATTCCAACTTACTTCTTGGTTTTCGTGCTGTGCTTGTCAGGCAGCACTGCGATCGCATCGACTTCGATAAGGTAATCGTCCTGAAAGAGCGAGCTCACGCCCACCAGCGTGCTGGCTGGAGGTGCCGCAGGATTCACATATCGATTTCTCACGTCTCGCAGCATCCCCAGATACTCCGCTCGGTACGCCTTAACGTACCACGTGATCTTGACCACGTCGTTAAACGTCGCACCCGCGCCCGCCAAAGCCGTCTTGAGGTTCTCAAAAACCTGCACCGTCTGGACCTTCAGATCGTCCTTGCCCACAAGCTGACCTTGCGGATTGTTGGCCACCTGCCCAGACACAAAGACCACCTTGCCTGGGTGAGCGACCACCACATGCGTGTATCCCTTCGCCGGAGCCAGTCCGTTGGGTTGGAGGAAGTCGGTCTGCGCCGATAACGGAACGCAGCACACGGTCAAAAGCACAAGGAGGGCGGAAATTGTTTTCATCAATCCCTGAATCCGAGGAAACAAAACTCATCACCTAATTCAAGAAGTACTGCCGATACAACGTATCCCGCTGCGCCGGACGAAACCCCGCATCCCGAATAATCCGCCGCAATTCTTCTTCGGTCGTCGAGTTCGAAACCCCCGCCGCTCGCACCACGTTCTCTTCCAGCATGACCGATCCCACATCGTTCCCGCCAAACCGCAGCCCCATTTGACAGACTTTCAGCCCCTGCGTCACCCAACTCGCCTGCACGTTCTGAATATTCGAAAGATACAGCCGAGAAATCGCCAAGAGTTTCAGGTATTCGACCGCAGTAGCCTCGTCCCATTTGCGGCCGCCTAGAGCCGTGTTGTGCGGCTGGAAGCTCCAGGGGATGAACGCCGTGAATCCGCCCGTCTCCTCCTGCAAATCGTAGAGCGCTTGGAAGTGGTTAATACGATGCTCGTAGCTCTCTCCCACGCCAAACATCATCGTCGCGGTGGTCCGCATGCCCAACTGATGTGCCGTCCGATGCACCGAAATCCAGTCTTCCGTCAGACACTTCAGTCGCGCGATCCGGTGCCGCACCTCGTCGTCCAAAATCTCCGCGCCCCCGCCCGGAATCGAATCTAATCCAGCCTCGCGCAGCCGCGAGATTGTATCGCGCAGGCTTAACCCGCTATATTCCGCAATCGCCAAAATCTCCGACGCCGAATAGCAATGCAGGTGAATCTTCGGAAACCGCTCCCGAACCCCGCGCAGGAGCCGCTCATGCCAGTCAATCTTCAAATCCGGATGCAGTCCACCCTGCATCAGCACGCCCGTCCCGCCCATCTCCACCGTCTCGCCAATCTTGGCGTAGATGGTCTCGAAGTCGAGAATGTACCCCTCCTTCGCCGCTGGCCCCTTCAGCGGCCGGTAAAATGCGCAGAATGTGCAGTACTCCGTGCAGAAGTTCGTGTAATTGATGTTCCGGTCGATGACATAGGTCGCCACCCCCTCCGGATGCAGCTTCCGCCGCAAAGCATTGGCCTCCATGCCAATCCCAATCAAATCGTCGGAGTTGAAGAGGTCGAGCGCCTGCTGCTTCGTCAAAGACATTCGAGGGTCACCCGTGAATACTGACTGTAAACACTAGATTTTACAGGGAGCGGGGTGGAAGGCCAAATCTTGGTGCAGATTGGCATCTACTGGGCGTCTACTTGAATGAGCCGGTAATGAGCTGGTTCGTCGACTTGCACTCTGCCAGGCGATGGGTATGGATCAGGGGCTAACACCCGGGAATATGGACACCCCATAAACATCCTAATGGACATGCCGAGCTCTATACTGTTCTGTCGCATAAACGCTACGGTATCTACCAACCGCCTCTAACCGCTTTCGAGGCCAGCTTCACGCTCGGAAAAATTAGACACCCTCCGCAGCCAGGACTCGATCACCGTGGCCCGGCGAATTGGAAACCACCAGGAACTCGGCATCGACCTGGGAGGGATTGCGAACCTGGTGAGCTTCACCTGCTGCGATCGAAACGCCTTGAGGGGCGGACAACACAAATTCTCTCCCGCCGATTTCAACCGCGAGCATTCCCGCCAACACCTAAAAAAGCTGGGTTGAGTTCCGGTGGTCGTGGCGAACTTCCGAAGTACCCGCGGGCATCCGTTCCTCGATAAGGCTCAAGGTCGGAAGCGGAACGGCAAGGCAGGGAAGGACTAGAGGGAAGGTCGTACTTTGGTTCACCCGCCGTGGGTGGCGAAGGTCGTAGCTGGCAAGGCCCCACATTGTTCGGCGTGTTTGTAAAACAGCGACAGCCCCTCGCGACAGGCGTCGTCCAAAAAGTAGTGAATATTGACCGTGAGATAGCTGGTCACCTCGTCCAGGCTCATTCCCAGTCGCGGAGCCCACTCGTTGGCGATGCTCCGCAGGCTCTCGGGAGCGAGGCCGTGGTCGCGGGAGCGCTGGAAGATCTCCGACAGCCCCAGGACGGCATCAGCAGGCCTCCCGAGGCCGGATCTGACCTCGGCAAGGGCCTCCTCCCGCACCGCCCAGAAGGCGAAAACGAAAGGTTTGCCGGTGTACTTCCGCCATTCCTCGGCGAGGTCGATGACCGTTGGATAGCTGGTGCGCTGGATAAGCAGCGCCGGGTCGCCGATTATCAGGGCCGCATCGCAAGAGGCCAGCATCGCCTCTAAATCCGGGGTCATGAGCCGGTACTCCCGAGGCCCGCCCAACCACTTCGCCAGCAGGACCTTACAGAGCGCGACCGAGGTCAGCGAAGACGTATCGAGCGCGACGGTCTTGACCTGGTGCAAGGGCTTTCGGCTGACCAGCAAAATCGACCGCACGGCAGCCAGCGAGGCAATCGCCACCCCCGGAAGGATGACAAGGCCCGGGATGGTTGGATACGCGGCCACGGGGATGATGCCAATATCACCAAGGCCGACCCGCAGGGCCTCCGCGCAAGCCGACGGGATTGTGTAGGTTACGTCGAATTGTTCTTTGAGCCTCTCCCGCGTCTCTCCATGTTCGAAATCCCACATGAGCGGCGCGGTATTGAGGTAGGAGATGGCGGAAATACGAAGGCGGCTCATGAATGCCCACGAAAACCCATTCTACCAAAGTAGGCCGAGGCGACTTCTTCGACTCGCCTCGAGATCGACTCGCCTCGAGGTGCCTGTAGAGTCCCGCAACCGGCTGTTGGGTCCGAGCCGACCACCGAGCCGACCACCGAATTCATGAGATCGCGTGTTTGCTGCCGCCTCTGCTTGCGGCCAAATTGGTTCCCTCCAGCACATGGCAATGGTTGGCTTGAACCCTGACAGGAAGGGCGCGGTCTAACACGTTCCCAGCGTCGAGTGGAGCACTTTCCGTGGTGTTGCAGCGAGCCTTTCGCGCTTCTCGAACCGAGCTCGAAGCGGCTCCGCTGCGGGCGTCTTCGGTGCAGAGGATCCGCGCTATTTAGCAAATCCCGCTCGGCGAGGATCACTGAAGGCACTACTCGACTTAGAGTCCCTTGTTAGAGTCCCTTGGAGGTCGTGCAGAGGGATTTGAGGCTGCGGCCATGCGGAAGCTGAAAGACGGCTTAACCGATGAGATGAAGCAGCAAATTCTTATTGATGCGAATTTTGCTAAACGCTAGCACCGAAAGTATTTACGAGTCAAAAAACATTCCTTCGTGGCATGCGCATATAATTCGTGCCGCCATGCGTAAAGCTTCCCCAGGTGGCTTGCTATTTGTCTTCACCTTTAGCTGCCCAGCGTGTCACAAACCGAGTATTGACCGGGTAGAAATCAATTCCCCCCCTGATGGCGTGGAGAAGCTCAGACGGGTTTTCCGGGAAGGGCTGAAATGTCAGCACTGCAAGGCTCCCCAGCCAATTTTTCCTGGGTGTGGCGTTGACGTAGACATAAAGCCCGGTCGTAGACCTCCGGATGGATGGTTCCCGATTCCTTCCTATCATTAAAGCCCGGTCATGGCCTCATGCCCGGCTTTGAAGAGATGAAAAGCACACAGTTATGCATCCGGGGTCCCTAGGTTCGGCTTCCATTTCTCCAGCAGATCAATCAGCTCGGAGGATTCTTTCACTCTCGCTGAACGCTTGGATCGGCTGCCAAAACTGTCTCTAGAGCCTTCTGAAAGCGAACTTGCGATTCTTCGGGATGATCCGGTCCGGTCAGCTACCATCGCTCTCAGAACGATTACGGAAGCTCGAAGCTGTGTCATCGCCTCCTGCACGTTAAGTTGCTGCTTTATCAATAACCTAAAGGCACACCTGTCTCTTTCTCCACAGCCAGCAATTATGCTGACAGGCTCTTTTGGTTAGTCAACATTATTAGTACCGATATTCTCACCACTGGACGATCCAAAAGTACTGGCAACGGAGGAACGAGATTTCGATTCCCTCTCTGGTCTTGGTACGTTCGCGGGGTACGGTGGAACGCTTCTCTTCAGCCGGCATTGCGGGTCGTGGGCACCCGGCATCCTACCCCGCATGGCGCAGGCATGGCCGAAAAGTTAGCCTGCACTCTCGCGAACCAATGCGAGAGCCCGAGAGCCGGCGTGATGGGGACAGGCGTCGATAGAATTCGTCGATAAAATTCATCCGCGGGAAAACCAGCGATTGGCCGAGCAGATTCTTGCGCTCGGCCGGGGTCGGATCTCGGAGTTCGCGATTCCCACGCCGCCCACTCCGCAGAATTTTCCAATTCGGAATCGCACCCTCCGCGGAATGTCCGCGGACATTTTAGTTGTCGAGGATGCGGAGTACAGCGGACTCTCATCAAGCAGGCAGCGAAGCCGGTTGCGACCCGGGAAGGCATTTGGGAACAACTACATGCAGACATTCGGCAGCCCTCCCACCCGACCCCTGCTGAATCTTCCGCTGGGCAGACCGCATCTCTGTTTCAGGGATCGAGCTGCCGCCGGATGAGAAAAGGGTGTTGGCGGAACTCAAGACGGACGAGTCCATGCAGGTGGATGGGATCGTCGAAGGGCTGGAGAATGAAGGGCTGGAGAATGAGGTTTCTCCGTCGAAAATCTTCGCGGCGCGATTCGAACTGGAACCGGCAGGCAGATCAAACAGCTTCCTGGTAAGAACTTCGCGAAGACGTTCTCAGCAAGCTTCCGGAGGGCTTTCCAACTGGCGGTTGAGGGCGAGCACCCCCACCTAAAGCCTTTTGGAATCCAGGTGAGCACCCCCGGCCGGCAGGGGGGCAAGTAGCAGCCTGCACCAGATTCGTGCTAGCTTCATACGCAATCGCATTAATAAAGAGGAGAGATTTTGGCAAAGGGTCTTGTAATCGTCGAATCGCCTGCGAAGGCGAAAACTATTCAGAAGTATCTCGGGAAGGGCTTCGAGGTTGAGGCTTCGCTGGGGCACGTTAAGGATCTGCCCAAAAGCACGCTTGGGGTGGACGTCGAGAATGACTTCGAATCCGAATATGTGGTGATTCCCGGCAAAGAGAAAGTTCTCGCCAAGCTCAAGAAAATAGCGCTGGGCGTGGACAATATCTACCTGGCGCCTGACCCGGACCGCGAAGGCGAGGCCATTGCGGCGCATCTGGCGGAGGAACTGGGCGGTGACCTGTTCAGCGGCAAGAAGAGCAAAAAGAAGAAGGGCGGAGCGACCATCCAGCGCGTGACCTTTAATGAGATCACGCAGCGCGCGGTCAAGGAAGCGTTCGAGCATCCCCGGGAGATCGACCGCAACTTGGTGGATGCGCAGCAGGCGCGCCGGGTGTTGGACCGTCTCGTGGGTTATCAGGTTTCTCCTCTGTTGTGGGATAAGGTCCGGCGCGGGATATCCGCTGGGCGGGTGCAGACGGTTGCGTTGCGTTTGATTGTTGAGCGCGAGCGTGAGATCCGCGCCTTTGAAAAGAAAGAGTATTGGACGATTGATGCAACTCTGACCGGTCCCAAGCCGCCGGCGTTCGATGCGCGCTTTGTCGGCAAAGGCGAAGAGAAGATTGAAGTCACGAACGGCGAGGATGCCGCCAAGATCCAAGCGGCTTTAGAGAAAGCCGAGTGGAGCGTCCGGTCGGTTGAAAAGAAGGAGCGGCGGCGCAATCCGGCGGCTCCGTTCACGACGAGCAAGCTGCAACAGGATTCGGCGCGCAAGCTCCGCTTCAGCGTGAAGCGGACGATGGGACTAGCGCAACGTCTTTATGAGGGCGTGGAACTTGGGGAAGAGGGTCTGGTCGGTCTCATCACCTACATGCGAACCGATTCCACGCGCGTTTCCAATGACGCGTTGACGGAAGTGCGCGAGATGATTGCTAGCGAGTACGGCGCGACCTACTTGCCTGCTTCGGCTAACGTTTACAAGTCGAAGAAAGATGCGCAGGAAGCGCACGAAGCGGTGCGTCCCACCTCAGCGCTGCGGACTCCCGATTCCATCAAGAAGTATCTGCAGGAAGATGAATTCAAGGTCTACAAACTGATTTGGCAGCGCTTCATCGCTTCACAGATGACGCCAGCAGTGTTCGATCAAACGACTGTGGATATCGACGCGAAGTCTGGCGCGGATGCGTACTGGCTCCGGGTGACGGGATCGGTAATGAAGTTCGACGGCTTCCTGAAGGTGTATGAGGAATCGAAGGACGTCAAAGATGAGGACGACGAAGAGCTGAAGCACAAGCTCCCGCCGCTCGAGGCCGGGGACAAACTGACGCTGAAGAGCGTGACCCCTGAACAGCATTTCACCGAGCCTCCGCCGAGATTCAACGAAGCGTCGCTGGTCAAGGAACTGGAAGAACGTGGCATTGGGCGGCCCTCGACCTACGCGGCGATTCTGTCGACAATTCAAGAGCGGCAGTACGCGCAGAAAATCGGAGGCAAGTTCACGCCGACGGAGATTGGTTTTGTCGTGACCGATCTTTTGGTAGAAAACTTCAGCGACATTTTCGATCTGCAATACACGGCCAAACTCGAAGAGGAGCTGGACGGGATCGAGGACGGCTCCGAAAAGTGGACCGACGCCCTGGCGGGATTCTACAAGCGCTTTGAGAAGGATCTCCGGTATGCGGAAAAGCATATGGAGAACATCAAGCGCATGGAGAAGCCCACGGATGAGAAGTGCGAGCTCTGCGGGGCTCCCCTGGTCATCAAATGGGGCAAGCACGGATCGTTCTTCGCGTGCAGCACCTACGACAAAAAGAATCCGGATAGCTGTAAGTTCACCAAAGAAAATCCGATTGCTCTGCCGGATCTCGACACGGCCGACGTGCAGGAGACCACGCAAGAGGAATACTGCGAAAACTGCGGCCGCGTCATGGTGTTGAAACGCGGGCGGTTTGGGCAGTTCATGGCCTGCACTGGCTACCCGGATTGCAAGACGACACGCCGGCTGGACCAGGGCAAGAAGGTTCCCGATATTCCGCTCGATGAAAAGTGCCCGAAATGCGACCGCAACTTAATCCTGCGGCATGGGCGCTATGGCGAGTTCACTTCTTGCAGCGGCTATCCGGACTGCAAGTACATCAAGCAGAACTTCATCGGCGTGAAGTGTCCGCTGTGCGAGGACGGCGGAATTGTCGAGAAGCGGGCGCGCAAGGGCAACACGTTTTATGGGTGTGGAAATTATCCGAAGTGCAAGTTCACTTCCGCGCATAAGCCAATTCCAGAGAAGTGCCCCGATTGCGGGAATCCTTATCTTGTGGAGAAGTTTTTGAAAGCGGGGCCGGTCATTGCTTGTCCCAATAAAGAATGCGAGTACGAGCGGGAGAACCCGGGGGCCGTGGCAGCAGGGACGACGGCGTAAGGCGGTACGGCGGACGGCCCATGCCATTTCACAGCACATTCGTTCCCCGGCCCGTCGGTCGGAATAGTACGGCAACTCTTTTGATTCCACGCGGCGGGATGGGCATCCAACACATTCAGTTCGTAATCTTCAACTCAAAACCGCGAATCCTCCGGAGGAACTATGGCCAAGAAGCCGACGCACGCTGATGCTCAACTGATTCTTCAACTTTATGACCTCCGTCGCGAGGCGGAGATGCGCAAAGCGCGAAACTGGTCGACGGCACAGTTTTGGCCCCAGAGCGCGGAAGACTACATCAAGGTTTCTTCCGCGAGCGGGACTCCGGAAAATGCCTACCTGCGCCAGGTCAACAGCTATTGGGACATGGTGGCGTCGTTCATCCTGAACGGGGTGCTGAACGATGAATTGTTTTTCTCTCCGGGTGTGGGCAACGAGATGTTGTTTGTCTTTGCCAAGGTGCAACCTTTCTTGAAGGATATTCGAGAGAAGACGCAATCTCCCCTGGCGTTTACGAATTTGGAAAAGGCCATCACCAAGAGCAAGAGCGGCAAGGCGCGCTTTGCCACGATATTGAAGCGCGTCGACGGGATGCGGAAGTCGCTGAAAGCGTAGATCGCTGTCCCGGCTCCGCCCGTTTTGATTCTAAAACCCATGGCAAAACACGGCTTGCTTTTCCTGCTGCAGGTCAGCGTTCTGTGGATGACGTGTCTACAGCCCGAGCTTGGCTGCGCGCAGACAGCGCAGCCGAAGCGCCTCCCCACCAAGAAATTACTCGCGGCGAAGGCGGCATTTTCTTCTTCAGCCGTGTGTGCCCCCTGTATTCGCGGGCACATGGACTTTCTTGCCTCGGATGCACTGCAGGGGCGCGGCAGCGCCACGCCGGACGAGCACATCGCCGCGACTTATGTCGGCGCTGTGCTCGAGCAGTACGGAATCGCGCCCGCCGGCGACAACGGCACCTACATTCAGAGCGCTGTCATCCTTCAGCCGAAGTTAAAAGCCGCGCCGGTCGTGCACTACGGCACGGATGGCGGCTCGGGTACCTCCTGGACGTACGGTCAGGATTTTGAGGCTGAATATTTCTCCAAGCCGACGTTCCAAGGCCCGCTGCAGCGCATCGATGCGGAGACTCAGTCCGATCCGAAGAAATTGAGGATCACCAAGGGAGCGGTTGTGCTGGTACTCGGCCAGGATCGCCAGAAAGTGCGGAGCGCGATATTCGCGGCGCTGAACGGAGGTGCGGTGGCGGCCATGAGCGTTGTCGGCGCCGATCACAAAGGGTGGGATCCAGCCCGAGACTGGCCCAAGCCTCCCAAGCGACTGGAAGGCCAGGCGGGCGGCATGGGCATGGAAGATTTTGGCGATGTCCTGCGCTTGCGCGAAACTGCGTTCGCGGCATTGAAAGACGTTCCTGATGGGACGGTATTCTCGCTCACAAGCGAAATGGGTGAATCCGAAAAATCCTTTACCTGGAATGCTGTCGGAAAGATCGCGGGCCTGGATGCGCGAGCGGGCGTCGTCTTGCTGAGCGCCCATCTCGATCACCTGGGAATTGGTCCCGCAGTGAACGGCGACTCCATCTACAACGGCGCTGACGATGACGCTTCGGGCACGACGGCCGTCCTCGAGCTGGCGCGCGCTCTGGCGGCCGGGCCGAAACCTCGACGCACCATCATCTTTGCTTTGTTCGGCAGCGAGGAGGCGGGCGGATTGGGATCGACCTGGTTTCAAGGACACCCGCCCGTTCCCCTCGACAAGATCGCGGCGAACCTGGAGTTCGAAATGCTAGGTCGGCCCGACCCGAAGTACGCAGCCGACGAGCTTTGGCTGACCGGATGGGAGAGGTCGAACTTAGGGCCGGTGCTGGCGGCACACGGAGCTAAGCTGGCAGCGGACAAACGGCCCGAAGAGCATTTCTTCATGCGCTCCGACAATTATGTGCTGGCGAAAAAGGGCGTCGTTGCGCAGACCATCTCGAGCTTTGGGTTGCATAGGGACTATCATCAGCCGAGTGATGATCTGGAACGTATCGATTTTCAGCACATGACGGCGGCGATTGGGTCGATGATTCGTCCCGTGCAGTGGCTGGTGAACTCCGGGTTTATGCCGAAGTGGAATCCTGGCGGGAAGCCGTAAGAACAAAGGGCACGCTGGCGAGGGCGCTCCGGTCACAGGAGCCTTGGTCGCGCGACCGCTCACGAGATGTATTCCCGGATGTATTCGTCACGGCTGACAGCAAGGTCGTGAGCGGGGCCGTCGAAGATCACCTGTCCGTCGCGCAGGATTAAGAAACTCATGGAAATCTGGCCATGGTGGCCTGGGGACAACGGGCGCATTTGGTTTTCGCTGCGATCGAAGTAGTGGCTGGCCATGGTAAAGGCGTCTTGCAGACGGTGCGTCACGAGCAGGGAGCTACTGTGATAGACGTCGCGCTGCTTGACCAGGAGCTCAATGATGGTGGTGGACGTAACCGGATCCAGTCCACCCGTCGGCGAGTCGTAGAGCAGGACTTCAGGCTGGTTGATCATGGCGCGCGCAATGGCGACCCGTCGTTTCATACCGCCCGAAAGCTCGCCGGGGAACATGTCCATCGTATGTTCCAATTCCACAAAAGTTAACGCCTCGCGCACCCGGCGCTCCATTTCGCCTTCGCCGACCTTCCCCTCTTCCAGCAAGCGGTAGGCTACATTGTCGTGCACACTGAGCGAGTCGAACAACGCACTCTCCTGAAAGACCATGCCGATACGGCGGCGCAGTTCGAAGAGATCCTGCTCGCGAAGCGCGGTGACTTCCTCGCCGAGAACCCAGATGCGGCCCGCATCCGGTTTGATCAGACCCAGAGTGAGTTTGAGGATGAGGCTCTTGCCGGAGCCTGCGACGCCGAACAGGGCTTTGGTTTCGCCCTGCGCCAAGTGGAAGGAGACGCCGTCGAGGACTGAGCGCTCCTGGAACCCAAGGGAGACATTATCAAAAACGACGGCGCTGGCAGCAGGCAAACCTTGTCCAGGGTACTTTTGTGGCGCGCTGATCTCCATCTCAGCGGTACCCGGCGAACGTTAGCATGAGAAGCCTGGTTACAACCGCGTCGGTGAGCAGGATGAGCACCGAGGCGGCGACCACGGCTTGGGTCGTAGCGCGGCCCACTCCCTGCGTTCCACCCCGGCTATTGATGCCGTAAAAGCAGCCCACGGTGGCGATGATGAAGCCGAAGATCGGCGGCTTGAGGAGGCCCATGATCACGTCGTCGCGCACCAGCGATTCCCAAGCCGAGGTCCAGTACTCGCGTACATCCAGGCCCAACAAGACCCTGGCGACAACCATGCCGCCGAACAGGCCCATGAGGTCAGAAATAATCGTGAGAAAAATGAGCATGAAGACGGTGGCCACGATGCGGGGCGCAATCAGTTTTTTGAGTGGGTCGGTACCCAACGCGCGCATGGCGTCGATCTGTTCGGTGACCATCATGGATCCGAGTTCACTGGCAATGCCGGACGCGTTGCGCCCCGCCACCATCAATCCAGTGAGTACAGGGCCAAGTTCACGCACCATGGAGAGCGACACGAGCTCACCGATGAAGGACAGCGAGCCGAAGCGCTGCAGGCTGTTGGCGCTTTGCAGGGCAAAAACGAATCCGGTGAAAAATCCGGTAAGGATGACGATGGGCAGCGAGCCGACACCAATGAAGTCACACTGGACCAGGATGTCGCGCAAGTAGCGGGGACGCCGGAAAAGACTGGCCACCGAGCGCGCAGCGAGCAGGCAGTACTCCTGCACCGACAGGACTTTCTCTTTTGCGAACTCGGAGGGGGAGATGAGTTCCAAATCGTCACCTGGCCGACG
>Ga0137418_10000566_pt1 | contig 33612 bp, 33 predicted proteins | sample CZODoug3_1_2_16f_FD_122242 | JGI IMG/M metagenome (GOLD analysis project Ga0137418, IMG submission 122242) | Vadose zone soil fungal communities from Angelo Coast Range Reserve, California, USA - CZODoug3_1_2_16fungal (Hybrid Assembly) | ecosystem: Environmental > Terrestrial > Soil > Vadose... | reverse complement strand
CAGCCGGCTTTTCGAAGAGCTCGCGCGGGCCGGCGTGTCACAGCTTATCGTCGCCACCGCCGTGCCGCTGTCGCCGGCGCCTCACCAGCTGCGCGTGCCGCGGCTGGACGTGCGGAGCCGCCTCGGCGAGTTCGTCGCCGCCGCGGAAGCCGCCGCGCTGCGCGATGCGATGGATCACGCCCTGCTGCGGTTCGATTCGTGCTACGTGATTGCGCCGTCACACAATCCGGTCGGCCCGTTCGATTTCGGCGGCGCGTACGACGAAGCATCGGACCGGCATCACACGACGCTCGAGCTGATGGAGCGGGCGTACGAGGACGCCTACCACCAGTTCATCGAGCCGGTCGTCGGCGCCAGCGGCGAGCAGATCGCCGGTGTGAGCGGCGCGGCGCCCCGCTAGGCAGCGCAGGCGCCCGAGGCGTTCGCCCGCGGCCTGATTGGCTCGTTCCGCGTCGTGGCAACCCGGACGGCCGTATGATGCGCGAGATGGATCGCGACACGCAGATCGTTCATGCCGGCTTCCGCAAGCGGACCGACGCGGGGCCGTTTCTCCAGGGGCCGCAGTTTTCGTCCACCTACACGTCGCCGGGTGAGCCGTCGGACAACGAGCTGACCTACGGCCGCTTTCACAATCCCACGTGGACGGCGTGGGAAGACGCGCTGCGGATTCTCGAAGAGGGCGAGGCCGTCGCGTTCGCGTCGGGGATGGCCGCGGTGGACGCCGTCCTCGGCATCACGCTTCGCCCGCGCGACGCCGTCGTGCTCGCCGCGGACTGCTACTACACGATTCGGCGGCTGGCGGCCGGCTGGTTCGAGCAGCTCGGCATCGAGGTGAGGCTCGTGCCGACGCGCGGCAACGCGCAGGCGGCCGCGCTCGACGGAGCGAAGCTGGTCTGGGTGGAGACACCGACCAATCCCCAACTGGATGTCTGCGACATCGCGGCGATGGTCGAGGCGGCACGCGCGCGTGGTGTGACCGTGGCCGTGGACAACACGACGGCGACACCGTACCTGCAGCAGCCGCTGCAGCTCGGCGCGGATTTCGTGGTCGCCTCGGACGCAAAGGCGATCACCGGCCACAGCGATCTCATCCTCGGTCACGTCGCGACGCGCGACCCGGAGAAGCTGGCCGCGCTGCGGACGTGGCGGACGCAGCACGGCGCCATCCCGGGCCCGATGGAAGTCTGGCTCGCGCACCGGTCGTTGCCGACGCTCCCGCTGCGCGTCGCGAGGCAGTGCGAGTCCGCGATGCGCCTGGCCGACTGCCTCTCGCGGCGATCCGACGTTGCCGCCGTGCTGTACCCCGGGCTGCCGTCGCATCCGGGTCACGACGTCGCTCGCCGGCAGATGCGCGCGTTCGGGACGATCGTCAGCTTCGACGTCGGAACGCGTGCCCGAGCCGAGACGTTCCTGCGCGCCCTGTCGATCGTGCGCGAGGCCACGAGCTTCGGCGGCGTGCACTCGATGGCCGAGCGCCGCGCGCGCTGGGGCGGCGACGCCATCAGCGACGGCTTCATCCGCTTCAGCGTCGGCTGCGAAGCGACGCAGGATATCCTGGCTGACGTGACGCAGGCACTCGACCATGCACGCTGAGGTCCGCGTGTCCCGCGGTGTGCTCGACGCCATCGGCCGCACGCCGATCGTCGAGCTGCGGCGTGTCGTGCCGGCCGGATCGGCGCGGATTCTCGCGAAGCTGGAATCGGCAAATCCGACGGGATCGATGAAGGACCGGATGGCGAAAGCGGTGGTCGAGGCCGCCGAAGCCGATGGCCGCCTCCCGCCCGGTGGCACCGTCGTCGAATACACAGCGGGAACGACTGGCGTGTCGCTCGCGCTGATTTGTGCGGCCACGGGGCATCAGGCGGAGTTCGTCTTCTCCGACGCCTTCAGCGATGAAAAGCGCGCCACGATGCAGGCATTCGGCGGGCGCGTCACGGATGTGAAGAGCGACCACAGGCAAATCAGCAGGGCGTTGATCAAGGAGATGATCCGGACCGCCGGCGAGATCAGCCGCCGGCCCGGCCACTGGTGGTGCGATCAGCTCAACAATCGTGATGCGATGACCGGTTACAGTTCGCTCGGCGAGGAAATCTGGAGCGACACGAATGGTGGCGTCGAGGCGTTCGTCCACGGAGTCGCCACCGCGCACTCGATTCACGGCGTGACGCAGGCATTGTGGACGCACAACCGGCAGATTGAAGTGACGGCTGTCGAGCCCGCCGAGTCGGCGGTGTTGTCGGGCCGTCCGACCGGAGCGCACAAGATCGAAGGCATCGGCATCGGATTCGTTCCGCCGCTCTGGAATCCGCAGCTGGTCAACCGCATCGAGACGGTGACGACGGAGGAGGCCAAGGGGATGGCGCGGCGGCTCGCCCGCGAGGAGGGTATTTTCGCGGGGACATCGACTGGCGCGAACGTCGTCGCCGCGCTCCGGGTGGCCGAGCGCCTCGGTCCCGGCTCTACCGTCGTCACGATCGTTGTCGATTCTGGTTTGCGCTATCTGAGCACGGACGTGTACCGGTCATAGCTAAGCCAGAGATGGGATTCAGTAGGGGATCCGGATGTAGGGCTGGTCTTTTCAGACCCGCCGAACGAGGAGGCATCATGCAGGTCATGCGAAGAGCCCTGGCCACGGCCGCACTCGTCGCGTTCGTCACGGCGACGCCGTTCGGGCAGGCCAGATCCGCCGACCATTGGGTCGCCACGTGGACGACCGCCGTCGTGGCACGTCCGGCGGTGCTGCCTCCCGCGGCCGCCGCCGCGGCGCCTCCCGCGCCAAACGCGCCGGCACCGCCCCCGCCGCCGATTACCCCGAACAACCAGACGCTGCGCCAGATCGTCCACACGTCGATCGCCGGCGCGCGCGCACGCGTGGTGTTCGCGAACACCTTCGGCACCTCGGCGATGAACATCGGCGGCGCGTCGATCGCGGTGCGCGACCGGGACGCCGCGATCGTTCCCGCGTCGGTGCGCAAGCTGACGGTGAACGGCAGCCCGGCGTTTCGCATCCCGGCGGGCGCCACGGTGCTGACCGACGCCGTCGACCTGCAGGTTCCCGCGCGCACGGACCTCGCCGTCGACGTGTTCGTGCCCGACGACCTCGGCGGCGGTCCGTCGCTCATCACCTTCCACAACGGCGCCAATCAGACCAGCTACGCGTCGCCGCCCGGCAATCATGTGGGCGAGACGGTCATGGACGGGGGCGTCATCACGCGCTCGTGGTTCCTGCTGTCGCGCGTTGAAGTGGCGGCCGCGCGCGGTGCCGGCGCCGTCGCCGCGTTCGGCGATTCGATCACCGACGGCACGAGGTCGACGCCCGACACCAACAACCGGTGGCCGGACCACCTCGCGCGCCGGCTCGGCACGACGTTCGCCGTGATGAACGTCGCCATCGCGGGCAACCGCGTCCTGACCGAGGGGAACGCGCCGGGCGGCTTCGGCGGCAACGCCGGCATCAACGCCCTCGCGCGCTTCGACCGCGACGTGCTCGCGCAGCCCGGCGTCACGCACGTCGTGGTGATGGAAGGGATCAACGACATCGGCGCCGCGCAGGCCGCCGTCGAGGATCTCATCGCCGCCCATCGGCAGCTGGTCGAGCGCGCCCACGCGCGCGGGCTGCGGATTTACGGCGCGACGCTGACGCCGTACGAAGGCGCGGCGTACTTCACGCCGGAAGGGGAGGCAAAGCGCAAGGCATTGAACCAGTGGATCCGCACGAGCGGCATGTACGATGCGGTGATCGATTTCGAAGCGGTCATCCGCGATCCGGCGGCGCCGGCGAAGATGCGGCCGGAGTTCGATTCAGGCGATCACCTGCATCCCAACGACGCAGGCTACAAGGCGATGGGCGAGTCGGTGGACCTGGCGCTCTTCAAGGCGGGCTCGTAGGGTCGCCGTTCACGATCGACTTCCACGTGTGCGCCGTGACAGCACGATGTAGTCAGCGGTGCTCTTATTCGTGGGTGAGAAGCCTCGCTGATCGTACAGCGCGAGCTCGTCGCGCGTCACCCCGGCGCGCGACAGCACGACCACGTCTACGTCCTGGAGCGGTATCGAAGGAAACGCTGTAAGGTCGATCAGGACTGGCACGTCCCGCCAGTACAACCGGTCGCCGAACTGCCACGCCTGCTGCGCGGCCACGCTTCGGGGATGGTCGTCTGCGACCTGCCGCGCGACGGCGACCGCACTGTCGGTTCGTTGCGCGTGCCACCCCGATACCTCGTATCCGGCTGCCAACGCGAGCAGAAGGATGGTCACCGCCGTCAGGCGAGGGACTGCGCGCCGGAGGGCGATGTCCCGAATTGCCAGCGCGGTGCTGATGCAGATGAACGGCAGCGCCGCGATCACATACCGCGATTCCTTGTGAGGCAGCGCGCTCAACGCGGCGATCGCCGCCCATCCCCACAGTGCGGGCCTTTTTTCAGACGTCGTCAAAGAATAGAGCGACGCGGCGATAAAGACCGGGTTGGTCCAGTGGTCGGTGTTGAGAACGTAGTACCACGGCGGTTGGAATCCTCGGGACGACTGCTGCTGGACGAGCGTAAAGTCGAGCATGTGCTGGAGGCTGAAGAACGGCGCTCCCCAGTACGCCCAGTCGGCGACGCCAAGGCTGACTGCGGCAGCGAGCGCTCCCGACGCGAGCACGATCACCAATTCGCTACGACGCCGCTCGAAGGCGAGTTGCGCGACCGCCGGGACGAAAAACACGAATTCGCCGAATCGCAGCGACCCGCCGACACCAAGAAGCGCGCCGGCGAACGCCGCTCGCGCCGCCCCTCTGTCCAGAAGGAGACAAAAGGCGGCGAGCACGAAGATCGCGGCGATCGGTTGCGGCAGCTCGCTGCTCGCGAGTGACAGATACAGGTGACTCACCGCGAACAGCACCGCGGCGATCAACGCGGTGACCTGGCCTCGGGCGACCTTCATCGTCGCGGCGTACACCAGCCAGATCATTGCGGTCGACATCAACGCCACCCATGCCCGCGCTCCCGCGACGAGCGCAGCCGTGCCGGTCTCACCCGTTGCGAGGAGCAGCCGCTGAACGGGATAGATGAACACCATCGGATACAACGGGCTTCGCAGTTCCCAGATCGGCCAGTGCCGGCCGAACAGTGCGTTGAAGGTCATCTCGTGGATTTCGACGTCATCACCGGTCAGGAATCCAGGGTGAGAGACCGCGTTGGTCAAGCGCAGCGCGAGTGACACAGCCGCCACCAGCCAGACCGCGGCGATCGCCTGTTGGCCCTTCGTACTCGCCTCGGCGCGCAGGAGCACGACCATGCGGCGGACGAGCGAATCGATGGCGACGCGCGGAGCCGAACCGATAAGGAGAAAGCGCACGTCGGCAACCCACACATAGCGGACGACGAGGAGAAAAGCGATGACGACGAAGGAATTGCCGGGTGTTTGAACCCGTAGCAGGTGCCCGGCGATGCTGTACGTGGAACCGCCGGTCAGCGCGATGAACAGGGCAACCGCGGTCGCGCCAAGCACAACGACGTCAATCAGGAGACCGATGGCGTTGTATCGCGCGACCGGCTTCTCCGTCATTGCACCGAGCGTGAAGGTATCAGGCTTTCGCGACCAGGCGCTTCTCCGCCGGCTGGTGCTCGTGCAGGAACTCGAGCGCCAGCGCCAGGACCTTTCCGGTGAACTCGTCGGCCTGCAGGTTGCCGTACTTGTCACGGAACCCGCGCAGCGGCACCACGGCCTTTGCCATCGAGCGATGGCCGCCGGCGCTGCCGATGTCCGCGAAGTACTTCCGCACGAACTCGCCCGCGTTGCGCGAGTAGCCGAGGTTGCGGACCGACATCACCAGCGAGTCGTTGACGATGCCGACGACGATCGTCCACTTGACGTCTTCGAGCTGCAGGTAGAAGTCGGCGACGTACGGGATGAAATCCTCGCGCGGCGAGGCCCCGATGAACGAGCAGAACACCTGCTCGACCATCTGGCCGTTCTGCTTCGCCTTGAGGACGTACTCGAGGCGCTCCATGGTGATTTCCGCGCCTTCCATCTTCCGGATCATCGCCGCGTCGGCGAGCGGATAGAGATAGGAGAAGGCCTCGAGGTCGACGCGGTTCGCCTGCCGGTTGAAGAAGAGCGTGTCCGACTTGATCGCGTAGAGCATCGCCGTCGCGGTGCGCTCGGAGATGTGCTCGTCGACGGCCCGCAGGTGCTCGGTCAGGATCGTCGACGTCGAGCCGTAGTTGGCCCGGATATCCTTGAACACCGCGCTGTAGCCGGGCTGCTCGGGGTGATGATCGATGACCAGGTCGACGCGGTGGAAGGCTTCGCCGAAGTAATGCGGCTGGACGTCCACCATCGCGATGCGATCGAAGCCGCCGAGCTGTTCCGACGTGATGATTTCGACCTGGATGTCGAGCAGGTTCTGCATCCGCAGGTTTTCGGGTCGCGTCGCCCCCTGCAGCGCCGCGATCACCGCGGTCTGCCGGTTCCGGCGCAGCACGTTGCGGAGCGCGAGGCCGCTCGCCATCGCATCGGGGTCGGGGTCGTTGTGAAGCAGGATCAGCACGCGGTCGGCGTCGCTGAAGAACCGCTGATACTGCTGCACCTTGAGCCGCGTCAGCGATCGGCTGAATTCGATCAGCAGCGGCTGGCCGAACAACTCCGCAATCGGGAGGAAATTCACCTCCGGGAAGATCGAGCGGAGCGCCTCCTCGTACTTGTGCGCGTCGCCGCAGCCGACGCCAATCACGTAGACGAGCGTCGCGCCGGCGTCGCGGATGGCTTCGAGTATCTTGCGCAGGCTCCGCTTGCCGCTGTCTTCGACGATGATGCAGGTCGCGGGGGTGATGTCGGCCTTGAGATAGGTATCGGTGCGGCGCGGATCGCCGGAGAAGACGTTGAGCTTGGCGTCATGAAGCCGTCGGGCGACCGGCTTGCTTTCGACGAGGAATTCGACCTCGAAGCTGGGCGCCAGGGCTTCGTCGAGCATCCTGATCACCAGTTCGGTCTGGCAGACGGCGAGACACCTCATTCGATCTGATGAACCCTGGACACAGGCGCCAACCCCAAATTATACGCCCGCTTGCAGCGGTTGCGCTGGCCGCGGCGACCTTGGTACCGGCCGGTGCCGCGGCGCAGCGCCTCGCTGGCGACCAGGGCGCACCATGTGTCTCCTGCCTCGTTATTGGCGTGGACCCGGCAGATTTGGCCTCGCCGCCGGCTGTGGCCCCCGGGTCGCTCGATGGCGTGCAGCTGATGCTTATGGCGGTGCCGCAAGGGGAGATCCTGCCGGCCGGCGGCGCCTCAGTAGGCGTGCTGATGACGCCATCCGCCGCCGGGACGGTCCTGCAAATCGTGTTCGACGCCCGGACCACGATGACAGCCCTTCGCGCAGATCGGCCGGACGTGCAGATCGCGATCGACGGGGACGCGTTCGCCGCCCGCGGCGTGCCGCTCGATGAGTTGCTGCCCTATGTGGATGCGATCGTGCGCGGACCCGAAGGGTCCGCGCCGCGCGGGCTGAGTGCAGCCTGGACTCGCTTGCCGGCAGTATCGAATCCAACCGTTGACGATCTCGTTGCGGCGTCGCTGACGCCGGGCGCCGAACGTGTACTCCTTCCAGTCGCGCACATCGATTGGCGCGTCGTGCAGGAGTTTGCCGCGCGACGTCCCACCCAGGTCGACGTCACCGGCTCTCGCCGGCTGTCGGCCGGCGAGATCCTCGCGCGCCACCAGGCGCAGCAGCGGCGGCAGGATGCGATCGTGCGAACCACGATCGCGACGGGAACGACGACGCTGCTGTTCGAGGTGCCGGATTTTTCGGCGCCGATCACGATCACCGCCGAGACGACCATCTTCCGCGGTCCGGACGGGATCAACATCGAGGAGCGCGGTATTCGCGTCAACGGCGCTGCCATTGCGGGCGGCGGCGCGCAGTCGCCGCCGGAACTGCCGCTGATCGAAGCCGAGCGCATCAGCACGCCGCCGCTCGTGATCGCGCTCGACGAAGCGTATCGCTACGCGCTCCACGGGGAGGACACGGTCGGCGACAGCCGGTGCTATGTCGTCGGCTTCGAGCCGCGCGGCGAGGCTCGCGGGCTGGCGCGAGGCCGCGCCTGGATCGATGTCCGCGACTTCACGCTGCGCCGCCTCGAAACCATCCAGCGCGACCTTCGCGGCGCGATCGTCTCGTCCGAGCAGGTCGACGAGTTCGGCCGCGTCAACGTGGCCGGCGCCGCGGTCTGGCTGCCGACGGAGACACGCATCTTCCAGACCTACGAAGGGGCCGGGTTCCACACACCCATCCATCGCACCGTCGACGTGCGCCGGTACGACGTGAACAGCGACCGGTTCGACACGCAGCTTGCGGCGGCGCTGGCATCGGACAACGTGATGTTGCGCGAGACGCCGGAGGGGCTGCGCTACCTGGTGCGGCGGGGCAGCAGCGGCGCCCGCGGCGTGATCGCCCGCGGCGGCCACAGCATCCGCAGCATCGTCGGCGGCGTGCTCGTCGATCCGAACATCTCGCGGCTGCTCGCCTTCGCGGGTCTCAGCTACATCAACCTCGACCTGTTCGGCCGCGGCGCGCAGGTGAACGCGTTCTTCGGCGGCGTCTTCGGTCAGCTGTCGTGGAGCGTGCCGTCCGTTGCCAGGACGCGGTGGCAGGCGCACGGCAGCGCGTTCGGCATCGCGGCGCAGTACACCGACCGCGTCTTCCGGAACGGCCGCGAGCAGTACGCGGAGAACCTGATGCAGCGGCCGGGACACGTGTCAGCCGGGCTGCTTCGGCCGCTGACGCCGCGCGTTCGTGCCACCGTCGACTACACGCTGGACGTCACGGCCCTCGAGAGGACCGTCAGCACGCACGCGCTGTTTGACGTGCCACGGCCGGTCGTTAACCATGGTGCGGTGCTTGCAGTCGAGGCCGACCGCGGGCCATGGAGCGTGGCCGGCTGGTGGAATCCCGTGGTGCGCTACCGGTGGCAACGCTGGGGATTGCCAGGCGAATTCGATGCGGGGACGCGCGACTACCAGCGGTACGGCGCGCGCGTCAGGCGGACGCTCGCGTTGCGATCGTCGGTCAGCTCGCGGCTGGAGCTGGCGTGGATGGGTGGCCGCGACCTCGATCGCTTCAGCCGGTACGGCTTCGACGCGTTCGAGAACCCGCTGCACGGATACCCGACCGCGTCGGTCCGCTACGACCGCGGTGCGGTGGCACGCACGGCCACCGCGTGGACCTGGCGCGGGGTGCGCGTCGATGCGTTTGGCGACGCGGCGCTCGTGCACGACCCTGGCTGGGCTTCGCCGACGCGCGCCTATCCAGGGGTGGGCGCGGGCGTCGAATCGGGCGGGCCGTTTCGAACGCTTCTGTCGGTCGAATGGGCCTATGGATTCCGCGCGCCGCGGACGGATGGCGGACGCGGGACGCAGACCGCTCGAATCACGGTGTACAGGGGTTTCTGACAGGTGTAGGATCTGAGGGGCCGAATGCGAACGCGCGCTCTCGTCTTCCTTTTGACGGCAACCATCGCGGTGGGCGCGGCGTCGCTGACCGCCCAGACGCCGACGTTCCGCACCGGCATCGACCTGGCCTCCTTCGGCGTCACCGTGGTCGACAGGAAGGGCGAGTACCTCAGCGATCTCAACGCCGAGGACTTCGAGATCCTCGAGGACGGCCAGAAGCAGACGCTGAAGTACTTCGCGCGCGGCACCGACATCGAGAACGGTCCCGAGATGCACATCGGGCTGCTGTTCGACACGAGCGCCAGCATGACCGAGGACATCAAGCTGTCACGGTCCGCGGCGATCAAGTTCCTCAACACGCTGAGCGAAGCGAAGGACATGACGCTGGTGGACTTCGACACCGAGGTCCGCGTGGCGAAGTACGGCCAGCGCGACTTTCCGCGGATGGTCGAACGCATCCGCGGCCGCACGCCCGATGGCGAGACGGCGATGTACGACGCGATGGGCGTCTACCTCGACGGCGCGTCGGACGACGAAGGGCGCAAGGTCCTCATCCTCTATACCGACGGCGGCGACACGCACAGCACGATCAGCTTCGGCGACCTGATGACGCTCATCCGCGCGTCGGACGTGACGGTGTATTCGGTCGGCTTCCTCGAGCACTCGCGCGGCCGCATCGAGGAGCGCGCGCACCTGCAGCAGATTGCCGAAGCCACCGGCGGCCAGGCGTTCTTCCCGACGTCGATGAAGGACATCGAGGCGTCGTACGACAAGGTGGTCGCGCAGATCCGCGCGCAGTACAGCCTCGCCTACTCGTCCACCAACACGAAGCAGGACGGCGCGTGGCGGAAGGTCGAAATCCGCGTGACGCGTCCCGATCTCAAGGGGTCGAAGATCCTCGCGCGCCGCGGTTACTTCGCTCCGTATCAGGAAATCCCAAATCCCAAATCCCAGGCTCGAAATCCCAAGTAACGTCCAAATCACTTTTGAGATTTCTCCCGTGGTACGATCAGGGGTTTACATGCCCTCCACGTACGACCGCTTTAGCCTCGTCAGCGATTTCGAGATCCGCGGCGACCAGGTCCGCGCGATTCCGGAGCTGATCGAGGGGCTCACCCGCGGCGACAAGCACCAGGTGCTGCTCGGCGTCACCGGGTCGGGCAAGACCTTCACGATGGCGCAGGTCGTCGCGTCGGTGAACCGCCCGACGCTGGTGATGGCGCACAACAAGACGCTCGCCGCGCAGCTCTACCAGGAATTCAAGCGCTTCTTCCCCGGGAACGCGGTCGAATACTTCGTCAGCTACTACGACTACTACCAGCCGGAAGCCTACGTGCCCGCCACCGACTCGTACATCGAGAAGGAAGCGACGATCAACGACGAGATCGATCGGATGCGGCTGTCGGCGACGCGGTCGCTCTTCGAGCGCCGCGACGTCATCATCGTCGCGAGCGTGTCGTGCATCTACGGTCTCGGCTCGCCCGAGGCCTACTACGGGATGCTGCTGCCGCTCGAAGTGGGACAGCGCATCGGCCGCGATCAGATCCTGCGGAAGCTCGTCGAGATCCAGTACGAACGCAACGACACCGAGTTCGGCCGCGGCGCCTTCCGCGTCCGCGGCGACATCATCGAGGTCGTGCCGTCGTACGAGGAGCACGCGCTGCGCATCGGACTGTTCGGCGACGAGGTGGACGAGCTCGCGTGGTTCGATCCGCTCACCGGCAAGGTGATCAAGCGGCTCGACAAGATTGCCGTCTATCCGAAATCGCATTTCGTGACGTCGCGCGACCGGACGAAGCTGGCCGGCGAGACGATCAAGCAGGAGCTCGAGTGGTATCGCGGGCAGCTCGAATCGGAAGGCAAGCTGCTCGAGGCGCAGCGGCTGCACCAGCGAACGATGTTCGACCTCGAGATGATCCGGGAGATTGGCTACTGCCACGGGATCGAGAACTACGCGCGGCACCTGACGGGCCGCCCGCCGGGCGCGCCGCCGCCGACGCTGCTCGACTACCTGCCAGACGATTCGCTGGTCATCGTCGACGAAAGCCATCAGACCGTCCCGCAGGTCCGCGGCATGTATGCCGGCGACCGTTCGCGCAAGGAAGTGCTCGTCGCCTATGGCTTCCGCCTGCCGTCGGCGCTCGACAACCGCCCGTTGAACTTCACGGAATGGGAAGAGCGGGTGAACCAGGTCGTCTTCGTCTCCGCGACGCCGGGTCCGTACGAGCTGTCGAAGGCGGCCGGCGTGATTGTCGAGCAGGTGATTCGTCCGACCGGTCTGATGGACCCGCCCATCGAGGTGCGCCCGGTCCGCGGCCAGGTCGACGATCTGCTCAAGGAGATCCGCGACCGCGCCGAGCGCAAGGAGCGCGTGCTCGTGACGACGCTCACCAAACGGATGGCCGAAGACCTGACGACGTACTACCAGGAGCTCGGCGTCAAGGTCCGATACCTGCACTCCGACATCGATACGCTCGAACGCATCGAAATCCTCCGCGATTTGCGGCGCGGCGTGTTCGACGTGCTGGTGGGGATCAACCTGTTGCGGGAGGGGCTCGACCTGCCGGAAGTCTCGCTCGTGGCCATCCTCGACGCGGACAAGGAGGGGTTCCTGCGGTCGAGCGGGTCACTCATCCAGACATCGGGGCGCGCCGCCCGAAACGTCAACGGACGCGTCATCATGTACGCGGACGCGATGACCGATTCGATGAAGAAGGCCATTGCCGAGATGGATCGGCGGCGGGCGCTGCAGGCCGCCTACAACGAGGAGCATGGCATCACGCCGGAATCGGTCGTGCGCGCCATCGAAGACGTGATGTCGAGCGTCTACGAGCGCGATTACTCGACGCCGCCGCGCGAGCCCGCGGAGACGTTCCGGACGCAGGCCGAGATCGACGCGGAGATCGCGCGGCTGGAGCACGAGATGAAGAGCGCCGCCGCGAACCTCGACTTCGAGCGCGCCGCGACGATCCGCGATACCGTGAAGTCCCTCCGCACCCGCGAGCTGGGCTTGACGAGCCTCCAGGCTGGACGCTGACGCGTGTTGACACACTGGCTGAAGGCCGCGCTCTATGAAGTGCAGGAGTACATGCGGCTGCAGGGGCAGACCGTGCGGGGCATCTTCTCGCGGCCGTTCTACTTCCACGACGTCGTGGAGCAGTTCGATGAGATCGGCCTCGGCTCGCTGACCGTCGTGCTGCTGACCGGCTTCTTCACCGGCGCGGTGCTCGCGCTGCAGACGGGCATCACGCTCGACCAGTTCGGCGCGAGGCCGTTCGTCGGCCGGCTGATCAGCGCGTCGATGATCAAGGAGCTGGGGCCGGTGCTGACGGGGCTGATGCTCGCCGGCCGCATCGGGTCCGGCATCGCGGCCGAGCTCGGGTCGATGGTCGTGACCGACCAGATCAACGCGCTGCGCGCGCTCGGGACCGATCCGGTGCGAAAGCTCGTCGTACCTCGCGTGCTCGCGGGCTTTTTCATGGCGCCGGTGCTGACGGTCATCTCGGACACGGTCGGCATCCTGGGCGGCTGGCTGATTGCGGTCTATCAGCTTCGGGTGGCGTCGAGCCTGTACTGGACGTCGATTACCGAGGCCCTGTACCTGCAGGACGCCTGGATGGGGATCCTCAAGCCCTTTTTCCTCGGCTATGTCATCGTCACCATCGGCTGTCACGTCGGCTTGCGGACGTCCGGCGGGACACAGGGCGTGGGACGCTCGACGACGGCCGCCGTGGTGGCGGCCTCCGTCGCGGTCATCGCGGTGGATTTCTTCGTGACGCGTTTGCTGATTACGCTGTTGTATTGATGCCGGTCTCCTCGATTCGCGAGTCGGAGGTGCTCGAACGGCGATCGGCCCTGGACCGGCCGGCGGTCGTCTTCAAGAACGTGTCGCTCTCGTTCGATGACAAGACGGTGCTGCGCGACGTGAGCTTCACGCTGCTGCCCGGGCACACGAAGATCATTCTCGGGGCCAGCGGCTCGGGGAAGTCCACGATCCTGAAGCTCATTCTCGGCCTGTTGAAGCCCGACGGCGGCGAGATCTGGGTGCACGGCTCGCGCGTGGACGGCATGTCGGAGGTCGAGTTGATGAAGGTACGCGGCCACCTGGGCATGGTGTTCCAGGAGGGGGCGCTCTTCGACTCGCTGACCGTGGCCGAGAACGTCGGCTACAAGCTGTACGAAGAGACCGACATGGCGCTCGACGACGTGCGGCGCCGCGTGGAGGAGGTGCTCGGGTTCGTGCGCCTCAGCGAGCACATCGACAAGATGCCGTCCGCGCTCTCCGGCGGGCAAAGGCGCCGGGTCGCCATCGCGCGCGCGATGGCCTTCAAGCCGCCGACGCTGCTGTACGACGAGGCGACGACGGGCCTCGATCCGATCACGGCGACGACAATCGACGAGGAAATCGTCAAGCTGCGCGACGTCGAGAACGTCAGCTCGATCGTCGTGACGCACCAGCTCCGCGATGCGTTCTTCGTCGCGACGCACGAGGCGGTTCGCGACGGCGGCGCCATCGAGATCACGCCGGCCGATCCGCAGAAATGCGACGAGGCCGAATTCATCATGCTGAAGGACGGCGTGATCACGTTCGAGGGCAACGCCGCCGAGCTGCGCTCGTCGACCGACCCGTACATTCAGACGTTCCTGTCTTAGAGGGTGTAAGCCATGCCGCGCACGCGTTCACTGGCCTGGTCGGAGCTGAAGATCGGCATCGTGTCGATCGTCGCGCTCGTCATCGCGTCGGTGCTGATCTTCATGGTCAGCGGCGAGGGTGGGTTCTTCTGGCAGCGCTACTCCCTCAAGACCATCTTCAGCGACATCCAGGGACTCAAGGTCGGCGCCCCGGTCCGCGTGGCAGGCGTCGAGGTCGGTGCCGTAAAGAAGATGGACTTCGTCGGCGACAGGGTCGAGGTGACGATGCAGGTGGGCAAGGAGCAGCGATCGCGCATCACGAACCGATCGACCGCGTCGCTCGGCTCGGTGTCGCTGCTCGGAGAGGCTGCCGTGGACATCACGGCCAACAGCCAGGGCACGCCGATTCCCGAATGGGGCTACGTGGCGACCGGCCCGGCGCCCGGCTCGCTGTCGACGGCCGCGGAGGCCGCCACCAGGGGCCTCGAACAGACCAGCGCGCTGCTGTCCAGCGTGCAGGAGGGGCGCGGGACGCTCGGGAAGCTCGTGACCGACGACACGCTGTACCGGCAGTTGACCGATTTCGTCGAGTCGGCCGAGGCGGTGACGCGCGGCATCAATGCCGGCCGCGGCACGCTCGGGCGGCTGGCCACCGATCCCGCGGCCGCGAAATCGCTCGAGCGGTCGCTCCAGAACCTGGAAATGGTGACGGCGCGAATTCGCAACGGGGAAGGCAGCCTCGGGCATCTGCTGAACGACGACACGCTGAGCAAGTCCGTCACCTCGGCAACGAACAATCTCGACGCGATCACGGGCCGCATCAACAAGGGTGAGGGTACGGCGGGCAAGCTCGTTACCGACGCCGAGTTGTACAACCGCCTCAACTCGATGGCGGATCGCCTCGACAAGCTCACCGCGTCGCTCAGTCAGGGCGAGGGCACCGCGGGACAACTGCTGCACGACAAGCAGTTGTATGAGAACATGAATGGTGCGGTGACGCAGTTGCAGGATCTGCTGAAGGAGATCAAGGCGGATCCGAAAAAGTACCTGAACGTGAAGGTGAGCATCTTCTGATGGCGAGTAACGACAATCCCGGGGGCGGCGCGCTGTTGCTGGCATTCGTGGCCGGCGCCATCGCAGGCGCCGCGGTGGCGTTGCTGTATGCGCCGGCGACCGGCGAGGAGACGCGCGACTTCATCGGGCAGCGCGCCCGCGAGGGGCGCGAGAAGGTCGTCGACGCCGCCCGCCAGTTCCGCGCCGCAACGGAGCCCGAAGTGTGACGAACGTCTTTCTGGGCATCATCGCCGTCGCCGTGCTGGTCATGGCGATCATCCAGGTTGCGGCCATTTTCTTTGCGATGTCCGCGGCCAGGCGCATTGGCCAGGCGGCCGATCGCTTCGAACGGGATTTGCGGCCCGTCGTGTCCAACCTGCAGGCCATCACGGCCGAAGCCGCCCGCGCGACGGCGCTCGCCACCGCGCAGATGGAGCGCGCAGACCGGATGTTCGCCGATTTGAGCCGGCGCGCCGAGCAGGTCATGGCGGTGGTGCCGTCGCTTTTCGGGTCCGCCGGCAGGGGATGGGCGTTCCTGAACGGCATCAAGGCCGCCCTGGCCGCCGTCCAGGAGCTGCGCCGGTCCTCCCACCGCGGCGCCGCGCATCCTGACGAAGAGGACGCCCTCTTTATCGGTTAATCCCCCTCGATTGACGCGGGCGACCGCTGGTGATACAAGGACGCTACATTCATTCACCAGGGGGGCATCATGACGCTCGCGACTCGTCGTTTGAGTGGTATCGCCCTCGCCGCAATTCTCCTGGCCCCCACGGCGGCGTCCGCCCAGGATTCCAGGTCGGCGACTTCCGTCGTTGAACTCGTCAAAATGCTCGACACGATGAAGCTCGATAGCTACGCCGTGAAGGGTGCGTCGCCCAACGTGTACGTCGGCGCGCTGTACTTTCCCGGCACGCAGCTGCTCGTCGTCAGCGCGAAGTTCGACACGCCGTACCGCGCCGACTCGCTGATCGAGATGAAGAACTACCGCGACCTCTATATCGAGCTGAACAGCGCGTCGGTGCCGAACTCCAAGGTGTTCGTCTCGGATCTCAGCGCCAACGGTCTGAAGGCGAAGAAGGACGGCAACCTGTACGACACCGTCGACATCGGCGGCAAGACGTACAATTTCGACGGCGACTGGAAGAAAGCCAAGATCACGGAAGACGACTACACCAAGGCCTATTCGACGACCGACGAGCAGTACATGCAGATGATCCAGGCGCTGCTCGCCGGGTTGAAGAAGTCCTCGTAACCGGCGCTCTTGCGCTAACGTGCGAGGCATCAAAGAGGGCAGCCCTTCGGGGCTGCCCTCTTTGTCATTTGAGGACGGCGAAGACGATTCCCGCGATGGCAGCGAGTGGACAACCTTCGCGTGGCCATCGGAGCGAAGGTTGGTGGGCGCTAGTGGATTCGAACCACTGACCCCCGCCGTGTGAAGGCGATGCTCTACCGCTGAGCCAAGCGCCCGACCGAAATTTCAGTCTAGCACAGCAGGTAGCGAGGCCTCGTAACCCGCCTTCGGCGAGGCTATGTCGTCCCGTACAGCCGATCGCCGAAGTCGCCGAGCCCCGGCACGATGTACTTGTGCGGGTTCAACTCGCGATCGACGACGGGCGTGTAGATGGCGACCTCGGGATGATGCTGCTGGACGAGCGCCACGCCCTCGGGCGCCGCGACGATGCAGATGATGCGCAGCGTGCGGGCGCCGGCGGCCTTCAGCAGGTCGATGGCGGCAACGGCGCTGCCGCCGGTGGCCAGCATCGGGTCGATCATCAACACGAAGCTCTCGGAGAGATCGGGCGGAAGCTTCGTGTAGTACTTCGACGCGATGGCCGTCGCCTCGTCGCGCTGGAGGCCGATGTGGCCGACGCGCGCCGCTGGCAGCAGCTCCAGCACCGCGTCGAGCATCCCGAGACCTGCGCGCAGCACGGGCACGACGACGACATCGCCGTCCACGATCGTCCCGTCCGCCGGCCCAAGCGGTGTGTCCACCGTGTGCTGACGCGAGGGAACGTCCCGCAGCGCCTCCGCGGCAAGCAGGACCGATATGCGATTGGCCGCGCGGCGGAACTCCGGCGGCGCGGTGCGCACGTCGCGGAGCTCCATCAGCGCATCGTGCACGAGGGGATGATCGATGAGATGAACCGGCACGACCGGATCGTAGCCCAATAGGTAGAATGCCTTCTATGCGCCGATCCCTCGTTGCTGCCGCGGCCGTGCTCGCTGCGGGCGTGGTCGTCTCCGGCCAGGCGCCGAGGCAGGTGTCGATGGTGATCACCAACGGCATCGTCGTCACCGCCGACGCGGGCAGCCGCGTCATCAACCCCGGTGCGGTGGCGATCGACGGCGCCGACATCGTCGCGGTGGACGGCGCGGACGCGATCCGGCGTCAATTCCGCGGGCGCGAGACGATCGATGCCGGCGGCCAGGTCGTCATGCCCGGCCTCGTCAACACACACACGCACGCGCCCATGGTGTTGTTCCGCGGCCTGGCGGACGATCTCGCGCTCGACGAGTGGCTGACGAAGTACGTGTTTCCCGCCGAGGCGAAGACCGTGTCGCCCGAATTCGTCCGGGCGGGCACGCGGCTCGCCGCGCTCGAGATGATCGAGTCGGGGACGACGACGTTCGCGGACATGTACTACTTCGAGGAGGAGATTGCGAAGGAGACGAAGGCCGCCGGCCTCCGCGGCGTGCTGGGCGAAACGATCATCCAGTTCCCCGTGGCCGACGCAAAGACGCCCGCGGAAGGGCTGGCCCACGCCGAGTCGTTCATCACCGCATTCAGGAACGATCCGCTGATCACACCCGCGGTGGCGCCGCACGCGATCTACACGAACGACGGCGCCACGCTGAAAGCCGCCCGCGCGCTGTCGTTGAAGTACGGCGTACCGACGCTGATTCACATGGCGGAAACGCAGTCGGAGGCGACGACCGCCCGGGAGCGAGGCTCGCCGACCGTCGTCGCCTATCTCGAATCGCTCGGCTTCCTGGGACCGGGTGTCGTCGCCGCCCATGCCGTCTGGGTGAACGACAGCGACATGACCCTGCTGAAATCACGCGGCGTCGGCGTCTCGCACAATCCCGAGAGCAACATGAAGCTCGCCAGCGGCATCGCTCCGGTGAAGGCGTACCTCGCGGCCAACGTCGCGGTCGGCCTTGGCACCGACGGGGCGGCGAGCAACAACGACCTCGACATGTTCGAATCGATGCGGGCCGCCTCGTTCCTGCAGAAGGTCGCGACGTCGGACCCGACGGTCGTCAGCGCGAAGACCGCCGTCCAGATGGCGACGATCGGCGGTGCACGAGCGCTAGGAATGGAGAAGCAGATTGGCTCGCTCGAGCCCGGCAAACGCGCCGACGTCATCATCGTCAGCATGAGCGCGGCGCGCCAGACGCCGATGTACGACCCGATCTCCCACCTCGTCTACGTGACGCGCGGTGACGACGTGCAGACGACGATCGTCAACGGCAAGGTGCTGATGCGCAACCGGAAGGTGCAGACCCTCGATCGCGCGGCCGTCCTGCGCGAGGCAAAGACCTGGGCTGCGAAGGTCAGCGCCGCGGTCGGGCGGTAGCGGTCATCTTCATCCCGTGCTTCGGCCGAAGCGTCACCGCGGCCTGCGGGACCACCGGATGGCCAGGGACCAGCTCGAACCGCCAGCGCTGGGCGATGGTCGCGACCAGCAGCACCAGCTCCATCCACGCAAAAGACTCGCCGATGCACTGGCGCGGGCCTCCGCCGAACGGGAAGTAGGCGAAGCGAGGCAGCGAGGCTTTGAACTCGGGCGTCCAGCGATCCGGGTCGAATCGCTCGGGATCGCGGTAGTGCCGCGCATCGCGATGCACGATCCACTGGCTCATGATGACAATCGAGCGCGGCGGCATGTAATAGCCGCCGATGCTGTACTCGCCGACCGCGCGCCGGCCGACCAGCCAGGCGGGCGGGTACAGGCGCATCGATTCCGTGACGACGCGCGTGGTGTACGGCAGGCGATCGACGTCGGCGACCGTCGGCAGGCGTCCGCCGAGCACGCGGTCGATCTCCTCGTGCAGCCGCCGCTCGACCTCCGGCGACTGGCTCAGGAGGTACCACGTCCAGGTCAGTGCGTTCGCGGTCGTCTCGTGTCCCGCGAGAAAAATCGTCATGGCCTCGTCGCGGACCTGCCGGTCGGTCATCCCGCGCCCCTTGTCTTCGTCGTCCTGCGCCATCAGCAGCATCGACAGCAGATCGCCGCGATCGCCGAGGCGGGCGCGGCGCTCGCGGATGAGGCCGTAGATGATGGCGTCGAGCCGTTCGCGCGCCCGGCGGCCGCGCCGCAGGTACGGGATCGGCAGCCGCTGGAGCTGCTCGCCGAAGGGCAGCATCAGCGTCCAGAACGAGTTCATCAGGCCCGTCATCGCCTCGCCCACGTCGCGCGCCTGCGCTTCGACGTCCGTGTCGAACAGCGTCTTGCCGACGATCAGGAGCGTCAGATGCGACATCTCACGCGCCATGTCGAAGGTCGCCCCATCCGTCCAGCCGCCTCGCAGCCGATCCGCGTACGACACCATCGTGGCCGCGTACGCCGCGACACGGTCGCGATGAAAGGCCGGCTGCATCAGGCGCCGCTGGCGCAGGTGAAAGGCGTCCTCGCTGGTCAGCAGCCCCTCGCCGAGCAGGACCTTCACGCGTTCGAGCCCGCGGCTCTTGTGAAAATTCTGGTTGTGCGTGACGAGGACGTCCTTGATCACCGCCGGGTCGCTCGCGACGAACAGGTGCTCGTTGGCCATGCGCAGGTAGGCGAGGTCGCCGTACTCGCGGGCAAGACCGGCGAAGAACTGCAGCGGGTCGCGGCCCGGCCTGTACACGATGGAGTTGAGCAGCGAGGCCTTCGGACCGGGTGGGGACGTCCTAGTCGCCGATGACAGCGATGTGCGGGAGGTTTCGGTGCTGCTCGGCATAGTCCAACCCGTATCCAACCACGAATTTGTCCTCGATGGTGAAGCCGATGTACTCGACCTTCACGTCGATCTTGCGGCGCGACGGCTTGCTCAGGAGACAGGCGGTCCGGAGGTGGCGTGGCGAGCGTGCGCGGATGATGTCCTGCAGGTACGTCAGCGTGAGTCCCGTGTCGACGATGTCCTCGACGATGACGACGTCGCGTCCTTCGACGGCGCTGTCGAGGTCCTTGATCACCTGCACCTGCCCCGACGACTTCGTGCTGGTGCCGTAGCTGGAGACCGCCATGAAATCGAGCGTGGTCGCGGCGGGAAGCGCGCGCGCGAGGTCGGCGAGGAAGACGAAGGCGCCCTTCAGCACGCAGACCAGGTGAACGCCGTCCGGATGGTCGCGATGGATCTCCTGCGCGAGCGCGCGCACGCGTTGCTGAATGTCGTCGGCGGCAATCAGGACGTTCATCGCGAAGTAAACTAACATACTCGCCCGGATGAAGCGCTTCCAGATGATCACCGAGGCCGATGCGCGCGTCATCGAATACGGCAGCACCGTGACGCTCGTCGCCGGCGGCCACGTGACGCCGCTCGCGGCCGATACGCTCAAGGCGCGGCGCGTGTCGGTCGTCCGCGAGAGCGGCGGCGCGGACGATGCGTCGCTGGCGCCGCGCGCCGACATCCGGACCGTCGCCATCGCCGGCGATCACACCTCGGTGGCGCTGAAGGCGGCGATCGTCGCGCATCTACGGGCGCGGGGGCTTGCCGTTCACGATCTCGGCACGAACACCAGCGAGCCGGTGGACTATCCCGACACGGCGGGCGCGGTCGCGCTGCACGTCGCGCGCGGCGAGGCCGACGCGGGGATTGCGATCGACGGCGCGGGGCTCGGGTCCACCATCGCCGCCAACAAGCTCCGCGGCGTTCGCGCGGCGATGTGCACCGACCGGACCCTGGCGCGCTACGCGCGCGAACACAACGGCGCCAACGTCCTGGCGCTCGGATCCACGCTGGTCTCCACGCCCGACGCGCTCGAGATCGTGGACACGTTCCTGGGCACGCCGATGCGCGAGGCCCGGTACATCCGCAGGCTCGCGAAGGTCCGCGAGCTCGAGCGTCGTCAGCAGCCCTGATGCAGCCCCTCGACCTCCAGCGCCTCATCCAGATCATCGTCGAGGAGATCGCGGCGAGCGAGTCGGCGCCGGCGCCGTCGCGATGCAACTGCCATTCGCTGCTCTACGAGTGCTGCCCCGACCGCCTGCGGGGCGTGCTCGATGCGGGCGCGACACGGCTCGGCCTTCACGCCACCGGCGGCGCGCCCGGCGGGGTCGCCTCGATGATCGACCACACGCTGCTCAAGCCCGATGCGACGCGGACGGACATCGAAGCGCTCTGCCGCGAGGCGGCCGAGTACACGTTCGCGAGCGTCTGTGTGAACCCGACGTGGGTGGCGCTCTGCGCGTCGCTGCTGCAGGGGACGGCCGTGAAGGTCTGCTCGGTGGTCGGCTTCCCGCTCGGCGCGACCACGCCCGACACGAAGCATTACGAGACACGCCGCGCCATTTTCGACGGCGCCCGCGAGATCGACATGGTCATCAACGTGGGCGCGCTGAAGTCCGGCGACCTTCGTGTCGTCGAGCGCGACATCGAGTCGGTCACCGCGCCGTGCCGCGAGGCGGGGGCGCTCAGCAAAGTCATCATCGAGGCGGCGCTCCTCACCGACGATGAGAAGATTACGGCCTGCACGCTGGCGAAGGCGGCGGCCGCTGACTACGTGAAGACGTCGACGGGGTTCGGTCCCGGCGGCGCGACCGCTGCCGACGTGGCGCTGATGCGCCGCGTCGTCGGCGAAGAGATGGGCGTCAAGGCCGCGGGCGGCGTCCGCGACCTCGAGGGCCTGAAGGCGATGGTTGCCGCGGGGGCGACGCGAATTGGCGCGAGCGCGGGGGTCCGCATCGTTCAGGAATCGCAGGGCAGGCAGCCGGCAGCAGCGACGAAGGGGTACTAGGGCGACCAGGGACGCAGGCCGGGTCGTTTCGGACCCGGCATGGAGGACATGTTGGCGAATCTCAATCAGGATCAACTGCGCCGGCTGGCGCGGCTCGGGGCACAGGCACGGCTCGAGGAACTTCGACAGGAAGAAGCGGCCATTCGATCGGCGTTCCCCGATCTGTTCGGGCGCGGGCGGCGGGCGCAGGCCGCCAACGGCCAGGCATCGACGGCACGGCGCCGCCCGGCGATGTCCGCGGCGGCGCGCAAGGCGGTCTCGGCGCGCATGCGGAAGTACTGGGCCGAGCGGCGGAAGTCGAAAGCGGGGAAGTAGTGAAGACAGGGCTGTGCATCGCGGCCCTGTTGATGTCGACCGCAGCGTTCGCTCAATCGCCGCCGGGGCCGTACGTGATCGACGTGCGCGGCTCGATGTCCGGCACGCCCGGCGGCCCCTCGTTCTATCCACCCGTGCCGGAGAACACGCTCGCGCCGCAGCGCGGGTTCGGATTCGGCGCGGGCGCTCACGTTTATCCGTTCCGTCTCGGGCTCTCGCGCGTCGGGATGGGCATCGACCTGATGCGCGCGCGCGGCACCGCCAGGTCGCCGGCGACGACCTCGACCGCGAGCGGATCGACCACGACGATTGTCGGATCGCCCGGCGCCGTTGAGGCGTCGATGACGGTCACGACCGTCGCGCCGCAACTCTCCTTCAACTTCGGGACGCACGACGGCTGGAGCTACCTGAGCGCCGGCTTCGGCGCGACGTACACGCGAGCCCGCGTGAACGTGTCGGCATCGGACACGACGCCGGCGGCATCGACCGCGCGCGAACGCCGGACGCACACCGTCAACGTTGGCGGCGGCGCGCGCTGGTTCGTCCGCGATCACCTCGCGGTCGGCTTCGACATCCGGTTTCACCGCCTCGGCGCCACGTCGGGATTGCCGTCGAAGCAGATCGTCGGGTTGTCGGTGGGGATGTCGGTGAGATAGGTGTGGCCACGTCCGCCTCCGCGCCTTGCGCTCCGGCGGGACAGCCTCCGCATGGATCCGGGAGCGTAGGCTGGAGCGGGCAGCGGGAATCGAACCCGCGTTCTAGGCTTGGGAAGCCTCTTTCTTGCCACTAGAAGATGCCCGCGGCCGTTTCCGATCTTAACGTAATCTCAGCCGCGGATCACCGACAGCACCTCATCGCGCTTTTTCTCCATCAGCTCGGGGGTGGTCGCCTCGAGATTCAGCCGGAGCAGCGGCTCGGTGTTGGACCCGCGGACGTTGAAATGCCAGTCCGGATAGTCGACTGAGATCCCGTCCATCCTTGCGAGCTGCGCGTCCTTGTAGCGCGCCTCGATCGCCTGCAGCTTCTTCGGCACCTCGCTCATGCTGGCCAGCTTGGTGTTGATCTCGCCCGAGATGAAATAGCGCTCGCGCAGCGGTTCGAGCAGATCGCGGAGCGACTTGTTCTTCCTGGACATCAGCTCGAGCATGAGCAGCGCCGGGATGAAGCCGTTGTCGGCGTAGGAGAAGTCGCGGAAGTAGTAGTGGCCCGTGACCTCGCCGGCGAAGATGCCGTCCTCTTCGCGCATCCGCCGCTTGATGAACGCGTGGCCGACGCGGTTCATCAGCGCGCGGCCGCCCAGGCGCTCCACCGTGTCCTTCACCGCCCGGCTCGCGCGCAGGTCGTAGATGATGGTGGCGCCCGGATGCTTCAGCAGGAACGCCTCCGCGAGGAGCGCCGTGATGAAGTCGCCGGACACGAACTCGCCGGTGCCGTCGATGAAGAAGCAGCGGTCCGCGTCGCCGTCCCACGCGATGCCGACGTCGGCCTTCTGCCGGATGACTTCTTCCGTGATGTCGCGGCGGTTCTCCTCGATGAGCGGGTTCGCCTCGTGGTTCGGGAACGTCCCGTCGATGTCGAAGCACAGCTTCGTCGTCCTGCACGGGAGCTGATCGAACAGGAGCGGCGCCACGAGGCCGGCCATGCCGCTGCCCGCGTCGAGGACGACCGTGAACGGCTTGATCCCTTCACGGTCGATGAACGACATCACCTTCTCGATGTACTCGAAGACGATGTTGCGCGGTGAGACGTTGCCGGCGGTCGCGGCCGGCGGCGGCAGCCGATCGTTGACGATCATGTCCCGGATCTCGCCAAGCCCCTGCTCCCCGCTCAACGGCAGCGCGCCCGACCGCACCATCTTGATGCCGTTGTACTGCTTCGGGTTGTGCGAGGCGGTCACCTGCGCGCCTCCCTCGAGCTCGTCGTTGACGACCGCGAAGTAGAGCATGTCGGTGCCGAGCATCCCGTAATCGGTGACGTCGGCGCCCTGCTCGCGCACCCCCTGGATGAAGGCCGCGGCCACCCCCGGCGAGGAGACGCGCATGTCGCGCGAGACGCCAATCCGCTTCGCCCCCAGGTAGGTGACGAAGCCGCGCCCGATCTGCCGGGCGACCTCCTCGTTGATCTCGTTCGGGTAGAGGCCGCGGACGTCGTAGGCCTTGAAAATGTCGGTGTTGATGCGCATCTTGTGAGCTGTTTCGCCGGGCATGACGTCACGCCCTCGTGTAGTCGGTGAGCGTCGTCTTATCGCCGAGCACGGCGCCTGAGTTGACGTTCACGTTGCGGCCGATGTGGCAGTGCCGTCCGACGATTGCGTCGCGGACGCACGCCTCGCGGCTGATGCGACAATTGGGCCAGATCACGGCGCCGCTCACAACCGCGTCCTCTTCGATTTGCGTCTGCCGGCCGATGACGGAATAGGGTCCGACCTTCGCCCCCGCCTTCACCAGCGTCCCTTCGTCGATGAAGCACGGCCCATCGATGGTCGCGCCCGGCTCGATCTTCACGTCAGCGGCAATCCACGTGCGCGGCGCCGCGATGTCGCGAAACGGTTCGGCCGCGTACCGTCCGTCCATGATGTCGCGATGGACCTGGGTGTACTTCGTCGGCGTGCCGATGTCGATCCAGTAGCCGTTGTACACGTACCCGACGAAGGTTTCGCGGCGCTCGATGAGCGACGGGAAATAGCTGCGCTCGATCGACCACGGCACGTTGCTCGGGATGCGATCGAACGTGTCTGGCTCGAGCACGTAGATGCCGGCATTGATGTTGTTGGTGGTGATCTCGTCGGGGTTCGGCTTCTCGAGAAAGCGCCGGATGGTGCCGTCCGCGTCCGTGTCGACCAGCCCGTACGCGGTCGGGTTGTCGACCGGCGTCAGGACGATCGTGGCGCGCGCCTTCCGCTCGCGATGCAGGCGGATGACGCCGGCGAGGTCGATCTGGGTCAGCACGTCGCCGTTGAAGACCACGACCGATTCCGTCAGCTGATCGCCCGCGTACTTGATCGCGCCGGCCGTCCCGAGCGGCATGGGTTCGACCACGTACCGGATCGTGATGCCGAGCTCCGAGCCGTCGCCGAAGACCTCCTCGATGCGCCGCGGCTGGTAATTGAGGCTGAGGATGACTTCGTCGATTTCCGGGACCTGCTTCAGCAGATCGATCTGATAGTGGAGAAACGGCCGGTTGAAGATCGGGACGATTGGCTTGGGGGTATGAATCGTGAGCGGCCTGAGTCTGGTCCCCTTGCCCCCGGCCAGAAGGATCGCCTTCATGACGATCAACGATCATACACGCTGGAGCCGATAAGGTAGAATGCAGGCTTCCGCACATGAACCTTCCGAATACGTTGACCCTCGTGCGGATTTTTCTCGTGCCGCTGCTGGTCGTGGTGTTGCTCACGCAGTTCGCGGGACACGAGATCTTCGGCGTGCCGAAGGAGCTGATCGGGGCAGGCATCTTCGCCGTCGCGTCGATCACCGACTGGCTCGACGGCTACCTGGCACGGCGCCGCCGGCAGGTCACGTGGCTCGGACAGGTGCTCGATCCCATCGCCGACAAGCTGCTGACCTCCGCCGCGTTCATCTCGCTGGTGCAGCTGGGCCTCGCGCCGGCGTGGATGGTGGCGCTCATCATCGGCCGCGAGTTCGCGATTACCGGCCTCCGCAGCCTGGCCTACACGAGAGGCATCACGATTCCGGCCTCGCGCCTCGGCAAGATCAAGATGGCGTCGCAGGTCACGGCCATCCTCCTGCTGATTCTCGGCTGGCGGCCGCTGCCCTGGCTGGCGCCGATCGGGTACGTGGCGCTGTGGGTGGTGATGCTCACCGCCGTGGCCTCCGCGATCGACTACTACCGGCGGTTCCTGCTGCTGCTCAACGCGCGCGTGACGGACGTCAACGTGGAGCGGGAGCGGCGGGCGAGCTAGAGAGTGGGCCGCCGTCCTACCTACTTCCGGAGCGCGACGTAATCGCCCGACTGGAACGCCGCGCGCGAGGTGAGCGCCAGGAGCGTCGAGCTCTCCGGCTTCACGTCGACCACGACCGCCTCTCCCATGTCGAAGAGAAATTCCGGCGTGACAATCTCGTCCGGCAGATCCTTGATGGCCGACATGTGCTGCGTCTCCATCCTCCGCTTGTCGCGATAGACCATGAAGCGCGCGCCGACCGTGACGCCGTGATCGCTGCCGCGGTCGACGTTGAAGAAGTCGTTCTTCGAGAACATCGTCCGGCGATCGGTGCCGATGAGGATGTGGCCGTAGTTCTCCTTCTGGGGCTTCGGCGGGTTCACGTCGGGCGTCGGCGGGTGCGGCAGCGTGAACGGCTCGAGATAGTCGCCCACGTTGACGATGTCGCAGGCGTGCGACAGGGTGACGAGCGACATCGTCTTGTCGACGGCGTAGACGCGCACCCAGCCGGCCGTCCGGATCGACGCGGGGGTCGCCCGCGAGATGCCGGTGCCGCGCGGCGCCTGGAGCCGGCGCACGTAGTATTCCTGGCCGACCTCGATGCCGTTGTCCGACCCCGCGTTGATCGTCAGCAGGTCGCCGGGACCGTAGACGTGACGGGTCGAGGCATCCTGCCCCCCCGTGATCAGCAGCGACTGCATGGGCCGATCGAAGGCGAGCGTCCCTGCGCAAGCCTGTGCAATCACGTCCGCGGGCAGGTGCGTCATTTCGGGCGCCGGGCCGCGCTGCGCCAGGAGCGGCGTGGCGGCGGCCAGCAGGCCGGCGGTCAAACAGGCAAAGGTCGGGCGTCTGGTGAGGCTCATATCTCTCCTAGGGTCCGGTCCCGAACTTATTGAATGGCCAGCGTTTCGAGCCGCTTGCGGGCATCGACGAGATACTCGCTGCGGTCGAATTCCTTCACCAGCCGGTCGTAGTACGGGACCGCTTCCGCTTTCTTATCGGTCTTGAGGAGAGATTCCGCCAGATAGTAGTAGACGGCGTCGCGCTCGGGGTAATTCGGGTCCTGCTTGAGGACCTCCTTGAAGCGGTCGATGGCGCCCGGGTACCAGCGGGCACGGTAGTAGTAGAGGCCGACCTTGTACGACGCCTCGCTGACGCGGCTGCGCGACTCGCGCCACTTCTCCCGCACCTCCGGCGTCAGCATGCTGTTCGGATAGCGGTCGAAGAAGACCTCGAACTCGCGGACGGCGGCGACGGTTTCGGTCTGGTCGCGCTCCGGCGCCTTCATCCGCCGGTAGTGCGTCATCGCGAGCTTGTACTGGGCGTAGTCCACGCGCGCACTGGTCGGGTAGAACGTGATGAATTCCCTGAATTCGTTTTCGGCGAGCACGATGTTCGCGTCGCCGCCCTCGCTCAGGTAGCTGTCGCCGACGCCAAGCTTTGCGTCGGGGCGCAGCGTGCTCTGCGGATAGTTGTCGACGATCTGCTGGAAGTAGCGGCGTGCGTCGACCCAGCGCTGGCGCATCATCGCGTCGGTGGCGCGCTGGAACAGGAACTGGTCGGGCGCGGTGTTGCCCGCGGGGACGGCCGGCGGCGGGTTGCCTCCGCATGCCGCAAGCCACGCCGTGGCGGCTACGCCGAGCAGAATGCGCCACACGGCGCGCGAACAGCTGGAGTCAGTCATGCGTTGAAGAGGCCTGCTTCGGTCATCCACTGAAACTGCGCGCGCAGCCCCTGCTCGAGCGTGACCGCCGGTGCGAACGCAAGGTCGGTGCGCGCGCGGGCGGTGTCGGCGTAGGTATCGCGCATGTCGCCGGCCTGCGGCTCGATCATGTTCAGCCGCAGTGGACGGCCGGTAATCCGGCCGATGAGCTCGAAGACGTCCAGCAGCTCGACCCGCGAGCCACCCCCAATATTGTAAACAGCCCCGGGCGCTCCGCGCGTGCTTCCCGCCACCGTGGCGGCGACGGCGTCGCTGACGAACGTGAAGTCGCGCGTCTGCCGCCCGTCCCCAAATACCGTGATCGGCTCGTTCCGCATGGCGGCGAGAAAGAACCGGTGAAAGCCCATGTCGGGGCGCTGCCGCGGGCCGTAAACCGTGAAATAGCGCATCGAAACCGCCGGCACCCGGTAATTCACGTAATACAGGTTGCACAACTGCTCCGCCGACAGCTTGGTCACGCCGTACGGGGAGACGGGCTGCGGCCGGGCGTCCTCGACCATCGGCAGCGGCACGTCGTCGCCGTAAACCGAGGAGCTCGAAGCATAGACCAGCCGCTCGATCGGACGTCCCTTGCAGGCTTCCAGCAGGATTTGCGTGCCCTCGACATTGTTGACTGTATAGACGTGAAAGTCGCGTCCCCAGCTTTTCCGGACCCCCGCCTGGGCGGCCAGGTGAAATACCCACGTCGCGTCATCGAGCAGGCGCGCCCAGTCGGCGTCGGCCAGGGCCGTTTCGACGAGGGTGAATCGATTGCTGGCGCGAAGCCTGGCGAGGTTGTGCTCCTTGCGCTCCCGCGGATAGTAGTCGGTGAACACGTCGATCCCGGTCACCGCATGGCCGGCGTTGACGAGGTGCTCGCTCAGGTGTGACCCGATGAAGCCGGCGGCGCCGGTGACGATCGCCTTCATGGGAGGGCGGGTCCTTTTGGACCCGCCAGGTCGTTCGGGTGTCCGATCATCTCCCGGATGCGGGAGGGCAGGCGGCAGGGACGGCCGCGGCTGTCGAGCGCCGCGTGGATCGTATGTCCGACGACGAGCGTCTCGTCGCCGCGCAAGATCTCGTAGTCGAAGCGGACGCGCACCGGCGTCACCAGCGTCGCTCGCGTGCGGACCTCGAGGTCGTCGTCGTACTTTGCCGGCCGCCGATACTCGCAGTGCGCCTCGATGACGGGCAGCTGAACGCCGTCCTCTTCCATCGCGCGGTAGCTGTGGCCGGTGTCGCGAAGCCAGTCGGTTCGTCCGATCTCGAACCAGACGAAGTAGTTCGCGTAGTAGACGACCCCCATGCGGTCGGTTTCGGCGTAGCGCACGCGGACGCGCGTGCGGCGGAGCAGCGACGCGGCCGGGGCGTTGGTCATGCGTGCGGAGCGGTGGGCGCGCCCGTCGCGGCGGCGCGCAGCGCGCGCGTCGCGCGCTCGGGGTCGTTTCCGCCGAAGATGGCCTGCCCGGCGACGAGGATGCTCGCGCCCGCGGCGACCACCCGGGCCGCCGTCCCTTCGTCGATGCCGCCGTCGATCTCGATCGGGACGGACGAGCCCGCGGCGTTCAGTACGGCCCTGACATGGCGGACCTTCTCCACGCTGTGAGGAATGAAGGTCTGGCCGCCAAACCCCGGGTTGACCGACATCACGAGCACGTAGTCGAGATCCCCGGCGATGTCCTCGAGCGCGACGGCGGGTGTCGACGGGTTCAGCACCGCGCCCGCACGCGCGCCCAGCTTCTTGATGAAGGCGATCGTGCGATGGAGATGCGGCACGGCTTCGACATGGACCGACACCATGTTCGCGCCGGCCTCGACGAACGCCTCGATGTAGCGGTCCGGCTCTTCGATCATCAGGTGGACGTCGAGCGGGCGCGTCGCGACCTTCTTGATCGCGCGCACGACCGGCGGCCCGATGGTGATGTTCGGGACGAAGTGGCCGTCCATCACGTCCACGTGAATGAGGTCGGCGCCGCCGCGTTCCACCGCGGCGATGTCGCGCCCCAGCTCCGCGAAGTTGGCGGAAAGAATCGAGGGCGCGATCTGAAGGATCACCGGCTCACCTCGAGTGAGATCGGATCCGATTGGGACACGCGAAAGCCGCCCTGCGGCTGCTGCCGCACGACCGTCCCCGGCGGGACGCCGGGATACGGCTGGGAGCCGGTAATGGTGGCGCGGAAGCCGCGGGCGCGCAGCGCGTCGGCAACACGGGCCCCGTCCATGCCGATGACGTCGGGCATCACGTAGGTGGTCGATTCCTCACCGCGGTTCAACAGCAGCGATACCGTCGGCGCCTTTGCAGCGGGCGGCGGATCCTGCGAGATGACGGCATCGGCGGGGTAGTCGGCCGAACGGAATTCCGAAACCGAGCCAATCTCCACGCCGTCCTGCTGCAGGCGGATGCGCGCCGTCCGCTCCGTCTGGCCGACCAGCTCGGGCACGGTGGTCGTGCGCGGGCCGGCGCTGAGCCAGACGCGGATGGAACGCTGCGACCGTGCGGCCGCGCCCGCCGGCGGATCCTGCTGCATGATGCGATTGAGCGCGATGTTCGCATCGGTGCGCCGCGTCGGATCGATCTTGAGCGTCAGGCCAAGCGTGCCGAGCGATTGCGATGCATCGGTCGCCGTCTTGCCGACCAGTTGCGGCACCTGCACCTCGCGCGCGCGGAGCGCAACGCGCAGGGCGACGCCGAAAAACAGGAGGAACGTGCCGCCAAGCGCCGCGGCGAGCAGAAGCAGCCGGCCGACGCTCCGGACGCCGAAACGGGAGGGCATTGAGCGGTCAATCGTACCATGACGCACCTCAGGCCCTGATCAGGAGCGCGGCAAAGAACGCCTCGAGGCCGTGCGCGGGCGGCGTCGTCCGGAAGAAGCCGTCCGGATCGATGAACCTCGCGACGACCGGGCGTGCCGTCGCGGCGGGATCCGCGAGGCGGAAATCGGCGCGCGCGGCGACGAACGCGGCGATGACGCCGTCATTCTCTTCGGGTTCGCTCGAGCAGGTCGCGTAGACGAGGCGTCCGCCCGGGCGGACGACGTCGGCGGCGCGCATCAGCAACGCCACCTGGTCGCGGGCGAGCGAAGGCAGGTCGTCCTCGCGACGTCTCCACCGGATGTCGGGGTCGCGCCGGATCGTGCCCAGGCCGGAGCAGGGCGCATCGACGAGCACGGCATCGAACCGGGCGCCGAACGGCAACGGGCCATCCGTCGGAACGCGCACCACGTTGACGCTCCGGGCGCCCGACACGCGCACGGTATCGCGAAGCAGTGCCAGCCGCCGCGGCCGCACGTCGCTGGCGACGAGCGTGCCGGTCTCCTCCATGTCCGCTGCCATCGCGATCGTCTTGCCGCCCGGCGACGCGCAGAGGTCGAGCACGCGTTCGTTCGGCAACACGGCCGCCACCATCGGCACCAGTTGCGACGCCTCGTCCTGGACGAATACCAGGCCATCGGCCGGCCGGCGCAACGGGTTGCCACTGGTGATCACCAGGCCGTCGGGTGTTTCGGCGCATTGGCCACCGAGCCCGTTGATTTCGGTGCTCAGCGCGGCCAGCCGGTCGGTTTCATGACCACGCAGATGCGCGATTCCACGCAGCTGTGACACCGAACCCGGCGCCGCGAGTGCGGCCAGCGCAGCCACCGCCGGGGTCAGCTCGCCGACGTCGTGCAGATCCACGTCGAAGCCCTGATAGGTGCCGGACCCCTGCACCTCGATATACGAACTACTGTGGCGCACAACCGAACCGAGCTTCTCGAGAATGGAGAGGATCGCATCGGCAGGCTGGGTGCTGACCCGTGGCCAGCCCGTAAGGCGCACGCTCCCGCCGGTGACCACGGCCGCAGCCAGGAACGGCACGGCGTTGGACAGATCAGGCTCAATGATCCAGTGCCGCGCCGCAATCGCGCCTGGCGCAACGCGCCAGAGGTTGGCCTTGGTGTCGTCGACATCGACGCCGGCGTCGCGCATCATCGACACCGTCATCGCGATATGAGGCGCCGACGGCACCGGCTCGCCGGTGTGCACAATCGTCAGGCCGTCGGTGAAGGCCGCCCCTGACAGCAGCAGACCGGAGACGAACTGCGACGACGCCGATGCGTCGATCTCCACCGTGCCACCGGCCACCGATCCGGCGCCGCGCACCGAGAACGGCAGACCGTCGCCGTCGATATCCACCCCGAGGCCGCGAAGCGCGTCCAGCAGCGGCGCGATCGGGCGGACCCGCGCCTGCTCGTCGCCGTCGAACCTGACCGTCTCAGCGCTCAGCGCGGCCACCGGCGGGACGAAGCGGAGCACCGTGCCTGCAAGGCCGCATTCGATGCGCGCGCTAGGCCGCGGGGCGATGGCACCGCTAATCGTCAGCTCGGCGTCGGCACCCCCGATGGCGACACCGAGCGCATGCAACGCGCCGATCATCAGGTCGGTGTCGCGGCTGCGCAACGCGCCGCTGATGGTCGACGTGCCTTGCGGCGTGGCCAGCGCGGCGAGCACGAGCGCCCGGTTGGTCTGCGACTTGGAGCCAGGCACCGTCACGGTGGCATGCACAGGGGTCGGCGTCGACGGTGCCTGCCAAGTGCTCACGGCCTCCATCCTGCCTTGTCGGTTTGGCATGCCACCATGGGATATATGTGTGGGCGATTCGCGGTGACCACCGATCCGGCCCTGCTGGCAGAGAAGATCCAAGCCATCGACGAAGCCACCTCGGCGCAGAAGGACACCAGCGGCCCGAACTACAACGTCGCGCCGACCACGACGATCAGCACGGTGGTGAAGCGGCACAGCGAGCCCGACGACGAGTCGACGCGGCGGGTGCGGCTGATGCGTTGGGGCCTGGTGCCGCCGTGGGCCAAGACCACAGAGGACGGCGGCCCCGACACCAAGGGCCCCCTGCTCATCAACGCCCGCTCCGAAAAGGTGACCAGCTCACCCGTCTTCCGTAACCCCGCGAAGAACAAGCGCTGCCTGGTGCCGATGGACGGCTGGTACGAGTGGCGGCCCAACGGCGAAACTTCACCTTCCAAATCACGCAAGACAGCCCCGAAGACACCGTTCTACATGTACGGCGCCGACGGCGAGCCGCTGTTCATGGCCGGGCTCTGGTCGACGTGGCGGCCGAAGGAGGCTCCCAAGGACGCCCCGCCGTTGCTGAGCTGCACGATCATCACCACCGATGCCGCGGGCCCGCTGGCAGAAATCCACGACCGGATGCCGCTGACTATCAGCCGCGGAGACTGGGATCGCTGGCTCGACCCTGATGCGCCCATCGACGAGGGCCTGCTGCGCGGGCACGGCGACCTCGACCGCATCGAGATCCGTGAGGTGTCGCGGCTGGTCAACAGCATCCGCAACAACGGCCCCGAGCTGATCGAGCCGGCCAAGCCGGAGCCCGAGCAGGCCACGCTGCTGTAGTGGTCACCGTCTCCGGGCGGTCACGACGACATACGGGGAGTCGAACGAGACGTGGCCGTCGGCGTCGGCATGTGCCCGCATCGCGGTCTCGAACGCGGTCACCAGCCGGTCGTGCTGCGCTTGGTCGACGTTGCCGAGCACCGATACGTGCATTGGTGACTCATTCGTGAGGAAGCGCATTGCCGCGTCCAGCGACGCGAATTGCCAAGTGTGAACGGCGGGTTCGATCTC
>Ga0137418_10000565_pt1 | contig 33639 bp, 26 predicted proteins | sample CZODoug3_1_2_16f_FD_122242 | JGI IMG/M metagenome (GOLD analysis project Ga0137418, IMG submission 122242) | Vadose zone soil fungal communities from Angelo Coast Range Reserve, California, USA - CZODoug3_1_2_16fungal (Hybrid Assembly) | ecosystem: Environmental > Terrestrial > Soil > Vadose... | reverse complement strand
GTTGTGGGATCGATCCAGATCGAAGTCCCCGTGAACCCCGTGTGGCCGTAAGACCCAACCGGCAGCAGGTCGCCGCGATTGCTTGAGAACGGCGAGTCGATGTCCCACCCGAAGCCGCGAACGCCGGTGGCGTTTGGAGGCTGTTCGGGAGAAGTCATCTTCTCCACCGCGAGCGGTGAAAGAATTCCCTTGCCTCCGTCGAGCAAAGCCTGCGCGAACCGTGCCAGATCGTCGGCGGTCGAGAACAAGCCGGCGTGTCCGGCCACCCCGCCCATGCGCAATGCGGTGGGATCATGCACCTGGCCGCGCAGCATGTGATTGTGATCGTCGAATTGGGTCGGTGCAATTTTCGCGCGCCACGCTGGCGGCGGCAGATATCGCGTGCGCGCCATCTTCAAGGGAGTAAACACGTGCGCCGTGGAATAGTGATCCAGGGTCTCGCCGGAGACATGCTCCAAGAGCGCACCGAGCACGATAAAGTTTATGTCGCTGTAGACGAACCCCGAACCCGGCGGGGTCTCCGGTTTGTCGGCGAACGCCATCCTGTAGGCGGTCTGTTTTCCTTGCCACGGCGTCGTGAGATCCAGATCCGGAGCCAGACCCGAATAGTGCGTCAGCAGTTGCCGCACCGTAATGTCTTCTTTTCCGTTCTGCCCGAATTCTGGCAAGTACTTTGCCACGGTATCGTTCGGCCGAATCTTGCCGCGCTCCACCAACTGCATCACTGAAGTGGTGGTCGCAATCACCTTGGTCAGCGAAGCGAGATCGAAGATCGTATCGACCGTCATTGCCTCGCGTCGAGGCTCAAGCGCTCTACTGCCAAACGCTTTTCGATAGGCGACCTGCCCGTTATGGCCGATCAGCACCACCGCGCCCGGAATCTGCCCATCCTGGATCGCTTGCTGCACGATCGAATCGACCACCGCCAGCCTTCCGGCCGAAGCGACCGGTTTCGTGGCGAATGCGGAAGCTGGAGTTGGAAGAGTGCTGAGCAAGGCGGCGCCGAGCCAGCCAAGCGCAGTCTTCTGCAGGCATCGAGTCATAGCGAATTTGTGGATCTAGGTGTATCTGACTCTACACAACCTTGCTCGCATTCCTCAATCCACATCGGTTACGGAGGTGCCATGTCTGCCACGGTCCGTTTCCTTTACCCTGTTCGCGGACTTTGCTATAACCCGGACAGAGCCATTGCATTCAACCTTCACGCGAAAGCGAATTTTCTGACCCGTGCCGTGAGCCATCCCGCACACTTTCCGGTCGCAAACTACGACGATCAGGACCAACGCTTGGCTCGCCCTTACCAGATTCTGCGGGACGCGATTGCCGCCAGGGCTTTCCCGGCCGCCTCTGTAGCCGTCACGCACCAAGGAAGACTGGTCGCGCTGCGTTCCTTCGGGCGCTTCACCTACGACTCCGCCGCGCCTGAGGCGACAACCGGGACCATGTTCGACCTGGCGTCAGTCTCGAAAGTGGTGGCGACAACGGCCATGGCCATGATCCTCTATCAGCGCGGCTTGCTCGATCTCGAGACGCCGGTGATCTCGATCGTGGGTGAGTTCGGCGGACAGGATCGCCGGCGTGACGAGATCACTTTGCGCATGCTGCTGGCGCACTCTTCCGGCCTGCCTGCCTACGAAAAGCTCTTCCTGGGAGCGCCCCAACGTCGGGAACTGCTCGAGGCTGCCTTCACCACACCCTTGGCCAATGAACCCGGCTCCCATGCCAACTACAGTGATATCGGCTTCATCCTCCTCGGAGTTGCGCTTGAGCGTCTGGCCGACGAAACCCTTGAACACTTCTGCCAGCGCGATGTTTTCGGTCCCCTGGGGATGACGCATTCCACGTTCCATCCCGCGCAGGAATTGCGCTCCACCATCCCGCCTACCGTCGACGACCGGACTTTCCGGCACCGCATCGTTCAAGGCGAGGTGCAGGATGAAAATGCGAGCGCGCTGGGAGGCGTGGCCGGACACGCGGGCGTGTTCTCAACCGCACAGGATGTGGCCACCTTCGCCCACGCCATGCTCCAAGGCGGTCAGCCGATCGTCGGTCATGAAACGGTTTCGTTGTTTACAAGGCGGGAGCCTTCTCCGGAGGGGACTTCGCGCGCGCTGGGCTGGGATACGCCTTCCGCCCCTTCACAGTCCGGCCAATATTTCTCGGCCAGCTCCTTCGGACATCTGGGCTACACCGGCACATCGCTCTGGATCGACCCGGAGCGCAGCCTGTCGGTGACCTTGCTCACCAACCGCACCTGGCCGGATTGCGCCAACAAAGCGATTCAACAAGTTCGCCCTCGCTTCCACGATGCCGTGGTCGAAGCTCTTTACCCCGGAGTCGCGCGCTCATGATGCTCAGCGCCGTCGCGAGACGCACGAAACCATTCGCATGAAAAGCAAACCGCCTTCCCTTGAGAGACTGGCCACCGAACGGCCCAACCCGGCCTCCACCGACCTTGACTTGAAGTCGGGCATCGAGATCGCTCGCATCATCAACGCGGAGGACGCAAAGGTCGCGGCCGCTGTTAGACGTGCGATTCCGCAGATTGGGCGTGCTATCGATCTGATCGCAGCCCAGCTTCGCAAGGGTGGACGCCTTATCTACGTGGGCACCGGGACCAGCGGACGCATCGGCGCTCTCGATGCCTCCGAATGCTCGCCCACATTCGGCATCGATCCCAGCAAAGTGCAGTACATCATTGCGGGCGGCGCGAAGGCCCTGGCGGTGCCCTTGGAAGCCAGTGAAGACTCGCACGCGCAGGGACGCGCGCAGATGTCCAAACGAAAGCCCGGCAAAAACGATGTCATTGTGGGCATCGCCGCCAGCGGACGCACGCCGTTCACGATCGCCGCCGTCGAATATGCGCGCAGTCGCGGCGCCCAGACCATCGCCGTCACCTGCAATCGCGACTCGCGCCTAGAACGCGCTGCGCATTTCGCCATTGTCACCGACGTGGGTCCCGAAGTTCTGGCGGGCTCCAGCCGGATGAAGGCCGGCAGCGCGCAGAAGATGGTGCTGAACATGCTTTCCACCGGCGCCATGACGCGACTGGGCTACGTTTACGGCAACCTGATGGTCAACCTCCACCTGAAGAACGAGAAGCTGGCAGAGCGCGGCGTCACCATCCTCGAGTGGGCAGCGGGTCTTGAACGGGAAGAGGCCCGTCGGGCTCTGAGATCCACCGGGAACGATGTCCCGATTGCCCTGGTGATGCTGAAGGCCGGAGTGACTCGCGCGCAGGCGACCCGCGCCTTGAAAGCGACGAGTGGACATGTCAGGAGCGCAATTGGTCGGGCCCAATCCGGGGGGGTGCTACCTAAGTCTGCCGGGCGGAGTTAGCATGTCGGCGGGCTGCGAAGCTGAGCTCATGGGGGCTGATCCGCTTGGGCGCAGATTCTGGAATTCGCAATGGTCGGCTCCCTTCTACCGCTGCTCGGGAGCCTGCTCTTGGATCGTCCTGCATGCCACAAATCACCTGCTCCCAAAATCCGATACACAATGGGTAAAATCTGCTTCGGCGGACACTCGGGCTGACACGTCCCAGACCTGTTTTCCCGCTAGGCCGTGCCCTCCCGATTAACCACGTGGTTCCCCATTCCCCGCTAAAATTGAACTTCGCCGGCTTCACCGGTACGCGATTGCGGCATTCCTAAAGGACGCGTCTCGTTATGGACAAACTCGTAATTCGAGGTGGAACTCCGCTGCTCGGCACGGTCCGCATCAGCGGCGCCAAGAACGCAGCCCTGCCGTCGATGGCTGCGGCCCTGCTCACGGAAGACACCGTCATCCTCGAAAATATCCCGCAGGTTCGCGACATCGAAACGACTCGGAAACTGCTGGCAGCGATGGGAGCCGAGGTTGAGCTGGGCTATGGCCGGGCCCACCACCGCACCACCATCTCCTGCGGCCATCTCGCGAGTCCCGAGGCCTCTTACGAACTGGTGAAGACCATGCGAGCCTCCACGCTGGTCCTGGGCCCGCTGGTAGCGCGCTGCGGTCGAGCTCGGGTCTCGCTCCCTGGAGGCTGCGCCATCGGTGCGCGTCCCATCGACCTGCACATCAAAGGGCTGGAACGATTGGGCGCAAAAATCACGCAGGACCACGGCTACGTGGAAGCGGCCACCGATCGTCTGCGCGGTGCCGAAATCATTTTCGACAAGATCACTGTGACCGGCACCGAGGACCTCCTGATGGCCGCCACGCTGGCGGAAGGCGAGACGCTGATGCAGAACTGCGCCCGCGAACCGGAGGTGGCCGACCTGGCCGACTTGCTGAACAAGATGGGCGCCCAGATCGAAGGTGCTGGTACATCGACGATTCGCGTCAAGGGAGTGAGCAAGCTCCACGGTGCGAAACACCGCATCATTCCCGACCGCATCGAGGCTGGGACCTTCCTCATCGCGGGGGCATTGACGGGCGGCGATGTGAAAGTCTCCGGCTGCGATCCCAGCCACCTCACTTCCCTGCTGGAGAAGCTCGAAGAAGTCGGAGTCAGGACCAACCAGACCGCCGATTCGATCCGCGTCATGGGCGACGCGCCGCCGAAGGCCGCCGACATCAACACCGAAGAGTACCCCGGCTTTCCGACCGACATGCAGGCGCAGTATATGGCCCTGGCGACGCAGGCCGAGGGCACTTCGATTGTCACCGAAAATATTTTCGAGAACCGCTTCATGCACGCCCAGGAACTGGTGCGCATGGGCGCCAACATCAAGATCGAAGGCCGCCGCGCCATCGTGCGCGGAAAGACTCCGCTGAGCGCCGCCGCCGTACTTGCCTCCGACCTGCGCGCCTCGGCCTCGCTGGTGCTGGCCGCTTTGGTCGCCGACGGGGAGACGATCATCGACCGCGTTTACCACATCGACCGTGGGTACGAGAACATCGAGGAGAAGCTGAAAGGTCTGGGCGCCGAGATCCGACGCATGGGCGAAATATTTCCGAAGAAGGCGGCAGCCCCTATGGCAAGGGGATAGCAAGTCCCTAACAGGCGCTTTCGTCGGAAACCCTTGGCTGCAAGCCTTCGATTTGGTACAACTCTCCCGGCAGCTCGAAATCTTTTTCTTCAAGGGCGCCCGGCGTCTCCCTTGTGCCGGGGCCAGGGCTGCGGCAGGCTCCAAGGAATCCCCCAGCAGTGCGTCGACTTCTTGCGGTCATTTTCGTGGCTTGGCTGACCCCGTTGCCGCACGCCCACGCTCAGCAACCGTTCTTTAACGACGATGCTGACGTCGTCGCCTATCGTCGCTGGCACCTGGAGACCAACAACGAATACGATCTACTGCGGCGCTCGTCCTACCCGAATCTTCGCCAGGATACTCAGACCATCAAGTTCAGCTACGGTCTGTTCCGCGCTGGCGAGGTCGGCATGGACTTTCCGCTGCTCACGATCTTCAATGCGCGCGGCTCCGGGCTCGGCAACCCGTTCGGCCTGGGCGACGCCGACTTCTCGATCAAGTACAACTTTCGCAAAGAACGGACCGGATCTCGATTGCCTGGGATCACGGCCAGCCTGAACATTGAGCCTCCCACCGGAAGTGAAAAAGCGCAGCTCGGTTCCGGCCTGATCGACTACTACCTGAATAGCGTCTTCCAGAAGACACTCTCCTCCAAGAACGTGCTCCGCCTGAACGCCGGTGCCACCTTCGCGGGCAACACGCTGACGGGCGCGGTGGGCATCAAGACGCGCGGGACGATCTTCACAGGCGGCGCTTCCGTGACGCGGCAATTCACTCAGAAACTCGATCTCGGAATCGAGGTCTACGGCGGATATACGGGGAACCTTGCCCTGGGCCGAGGCGAGTCGCAGCAACAAATCGGCGGAAACTACGAAATCCGCCACGACCTGACCCTCGACTTCGGAGTGGTTACCGGACAGGCGGCCGGCAGTCCGCACCACGGTTTTCAGCTGGGCTTTTCCAGGAACTTCTGAACCCGCCTGCATGCGTCGAAGATCATCGCGCCAAATCGATTTTGTAAATGACTTATCGATCGGTGCGCGCCAGGGCCCGGCTCCAGCGTATTTTCGGTTGAAGCAGAGCTGCGAGGCTGCGAGCAAAATCACCGGAACGGGGTCGCGGACGAATCGGCGGCGCGCGGCCCATCCCGTGCAAGATTGCAAGGACTTGCGTCCCGGAAACACAGGTCGCCCCAAACGCCAAGCGGGTCGGGTCGGAGCAGGCTGGTCGCCGGGGGTAGACTCTTCCCTACCCTCTTGGGGATGAAACTCCGAGAAAGGGGAAAGCGAGCTGAGGTCCTGTTTCCCCCCGACCTCAGCCCAGATGGGCCATTCCGCCTTGACCTCGAGGTTAGGTAGAAATAGAGTCCCAAGCACGGCCGGGAGGCATATATACCCAACCAAAGGCCTGAACGGATGGTTATCATGTTTGGAATGAATCGTCTTTGGCGGATTTTTTTGCTGGTGGCGGTAGTGGGAATGGCCGCGTGGGGCTCGGCTCAGGACGCACCGGAGACCCCGGCTGCGACTCCGCCGGCGGAGGCGCCGGCCGTAAGCGCGGCGCCCGACGACGCGGGCCTGACGGCGGAGGTGGAACAACTCCGCGCCGAGATCGACCGGTTGAAGCGCCAGGTCGCCTATCTGAATTCGGTGGTGGAACAGCTGCAGGAGGATCGCGCACCGGTGGAAAAATCGTCAGCCAAGCGGCCGCCTATGTCGAAGAAGAAGACCGCGGCCGCCGCTCCGGCGCCGCCCGTTGCACCCGTAGTCGTGCCGGAGCTGGACGACCGGACTCCAGTGACAGTGCTTGTCTTTCACGACGGGCATCGGACGGAGGCGCGGAACTACGCGATCGTGGGACAAACGCTCTGGATCTACACGGAACAGGATTCGAGGAAAGTCCCCCTTGCTGACCTGGATGTAGCGGCCACCAAGAACGCAAATTCGGATCGCGGCATAATCTTCCAAGTCCCGCCGACGAAGTGAGGGGGCGAGGAGCTCCCACGGGCCTTGCGGCGGGTGACGTCGCCGGTCTCTCCCGCCCCCACGGCAGCTCTTTCTGACCATTCCTCATCATTTTTCTATCCTCTATCCTCAGACAAAGCCCGCTCACCAAGATCGGCCAGCGGGCTCTTGGATACCGGCCCGTCGCAGGTCAACCGTTAGTGATCGCGTGGGCGGTTCTTCACGATCTCCCACACTTCGTTCTCGCCGTGCTGGCGGGTGAGAAAGGCGCGTGCATTCTCGAGATTTGCGGAAGTTCGAACCAGGCCATCGACCGAGGTGCCGCCATTGGAGACCTACAAGCCGCTGGGCTCGACGTCACCTTGTTTCTGACGCCCAGTCCCGGTCCAGTTCCACCTGGACGTGGAGGACGTCATCGTGCAGAACAACTCGTCCGCCCCTTGTACTTTACGGCCTTCCGGCCACCAACCTGGTCGGCAAGCGACTGGAGGACACCGACCTGCTGGTGCGTACCCCGGAACTTGGTTGGCATGTGCAGGCCAGCCGCCTCAACAACGAGTCGGCCCGTTTCGAAGGTCGCATTCGGGTGGGCATGGAGGACCGCTTTCTGGAAATTTCCATCCGTCCCATGCTCGACGAACCTGGCCAGCGCACGGGGACGTATGTCTGTTGTGACGATGTCAGCGCCCAGGACAAACTCCAGACCACGGTCCCAGAGCTGGAGTCAACCGGCGAGGAGTTGCAGTCTGCCAACGAAGAGCTCGAAACCATCAACGAAGAACTGCAATCCACCAACGAGGAACTGGAAACCACCAACGAGGAACTGAAGTCATTGAACGACGAACTGGAAGTGCGCGGCCAGGATCTCGACCAGATTAACGATGTGTACCTGCGAACCCTGGAGAAAATTCGGCCCCCCCGTAATGCTCGTCATGAGGATATGCGCATCGAGTTCTGGAATACCATGGCCCTTCGCCTCTTCGGCTTCCGACGCAAGCCCCCGATCGCGCTGCACTGGGAGCAACTCCCGCTGCCGCCGGCCATCCGACGCCTGCTCATCCGGCGCCACCGTGGCGTGCTTTCAAAGCAGCGGCCCATCGTCGTGCAAAATCAGGCGCTGGGAGGGAAATTGCGCGCCCGTTTCGATATTCACCTGAGCCTGATTCCGAAAGAGGACCATACCAAGAACGTGCTGATCATGTTCGAGCCCAGGGCAGGAATCGAAGGCGTGGACAACAAAAAACGCCCGTCAACCACGCGCGGGACCCGATAGCTGCCCCGACGCGTCCCGGACGGTCGGGTTGTGACGATTCCTGTTGACCGAGAGGACATAGTTTCGCATGATGAGGCATGTCTGAGCCTTTGAACGGCAAGCACAGTTCGCGTATGGCTGGAGAGCGCACCGCCCTACTGATCCGCTGTAGCAAGGAAGAGGCCGACAAGATTCGCGCGGCAGCAAAGCGAGAACGCCGCACCGTCAGCGGATTTGTCCTGTTCGCGGTGCTGAGTCGCATTGCGAACCAGGAGAAGACGCGGATGTACGCGCCGCCGCGAAACTTCCCCAAGTACTAGGACAGCATCCCTGAAGATCCTGCAACCTTTTCGGCACTGGCCGCGGCAGCGGGTAACACCCCGCCCTTCAGCGACATCCCACGGGATCTTCAAGCTCTCTTATGATATCTCTAGATATCACCTGATATCTCCGGTTAAGAACCTGTTGATATTGTATGCCTCCGTAGACTAGGGTCGCAGTATTCGACTCTCACATTCTGCGGCCTTTAACTTAGCCGCGGGGGCGCAGGCAAGAAAAGCAGCAAGGAGTGCGGAGGCGCACGCAATACTCAGGTCCACGGTTGCGTCGATTCTGCAAGGGGGCTCCTTAGCTTGACGCCGAAGAATGTGAGTCAGTAGCAAGGATGTGACGGATGTTGCGTCAGTGCGCAAATCCTTCCTGTGCGCAGAGCTTTAGATACGGGGACGAGGGGGAACTCTTCGTCTTTGGGAACCGGAATTCTCGGCCCGAGCGCACCTTCTGGCTGTGCGGTCTATGCGCCCTGCACTTCGCAGTGATCTGGGAGGAGGAGGGGGAACCGAACCTCGTTCCTCACCTCCGGTCAATCGAACACCCGCATACGATCCGGAACGCGGCCTCTCGCGTGCCGCGCTCCGCGGCCTCCCCCGGTACCCACGTAGTGCTCTGTGTCGACGATCACGAAGCGATTCTGCACTTCTGCCGCCAGCACCTCGAAAGCCACGGCTACTGCGTGCTGACCGCGTTGAATGGCCCGGACGGTCTCAGGGCTCTACAAGCCTACCCGGTCGATGTGCTGCTCCTGGACTACTCGATGCCCGAAATGAACGGCGAGGAGGTCGCGCTGGAAGTGCGCCACATGTACCCAAAACTCCCAATCGTCCTCATCTCTGCCTCGGCGGTTGACGACGATTGGTCCGTTCTCGAACGAGTGGATGCCTACATTCCGAAAGAAGAACTGCCAAAACGGTTGCTGGGGACCCTCCAAGGTCTCTTGCTGGACCCTGTCGGGCAAAACGCATCGACCGCCTGATGGGTTCCGCCTGGGTGCTGCCCCAACGGGCCAGATTCGGCGCCTAATACACGCAGGTCGAAGGAGGACACCAACTATGTACGGATGATAGACCAGGAACTCGTGGCAATTTTCGGATCCGAACTTTCCTTCCTCCCCCTTACGGCCTCACTTCCCGAATCGCCTTGCGTACCCGCGCGACTTGCTCCTCCATGGTCTTGTCGTCGAGATGAGCAGATGCGTTGGCGATGAGATTGGCCGCGATCATTTGTGCTTCCGTGAGGGTGAGCTTCTGATGGGCAGAACTGAAAGACTTCGAATCGTAATTGCGGATCGCCTCAACGAGCAGTCCAGCCGCATAGCTGACCGCCTCCGCACTGACACCTTCCTGGATTTGCTCCAGACTCATGCTGCCGTACGCAACGGGGGTCAGGTCATTATCGTGATCTGGTCTCATGGCAGAGCCTCCCTCTCTCTCCGCACGCCGAGTTGGAGGTGCGCAGTGCGAGCGCTTGACAATATATCGGCACGACGCGGTCTCGCAGCCAGGTTCTTTTGCGGCATCGTCCAGTATTTCGGTGCCGTTGTGACCATCGTCACAGACGCCCGTGAGTTCACACCCGAAGATGGGACCACTCGGATCCCCACAACGTGTCACGCGCTCTCTTATACCGTTCACCCGCTTCACCGGAGGGGCGAGTCCGCTTTTGCCTTGCCGAAGGCACCAGGGATCGCTCGCAAACACGGTTCCGCAACCGATCGGAGGTCGATATGGCCAGAGATCCTATCAAAATTCTGATTGTGGATGACGACGAAGATGTACTGATCGAATTGGAGCGCCTGCTCGAGGGCGAGGGCTACAGCACGGCAACCGCGTGGAGCGGGCAGGAGGCACTGGCGCTGTCGGAAAAGCTGCAGTTTGATCTGCTCTTGGTGGATGAACATCTCGCGAACGTGGACGCTCATGCGCTGTTTGACGAACTGGTCGCGAGACAGCCGAATGCGTTCCGTTTTCTGATGCACACGCGGAAAGAAAGCACGGATTTGACCGCGCAAACGGCCGTTTGCAAGTGGGAGCACGCAGACGTCATGGCGAAAATCCGCAACTGCCTGGCAGCCTGACCGAGATGGTCCGAGATCGAGAGACTCAAAGCGATGGAAGAAATGCCGGAATTGCCTGCGGAGGAAAGAGTTGAGGAAAGCCGGGACAACGCGACTCATAGAGATCGTGATCCGTGTGTGTCCGCGCAAGCAAGAACTTCCCGCAGCCTGGTGGGGAGATCCCGAACAGGGAGTCGTCATGACAGCAAAGTGCGCGAACCCGGGGTGTACTATCCCATTTCACTATTTCCGCAGCGGAAAGATTTACTTGATCGATGCGGCAATCTCGAGTGGGGGGTCCCGGTCCAGCAGCACTCCGCGGGACGTGGAGTATTTCTGGTTGTGCGGAGATTGCTCCCGGAACATGCAGGTGACGCTGGATCGGAACGGCTTGGTGGTCGTTGTGCAAATGACAGGCGCCGGGGGCGAAGAAAGCATCCTGGCGCCCCTGACGTCGAGACAGAAAGTTGTCAGCTCTGCGGCGTAGGCCTTGGGGACGCACGGATATGGCCGGCTCTCCCCTCAGGTGTCTCGCGATGGCGTCGGCCACATGAAGAGTCACCTTTTCCTGAAGAAGCCAGTCCGCATCGCGCCTGCAAAGAAACTTCTGTAGGGCCGGCCCGCATAAAAGCACGCTCTTTCTCGTCCATCTCTCTCCACAATCCATCTTCACGAAGACGCTGAATCGCTCGCGCGTATAAACCCCGCATCTTCGTGCTGAATTCATCTCGGTCGTGTTCGCTCCATTTCTGCCTGCACGGGGCGAGGGAGCCGGGCGGTCGAGTCGTGCGGCCCTTCTGCACGGGTGTCTGCGGATCGCGACTCTTCTTGCAACGGCGGTTGCATCGGGCGGGACGCGCTCGGGTTTCGGGACGGAGAACATAGCAGGCAGGATAGCGATACAACTTTAGAAAATTCCGGTCGGATCCTGATCTCGAAACGCGCTACCCATCCCGGTCGTACTTCCCTGTTTCCCCTTTTCCGTCGCGCCGACCAGAATCTTCATCAAGTCCGTGGCGAGCGCCGAGGCATCCACTCCGTCCATGTTGATCAGAACGACTACCCCTGCACGTTGTTCGGGAGCCAGCATGATGAAGGTGCTGGTTCCCTGCTGGCCGCCACCGTGGCCGACGTCGGGAACGCCGGCCGAGTTGCCGGTACCCCAGCCTAACGCGTAGCTGCTGTGTCCATCCTCGCCGACTTGGGGCGTGGAAGGCTGTTGCGGCGTCCACATCGCGTTGCGGGTGGCGCGCTTAATAAGGCGGTCGGCCAGAATCGCAACCTCGAAATTGGCCATGTCGTCGGCCGAGGACAGCCAACCACCGCCGGGGATCTTGTAGCTTGCATCCAGAAAATCGGCGTTCACAACGGCGCCCGACTTTGATTTCGAGTAGAAGCGCGTGCGATGAGGAATCAGGGCGTAGCGGTCGTCCCACTGGGTGTGCGGCATGTTGGCGGGCTGAAAGACGTTTTGACGCACGTAGTCGATATACTTTTCCGCCCCGGCGCCTTCGATGGCACATCCGATCAGCGTGAATCCTTGCGTGGAGTAGTGGAACGAGGCGCCCGGCTTGGCGACCAGCGGGTCGTTGGCGAAGAAATTGAGCCCGCCCGCGATGGGGTTGTCGAAGTGCCTGGTGTTGTTGACCTCGACATCCCCTTCGGACTCTGAACGGTAATGACGGATGCCGCCCAAGTGCCCCAGAAGCTGGCGCGTGCTGATGGGCCACTCTTTTTGCGGGAAGGCGGGACAGTATTTCTGGACGGGGGCGTCGAGGTCGAGCTTGCCTTGCTCCCAGAGGTGCATCGCAGCCGTGGCGGTGACGGTCTTCGAGACGGAGGCCAGGCGGAAGAGGGTTTGGGGAGTGACGGGGACGTTGTTCTCGAGGTCCGCCACGCCGAAACCCTCGGACCAGGCCTGTTCTCCGCCCAACACAACCGCAGCTGACAGTCCAGGAACGCGGTTGGCCGCCATGAATTTCGAGATCGTATCCTCGAGTTGGACCCGTTTCCCGGAAGCGAGTCTGGCCTCCTGGGCCGACGATGGACTTGCGGTGAGAGTCAGCAGAAGTGCTAGGACAGCGCCAAGTTGATAGCCGTGTTTTTGCGGCATCCGGCTCTGACTGGGGGTGCGTTTGTTCATGCGTTCACCTGGGTTGGTCTCTTCAGACAAAGGGGCAGAAAAGCGTCTACCCGCAAACGGGCGCAAAGACCTATCGCGAAGGACACGAAGGCTTCGCAGTCCACACGGAATCCGTCGTACTTTGTACCACGGATGCAAGTGTGGATGGGGGACTGGACCACGGACCCGCGCCCGCCAAAACACAGCAGTGCGCCGAGACCCACAGAATGGCCTTGGGACGCGGCAGAGTGGCGCCCACCGCGGCCCGGCGCTCGGCGCAAGGATTCCGCAGACCGCGTTCATTCATGGGGTTCCGTGTCCGAAGAAAACAGCGGGCATCGGGGCCACGACGCGGCCTCGGTAGGAGTTGAGAGGGATCGACGGGCGGGGCTGCCCCTCGAGTTGAGGACTTCAGCCTGCCGCTCGCGGACGAGAGCGTCCGCGCCGCAATTCACTACTCCACGTCGAATTCCGCGCTGCGCTGCTTCGTGGTATTCCCCGCGGAATCCATGGCCTTGATCTCCGCGCGATAGGACCCCGGGGGCAGTTTTTCCATCGGAATCCTGAGGCCCAGGGGGATCACCGGATTACCGGCCTTCGCCGACGATTCCAGGTTGATGAGGCCGGAGTCATCTACCCTCTTCTCACCGCTCTTCCGGTCCACCACGATATACGCCAGCCCAACTTTGACCGGATTCGCGTTGGAACTGGCCATCAGGGGCTCGTAGATCTCGACGTAAATGACCGCGTTGTCGGTCTTGTTGAAATGGGTCCCACCGGTCGGGACGATCTGCATGCCCTGCACGACCAGTGGCGTACGATCGGCCAGCAGGACATCGTCGAGACCAGTGGCCATGTCGGTGACGCGACGGACATCGCGACTGAGGGCAACTCCGCTGAGGCTGAACTGTTTGCCGTCATAGGGATCGACCGCCAACGGAGCCTCGAGCTTGCCGAAACTTTCGCCGCTCGAACGGAAGACGACTTTGAGCGTGTACTGGCCGGAGGCCACGTCGAACTGGTTCTCGTAGTGGAACGGCTCTTTCTGGAATTCCTGCACTTCCTTCTTGCCGTCAAGGTCAAGATTCACCGTATCGCTGAAGCGCGCCCCCACGGAGCCATCGGGCTTGTAGGCGATGCCGAGCACGTTGATTTCAGCGTGCTGCTTGCCTTTTTCCTTTTCAAACTTGATCGAGCCGGAAGAGATTTCCATCGCCAGGTTGACGCGCGCAGTATTAGGCGACGTGTAGAAATACGGAAGCGCCATGGAGGCCGCCACATTCCCGGCTTGTGCTGTGTTGGCGCGAGTTTCCAGATCTTTCTCGATCGGCTTGCCGGCCAGCAGATCCGTGGGCCGCACGTTGCAGTAACCGCTGCGCGAACGCACGACGGTTCCGCCGCGGTCGACCTTCACCTTCAACGCGTGGCAACTGCCTTCGGCTGAAACCGAGGGCGTGTAGCCGAGGATGTAGTACTGGGTCTGTTCCCTGGCAATCTTCTCCATGCCCGCCAGCAGATCATTGCTGTTGAGGATGACGAAACCACCCGTGCCATCGGCAAGCTGGTAGAGGATCTGCTGATTGGTGGAAGCGCTCGGCGGAAATTGCGGGATGATCAGCCGAGGCTGGTTGTACGGATTGTTGAAGTATGGAGTGCGAGCCAATCCCGGATTCCCACCGCTCGTGGGGCGACCACCGCCGGTACCGCCCCGACTCCCGCCGCCACCGGGGTTGCCCGTTCCGCCCCGACTCCCGCCGCCACCGGGGTTGCCCGTTCCGCCGCCAGCGGGCTTCCCGCCGCCTGCCCCGGTGCCCCCACCACCGCCGCCGGGACGTCCGCCTCCGCTACCACCGACGCCACTGCCACCGCCCGCACCGCCGCCACCGCCGGGGCGACCGCCGCCCCCGTGCTGCACCAACACAAGATGGGCGCCGCGATAGCGTTTGGTGCTTGCCTCCGTGTAAGTCAGGCTCGCTCGAGCAACGCGAGACACGCGAGCAGGTCGAGGACGGTGCAAGCGGGCTCCGGGGCCTGGTCCCAAAGCGGGACCGCCGGCGGTAAGGCCGCGGACATCGATGGGATACACCGCGACGTTCGCCTTATTGCAGCTGTCCACGACGGCCGTCAGTTCAGACTGGATTTCGGGAGTGATAGGGAACCCCGAGGTGAGAAACACCAGGCTCTTGCGTCCCGGAACGTTGGCCAGATTCTTCGCCATGCTGCGCAAAGCCAGCAAGACGCTGCGGGCGCCGAAGTCCGCTTCCGCATTGCCCAGAGTTGGCATGCCGAGGGAAGCCACTTCCACCGTGGCATTGGGGTTGACGGAGGAGAACTTTACCTGCGCCACCACCTTCGTGAGACGATCGGCGTCAGCGGTGAAGTTTTGCGCGATATGGACGACGCCGGTAAAGTCCGCAATCGCCATCAGGCGGTTGGGACCTGCGTTCGCGGCAATGAACTTCGCGGCCGCGTCCCGCGCGCGAGCCTGGTCGGTCATGTCCATGGTTGAGTTGTCGAAGAAGAGGACCAGATAGTGCTTCTGGTCAGCGCTGCCGGGGCCCTGACCCGCTTCTGAGGAGAAGCTCTTGATCGGCTGCTCCTTGTCGTCTTCCCAGACCTTGAAGTCCTGTTGCGTGAGATCGCTGAGGTAGTTCCCCTTCTTGTCCGTAACGATGGTGTCGACCAGGACCAGGCGCGTCTCCGCCTTGATAAGCGGCGTGGTGGCGTCGGGAGCAGATACCTGCTGCGGCTGCTGCGCGAAAGCCACGGGCGCGGGAACCACCAGCTTCACGGCGGCCGAAAACACGACCACAAGAACCGCTCCCATCCAGAGCATCAGGCGGCGTGACTGCATCTTTCCACCTCTCAATTTAGGGAATCTCGATGGCGCCATTAGCCGCGGACAGTTGTCCTTCGGCGTCGCGAACCACCAGTCGGACAAGGTAACTGCCCGGCTTCACGTCGAAGCTCGACTTCACGGTAATTCCCGAGCCCAGCTTGTTGGCCAGGGTGTCGTCCTTCAAATGCATGTCGACAATCTTCTGATTGCCCGTGATGAACCTGCCATTTCGGTCGAACAGGCCGGAAACGATGGTGAGGTTGTTCTGGTTGCGCCCTTCCGCTTTTCGGAAATGCATTTTCTTGACGTCCACGTGAACCAGGACCGCCAGTTTCGCATCCAGGTCGCTGGGCTTGAAGAACTGCGTGCGCAGATCGATGGGCAGGTCGTGCAGCTCTTCCTGCGAGAAGAGAGCGTCTTCGATCTCCTGCTTCGCCTCTTCGGCCGGGTCGGCCGCGTGCTTGGGCGCATAGTATCCCTTGCGCGCCAGGATCGTGAGTTTCTGCGCGTTCTTGATGGTCACCTTGAGGCCATGAAACCGGCCGTCCAGCTTCAGGTTCTGCGGCGAGAAACCGAGAACATACCAATACTCGGGAGCCGCGGCGATGTAGCGGAAGCCTTCGTCCAGGTCATTGCTGTTGTGGAAGAATGAACCGCCGGTGCCGTAAGCCAGATCCCTGAGGATTTCTTCTTCCGCCGAGGCGCCCAGGGTTGCGTACTGCACGCGGCTGATGGCCGCGATTTCGTTCGCGGGACCCGGCTGGCTGATGTCTCCCAAGGGATCAACCGTATACAAACCACGGGCGTTCAGAGCGCTGATGATCACTTGCGAGCGCAGCGCGTGATCGACGAGATCGATGTAGTCGGACTCCATCTCGGGTGTGAGAAAGCCAGAGGAGAGCAAAAGAATCGTCCTTTGCCCGGGCATGAGCGCGATGCGGCGGATGGCGTCCCTCAATACGCTCAGAGACACGCGACTCTCGTGCTCGCCTTGGCTCAAGACCCCGCCTGCGGTGGAAGACGCTAAAGTCTCGGCTGCAGCCATCATGCGCCGGTCGTCGCTGAACGCGCACTTCAGCGCATCTGCCGTCGCGAGTTGCAATGCTGTGGTGTCGTGCTTGTTCTGGATCAGGTCGGCCATGTAATAACTGATATCCGGACACCCGCCGCTCGGGCCGCGGGAGATGGGGCGCGGGTTCAGCCGATCCAGTGTCTCGTGCAGTTTGGTGCGGTTGTCGGTGTAATCCAGATTGTTCTGGCCTGAAGTGGTGAAGATCGCGGCCCGGTCGGTGGGAGCCAGCGTGGCCATGTGACGGTCAGCAGCGTCGCGCACCCGGGCGAGATCGCCGAACTCCAGGTGCACATCGTCAAACACGTAGGCGACGTAGTGCTCGGGGGCGATCGGTGGGGGCAACGTTGAGCCGGAATCCTCTTCCGGCTTCTTCTGCGCCTGCTGGGCGGCGGCCGCCCTGGACCCCGGCTGCTCCACTGCGAACTGCTTGATGACTTGCGGCTTGCGATCGTCGAAAAGTACGAAGTCTTCCTGGTGAAGATTGCCGATCGCCTGCCCGCTGGAATCGCGCACCACGACCCGAACCAGAACCAGGTTCACGTTCACCTTGAAGGTGGTGAGCTCGTCGTGGGAGCTGATTTCCTGAGCCGGATTGCTGGCGGCGTGGGATGAAGACGGAGACGGAGACTGGGAAGCCGGTGCCGTCTGCGTCGCAGACAGCTCGGACTGTGCCGCTGCGGCCGCGAAGCCAAAACTCAAGGCAATCACACCCAGAAGCATGCCGAGCAGCAACTTGACTGCGGCATGGGGTGGGTGTGCCCGGAGGATCGGCGTTGACGTCACTCAGAAACCCCAAGACGAACAAGCGCGGCCGAAGGGCCAGCTTTCGAGAAGGCCAAGTATATCCGAGAAGTGGGCCTAGGGCCTATGGAATCTTGGGCAAGGCGGCGATTCAGAGGGCCAGGCTGCGGTCGTCGCGCGACACCGGGTGCTTGTGGTGTTCAGCGCGACGCCCGTCAATGGGCGGGATTGCGGATAAAAAAATGTTGCTTGTCGATGTCAGCGGGCACAGCGACGTCAAAGAAGCCGACCATCATCTCGTTGTAAGTCTGATCACCCCAGCTGACGGCGCTGTCGGGATCGGGGTTGTGCTTGTTGTTGCGCGAGTTGTCGTACCACGCGATGGCCCGCAGTTCGGTGCCGGCTTTGATGAGGCGCGGCTCGGCCAGCCGATAGCTAGGTTGCCAAAAGAAGCCGTAATTCACGCGCAGCAGCGTTTCAGACGTGTGGTCCAGGTGGACGAGGTCGTACTCGAAACGCTTGCCCCGGAGATGCATGTGGGGGAAGAAGCTGAGCAGGGTGGCGTCGTTGGGGAAGGTGCCACGCACTTCGACCCGGTAGTTGTCGGTGTTCGGCGGGATCGGAACCGGGTCGTGATCGTTGGCGAGCTGCAGGGTCAGGATGCGTTGCTTCGGCGGGCGCTTTGCGAAAACCATGCCGACGCTCGTCTGGTCCGAACCGATCTGGCCGTTGGTGGTGTAGTGCATTTGGAAAACAAGGTCGGAACCAGCAGGGATGAACTTCGCCATGCCATCGGGCCATCGGTCAGGAGAGCTGCCGGGCGCGTAAACAAGCAACCTGTCGCTGTCGGTCTCGTGGGCCTGGTGCTTGAGTCGAGCGTCGTTGAGGTTGGACGCCGTGAAGGGCACCCCCACGGGAGCGCTCCGGAGCCACTTCGATTCAGGAGGACGAATGTATACGACCGCATGATGCACGTTCTGCCGGCGCGAGGGGCGGATTTCCGACATCTGGATCCATTTGTCTTCTCCAAAATCCGTGGGCACGATCTCGTACGTGTATTCGACGTCGCCTCCTGCCGGAATGGGAACTGGCTTCGGCATTTGAACCATGCGATCGGGTCGGGAGATGCTCCATCCCTGGGTCCAGTGCGGGCGGGGAGGCGCATCGTGCGGATCGCCCGCCGGCCCTTTTGCGTCGACCCAGTCAGAGATCGTGACGATCTGTTGCGGCGTAAGCGAAGGGTCGTCGGAGAAGTGGCCGCAGCAGGGGTCGACAAACCACGGGGGCATATGTTTGGAGCGCACGTCTTCGCGGATGAGGCGCGCCGAAGCTTTGGCCTGCTCATAGGTCACCAACGGCGTCGGTGCAATTTCGCCCAGGCGATGACACTGTTGGCAGTGTTGGCGCAGGATGGGCAGGACGTCACGATAGAACGTGGGCGGTGTGGGAGCGGCGCTATGCGCAGGCGCTCCGCCGAGGACGATTCCCAGGAATATCGCCGACGCTAACGATGCGAGTCCCGTGCGATGCATGGAGCCTACAAACCTATCTCATGGATGGCTCGGGAGGATAGGCCGGAATGGGCGGTGAATCGCCGGCCATGAGTGCAAGGCCTGGTTACAAAAGCTATCCGGTGATACCGGCGAGGCTGTGAGCTACCGCTGAGTGCAGTCACTCGTGCGGGTGGATCGATGCGCGCTGCCCTGTCAGGCGTGATGCTTACCTTCTCCCCTTCAACGGCCCCAATTGCATGTGAGCCCTGATCTTCTTGCGCATCCATTTTCCGCCTTCCAGAGCGAGGGTCACTTCGTTACGTGGTAGGAATTCACTTCCTCCTGTTGCAACGAGCGAAGCCCGGACAGCGTACCCGCGAGAACAGTCCTACTTCGAAGCGGCCCAAGCGAGGCCATCGGTCCCGGGGCCGGCGTCGATCAACCTCTCAACCGTCCAGTCGGAGACACGAATAACCGCAATCTTGTGGCTGGCGTCGCAGGAGACGTAGGCGGCGGAACCATCGGGAGGAATGAGAACTTCCTGGGCAACCGCCGGGACGTCGATGGTATGGACAACCTTCATCGTCTTGAGGTCGACGACCGCTACCTGGTTGCCGGTGCGCAGCGCAACCACGAGCCAGCGACCGTCGGGCGTGGGAGCGGTTCCGTAGCCTTGGGCCGGCAGTTGCACCCAAGTCGTCACTTTGTTGGTAGCCGTGTCGATGACGGCGAGTTGCGACTTGGTCTGATCCGACGTAAACACCAAGCGATCGTCTACTGACAGTGCGATCCGCTGGATTCGCGGGGCGACCGGAATCACCGCGATCGTCTTGCGCGCCTCCAGGTCCAGGACAGACACGGTGCCCGGACCGACGTTCGCGGTGTAACCACGCCGGCCGTCGCGCGTGATGGCAAGCATGTGCGACTCAGGCTGGGTCGTCGGAACCGAGCCCACGATTTTCAGCGTATGCGGATCAATGATGGTCACCGACTTGTCCAGTTCGGTGGTCACATAGAGCAGTCCGTCTTTAGGACCGATCATGGGACAGTGCGGACGAACCCCGTGCCCGAAATTGACGTTGCCGGTCACCTTGCGGGAGGCGAGATCAACCACCGCGAGGTTGCGGCCATCACTGCCTGGCAGCCCGACGCCAGAATCGCCGTAAATGGGCACGTACGCGATGCGACCATCGGGAGACGCAATCACCTCGTGACCGGTTACCCCGGCTTCGTCCACGGTCGCGATCTGCCGCCCGGCCTGCGGATCAATCAGGCCCAAGGTGTGATCTCCCTTATTGGCAACCAGAAGAAGGGGCAACGAAGCATCCGCTTCGACCGCGCGCGTGCGCACAAGGAGAAACGCGGCGGAAAGGCTGAGCGTGATCAGAACGAGAGCGAATCGCAGCATGGGAGCTCCAGTTTGGGTGCGACGAGAGTCTACCGCAAACCGGTGTCGTGTCGCAGACACAAGGAGCGGCCGCGCGCGCGGACGGTGGCTTCGACGTTCGCCATCAGGAGGGCAGCCGAGACGGCTTTTCCGACCACGTCGGCGCTGCAGATGCCGAGCTGGGCGTCGCTGGGACGGATGACGTCATAGTAGTCGCCACCAACCAGGCGCGTCGGTTCCCAGGCGGCAACCACTTCGAAGCCCGCGACTTGCGCGATCTCCTTGGGAAGGAGCGCTCCCTGGGTCTCGCGGGCACGCTCGAGGTCCCGCTCCTGTTTCCCGGTGCGCGATTTCCGACTCGACGGCTTGCTGTCGCCCGCCATTGCGGCTCTCGAGGCACTCCGGTGTTTGACGGGTGGAAGTTTGCCATCGCGTCGGGGGAACCCCGGCAAGTGATTCAGATTACAGGAGGCGAACTGGATCAGTAGCCCTTGTCCTTGTCGACCATGGCGAGCAAGGGTTCGTGGGCCAGGTAGCGACGGAGATTTTCCCGGATGAGGTCATAGTGGCGCGACCAGAGTTTGTCGGTGAGCGCGGCGGTGTGCGGTGTGATGAGCAGGTTCTCGAGGTCCCAGAGCGGAGAGTCGCCGGGGAGCGGCTCCTTGGGGAAGACGTCGAGGGCGGCACCGCCGAGGCGGTGCGAGCGGAGGGCATCGGCCAGCGCAGCTTCATCGATCAGAGGACCACGTCCGACGTTGATGAGGCAGGCATCGGGCTTCATCCGGGCAAGGCGGGCGGCATTCACCAGGCCCGTGGTGCTGGGCGTGACGGGCGTGGCCAGCACGACGTAGTCCGATTGGGTGAGGAGTTGATCAAGTTGCGTGGTGGGCAGAACCGTTTCGACGCCTTCGGAACTTCCCTTCTCGGCATGCTCCCGGAGGGCGATGACCCGCATGCCGAGCGCGGCAGCGCGTCTCGCAACTTCGCGACCGATACTGCCCAGGCCGACGAGGCCGAGTGTAGCGCCGGCCACTTCACGGACACGCGGGAGTTCATTCCACAGTAGCTCTTGCCCCCAGACGTGTTTTTGCTGGAGTCGCACGGCTTGTGGAAGCTTCTTGGCCAGCGCGAAAATCTGCGCGAGCACGTGTTCGGCGACGACGGGGCCGTTGATTTCGCGGGCATTCGTCAGGACGATGTCGCGCTCGACGATTTCGGGATACACGAGTTGATGGACCGCAGCGGCGGGCGAGTGAATCCAGCGAAGATTCCGGGCGTGCTTGATCTGTTCGGGGCGGACAGACCAAGCGATTAAGATCTCGGCGTCGCGAATGTGAGTTTCGATGTCGTCGTAGCTGGGCAGTTGGACAACATCGAGTTGGGGGAACTCCTGCCGGAGTTTCCCTGGCACCCAGGCTGGGGCATTCCAGAGAGCGAATCGATGGTGCACGGCAATCAGCAGCTTCATGCCGGGCACAATCTTAAATCAGACCTCATTCCAACAGCAGACGGGTCCGGGTACGGCAGAGCTCTGTTCCCGCAATTTCGACCGCTTTCGCCGGATTAGCCACGTGATAACATTTTTCCCAGGGGCCCTCCAGGGTGCTCCGAAACCGCTGCGGGACGACCCCACTCCCCTTGTCCTTCCACACCCCCGCGACGTGTCCCAGGGCTCCGCGATGTGATTAAATGGCATCCTGGATGACAGTCAGGCCTCGGCCCTTTTGGTCTTCGGCAACCCTCGAACGAAGAATCGATGACTTAGCTTGCAGCAAATCGATGTTGTGGAGTATCGCGGTTTCCGAGAACGCCTTGAATCGCATCAAAGTGCGGCGATCGGGCCGCGAAGGACGCGCGAACAAAAGCGGGCGCGCCGCTGACAGCTCCCTCGGACTGGTCCTCTTCCCAAGGGCTGGAAAGGACTATTTCGTGTTCAGCATCACTCGCAAATCCTGTCCCGTCATCTCCCTCGGCTCGGGCAGACCGAGCATGCCCAGGATGGTCGGGGAAATGTCGCGTAACGATCCGTTGGCTTTCAAGGTGAGCTGCTTGGCGTTTTCGCTGATCACGATGAACGGGACTGGGTTGGTCGTGTGGGCGGTGTGGGGGCCGCCGGTGGCGGGATCGATCATCATTTCGGCGTTGCCGTGGTCGGCGGTGATCAGCATGGCGCCGCCTTGAGCCTTCACAGCTTTTTCGATTTCGCCCAGGCAGGTGTCTACCGTCTCGACGGCCTTGATCGTGGGTTCCATTTTGCCGGAGTGACCGACCATGTCGGCGTTGGCGAAGTTCACGATCATGACATCAAAAGCTCCGTCTTCCACCGCTTTGACCACGGCTTGCGCGATGCCGGCGGCCGACATTTCCGGCTTCAGGTCGTAGGTCGCAACTTTCGGAGATTGCACCATGACTCGGTCTTCCCCTGGAAACGGTTGCTCCACACCACCGTTGAAGAAATACGTCACGTGTGCATATTTTTCAGTTTCGGCTACCCGCAGGTTGCGGAGATTCGCTTGGCCCATGACGTTCGCCAGGATATTCGCCATCGATTCCGGGGGAATCACCACCGGGAGGCTGAAGTTCTTGTCGTACTGCGTCATGCAGACGTAGTGCAAGTTTTTCGGAACCTGGTCGCGGGGGATCGTCTTGTCGAGGTCTTCGGCGCCGGGGAGATCGCGGCCCGCTTGTGCGTTCAGGCTGCTGTTGCGGGCAAGGGCGCGCGTGATCTGGCGGACACGGTCGGCGCGGAAGTTGAAACAGATGCAGGAGTCTTCGTCGTGGATGGTGGCCAGCGGCTCGCCCTGGTTGCCGACGCAAACGAACGGGATCACAAATTCGTCTGTGACTCCCTTATTGTAGGAATCCTTCATACCCTGCACGGGGTCGACGTACGTGCCGCCTTCGCCGTCGCCGCGCACCATCGCGTTGAACGCCTTGGCGATGCGCTCCCAGCGCCGGTCGCGATCCATGGCGTAGTAGCGCCCATGGACACTGGCGATCTTGCCGGAGTTATATTCACGCATCTTCTGCTGGAGCTGTCCGAGGTAGCCGGCGCCATTGGTCGGCAGCGTGTCGCGGCCGTCCATAAAGGCGTGGACGAAGACGCGATCGACGCCCTGCTGCTTGGCCATCTTCAACAGGGCATAGAGATGCGCTTGCTGGGAGTGCACGCCCCCGTCGGAGACCAGGCCAAACAGGTGCAGACGGCGGCCGCCAGTGCGGGCATGCTTCATGGCGGCGACCAGCGTGGGATCGGAGAAGAAGTCGCCGTTTTGGATCATCAGCTCGATGCGGGTGATGTCCATGTGCACGATGCGGCCGGCGCCGATGTTGAGGTGACCGACTTCGCTGTTGCCCATCTGGCCTTCCGGCAGACCAACGAACGGGCCGCTGGTGTGGATGAGCGTGTTGGGATATTCGCGCAGCAGGCGGTCGTAGGTGGGCTTGCGGGCCTGCGCGATGGCGTTGGCTTCGATCTTGGGGCTGTAGCCCCAGCCGTCGAGGATGATAAGGACGAGTGGTCTGGGACGCATTCCGCTATTCGCTCCTGGCCTTCGGCTACCAGCTTTCAGCTCTCGGCTGTCAGCTATCGGGAAATTCCCTTCACCGCGGAGATACAGAGACCCGGAGAAACATCAAATCTAGGGCTTGTCATTTGCGGGCTTCGGAGACGTGGGTTTCTTTTCGCGGTCTTCCTTCTTGGCCATCTGCTGGGCGCGGTCCATCACATTGTCCATCATGGCCTGGATCCGCGGGGAGGCGGCCTGCATGGACTCGGCGGTCATGGCGGGCATTTCGCGCAGCAGTTTCTGGCCGGTAGGAGAGGAGTAGAAAGTGCTCATCGCCTCGACGTCGTTCTTGGTGAGGTGCTTCTGGTAGACGGGGACCATGTCGTCGAGCATGCCGTCAACGGGCAGGTCCTTCATGATGTCGCGCGTGAACTGATCCAGCCGGGCCAGGTCCTCCGCGCTGATTCGCGGGGATTGCCTTTTCAGGTTGTCGTGCATGATGGCGCGTTGTTGCTTGGCGATCGACTCCATCGCCAGGTCTACCTGCTCGCGGATGTGCATGAGGTTGAAGAGGGCAAAGATGTCCTCACGGGTGGCAGGGACGTCAGTGGAGGTCTGGGCGAAAACATTGGGAACGCAAAGGCAAAGCAAGAGTCCGACCACCAGCCAGCGTTTATGCATGAGTGTCTCCGAGCAAGAAATTTTCATACGGCGCGGACGATTTATCAGTGGGCCGTCCCTCCGGGACTTGCCCTCCGCTTGTGGCTCGCCCAGCGCTGAAGCGCCGGGCTAAGGTCGCGACGCCCCTCCGGGGCTGGGCGATGAGGATTCCGTTTCTTCGCCCTTCGGCCTGGCGTCAGCTCTACCACGCGTGAGTCCTCGAGAAATGTCAACGAAGGGAACGCCGACGGCCACGGGTACAAAACCTAATAGCAGCTCACGCTCCCGTATGGGCATACCCTCGGTGTATCAAGATAAATGCCATCATGGCTGCCCCGAGGGGGAAAACCGGAAGCTCCGAGCAACACCGAGTCCGGGATCGAGCCTCGCCTCCTCCGAAAGATTGCCCTTACCGCAAAGGTTGCGATAGTGACCACGAAAGAGCCGAGTCGCAGCGCAATCACAAGCCAGATTACCAGCGGCCAGGGGCTCGGTTCCACTTGAGTCCTCCATGAAGCCTGGTTACCTACCCCTGGTGTTCAGCGCTCCGAGTCCGAGAAAGCGCGCGCTCGCACCGAGCTCTTCCTCGATCCGCAAGAGCTGATTGTATTTGGCGACTCGGTCCGTGCGCGATGCGGAACCCGTCTTGATCTGGCCTGCGCCGGTGGCTACGGCCAGGTCGGCGATGAAAGTATCTTCGCTTTCGCCGGAGCGGTGCGAGATGACCGAGGTGTAGCCGTTGCGGCGGGCGAGGTCGATCGCATCGAGGGTCTCGCTTACCGTTCCGATCTGGTTGACCTTAATCAGGATGGAGTTGGCGACGCCTTTGTCGATGCCTTCCTGCAGACGCTCGGTGTTGGTCACGAAGAGGTCGTCCCCGACCAGCTGGATCTTTTTGCCAACCAGTTCCGTCAGGGTCTTCCAGCCGTCCCAGTCGTCTTCGGCCAGGCCGTCTTCGATGGAGACAATCGGGTAATCGTTCGCCCACTTGGCCCAGAAGCGCGCCAGGTCTTCAGAGCTTCGGCTGGACTTGTCGGATTTCTTGAAGACGTATTTCCCGTCTTGATAGAACTCGCTGGCGGCGGGGTCAAGGGCGATGGCGATTTCTTCTCCGGGTTTGTAGCCGGCTTGCTGGATGGCTTCGAGGACTAGCTCGATTGCTTCGACGTTCGATTTCACGGAAGGAGCAAAGCCACCTTCGTCGCCCACCGCGGTGTTGTAGCCGCGCTTCTTCAGGACGGCTTTCAGCGTGTGGAAGACTTCCACGCCCCAGCGGAGGGCGTCCGAGAACGACTCGGCGCCCACCGGCATCACCATGAATTCCTGGAAATCGACGTTGTTGTCGGCGTGCGCGCCGCCGTTGAGGATGTTCATCATGGGCGTGGGAACAGTGTTGGCGCCGGCGCCCCCGAGGTAGCGATAGAGCGGAAGGCCGTATTCAGCGGCGGCGGCGCGGGCTACGGCCATGGAAACGGCTAGGATCGCGTTCGCACCCAGACGGCCTTTGTTTTCGGTGCCGTCAAGTTCGATCATTTTGGCGTCGATGGCGCGCTGGTCGGAGGCGTCGAGGTTAGCCAGCGCATCGGAGATTTCGGTGTTTACGTTTTCGACGGCCTTTAGGACGCCTTTGCCCAGGTAGCGATCGGGGTCGCCATCGCGGAGTTCGACGGCTTCGTGTTCGCCGGTGGAGGCGCCGCTGGGGACGATGGCGCGACCCATCTTGCCGCTATCGAGCGCGACCTCTGCCTCCACGGTGGGATTGCCGCGCGAATCGAGTAGTTCGCGGGCCTTGATTTCGCTGATATTCATGATTCCGATCCTCGTTTGGGATGATTCCGCGATCTCACGGTGAATGTCTGAATTGAAGAAAATGCGCCGGCCGGTGAGATAGCTGACACCGGTATAGGTCTTGCCCACGTCACTCTCCGAGAACGGCGATTATAACGGATGCGCATGTCCGGCAATGTGACGGCGGACCCGTCCTGGGAGTAAGAGAGCGCCGTTTCGGGCAACCTAGGTGGTTCGGCCAAAGCTTTGACCGCAGACCGTGCCCAGGTTGCGCGCAGGGAGCAAAGAGAGCATCCAGCCCAGCACCGCTAGAAGCGCAACAAATTCTTTGGGCGGGTGTTGACGACGTCAATGCGGCCCGAGGGCTAGGGCTGTCGGGTGCTTGGGCTGGTAAAGGCCGAGTTCGCAACCACCGGGGAGTTGGATGGCGGTGACCAATTCCCAGCCGGCGCCGTGGACAGGACGGGCCTGCTCGACGGCCTTTTCGCTCTCGCGCGCCGGCTTCGAGGTGGTCGCACATCCCGGCCGAGGCCGTGATGGCCTTCCGCCTCGGCGGGATGAATGCCCCCAGTTCAGCGGGAGGCAGGGCGAAGATGAGCCAGCCATGTCCGGCCGTGACCGAAGGGAAATTTAGGACGTCGCGGAAGAGGACGTGGGCGGCTTCGGCGTCTTGGGTGTGAATGAGGGCATGGATGCCGTTGACCAAGGGGCGCCTCCGCGGAGCATGGTAGGGCGGGGTTGGTGTGGAGGGCTGGATCGGACGAGGCCCGGCGGCTTCGCGCTTTTCGCGGGCGAGAGCGCCCGCGCCACGTACCTCTTGTGGTTCGGATGGCGTTTCCTGGGTTGTGGCTGGTTTTCTCATGTTTTACAGTCATTTACCAGAGATGCTCGATCACACCGAGACCCTGCAGGTGGGAGCGCGAGCGCCGCAATTTTCGCTGGAGGCAGCGAACCGTGACGGGATCCTGACCTTGTCTGGTTTTCTTCGGCGCGGGTGGCTGATCGCGGAGTTTTTGCGGGGGACCTGGTGACCGAACTGCGTACAGCGCATGGCTCGGGTCGAGTCGATCAAGGACGAGATTGCGCAGGCGGGCGCGGAACTGGCCTTCATCGCGCCGGAGAAGCGGGAGGGAGTCTTCAAGCCAGCGAAGTTTCTGGAGAAGCATCCGGTTTCCTTTCCCTTCCTGCTGGATGAAGACCGGCTGGTCACGAAAGCGTATGGGCTGTATCACTTGATCGGGCTGGACGCGCTGAACATCGCGCATCCAGCAACGCTGGTGATCGATCGCGAACGATGCATCCGGTATATCTATCGCGGGGACAACCAGCATGACCGGGCGCCCCTCGAAGCCGTGATGACAGTGTTAAAAAACGCGGGCTAGGCGAGGGTTTTCAATGATCAGTTTTCGACTGAAAAGCGGCGGAGCGTTTTCAGGTGGCGAGTTTGTTGTGAGGGCGGGAGGAGCGATGAAGAAATTCCTGGGAGTACTGGGCGCAGTATTACTGGCGGGCTCGGCCTGGGCACAGGCCGGGCTGTCGGTGCCTGAGGGAACCGCGTTGAAGGTGAAACTGGAGACCACGATTTCCACTTTCAGTAGCAAGGTGGGCGATCCGTTCCGGGGAAAGATCACGGAGCCGGTGGTAGTGAATGGCAAGACGGTGATCCCGGTGGGCGCGACGGTGGAAGGGCGGGTCACCAAGATCAACGAGCCTCGGCGGATCAAGGGCAAACCCACGATCGGACTTTTCCCGGAGCACTTACTGATGTCCGATGGCCAGCGCCTGATGCTGAACGCGGTGCTGGTGGACACCGATATCCGCGGGACGGATGTGAACGAAGAAGGACAGTTCAAGGGAGCCGGGCACGATCGGAGAGATCAGATCGAGGTCAGCGGAGGAACCGGTGCGGGGATGCTGCTCGGTGGGCTGATCGGCGGTGGACCCGGATTGCTGATGGGGGGCGCGATTGGCGCGAGCGCCACGACCTCGCATTGGCTGGTGCAAAGGCGCTCGGCAGTTTTGCCTTCAGGGACTCACTTGGTGCTGGAATTGAGCCGCCCAATGACGATGTCAACCATGGCGGCTGGAGCGGGGCAGTAGTCCAGGCGTTCGGTCGCAGGTCTTATGGTCTTAGGCTGGCCCGGAGCTTGGCTCCGGCTTTTCTTTGCGCAAAAGTGAAAGATAAAGATAAGGTGCGGCGCGGCATGCGCGCCGACGGGCGGGGATCCCTCGACTCCGCCAAGGGCGGGCTACCCGCTCCACCTTCAGTACATCGACATCAGGTCGCCTTCCTCCAGGAGGTGCAGTTCGATCCAGCCTTCCAGCGGCAGGGCGTCGACCGGCAGGCGGTTTTGCCAGAGGCTGAGGCGTAGGCGGATGCGGTTGGCGGCGGGAGTTTTCGCTTGCTTCGCCGATTCGCTCGAAACCGGGGCGGCGCAGAGCCAGGCTAGGGGAACGCGGAATTCGAAGTTGCGTTGGAGGGCCAGCTTGACCGCGCCGTCGCCGGGACGATCCGATGTTTGGAGCGGGATTTCTTCGTCGGACGCGCTCACCTTCCAGCTTTGGATCTTCCCTCCCACGACCGCGGCTTCCAGGCGCAGAGCGCGGCGCGGACGCTGGCTGTCGTCTGCCCACGACTCCAGATTCACAACCAGCTCGAAGGGAGTCGCCGGAATCTTGCCCTTGAAATCGAGGCGTCCGTAGACGTTGGTCTGATCGATGCCGGCGTGCACGGAATCCAGCAGGAACTGCTTGCCGTGCATGGCTCCGGCGCGATGGTCGGCGGTGTAGATGGCGGCGCCCATCCATTCGAAGTAGCGAATCATGTCGCCCGCGATCCGGGGGTGAATATAGGCGGTCTGCGGAGTGAACGACGGGCGGGCGATGACTCCGGAAATGGGCTGGGCCAGGTAGTCGGGCGGGGTTGCACCGAGAGCCTGGTAAACGTTCGAGAGGTGCTTGCGGTAGAGCTCGTCGAAATCTCGATCGTTGGCGGAGTGGTGCTCTGGCCCGTACCACCAGTTCCAGTCACTCCCTTCAGCGATTAGGATTTCTTCGTAGGCCAGCTTGCGCTGGGCTTCGGTGCAGTGCGACGCGGTTTGGTCGTAGAAGGCACGGGCCTGGTAGAGGTAGTCCCAGGAGCGGTTGTCTTCTGGAGCTCCAATCCAGACGTTGAAATTGGCTGAGATCCAGGAGCCCGGCGTGATGGAGGTCAGGCGGTTGAAGTTGCGGTGACGAAGGATGGCTTCGGAAATGGTGACGGCTTCCATGCCCGGAGTGTTTTCGAGCGCTTCGTAGAAACGGCGCAGGAATTCGCGGCCCGATCGAGGGTAGTATTCCCAGGCATTTTCGCCGTCGAGAATGATGGAGACGACTGCGTCCCTGCCTGTATCGAGAACCGGTTGTGCGGCTCTCTTAATGTTCTGGATGAGATGTTGTGCGGCTTCGTTGGGGGGCATTCCGGAGTAGACGAAACCGATCAGGTCCGAGATGGTGTGGTCGCGGAAGACCAGGTGCATGGTGGTCGGGCCGTTCTCGTAACGGTGGACGGTGTAGAGCTTCTCCGCGAGATGTGCAGGCAGACGGCCCTCGCCGTCGCGCCAGAAAAACAGGCCGGTGCTGCGGCCCAGCACGCCTTCGTCGGTCGCCATCCAGTTCACGCCGAGGTTGTGGGCAATGGCGATGGCCTCCTCCGAGATGCTGCCTTCCGACGGCCAGACACCCTTGGGGCGGACACCGAAGACGTTTTCGTGGAGGTCGAGGCCGCGCAGGACCTGGTCGCGGGCGTCCTCGGGATGGCGGAAGCGATTCTGCGGCAAGGGCAAACCGGGTGAGGAAACCGCGCCCACGTTGGTGTCGCACAACAGCGGCAGAATCGGATGATAGAACGGCGAGGTCGAGATCTCGATTAGGCCCTTTTGCGCGGCCGAAGCGTGGGCGGGCAGAACCTGTGCCAGCACTTCCCTTTCACGCTTGATCACGAAGCGCTGGTCTTCGAGCGAGTAGTTGCGCTCTTTCCGGATCAGGTCCTGGAGGTCGCGATCTTCGAGGAAAAACTCGTCGAACCAGGCGACCTGGGAAAGCACCTGGAGGTCGGTGAAATCCTGCGGCTGGAAGAATCTTTCGACGCGCTCGGGAGAATCACCGGCGCTGCGAAAGCGTTCCCACAATTCGCGGTAGCGCGGATAACGACCGATTAGGTTCGCAGGGTTCGCCTGGAAGAGATACTGCAGAGCGAAGCGACGCTCTTCGAGGGTCAGATCACGCGCGGGGCGGGCGGCGACCTGCAGGAACGGGTCCTGGGCCGTGCCGGCGACATAGTCCTGAATCTGGGTGATCAGCGAGGGGACCAGGTTGAAGTTCTGGTGAACGCGGGGGAATTCGTCCAGCAGCTTCACCATGCCGTAGTAATCCTTCAAGGCGTGCAGCCGGACCCAGGGCAGGCGATATTCAGCGGTGACCAGGTCCTTGTAGAAGGGCTGGTGCTGGTGCCAAAGAAGGATTACGCGCAAAACGGGCATGGCATGAGAGTTTCTTTAGAATCCAAGGGCCCAATAGGAATCCTGCAGTCTAGCATGCGGGTAAGGGAGCAAAAGGGCTGCCGGTTGGATACACTAAGGGACGCGCCGAGGCAGGCCGCTCCCATTGTATGGAACGTGCTCCTTAGGGTAGCGCCTGAAGGCGCATTCGTAAGAGAGCACGGCACGCCTGAAGGCGTACCCTGACTCTTAGCACTGATAGAGCGCACTGAATCAAAGCGCTGATCCACGAGAGCCTATGAGCCAACCTACGGAAACTGCGACTACGACTTCCCGCCCTGATGTTTCGCTTCTGACCGACAACGACCTCTATCTGTTCAATGAGGGCAGCCACTATCGGATTTACGACAAGATGGGCGCCCACTTGATGGAGGCGGGCGGCGAGGTGGGCGCCTGTTTCAGCGTGTGGGCTCCGAACGCGCGGCTGGTGTCTGTGATCGGCGACTTCAACCGGTGGAGCCCGAAGACGCATCGCTTGCACTCGCGCGGGACTTCGGGCATCTGGGAAGGGTTCATCCCGGGAGTAAAAAAGGGAGCGCTGTACAAGTTTCACATCGAGTCGCACAATCATGGGCACCGCATCGACAAGACCGATCCGATCGGGTTGTTGCAGGAGAAGCCGCCGCGCACTGCGTCGGTGGTGTGGGACCTCGATTACACGTGGAGTGACCGGGAGTGGATGGAGAAGCGGGCGGCCCGGAATTCGGTGAAGGCGCCGGTCTCGGTCTATGAGGTTCACATCGGGTCGTGGATGCGGGTTTCCGAAGAGCACGACCGGCCGTTCAGCTATCGGGAGATGGCTCCGAAGCTGGCTGAGTATGTGCACCACATGGGATTTACGCATGTGGAGTTTTTGCCCGTCATGGAGCATCCGTTTTACGGGTCCTGGGGATATCAGACGACGGGATACTTCTCCCCCACGGCTCGCTTCGGGACGCCCCAGGATTTCATGTTCCTGGTGGACCATCTGCACCAGCATGGGATCGGCGTGATTCTTGACTGGGTGCCATCGCACTTCCCTTCGGATGGCCATGGACTCGCCTATTTCGATGGCACACACCTGTTCGAACATTCGGATTCGCGGCAGGGCTTTCACCCGGACTGGAAAACCCACATCTTTAACTACGGTCGAGCGGAGGTGCGCAGCTTCCTGATGTCGAGCGCGATGTTCTGGTTGGACAAGTATCACGCGGATGGGCTGCGGGTGGATGCGGTGGCTTCCATGCTGTACCTCGACTACTCGCGCAAGGAAGGCGAGTGGATTCCGAACAAGTACGGCGGGCGGGAGAACCTGGAGGCGATCGATTTCCTGCGGCGGTTTAACGAAGAAGTTTACAAGGAGCATCCAGATATCCAGACGATTGCCGAGGAGTCGACCGCCTGGCCGATGGTGTCGCGGCCGGTGTATGTGGGTGGACTGGGCTTCGGAATGAAGTGGGACATGGGGTGGATGCACGATACGCTGAAGTATTTCTCGAATGATCCGATACACCGGCAGTATCACCACAACCTGCTGACCTTCCGCATGCTGTATGGGTTCACGGAGAACTTCGTGCTGCCGCTCTCGCACGATGAGGTGGTGCACGGCAAGGGCTCTCTGCTGAACAAGATGCCGGGCGATGAGTGGCAGAAGTTCGCCAACCTCCGGCTGCTGTTTGCCTACATGTACGCACAGCCGGGGAAGAAGCTTTTGTTCATGGGCGACGAGTTTGGTCAGGGCAACGAGTGGTCGCACGACCGGTCGCTCGATTGGTGGCTGCTGCAGTATCCCGTGCATCGCGGATTGCAGAGCTGGGTGCGGGATTTGAATCATCTGTTCCGCGGGGAGAAGGCTTTGCACGAGCTCGACAATGAGCCGTCGGGCTTTGAGTGGGTGGATTGCAATGACGCGCCTATGAGCGTGATCGCTCTGTTGCGCAAAGGAAAGTCTCCGAAGGACGTAATGCTGGTGGCATGCAATTTCACACCGGTGCCGCGGGAGCAGTATCGCGTTGGCGTGCCTTCAGGAGGATTCTGGAAAGAAGTGCTGAACAGCGATGGCCAGGAATATGCAGGCGGCGGGATTGGCAACGGCGGTGGAGTGATGGCCGAGGCCGTGAAGCAGCATGGGCGGGCATTTTCGCTGGAGCTGACCTTGCCGCCGTTGGCGGCCGTGTTTTTCCGGCCGGAGTAGGAAACCGGGAGAAGCCAACCGCCAAGAACGCAGAGGTGGGGCAACGAAAAAACACTCCACGACGTCCTGGATTTTTCCCTTCGACGCTGCCCCTGCAATCGTCTTAAATTAGCGAAAGGTCCCCCTGGCGAGGCTTGGGCCGTGCCCAGGGAAGCAAAAGCAGGCTCCTCCGCGGCTAGCGCCGCTTCGGAGTGACCAGAGATTGAGGGAATGACAAAGAGTTTACCAGGGCAGGCGCGGTCGGGGACGCATCTCCCAAATCACTCTTGCAAAAGGCACCCATAACTCCTCGGAGTGGAGCGTGGTCCATTCAGTCGCGCGGCCTAGGGCTTCCAATGGCCGATGCTGGCCAGTAGTTTTTCGAGTTCCGCTTTTTGGAGGATTTCGGCCACGGCGGCATGGTCGAGGCGAGGCGCGATGGGTTTGGGGTCTTCGGCGATTGCCCAGGCGGTCACGGCCACGATCGCCGTTCCAGCTTTGAAATCCAGCGGATCGATCTTGTCGTAGGTGTCGCTCGGCTTGTGGTGGATTTCGAAGTAGTGGGTCATGTCGACCCAGAGGTCAAGGGCTGGGACGCCTTGCAGCATGAAGGGGCCGTGGTCAGTGTCGTAAGTCGTGTCCATGGATAGAGCGCCGCCACTCAGATCTTTGAGCATGGAGTCGCTCAGCGGTTGCATGGCGTCTCTCACATCTTTTCGTCCTTCGACCTTCCAACCCTTGGGGTGACCGGCGCCGTTATCGGTGTTGAGGACGGCCA
>Ga0137418_10000564_pt1 | contig 33764 bp, 32 predicted proteins | sample CZODoug3_1_2_16f_FD_122242 | JGI IMG/M metagenome (GOLD analysis project Ga0137418, IMG submission 122242) | Vadose zone soil fungal communities from Angelo Coast Range Reserve, California, USA - CZODoug3_1_2_16fungal (Hybrid Assembly) | ecosystem: Environmental > Terrestrial > Soil > Vadose... | reverse complement strand
GCGGCCCATCGACATCGGCACCGGCAGCGTAGTCGAGATGCGGCATCCGGCGGATCCATCCGCGCCGACGACAGCGAAGGTGACGCCGAAGGTTCCCGCTGGATCTGCGGCTCTACCCAAGGCCGCGCGCGCGGTTGGATCGACTCCGATCGTTCCGACTCCGGCGCCAACTGCAGCAGCTCCGGTTGCGACTCCGCCGTCACAACAGCTGTCTGCCAACCCCGGCGTAGCGAGTCCGAACTCAGCCAGCCCCATCTCTGCCAACCCCAGTCCGGGTGGGCCCACGTCGGAAGCTTTCAAGGGCGGCGGCCCTGGAGATTCCTGTCCTAAAGGGGCAACTCCGGAACACCCGATCGGCTGCTATTTGAACGGCGGCTGGAAGGTGGACGCCGGGGACGGTCGAGGCTATCAGGCACCTCCAGCCTCGGGAACCGCAGGAGCGAGTTCAGGACAGGGATCTGTGAACAAGGGCGTCACGGGCACTTCGAGTCCGCAGGATCCGAAGGCCACCGCGACTGCCGGACCGTTGGTTTAGAGAGTACCCGACGGTCGATGGCCCACTTTCGTGCTAGGCGGTCATCGCAAGAGATAAGATTGCCAATGATGCGCAGTTTGTTGCAGTTGTTTGACCTAGAGCAATGTTCTGCCGGGTGGCTGACGGTGGAAGATGAGCAAGCGCAAGTGGCAGCCGACGTGCATCAACAAGTTCATACGGAACCTAAACGAAGACCAGCCGTACCTGTTTAGGGCCTTAGTACTCCTCCAACAACGATCGCGGTTTTGTTCTGCAGCGTCCCTCCCCCGGGTCAGCGCTGCGTGATTGAGGTTCACTTGCGAAAGCAGGTTTCCTCGGGACGCAGATGAGTGCTTTTTTTAGCGGATACAGCAGGATCGTATCGGCTGCACTCACTCAATCTGAACTTGGTGGCGAGGTGCCATGTATAGCGCGAATCTAGGACCTATTGACCGTAGCTCATCCGTTCGTGTTCCTCTGGCCAGAGTGGGAGCAGCCGTCCCGCTGACCAACGGAGTACAAAGCCATAAAGTGAGTTTGGTTCGGAAGTTCCCACTTTTCTCCGGCATATCCGATGCCGATTGCGCGACCATCGTTTCACTTGCCTACGAGCGGCAATTCCAGCGCCGGCAAGCGATGTTCTTTGAAGGCGATCCTATTAAGCACGTCCTGTTGCTTGTGACGGGCTGCGTGAAAGTGACCCAGTTTGGGCAAAACGGCGGCGAGGTGATCCTCCGCCTGCATGGACCGGGCGAAATCGTTGGCGCCCTAGGACTACATGCCCGTAGCGACCGCACGGGGCGCGCGCAGACTCTGCAGACGTCGACCGTGTTGGCCTGGGAGGCAGCGAAGTTTGAAGCTCTCGCCGAGCGCTTCCCTGCATTGTGGCGCAATACCGCCGGGATCGCGGAACAGAGCCTGCAAGATATTGAGCAGCGTTATCGCGAAATCTCGACGGAGAAAGTCTCGTCACGCCTAGGCAGCCAGCTGGCTCGGCTGCTGGGACAGGTAGGGAAACCAGTGGAGGGGCACACCGAGGTTCGGATCTCCCGCGCCGAATTGGCCCAACTCACTGGTACGACGATCTTCACCGTGAGCCGCTTGCTAAGCCAATGGGAAGCCCGCGGGATCGTTAGCGCCCGCCGGGAAAATGTGCTGGTCACCAACGTCAGCGCGCTCATGGAAGTTTGCCGAGCGGAGTAAAACCCCCAGGCTTGACTGTGCCGGCGTAAGAGGCCCGAGTTGAGGCTAGGATCACAATCCTGAAGTCAGGAAGGTTTATGCGCATCGCGTTCCGCGGTCTCAGCTTTTCGGTCGCCTCATTACTATTAGGGGGTTCCCTGCTGGGGCAGAACCCGGTTCCCGTGTCGACGACAAAAGAAGTGAAGGTGCCGCCGCCCACAACGGGCAGCACCCTGGTTCCGCAGAAGGCTGCCCCAGCGCAGATAGCGCCGGAGGCGCCCGTTGTTACGCTACAGGGGATTTGCGAGGAAACCGGGAAGACGTCTGCTCCGAAAACCATAGCGGCAAAAACCTCAGCTGCTAAGACCAACGCCAAGACTTGCAAGACGGTGATTACGCGGGCTCAGATGGATGCGATAACCGATCTTCTGGTACCGGATGCGAGCCCGGAGCAACGACATCAGTTTGCCCTGAACTACATCCGCGTGATGGCAGCCTCGAGTGTTGCTCTGGAAAAGCATTTGGACCACGACCCGGCGATTGCCAAGGAAATGGATGCGCGGTTGCGGTTCACGCGAATGCAAGTTATGGCAAGCAGCCTCTACCGCCGCGTGGAGAAGCTGGCGGAGGATGTACAGGACCGGGAACTCACGAGTTATTATGCGGATCACTCCGCGGCCTTCACTCAGGCAGAAATCCAGCGCATTGTGTTGCTGAAGGCAAATGCATCGGGACCTCCTGTTGATCTCGTGACACTGAAGTCCAAAGCAGAGGAGTTGCAGGCGCGTGCCGCGAAGGGCGAGGATTTCGAGACGCTACAAAAGGAAGCGGCCGCTTTGAATTCCAACTCAAATCCTGCGTGGGCTAAGACAGCGACGGTGCACCGCGGCGGCCTGCCGCCGGTGGAAGCGGGAGTTTTCGATGTGAAACCGGGAGAAGTGACGCCTGTAGTGGATACGCCTGGGGCGTTTGAAGTATTGAAGCTGGTCTCGATGAAACCTATACCGTTGGACTCGGTGCGAGCGGAGCTCAAGACGGCTTTGACGAATGGGCACCTGCAACTGCTAATGAAGGACGCAACCAAGGATGTGAGTGCAAATTTCAATCTGGCTTATCTGAGTTTGCCCTCAGCTCCGGAGCTGTTCCTGCCTCCTTCCTTGCGGTCACCCAACGGGGCCTCAGCGGTGGCTCCCGGAACGGCGCAAGGGCCGGGCGGAATGCCGCGCCGGCGACCGGGGATGGAGCCAGGGCAGAGAGCGTTTCCGATGGTGCCAAATCAGACCCTGCAGCCGAGACAATAGGAACAAGGGTAGAGACGGAACGTCCGTGGGATGACCGGGGGTACGGCCAGAAAGGTCCAAATCATGAAAAAGGACACGGAACTGAAGGTTCAGACATTGAGCACGACATCGCGCGGCGTGGTCGCCTTGTTCGGACTCGGGATGTTGACCTGTTTGGCCGGAACTGCTCAGGCTCATCCAAACCCCGACACGGGACAACAGCGTAAGGTGCGCAAGGCTGTACCGCCGGCTGCACCGGTTGAGATCGCTCCCATTCAGGTTGACGTCGAGGCCGCGCCGGCTCCAACACCGGTTCCCCTGACGCCCGGACAAATGGCGCCCAATCCACCGGGCGTGTCCTACGAAGACGGCCAGTTGACGATTGTGGCTGAGAACTCCACCATGGCCGACATTCTGAATGCGGTCGCGGCCATAACGGGAGCATCGATCGAGGTACCGTCGGGACCTGGAGCGGAGCGAGTCTGGGTGCGGGTAGGCCCCGGACCTGCGCGCGCCGTACTGGCCGCTCTATTGGGCGGAACGGATCTCGATTTCGTCATTCAGTCCGCAGATGCCGACCCAGCGCGAATCCAGAGCGTCTTGCTGACCCCGCGCATGAAGGGCGCACCGACCGCCGCGGATCCGACCGGCGGGTCGCCAAGCTTTGCTTCGCGGCTTTCCAATCGATTCAGAAATCGCGCGACGGGTGCGCAGGACTCCAGCGATACCGACAGCGCTGCTTTCACCGATAACACGGCCGTGGCAACTCCTGAGCCTGAAGCGGCGGCCGCTAGTATGCCGACCGCGCCAACTGCGGCGCCGACCCCGGATGCCCCCAACTCGCCGCTTTCGACAAGGCTGCCTGCCACAATCACCGAAGCTCAGGCCCATCCGGCTCCAATGGCCGATCCGCAGCAAGGTGTCCCGCAACTGCTCAATCTGTTCGAGCTGCGGCGGCAGTTGCAGGAGCAACAGAACGCCCAGGCCAAGATCACCGGTGCCACTCGCTAATCGGCCCTCACGGCGCGCGAATTTCCATCCTTAAATAGCTGGCGATAACTAGCTGGCGATTTCTCCACGCCGAGCCGTTAGTTTGCTCTAGAATCAATGGGGTAGGCGCTAATCCAGCAGCGGATCTCCCGGTTCAGTCCGGTTGACTTCCCACTTCCTGCCGATTTTCAACCCTACAATTGCCTAAGCAGGCGCGTGTACTACTGATTTTGACCCCAACTTGGCGCGTCGGGCATCGTTGAGCGTTGTGTGCCTTACAGAGCCCGGTTCTTGAGGACCTTAGAGGCTTAAGAAGTTAAATCGAAAAGACTTGGGAGCACCCCCGTATGCCCCGTTGGATTCTGGCTGCTTGCCTGTTGGCTTTCGTTTCAACTCCGGTTTTTCCCCAAAAAAGAATCTATATCGCGCCCGATGATCACACAGACTATATGTGGTCCGGCAACGAGGCTGCGTACGCCAAGGTATTGGGCGACATGAGTGACCTCTATCTCAACGAGATGGACGTGACCTCCCTGCTCCCCTCCGATTACCAGATGAAGTGGAATGCCGACGGCAGTTTTTGGATGTGGAACTACCAGCAGAACCGGACGGCGGCACAGTTCAACCGTTTTATGAGCCGGGTGGCGGATGGCCACGTTACTGTACCGCTCAACACCATGGTTTCTGTGTACGGTGGTCAGCCCACGGAGGCGGTTCTTCGCGGGATGTATTATGCGGGCCATATTGAGCGGGCGTATAACGTGCGCTTCCCTCTGGCTTTGGCGATGGAAAACCAGACGCTGCCGTATGGGTTGGGTTCCCTGTGGGCTGGGTCCGGGGCTAAATATAGCTGGCGTGGAATTTGCAACTGCGTCACTAAGATACCGAACGCCGGGAACCGCCCGCACGAGATTTATTACTACGGCGGGCCGGACGGCAGCAAAGTGTTGCTCAAGTGGGAGTCGCAGTTCGCTCCGCTGCACTCCGGAGCCCCGACCTACTACGGGCTGGGCGGATATGCGGAGGCGCGATATCCGTTGGAAGCCGTGCCGTTCGTGGACAGCAACAGCCATTTTCTCAGTAAGTATCCCTTCGATGTGATTGGCGCTTTTGGAAGGGGCGGCGACGACTTAGAGACATTGACACCGCTCAGTGATCCGAACTTTGCCTTTCCGGTGGTGGCCACAGCGCTCTCGAACTCCAACCGCCGGGTTATCGTTTCGAACGAGGTCGATTTCTTCAAGGATTTTGAGGCGACCTACGCCTCATCCCTGCCGACTGTCGCGACTACGTTTGGCAACGAATGGGACCTCGCGACGGCTTCGCTGGCCGAGGTGACGTCGAGCGTGCGCCGGGAGACGGAAAAATTGCGCAGCGCGGAAGCTTTGGCGACGCTGGTGAGTTTGCAGACACCGTCGTTTATGAGTAGCTTCACAGCCGCGCGGGATCAGGCGTGGATTTACTTTGGCCAGTACTGGGAACATGACATGGTGAACAGCATTGCGGCCGTGACGAACGCGCAGCGGGTGACGTTCCAACGCAAGGTCGCGACCGGGATTGCTTGGTATGTGGACAGCCTTTACTCGAAGGCGAGCAGTTCGTTTGCAGGAATGATTCCGGCGGCCTCTGGAAAGACTCGATTTTACGCATTCAATCCGCTGGGTTGGGCGCGCACGGACTACGCCGATATTGCCTACGGCGGGACCTTGCCCGTGCATGTGGTAGACGTTAGCACCGGAGTAGAAACGCCATCCCAAATCCTTAAGGTTGGTGGCGTGCAAATGCTGCGGGTTCTGGCTTCCGCCATTCCGGCGGTGGGTTATAAGGTCTACGAGATCGACAAGGGTGCGGGCGCCAAGTTCACTCCGGCGGCAACGTTCAGCCAATCGACCAAGGCGATGGACAACGGAGTCTACAAGCTGACATTGGATGTCCGAGGATCGATTATCAGCCTGATCGACAAGACTCAGGGAAACAAAGAATTCGCAACCAGCATTGGGGGGTTGGCGGTCAATGACTTCAGCCCAACCGGAACGGGCAGCCTCGCGCTGGAGAGTACAGGGCCGGTTTCGACAACGGTGCTGGTAACCAGTTCGGCCGGACTGAGCCACCGAACCCACGTGACCATGTACCGGCAATCGCACCGTGTGGATATCAGCAACGAAATCATTCAGAACTTTGGCAACACGCACACCTGGGCTTTTACGTTCAACCTCAGTCAGCCGGATGTGCACACCGAGGAAATCGGGGCAGTCATTCACGACAAGCTCACAACTAACGGTGGAGACTATTCGCCGACACAAGCTCGTTACGACTGGTCGAGCGTCAATCACTTTGTGGACATGACCAGCAGCAATGGCAACGTGGGTGTCACGGTTTCCAATTCGGATTGCTCGTTCGTGAAGATTGGGCATAGTACGGTGACGAGCCTGGACACGATCACTCCCCAGCTAAGCTTTCTGGCTGGCGGAAGAATCGATAACCTGGGCCGCGGAATCAACCAGGGCGGCGACAAGTATTTCCTGCAGCGATTCGCCTTGAATGTGCATGGGGCTTATAACGTGACCACGGCGATGAAGTTTGCCATGGAGCATCAAAATCCGCTGACGACAGCGCTGGTTAGTGGGCCGGTCGCGAGCCCGTACCCAGCTACGTCGTACTCGTTTTTGAGTGTTTCGAATCCGAATGTTTTGTTGTGGGCTCTGAAGCCGGCTGAGGAGGGGATTTCGCAAGGGATCATCGCCCGCGTCTGGAATCAGGGGGCGGCGGGGACCGTTTCGGTCGGGGTTCCGGGACGCAAGGGTGGTGTGCTGAGCGCGATGCAGTCGACCCACATCGAGACGGATTTGAAGACGTTGCCGGTTAGCGGTGGGGCGGTAACGGCGCCGATTAGTCAGAGGCAGATTGTGACGTTGAGGTTGAAAACGAACTAAGACCCGTCTCCCCGCTGTGTCCGCATGATGCCGCCATGACGGCGGCAATTCTGGTAACTTCGTCATCATGAAAAGGCCTGCGCTGGTCGTAATCGACATGCTGCGCGACTTTCTTGACGATTGGGAACCGGGTCGAAGAAAGAAGCTGGTTGGGGCTGTCAACGAGCTTGTGGGCATAGCGCGAAACTCATCCGTTCCGGTGATCTGGATTCGACAGGAATTCGAGCCTGATCTGAGCGACGCGTTCGCTGAGATGAGGTCCAAGGGAATTCGCACTGTGATCAGGGGCACGCCGGGATGCGAGATTCTTTCTGAATTGGACGTTGCGCCCTCCGATGCGGTTATCGTCAAGAAGCGGTACAGTGCATTTTTTGGAACGGATCTCGACGAAACACTAGCGCGACTTGTACTCGACACGCTGATCCTCGCCGGGATCAACACCCACGCTTGCATTCGAACGACGGCAATTGACGCATACCAGAGAGATTGGCCCGTAGTCTTAGCTAAGGATTGTGTCGGCTCGTACGACGAGGAACATCATGAAATCTCCTTGCGGTACATGAAGGACAAAATCGCCGCAGTCATGAGCAACGGCGAAATTCGAGCGAGGCTAAGCGGCGGCAGATGAATCTTAGGCCTGCCTTCATCGACGACGGCGCAAGGAAGAGGACCTCCGAGCCGCGGCAGGCGGATCGCCAAATGAAGCCGGGACATTGCGTCCGTCACGAAGATGTGAAGGCATGGCTTCTCTCTTGGGGTGGACCACGAGCCACCGGTTCCGAGACGTTTGTGTGGAAGACAGCACGACGGCGACAAATTGTGCCTTTGGCGAACGCCGGTCAGCCTTGTTTTCTCGACGCTATTTTCCAAAGGCTATCCGCGAGATGACGAAGGCTAAAGCCGTAAGCGCTAATGCGAAAACGACTGCACTAACAGTGAGAAGGTTCGTTGGTTCATCCGCGCGGGTCAGATACGCGTACGCCGCGAGGGCTTCCATCGCGCCGGCAAAAGAGAGGAGGAAGACGTAGAACCCTCGGAATTTCTCACTCCTCAGTTCAGCGAATATTTTTACTTGGAAGCTAAAGGCCAATGCAAGGTAGATTACGAGAAAGACTTGCCCGTTTGCTTCCCTTGAGGTAAGCATAAAAACCATTCTGTCATGGAGCCGAGTTAAGGAAGCCTGAGAACATCTCCGTCTTGGCGTGCCCACGCTTCCCTCCCCCGCCACGAACAGCTACACTACCTGAGCCATGATCAATCCAACGCAACCGAACATTAAGCTTTCGACTACGCAGGATTATCGCGAGACCTACGCCAACAGCGTGCAGGTGCGCGTCAACGTTTGGGACTTCTTCCTTGTCTTCGGCACGCTGCAGCAGCAAAGCGAGAACGAAGTGGAGCTGAGGAACTTTCAGGGAATCTATTTGAGTCCGCAGCAGGCAAAGGCGCTGTCGGCGATTTTGCAACAGAATCTGGCGGGTTACGAGAGCACGTTTGGCGAGATTAAGCTCGACCCGAGGATGATGGGCGGGGGGCCGGTCAACTAGGTCAGTGTCTCGCATGCTTCAGCGACTAAAGCCCCGTACCGCTCAAAATTCGGGTTTGGGCAGGGGTCCTTCGACTACGGAATGCCTTCACTTCGTGAAGACATTCCTGCGCTCAGGATGACACTTCTTAAGGAACTTGCAGGTTCCCGGAAATACACTCGATTCTGAGGACTCTCTACTGAAACTTGATTCAAGCTTCCATGCGGGCCGGGCAGCGCTGACATTTTTGCTGCTGTTCGCCGGGCTCCTGGCCCTACATGCGCCCCTCTTGCGTCTGCCGTACTTTTGGGATGAGGCGGGCTACTACGTCCCTGCTGTCCACGACATCTTCGCCTCGGGAAACTTGATTCCGCAGTCCACGGTGAGCAACGCGCATCCGCCGCTGGTGCTGGCCTGGGTCGCGCTGTGGTGGAGATTGTTGGGTGCTTCGCCGTTGGTGTCGCGGGTCGCGATGCTGACGGTGGCAGCCTTTGCATTGCTTGGTGTGTATCGATTGTCGGAGCGAGCGAACAATGCGGCTGTGGCCGCTGGAAGCACGCTGCTTACGGCGCTGTATCCGGTCTTCTTTGCGCAGAGCTCCCTGGTGCACTTGGACTTGGCGGCAGCGGGGTTCACCTGTTGGGCACTACGGGCGTATTTGGATGATCGGCGTTTCGCAATGTTCGCATGGTTCGCACTGGCTGGACTAGCCAAAGAAACGGCGATTCTCGCGCCAGGAGCATTGGCGGTATGGGAACTTGCTGGACCAGCCATGTTCCGTAAACCCAACAAGTTAGTACTCTTTCCGCAGAGCAGTCTGCATCGGCTCGCTGCCCTGGCGGCGTCGGTGCTGCCATTGGTTCTCTGGTTCGCCTACCACCACTCGAGGACGGGATTCGTCTTCGGGAATCCGGAATTTTTTCGCTACAACGTGCAGGCTACAGCAAATCCGTTGCGAGTCCTGCTGGCACTGGGATCGCGGCTTTGGCAAACATTTATTTATATGGGCTTGTGGGCGGTGACGGGGCTCACCGTGTTCGCTATGACCCTGCCGGCGCAGCCGGGAGTGGATGGCGAAGAAAGACCGCGAATCGCGATCCCCATACAGATCACTTTCGCCGTCGTCATACTTGCCTATGTTGTTGCGCTTTCGTTCCTTGGAGGCGCGGTGCTATCCCGCTACATGTTACCGGTGGTGCCGCTGGTGATTTTGATTGGAGTCTCGACGATATGGCGAAGGTTGTCGTGTTGGAAGATAGTGGTCGGCGCGCTGGCGGCGCTGTTCGTCGCGGGATGGTTCTGGAATCCGCCGTATAGCTTTCCCTTTGAGGACAACCTCGCCTACCGCGACTACGTTCAGCTTCACCAAGCCGGAGCGAGCTACCTGGAACAACATTTTGCTCACGCGCGTGTGTTGACTGCTTGGGCTGCTTCGGATGAACTGAACCGTCCCTGGCTTGGGTACGTGCATCAGCCAATGCGTATTGTGCGGATCGAGAACTTTTCCGCCGAGGAGATCCGTACGGTGGCTGCGGCGAATCCATCGTCCTACGATGCGGTGCTGGCGTTCTCGACCAAATATGAGCCGGCGTTCGACATCACTGACCGACGGCCGTGGTCCGAATTCAAGACGAGATTTTTTGGATACCACCGCGACTTGCCGCCCGAAGCGATTGCGCAAATCCTGGGCGGGCGAATCGTGATGGAGCAACATCGGCCCGGACAATGGATTACGGTTATTGCGATGGAAAGGGCGGTGGACGCGAAGCTGGCATCTTCACCCACCATTCCCTTTCAGACCGCGCGGGCGAGAGCGCCAGCGACCGCACCGGCTCAAACCGGGCGTTCGTCCGCCGATGGACCATACGACGATGGTACTGGCACGTTGTTCATGCGATAGTAGACGCCCAACTGCCCGCGGTGGTGGATGATGTGATTGAGCACCATGGAGCGAATGACGGTGAGGCGCGGCATGGTAAAGAAAACCGTTCCACCCGAGAGCAGGGTCCAGGGCTTCATGAAGTCCTGATCGCTGGTCTTGGGCAGCGTCTCACGAAAGCTGGCGACGCCTTTGTCGAATTCACCCAGGAGTTGCTCGCGCGAAGTTGCGACTAGCGGTTGAAATGGCGGACCGCCTGCGGGAGCGAAATCCAATTGGTCCGTTTGTAAGGTCGTGGTTCCCCAACCCATCATTTCGGCAATGTGCCCTGCCAGGCGTCCGAGCGCCATGGATTTTTCATGAGGCTTAAATTCGAGCTTGTCTTCGGGAAGCCGTTCCAAGAACTTGCGTGTGGTGGCTGCTTCCATTGCCAACTCGGGGAGTAGAGCTTCATAGATTGCCATAGATTTATCTCCGTGATTCGATTAAGTGTCGGCGAGTAGACCGATTCAGTTTAGCCGAAGACCTGGCCCGAGGGGCTAGCGCGCCACTAGATGACACGAATGCGTTTTAAGGACGAGCCAAACCTCGCGACCTTCTGCGATGCCGAGGGAGTCGCAGGCGGCGAGCGTGAGTTGGACGAAGAACTCCACGTGCGGGTCGGCAGCAGTCTGCACACGAGCGAGGATGATGACGTCGCGGCGTTCCACGGACACAACTTTTCCTGGAAAGATATTGCGCGCGCTAATCTCATTGGGCTCGCTTGTGGCCAGGAGAACGTCGCCCGCGCGGATGGCGATGCGGAATCTGCTACCTGCGGCGGAGCGAACGAGTGGGGTTTCGAGAACGAGCGTGGAGTTTTCGGCAACTGGGAGGTCCGTGGTGGTCACGTTGCTAGTCGTTACTTCGTTCGTGGTTACCTCGCTAGTCGTTACCTCGGCGGGCGTAACCTCGGCGGGCGTAACTTCGTCGGGCGTTGCTTCGCCGCCAGTCGTCGTTTTGCGAGTCATGGTTTTGCAAGTCATCACTTTGCAGGTCATCGTGCCGCGATCTTCGTGGACGGCCTCGACCTCGGCGTCGAAGATGTTCTCGAACCCTGCCAACTGTGCCACTGTTTCGTAGTGCGGCGTGGTCATGACTTCGTGGGGAGTGCCTTGCGCGAGGATGCGGCCACGATCGAGCACAAGCACGCGTTCGCCCAGCGCGAAGACCTCATCGCGGGTGTGGGTGACGTAAAGGATGGGGACACGGCGGAGTATGTTCCAAGCCCTCAGGTCGTCGATTATCAGGGACTTTGTGGGGAGGTCGAGAGCAGCCAGCGGCTCATCGAGAAGCAGCGCGCGGGGATCGGTGACGAGCGCCCTGGCCAATGCGACACGCTGACGTTCGCCACCGGAGATTTGCGCGGGCTTACGATGGCGCAGGGGTTCGATGCGAAACGACGATAGAACTGAATCGGTGCGCGTCTTCTGTTCTTGCCGATCCAGATTGGCCAGACCATATGCGATGTTCTGTTCCACAGTGAGATGGGGAAACAGAGCAAGGTCCTGGAAAACGTAGCCGACGCGGCGGCGGGCGACGGGGAGGCAGATACGCCGCTCCTTGTCGAAAAGAACGGTCTCGTCGGCCACGATGCGTCCGGCATCCGGGCGAACCATGCCGGCGATGCAGTTGAGGACGGTGGTTTTGCCCGCGCCCGATGCTCCGAAGAGAATGGTGAAACCCGGTTGCGCGTCAAAAGAGACGTCAAGGTCGGAAGTCTCGCCCGCGGAGCCCGTCGACGACCCTGCCGCGGGCGCGAACCGTTTTTGGATGCGAGCTTCGAGCACCGGCAGGACCATCCTAGTTTTTCTTTCCTGGAACAATGTGGCCAAAACCTGCCGAATACCCGACAGCGCGGTTCACGGCATATACGCAGGAGAGCAGAAGGAACGAGATGACGAGGAGGAGCTGCGCCGTCTGATTGGCTCCGGCATAGTCCACCGCCTGCACCTTGTCGTAGATGTCGATGGAGACCGTGCGGGTGACACCGGGAATGTTGCCGCCCACCATGAGGACGAGACCGAATTCACCGAGCGTGTGGGCGAAACTGAGAACGGTGCCGGTGACCAGCCCTGTCACACTCAAAGGAAGAATCACGCGACGGAAGGTTCTCCAGCGGGAAGCGCCGAGCATCGCCGACGCCGCTAGCAGACTGCCGTCGATTCCTGCGAAAGCCGCCGCAAAAGGCTGGACAGCAAAGGGCAAGCTGTAGAGGATCGATCCCACGAGAAGGCCTTCAAAGGTGAAGACGAGCGTGTGCCCGGTGAGAGCCTGCCACCACTGCCCGAGGGGACTGCGGGGACCCAGGGCGATGAGCAGATAAAACCCCAGCACTGTTGGCGGCAGCACCAGAGGCAGGGCGACTACTGCCTCGACCAGGAACTTCAAACGCCAGCGGGAATAGGTGATCCAGTAGGCGACGGGAAGCCCCAGAACGAGAAGGGCGAGGGCGACGAGCGTCGCGAGCCGGATGGTTAGCCAGAGGGCTTGCAGGTTCATGAGTCGGTAAGGTGGCGCCAACATTGTAGCGGTCTTGACGGCGAATGCCTACCGGTGGTGCCTACGAAAGTTGGGCGGACGGAAGAGGACTTCCACATTCCTGGGCTTCGAGTTACGCTTTTTCTTCGCTACGAGGAGGCGAAGAACATGGAGTTGATTGCGGCAATGAAGATTGTTCGGTCCTTGCATTTGGGAAAGTCGCCGGAAACGGACGAGCCGCTTCCGCCGGATTCGATTTGTCTACAGGAAGACGTGAAAGCGGCGTTGGAAGTAGCTCTGGAACGGCTGGCGTGGTCGGCTAACCAGAAAGCTCGGGAGCAGAACCTGCCCAACCAGGGAAAGCCATGGTCTCCGGACGAGGATGCCCTATTGGCGCGCGAGTTCGATCAGTCACTTTCGGAACGCGAGATGGCACAAGCCCATGGCCGCAGCCAATGGGCAATCACCCGGAGACTCGAGCGCCTGGGGAAGATCCCGGCTTCGGAGCCTGCTGTGCAGAGAGCGTCATAATAAGGACCGGAATGGAGAGCTGCGGCGCGCCTGCTAAGCCCGAGAGTGGCCGACAGTACAGTGTACTGTCGGGGTGCGGAGATTCCGAAGTTAGATTGACTCTCCCGAATCGGCCTCGCATACTGAGGGAAAGTTCCCCGCCATCCACTTTCCGAGGTTGAGTTTTCATGCCTAAGTTCCGCATAACGCGCCTGTTGGCTCTGAGTTGTGTGTTGTTCGGCGTACTGATCAGCCTGAATTCTGAAGGCCTCGCGCAGGGTGCGCGCGTGAGCCCTTCGGGTGCTGGCGAGGACGCTGATGGGGATAACCCGGCAGCGCGCGACCAGTGGTTCATGCAGGGCCGCGTGGCCCCTAAAGGCAAAACCGCGGCGGAATTGCGATGGCAGGCTTACCAGCAGAAGATCCAGATGCGTGCTGCGCGCATTGTGGCGGCGCGCAAGAGCGGTGCGGTTGGAACGGCGGCGCAAGCGGCTCTGGCCGCGGCCGGAACGACGTGGGCGCCGCTTGGTCCTGCGCCTCTCCAATCCAATCCTGGTTCCGGCCAGGATTACGGATTTGTCTCTGGGCGGGCTACCTCAGTAGTGATCGATCCTGCGGATGCGACGGGCAACACCGTTTATCTGGGAGGAGCATACGGCGGGGTGTGGCGTTCCAAGAATGCAGGTAGCTTAAGCTCCAACCCAACCTCCGTTACTTGGACACCGATGACCGATACGCAGTCGACGCTAGCCGTGGGCGCCATTGCGCTGCAGCCTTGCAGCGTCAGTCTCAGCAACTGCGACGGCCTTAACCATTTGAGCAAAACGATTCTGGTTGGAACCGGCGAGCCTAACAGTGCCATCGACTCGTATTACGGACTTGGGATCCTGCGCTCCCTCGATGGGGGAAATAACTGGTCGCTGATTGGCAGCGCCAACGGTGGGGCGAACTCATTTAGAGGTCTGGGATTTAGCAAGATCGCCTTCAACACGACTGCCGGCAAGGAGAACAACGTCGTGGCCGCAACCGCCACCACCATTGGGAACCAGGATGGCGCCCGCGTAAGCGGACAAATTGCCGGACCGTTCGTTTCGATGGACTCGGGGGCAACGTGGGCTGCGGCCCCCGTGAGCGATGGTTCCTTCGGTGGTACCGTTGCTCCAATTTCCGCTACCAGCGTGATCTTTAACGCCATGGCAGGAGCCTCCGGAACGTTCTACATGGCAATGCGCTACCACGGCTTTTACTCCTCGACGGACGGGACCAGCTGGACGCGTCTGGCGACACAGCCGGGGCCTTCTGCGGCGGGCATCAACAGCTCAACTGCATGTCCTACCGTTCTCGCCGCAACCCCCACCTGCCCGATCTACCGCGGCGAGATGGCGGTCGTTCCCGGGCGCAACGAGATGTATGTCTGGTACACGGATGGCAGCGATGCCGACCAGGGCATATGGCAGAGCACCGACGGGGGGGATTCCTGGATACAGTTGGATGACTCCAACATCGCCAACTGCGGAGATGGGAGCGACCTTCGAAGTTCAGGATGCGGAACGTTGCAAGGATTTTACGACCTGGAACTGGCGGCCGTGCCGAACGGGAGCTCGACCGACCTGTATGCCGGCGCCCGCAATATCTACAAATGCACAATCGGTCCAACCGTCACAAGCTCGACGTGCAGCGGAACGGGCACAAGTTCATTCCAGAACTTGACCCACGTCTACAATTGCGCGAATCACCCGACGGTTCACCCTGACCAGCACGGAATCAGTTCCATGATTGTCGGCGGGGCAGACGTTCTCTACTTTGCGAGCGACGGAGGCATCTATCGCGCGCTGGACGGGTTCACCGGGCTGGTCACGAACAGCTGCACGGCGAACCAGTTCAGCGACTTAAACGGTACGCTGGGTTCGATGACGCAGTTTGTGTCGTTTTCGCAGGATCCGACGAGTTCGGCGATCCTGCTTGGCGGTACTCAGGACAACGGTTCGCCGGCGACTTCACAGACCAACACGAGCTGGCACAGCGTCAACGGGGGAGACGGCGGGTACAACGAAATCGATCCTGCCAACCCGAGCACCTGGTATACCGCAAACACAGACATCAGCATTCAGCGCTGCACGGCCGGCACGGGTTGTAATGAGGCAGGATTTGCACCGGTGGTCAATAAAGCCCTCTTGGGAGGCGATTCCAGTGCATTTTATGTCCCATACATTCTGGATCCACAAAATAGCGACGAACTGATCGTTGGCACTTGCCGAGTTTGGCGCGGAAGCTCAACGGGTAGCGGTTTTGTGGCCATCAGCCCCAATTTCGATCAAGGTTTTGCGACCATCTGCGCGGATCCCACGACCTCAATAGTGAACTTCGTGCATACGATTGCGGCGGGTGGACCGGTGGGCACGAATTTGTTCTCCAAAGTCGTTTACGCTGGGCTTTCTGGTTTTGGACCGCAGAGCACGGCCCCGACTGGCGGCCGGGTTTGGGTCACTAAAGACTCCAGCGCGAACTCGATCCTGTGGTCGGATATTACGCCAGCCGCTAACCATTCCACGTTCTACACCATCGGCGATATCGCCATTGATCCCTCGGACGCGACGGGGGCGACGGCTTTCGTGGCGCTGCAGGGTTTCGGTGCCACGCACGTGCTCAAGACCGCGAATGCGGGACCGAGCGCGACCTGGACGGACTTTAGCGGGAGTCTTCCCAATGCCCCGGCCGATTCCGTGGTGATCGATTCGGCGACGAATACGATTTATGTAGGAACCGATGTGGGCGTCTTTAGTAGCCTGACGACGAGTCCCGTTTGGACCGAGGTGGGACCCGCGCCGAGTCCTGGGGCGGTTGGATATTTACCGGATGCTCCGGTCACCCGGTTACGCTTGTTCAGCAGTGGTGGCACGAAGATCCTGCGGGCCTCGACGTACGGGCGCGGCATTTGGGAGTTTCAACTGGCGTTGGGCCCACCGGACTTCCTCGTGAGCGTGGCAACAGCCACACTGACCTCCTATCCCAATCAGACCGTTCAGTATGACGGCACACTCGCAGCGATCAATGCATACGCGAACCCGGTCAACTTGACCTGCACCGGCACCAAACCTTTCGTCTGTTCCGCGGCGACCACACCCATCATTCCCGTGGCCTCGCCTGGGGCTGCGTTCGTAATCAACGCCGCCAACGGTTCGACGGGAGATTTCAACTTCACGATCCACGCGGCCGGTACGGACTCTGTACCGCAAGTCCACGATACAAGCGCCATCTTGCACGTGGTAAACTTCGCGATTACAGCGCCGAATCCGTCGACGGTTACGGCAAATGTTCCAAATACCTCCAATGCTACAAACTTTCAAGTAACGGGCCAAGGGTCGTTCGGTGATCCGGTGACCTTGGGCTGTAGCGGTCTGCCGGTGGGGGCTAGCTGCAACTTCTCCCCTTCCGCCACCGTGCAGCCCACGTCGGCGTCCCCGGCTGCGGTTTCGCTGGCGATTCGCACCACGACGAGCACGCCTGCCGGGTCGGTGACGGTTACGATCACGGCGCACGACGCGACCAACCCGGAACCGACTCCAAAGACACAAACCCTGACGCTGGTCACGACGGCAAACCCGGACTATGCGTTAGCCATCAGCAACTCGCCCCAGACCACAACGGTCCTAGGAAGTGCGACGTTTAACGGCACCCTGACCGCAGTCAACAGTTACACTGGCGGCACTGTGACATTGACCTGCGGAACGGGTGCGCCTCCAACCTGCACGCCTCCAGCTCCCGTTGCCCTGGCGGCCGGGGGAAGCGCCAACTTTATGGTTACGGCGTCCAGCACAACCGTGGGACCGTTCAACTTCAACATCCACAGCACCGACGGCATTACCGCGCACGATGCTCCGGTTGCGCTGACGGTGAACGCGGACTTTCATGTCCCCGCTACGGTTATAACCTGCACGCCGGTTGCGGCGGGCGGTGTATCAACTTGTTCCATTCCAATCGGCCCGGATGGCCAGGCTACGTTTGCCAAGATTGTCACCTACGTTTGCGGCACAGCTGGATTCCCGAACCTGAGCTTTTGCAGCTTTAATCCGGCCTCGCTCTTAACGGGAAGTCCCGCCGCCACAGTGGTGCTCAGTGTTCACACAACTGCGGCTGTGGCATCCTTGCGACCTTCGGGTCCGTTCCAGCCTACAGCTCCGCTTCTGGCCTTTTGGCTGTCGTTGCCTGCGCTGGGTATCGTCTCGGTGGGCATGCAGCGTCGTTCGCGCAAGGGGGCGTGGATGGCCGGGTCCTTGCTAGTAGTCGCCCTAGCCGGCTTGCTGACGGCTTGTGGAGGCGGCAGCAGCGGTGGCGGTGGCGGACAACCTGGGACAAACAAGGGGACATACACTTTCAACGTCGATGCGACATCCAATGGAATCACGCACAGTGCTCCGATGACGCTGACGGTAAACTAGAGCTTCACTGAGTGTGCCATCTACCCCAGGGGCTAAAGCCCCGAGTCTCTGAGGCCGTAATGTCCCGGCTGAAGCCGGGACCTACCGTTTCTGTTTGGTACTGAATTTTGGTGGAGCGTTGGGACTTCCCAGCTGAACCGCTTGCGGAAAACTCATTTTCATGCACACCTTTTCCCAGCGGCTAAAGCCGACGAACAAAAATAAGGACTTATCGCAGGCCTGAAGGCCACGCCGCCCAAAAGCGGATGCTCCACTTCGCAGATGCTCCAATTTGCAGATGCTCCAATTCGCGGATGCTCCACTTCGCGGAGCGCCTGCTTCGGGGATGACGGGCTTGCCGAGATGTTAGTTCGGCTTCAACAGGGCCTCAAGGCCGGGAGTGGAGCACACCTTACAGTCTGCTCCTCGACTGCCAATTCCCATTTCGGAACTCCTTGCTCACAATCCTGTATTTTTGTTTCACATCTCAGCTTCGGCTGGCCAATTTCCTGCTAGGCTGGTTTTGTTTCCTCTCCGCCCCCGAGCCGACGCGAGGAATTCCAATGACGATTCTTGTGGTGGGCGGCGCTGGTTATATTGGCAGCCATACGGCGCACGTCTTGCGCCGCAATGGCTTCGATGTTCTGATCTACGACAACCTCTCCACGGGCCACCTCAAGCTGGTCAAGGGCTTCGAGGTCATTCAGGGCGAAATCGCCGACATCGGCCGTTTGGCGCGGGCCGTCTACCGGGCCGATGCTGTCATGCACTTTGCCGCGTGCGCGCACGTTGGCGAGTCCGTGGCGGACCCGCGCAAGTATTTTCGAAACAACGTGGAGTCAGGGTTGACCCTGCTCAATACCTGCGTCTCCTGCGGGATCAAGAAGTTCGTCTTCTCGTCTAGTTGCGCGGTCTATGGGAACTCGGAACAACAACCCATTTCCGAAGCCGCACCACGCCTGCCGGTGAACCCCTATGGCGTTTCCAAACTCTTTTTCGAACACGCACTGGAGTCCTACGACAATGCCTATGGCCTGCGCTACGCCAGCCTGCGTTACTTCAACGCCGCTGGAGCCGACGGGAGTGGCGAACTTGGCGAGTTGCACACACCGGAAACGCATCTTATACCCATCGCCCTGGAAGCTGCGCTGGGCTTGCGCGACTCGGTTCCGGTTTTCCGCGATGACTACCCAACTCCGGACGGCACCAGCATCCGCGACTACGTCCACGTGAGCGATTTGGCCGAGGCGCACGTTCTGGCTCTGCGGTATTTGCTGGCTTCCGGTGATTCTCTGGCTGTGAACCTTGGAACCGGCCATGGGCACTCGGTGCAGGAGGTCCTTCGAGCCGTGGAGTCGGTTACTGACAGCGAGATTCCTCTACGCTGGGAGCCGCGGCGAGCTGGCGATCCCGCTGCGCTGGTGGCAGACCCAAGCCGCGCTGAGCAGGTGTTGGGCTGGACCGCCCAACGGTCCTTGGAAGAGATCGTGACGAGCGCCTGGAAATGGGCGCAGAAACAACAGGGTAGCCGACAGTTGCGGGTCTCCGAATTCGCAGCGTGAAGCTCGGGTCGCCTAGGTTCCAAAGTAGTGCGTGATATAAGAAAGCGAGGTCTTCCGTCCGTCAGCGTGTTCGAGCTGAACGGCAGAGGAGACCGAGACTCTCTGGCACGCGGAGGCCCGGTGAAGCGCGACGCATCGCATCAAGGTCCTGATAAAGAGCTGTCCGGCAAGTCACTCACGGGAAAAACTGTGGCCGTGCTGGGGGCCGGAAAACTGGGCAGCATACTCCTCCAATCGATGCTGCGCGCGGGGTTGCTGGCCAAGGATTCGACGCGGGCCACGGTTGCTCATCCCGAGCGGGCTCGAGCACTCGAGGAAAAGCTCGGCGTGAGCGTGGGCACGGACAATGCCAGAGCCGTGCGTGGGGCAGACATTGTCTTCATTTGCGTGAAGCCTCAGGTCGTAGGCGAGGTCATGCGGCAAATTCGGAAGCAGGTGAAGCCTGGCCAGATCTTTATCTCTGTGGCGGCGTCGGTGCACACCAAGGACATTGAGGCCGCGCTGGGTACGAAAAACGCGGTGATTCGCGCCATGCCGAACACGCCGTGCGCTCAGGGCGCAGGCATGACAGCAATCTGCAAGGGCAAATATGCGACGGAAGAGCACGGGCGGCTGGCTTGCGGAATCTTTGATGTTGTCGGACGTACGGTCGTTGTCGACGAGAAGCACATGGATGCGGTAACGGCTTTGTCGGCCAGCGGACCAGCCTATATTTACATCATTCTTGAATCGCTAGCTGAGGCGGGCGTCAAGGTGGGATTGCCGCGCGATGTGGCAACTCTGTTGGCCGCGCAAACGACGCTGGGGGCGGCTACGGTTGTTCTCGAAACCGGAGATCATCCTGCGCTGCTCAAAGACGCGGTCACAACGCCGGCTGGATGCACGATTGACGGCATCATGGAACTCGAGGAGGGGAAGCTGCGGGTGACGTTGATTAAGGCAGTGGTGAAGGCGGCACAGCGGGCGAAGGAATTGGCTACGAGCTAGCCGATGCGGGCTTGTTCCAGACTTATGAACTAATATCGAAAGATGTGTTAGGGGCTCTTCGGGCTGGCCGGGTCGTCGTGCTTCACTAGGAACAATACCGTTATCACGCCAGCGGCTGCCGCTCCTCCGTACAACGCTCCAGTGGAGTTCAATGGCCCAGTCGTAGCCGCGCTGGCAGCTCCGCCGCCTGGACGGCGCTTGGATTGTTGCTGGTCGGCTACCGGGCAGGCTTCGCGGCGCATTTCCTGGCCTGCGCGCAAGAGTTCGCCGCGAGCGGATTGCGGGTCCTGCATCGCGCCGTTCTGAGTGCCGACCGGAGCTCCGTTGACGTCGCGGTTGCGTTCAGCTTCCGAGGTCACGTCAACCGCCTTTTCCGATTTCTTGTCGCGCGCTTTCTGCGCCCGGCCGTACACACGCACATCGCTGGTGCGAGCTTGAATCAGGACTTCTCCGGCGCTGGCGTAGCTGACCGCAAATTCGGTCCACTGATTCCACACTTGCGGCTTAACCGTCCAGCAACCTGCCTGCACGGCAAATCCGTTTTGGCTGTTCGCGCTGACAGCGCCGCGTTCCAGTACCGCATACTCGCCCTCGTAACGCAGGGCGGTCTCGGGGCCGAGCATGGCGTTTGTTCCATTTTGCGTGAGATTGCCGCCGGCGTCTTTTTGCGTAACCGTCAGGTCTCCGGGCAACAAAGCCTGCGAGGTGCCCACCACTCTGCCGTTAACGGCGACGTTACCGCGGGCCGCCAACATTGCGCCGGATCCGGCCTGGCCGGTCATTACACCCGGCAGGACACCCGGCAGGGCAAGCAGCAGCAAACCCAGTCGGGACCGCCAGTTGGCCCTACATTGCCTTCTCAGGACGCGACGACCGCGCATGGTTACCAGGAGCCTCATGACAAAATAATCCGTGCGCTCAGGATACGTGGCAAGTCCTTCGTGGTCAAGAGCTTGGATGATTACACAAGTATTAGGGGAATTCCGTTAAGCACCGGCTCCACCAATCCAGAAGGCCAGCGCCATTCCGATGCGTTTGCCGCCGAACCTGTTGGGGAAAGTGTTGGCGGCAAAGCGATTTCCGGGGCATACTAAGAACTAGGGGTGGCCGAGAAAGCATCTCGACCGCTTCCATCTCGAATCCTGTAGGAGGCTGCGTGTCGCTCGCCACAAGTCCCGGACGCCAGCTACCGTCGGACGGGGAGCCCTCGAAGCCCGAAGACCGTCAACGCCAGCGCCTGATCCTGGCGCTCGTGCTTTTCTTATGCGCGATTGGGGTTGTCGTATACAAAGTTATTACTACTGTCGGCAGCTCGCAGCCTGAAACGGAGGCTGTGCAAACAGAACCGGCTCCGCCGCCAGCTACGGCCCCCACCACCACGGGCGCACCGCCTGTGAGCGAGACTCCAACACCCGCCGCCGTGGCACCGGTCGGAACGGACTTACCCACCCCGAAGTCCAGCGGTGCGAAAACTCCGCACGACAAACATAAGGTGCCGGCCACGAAACTGGCGCCGCCCAGCACCGAAGCGGCGATTCCTGCACCGACAGTCACGCGCAAGGTCTTGCCCCCACTCGCCGTGGAAGTATTTGCTGGAGGCCGCCCCGTTCCGCTGCAATCCAAGCCCACGGTCGCGGTCCACGTGGACACCAGCAACGGCATACAGGGGCGCGCCGCAACTCCAGGTGGCGATGCGACCGTCGCTGGCGGCTCAGACCCTTCCAGCCCAGGCCGCGTAAGGATTTCCGCGGAGGCGCTGCAGGTGCTCTCTCACCCGGTGGACCCCAACTATCCCTTGTTGGCCCGGGAAATGAAGGTACAGGGTTCAGTGATTCTGGATGCCTACATTGCGCGGGACGGATCGATCCAGGCGCTCAAGATCGTGAGTGGTCCAACCATTCTGGCGACTGCGGCCATGGAGGCGGTGCGCCAGTGGCGTTTCAAACCTTACCTACAGGCCGGGCAGGCGGTCGAGACCGAGGCACGAATCACGGTAAATTTCACCATTTCCACAACTTGAAACCAAGGTGGGAAATGTAATCGCAAATCTGTAAATTTGGTTTCTGCGCCTGATTTCCACAACAAATTCACAGCAAAAACGAGCGCCAAAGCCTCTTGCGAGGCTTTGGCGCTCGGGCAGCCCTCCCCCAGAACTGCTCACTCTTGAGATTAATGTCTCCCTGTGAGAACCGGAATGGCACGAACGTGGCATCGCCTTACCCATGCGTGCCAGCCGTTCCTGAGGCACTTCGCAGACGCGTCGAAAGGTTGCGCAGCGGGGTTGCCCGACCGAGTAATACAAACGATTTAGTAAAATTTCTAGACTTGGTACGCCCATTTGTGGGAATAATAGTAACGTTACATTCTTTAAGTAACGTTGCTGCTTTGCCGTTGTCAAATCACGGAGGGGAATCTGTGAAAAAGAAACAAAGCAAGAGTGCCGCTGGGACGAAGGTGGTAACAGAAGCCGGGTCCAAGCTGCGTGAAATACGAGAAGGTCGGGGGCTGACCATGCGCGATGTGCATGGGGAGAGCCGTTCGATCGCGCAAAAACACGGTCGCAAGGGATTTGAAATGGTCCCGAGCCGCCTTCACATGCTGGAGCGCGGACTGCATGTTCCGAACGTCTTCAGGCTCTATTCGCTGTCCACCATTTACGGCATCAGCGTAAAGGACCTGTTTGCGCTTTACGGATTGAAACTGTCCGGAGCGCTCCACGCTGGAAAGAAGTAGGTTCAACTCGCGCTGGGCTTGGAGAATCTGGCGTGGATGGTTCCGAAACGATCTAGCCTAACCGGTTACAAGGCCGAGGGGAAAGAACGAGGCGCACGCGCCGGGTTCTTTCCCCTCTCGTAGTTTAGGTTGGCGCGTTTCCTGGTAACTCTGGGAGCCGGCCTAGGAAAATGCCGCGTAGCCTGCTTAACGGAGTTGTGCGATTTCGGCGGATGTTGTTCACTGGTAGTTCGGAGATGCAGAGCAAACCGCCGAACAACACATGCACATCAAGATTCTAGGCTCGGCGGCTGGAGGGGGATTTCCGCAGTGGAATTGCGCTTGCGCGAATTGCGGCGCAATCCGCGCCGGAACGTTTGCGGGGAAGGCGCGCACGCAGGCTCAGGTAGCGGTGAGCGGCGATGGCGAGTCGTGGTTTCTGCTGGGAGCGTCGCCTGACCTACGGTCGCAAATTGAAGCGACATCGGAACTGCACCCCAAGGCGGGCGTGCGGTTATCGCCCATTTCTGGAGTGGTGCTGAGCAGCGCGGATCTCGACCATGTTCTGGGATTGCTTTTGCTGCGTGAGTTGCAGCCGCTTCGGGTTTTCGGGACGGCTTCCGTTTTAGGAATCCTGCGGGAGGACAATTCGTTCTTTGGCATGCTGAATCGTGTGCCGCGACAGGTGGACTGGAGCGCTGTCATGCCTGGTGCGCAATTTGAGCTCGGCTCGGTGGATGAACGCCGGTCGGGGATCGTCGCCACCGTTATTCCGCTTGCGGCGCGATATCCTGCTTATGTCACACAGATAAGAGCTGGCCAATTGCGACCCACTGAGGCTGTGACCGGGCTGGTCGTCGAATCGTCTGGTAGACGTCTTGCTTATCTTCCTTCGGTAGGAAACATCGACGAAAAGCTGATTGAAATGCTCCAGAGTGTGGACGTACTACTGTTTGACGGGACCTTTTGGAGCGACGATGAGTTGATTCGAGTTGAGAGCGGTGGAGCGACGGCGCATCAGATGGGACATGTTCCCGTCGGCGGCCCCGATGGCTCGTTGCGCCGACTGGCTGAGTTGCGCAATGGGAAGAGGATTTTCATCCACCTCAACAACACGAACCCCATGCTGAACGAATCGAGCCCGGAGTGTCGCACAGTACGTGATGCGGGCTGGGAAATCGCGGAGGACGGATGGCAGTTCACGCTGTAGACGGGGCGGCTGCGTTGCTGAGCGCGGAGGAGTTGCGGGCGCGGTTGCTGGCAGTGGGTCCCGAGCGCTATCACCATCGGCATCCTTTTCATTTGCGGATGCACGAAGGGCAGCTCACGCGCGGGCAACTGCAAGCGTGGGCGCTGAACCGCTACTACTATCAAAGCCGCATTCCCATTAAGGACGCGATCATTCTTTCGCGCAGCGAGGACAAGGAATTTCGAAAAGCCTGGCGCAAGCGGATTGTGGACCACGACGGCGATGCTACGAGCGCGGGCGGGATTCAGCGCTGGATCAAGTTGGCGGAGGCTGCTGGGCTGGATGTGACGCAGGTGGAACGAGGCGAGGGGATTCTGCCAGCCACGCGTTTTGCGGTGAATGAATATTTGAGTATTGTGCGCGACCGGACGTTTCTGGAGGCGGTGGCGTCGTCTTTGACGGAGCTATTTTCTAAAGACTTGATCAGTCTTCGCATGGATCGGATGCGGCAGCACTATCCGTGGCTGGCGGGAGGGCTGGATTATTTCGAGGCGCGGCTCACACAAGCGCCTGAGGATGCTGCCTTTGCCATCCAGTACGTACAGCAAAAAGCCAAAACGCTGGCACAGCAGGAGTTGGCGATTCAAGCCTTGCGCGATAAGTGCGACATTCTTTGGGCGCAGCTTGACGCGCTTTACTTTGCATACGTGCAACCGGGATGGCCGCCTCCTGGGGCGTTTCAGATCGAGGGGACATAGCGATGGCTCCGCCGCAAGATACCAGCCTTCCGCGCTTGGCTGTGGGATGCAAATGGGCGCCCCTTGAAAACCCCGAAGCAGAATTCGATCCAACCATCGAAGCGACTGTTCTCTTTCCGGAAGGCGCAGTGCGGGTACAGGGTACTGGAAGGGCGATTTTGGAACTTTGCGACGGGCAGCGCAACATGCTGGAGATCGTGGCGGAGTTGCAGAAGCAGTACATTCTGGTTGGTCCGGGGCGGATTCGGGAAGAGGCGGACCAGTTTCTGGAGAAGCTGCAAGAGAAACGAATCGTGGATTACTGATGCCCGGCCCTCTCGCTCTCATCGCTGAAATCACGCATCGCTGTCCGCTGCATTGCGTGTACTGCTCGAATCCTTTGCAGATGACGGCGGCCAAGGCTGAACTGCCGACCGAGGACTGGGTGCGCGTTTTCCAGCAGGCGGCGAAACTGGGCGTGCTGCATTTGCATCTGACGGGAGGCGAGCCACTGGCGCGTCCTGATCTGACGCAGTTGGTAGCTGCTGGCAGCAAGGCTGGCCTTTACACGAACCTGATCACGTCGGGTTTGGGTATGACGGAGACACGGCTGCAAGAACTCGTCGGAGCGGGTCTCGACCACCTCCAGCTCAGCTTCCAGGACGCCCGGGAGGACGGCGGCGACTGGATCGCGGGAACCAAGGCGCATGCGCGGAAAGTCGAGCTCGCGCGAATCATCAAGCAGCAGCGCGTTGCGTTCACGGTGAACCTAGTCGTGCACCGGCAAAATCTCGACCGCCTTGACGAGACCATTCGGTTCCTCGAAACTTTGCAGCCAGAGCGGATGGAGATTGCGCACGTACAGTACTACGGCTGGGCTTTGCAGAATCGTGCCGCGCTGATGCCGACTCGCGAGCAGGTCGATAAGGCTCTGGTCGTCGTCGCGGAGGCTCAGAAGCGGAACGCCGGAAGGATTCGCATCGATTCCGTCGTGCCCGATTACTACGCCCGCTATCCCAAGGCCTGCATGGGCGGCTGGGGACGGCAACTGGTGCTCATCGATCCCGCCGGACGAGCACTTCCCTGCCACGCCGCCGGAGTTATTCCGGGGTTGAGTTTCGACAACGTTAAAGATCACTCGCTGGAGTGGATTTGGAAGGAATCTCTGGCGTTCCAGAAATTCCGGGGCGAAAACTGGATGCCCGAACCGTGCCGCAGTTGCGATCGACGCAAAGAAGACTTCGGCGGCTGCCGTTGCCAGGCCATGCAACTACTTGGCAATGCGGCCGCCACTGATCCTGTGTGTGAGCTTTCTCCCGACCATCATGTTATGGAAAGCGCTTTGCAGGGAGTCCATTCAACGATTGTCGATCCCGTCGGGGCGGTTTCCTTGCGTGAATTTGAACATGCTGGCAAAGTCTTCTGGACATATCGCGTGAATCCTAGAGAGTAACCAGGGAACGGGCTTCTCTTTCCTCGCTCACCAAATCGTCTGGACGCGGTTGGCTTGGTGAATCCGGTCGTCCGCGGTCACGAGGGCAAGGCCTTCTACGGCGGCGGTCGCTACGATCATGCGGTCTGCGGGATCTTTGGGGAAGTTTGCGGGCATTTGCACGGCGAGGGATGAAATTTCCGGTGTGATCGGCCTCACGATCACGCGGGAAGCTGTCTCACGAACGTAGGACTCTACACTCCCAGTGATTTGGAGACGTCCTGAGTTCGCGAGCCACGCCAACTCCCAGAGGGTGATGGCCGCGATGGCGAGACCGGACGGATCGCGGCCTGAACTGTCTCTCGCCGCGCGAATGGCTTCGCGCGCCCGGCGCGTCAGCCGTTTCGGTTCGCTCGACATCCAGACCAGCACGTGCGTGTCGAGAAGAATCACTTCGATTCCCAGTCGCTCAAGGGCGTCACGGGGCCAACGATGTCCCCGACAATTTTCACTTTGCCTGCCATATAGCCAAAAACGTCTTCGGACGACTGATCGGCGGCAACCAGCTTGGCCACAGGCTTGCCGTGCTTGGTAATCAGCACGGGTTCGCCGGTTTGCATAACGTCATCCATGACCGCGAGGCATTGCGCCTTGAATGCACCCGCCGGCATTCGCTTCATTTTGACCGCCTCCTTATGGTCATATAATTATAACTATAGTCGTACTTGGCAGCAAGCTGAGTTACCGGAAAGCCGGAAAGATTCAACTTCGGGAAGCATAGAGGAGAGGACGTGGGCACGGAACAGCGCGTTTTGACGCGCGGCGGCAGACTAGTAGAACATCATCGTGACAAAATAAGCGCCATTTGGATTTTTCTCGGTTCGCGCGTAGCAGGCGCCGACGGAGAAGTCCCTCATTTGGCTATTGCTGATGACGTTGCCAGCGGCCGGCGGGAGCGCTTGCGGCTCGGCGTTGGAGTAGCTGAGGACGTAGCGGGCGTTGGAGAATGCCACGCGGTTTTGTTTCGCTTTTCCTGAGGAGCAGACTTCAGAGAGATTCGGGCTCTTGACGCGGTTCAGGCGCGGCAAGCGAGTCTGGGTTCGCAGCACCCTCACTTTTTCCGCAATCAGATCTTCCGCCTGGGCGGCTTCGTAGGTTGGCAACTGGTGGGCGAAGTCCTGGACTACGTACAGCTGGCAGCGGGTCCAAATTACCGCAATTCCAATTGCATTGAAGGAAGGATCGAGCAGATTGTGGCGATGTTCGTCGGACATCATCAAGGCCTGATGGGCATGTGCGGCGGAGTAATCGAAAGCGACGTTCTCGCCCACGCGGTTGAAGTGCGCGCCCGTCTGTCCCAAGCGCGACAGCAAATCTGGCTCGCCTGGGAACTGATGCGAGAGCTGGCCGCGCTGGAACATTTCACGACCATGCGCCTGCGCGGCAGCGTTCAGATTTTCGTCCATTGCCAGTGCCGATAGACCGGCTTCGGCGCGCGCCTGATTCAGCAGCAGCAGGATTTCTTGCGCAGCCCTGGGATCGAATGCGGTCTTGTTGGCAGCTTCGGAAGCGGGCCGCCCTGGCTGAAAAGCCTGGGCTGTCGCGGCGGAGGCATCGTCTTCGCGCTCACAGGCCAGCGCGGAAACGCCACTCAGCAGCAGTAAACCGATCGATACGAGAACTCGCATTCGCCCTCTGGTTCTCTGCAACAACGCTTACTCCGAACCGGCCGAAACCCAACAGCGGCGCGGGTTACAAGCAGAATAAGCCGGGCCAACCGGTTCATCACGTTACGGGGGACACTAGACTGCTGGTTACTTTTATCCTGTTGAATTGACTGGAGTTAAAGGAGCCGCCGCAGTCTACACGAGAGTGCGTGCCATGCCAAGAACAAAATTGGTCATTGCTACGTGGTTGTGCGGGGGCAGTGCGTTGATCGGGAGCGCGGCGGCAGGCTGCTAGAATCGAGAGCGAAACCACTCTGATGACTGCATTTTTGCCGCTGGCTGCCGGATGCTTGCTGGGATTCCTGATCGCCTTCTTCGCCTATCGTTCGCGGGGGCAGGTGGTGGAGAGTCAGGCGCGGGGGTTGGAGCGGGATTTGGCGGTGGTCCGCGAAGAGGTAAAGGCGACGCGCCAGGAGAATGCGCGCCTGCAGGCCGTGGCGGCATCCCTGGATACCCAACTCAAGCTGCAGAAGGCGGGTGAGGAAGAAAAGCTGGCGGTGGTGGATCGAGCCAAGCAGGAGTTTCGCGAAGCTTTTGGTGCGCTGGCAGCGGATGCGCTGAGAAACAATAATTCGTCTTTCTTAGAGCAGGCGAAATCGGCGCTGGGGAGGATTCAGTCAGACGCGCAAGGTGATCTCGATCTGCGGAAGCAGGCGGTGGAGAATCTGGTTGCGCCGATTCACGAAAAACTTGGGAAGTTTGATTTGCAGGTGCGTTTGCTGGAAGAAGCGCGCAACACGGCGTATGGCGAACTGAAGAATCAAGTCGCTTCCTTGAAGGAGGGACAGGAGGGTCTGCGCAGCGAAACGGGGAATCTGGTCAAAGCTTTGCGGGCTCCTGCGGTGCGGGGGCGGTGGGGAGAGATTCAGTTGCGCCGTGTGATTGAGATGGCAGGGATGCTTTCCTACTGCGACTTCGTCGAACAGCAGACCTTTACCGTGGACGACCGGCGGATGCGCCCCGATGTGATCGTGAAGCTGCCTGGGGGAAAGACTATCGTCGTAGACGCGAAGACTCCCTTGCAGGCCTACCTTGATGCCCACGAAAGTCCGACGGACGAGATACGGCAGTCCAAGCTCGAGTTGCACGCGGCGCAAGTGCGCGAGCACATGCGACAGCTTAGCAATAAGGCCTATTCCGAGCAGTTTGAGAATACGCCTGAGTTTGTGGTGATGTTTCTGCCGGGGGAGTCGTTCTTCAGCGCGGCTTTGGAACAGGATCCGGCCCTCATTGAAGAGGGCGTCAACCAGCGTGTGATCGTGGCTTCACCGACTACGCTCATAGCCTTGCTGCGCGCCGTGGCGTACGGCTGGCGGCAGGAAACGATTGCGCGGAACGCTCAGCAAATCAGCGCGCTGGGCAAAGACCTGCACGACCGGCTGCGAACGCTGGCGAGCCATTTTGATGCCGTAGGCAAGGGACTCGACAAGGCAGTCGAATCGTATAACAAAGCAGTCGGATCTCTCGAGGGCCGCGTGATGGTCAGCGCACGGAAGTTTAGTGAACTCGGTGCGCCTGTGGTGGATGATATTGCGGAACTGGAGCCGATCGACACAACGGCGCGGACCCTGCAACTGGATTGGGGAGATGATCCAGCGGAGGAAGGTGACATTGCCTTCAAGCGGGCACAAGGCCGCTAATAGGCGCTGGCAATATTCGAATTCTAGAAGTCCGGTATCTGAGGGCGCGATGCGACATAGCCAGGACCGCAGCACAGAAGCGTGGCACGCGCGAAGCCTTACCTGCAGATCCCTCCCGTTGGTCGGGATGACAAACCTTATATTTTCCGTAACGATGCCCTGCCCCGGCGCAACCTGCTGAGGCAGGGCATGCTGAGGCGGAACTCGTTGATAGCTACATATCCGGGGTCGCGAGCAAAGCCGGACTTGGATCGACCGTTACCACGTCGTTGTAAAGCGAGTTCGGTACGAGCGTGTCTCCGCCGACGGTTGAGTCCGTGAAGATGCCGAAGGCCGCCTCGTTGACGGTGTTCTTGGTGACCACGTTTCCGCCCAGAGAATTCTGGTCGAAAATGCCGTCCGCGCCCAGCCCATTGAACACATTGGTTTGCACGATGTTACCGGCGCACGACTGCAAAACGACGCCCCAACCCGCGCCGCTGACTCGGTTCGCCGTGGTGGTACTGTTGAGAACCCCGGCTAACCAGAGCGCTACGGCATTGGGTGATGACGCGATGATGTTCTTGGTGAAAATCGCAGCGGTTGTGTTTCCCTGAATCAACAGCCCGGCTTGGTTCACTCCCGAGATGTTGTTTCCGGAAACTGTGGTTTGATTTGCGGCAAGCAGCGCGACGCCGTTGAGGCCAACGGCCTGCATGGTATTGTTCGCGACGCTGGCTTTTCCTCCCGAGACCACGACGCCGGTGCGGTCAATATCGTGAAGCTGGTTCGCGCTGATGGTGGCGTACGAGGTGTCCACAACAATGCCTTCGCCCACGTTACAACCGTGCTCGTTGCGAACGACGACATTTTGGATCTTGGCGGCGATCACCCCATCGTTCGGCGTGCCCACGTCGGTGACCACGATGCCGGATTCACGATTCGCGCCCGCGACACATCCGCTTCCGGTGCCATCGACAATGAGGTCGCTTACGTTGACTCCCACAGCGTTCTGAATCACGAGTTGCCCGGTGAGCGGCCCAAAGTCTGTGGGGCTATTGGCATTCAGGACCAGCCCACCCGCCGGAACGGCGATGACGGCGGCCCCGGAAACACCGTCGGTTACGCCCTTCAATGTTAGCGGCTGAGTGATCACAACTTGCTCCGGATATGTGCCGGGGCAAACTAGCACGGTAGCTCCGAATGGAACCGCGCTGACCGCGGCCTGGATGGTTGCGAAATGGACGAGGCTGGGCTGGCATGTGTTCGGGCCAACCGCCACACTGGCCGCAAGCAGGGTCTGCGCGCGCAGACATAGGAGGAATACGGTTGCAATTACACGCAAGAACGCCTTCGACGACATAGAGGTTTCTCCTTTGGAATTATTTCGTTTCGGGGGAGTAACGCTCTCTAAGGCGCTCGCATTCCTGTCAACGTTGCGCCGAGCGAGAAATTGGGGGGATGCCCATTATCCGCCGGATACGAGGAATGTCAATGGGATTGACGATGGGGCTCCGAAAGAAGACAGAGACGTACCAATTTGAGACAGCAGTGGTGGCTGGGGAAATCAAAAAGCCCGGTCTGGGCAACCGGGCTTTGGTTTTCTATCGCTTAACTTGGATCGCATAACACCAAGCTAAGCGGCTGCGGATCTTTTGCTACGGCCCTCGCTGCTTCCGACGGGTTGAGCGACCTTACGGACGAGGAAAGGTTGGAGATTTGGCTCATTGCCGGCCCACTCGAGACTGACAATGGAGTGCCCCGGTTGGCAACTGACGAAATAGCGCTCTCCGTTGGGGCTGGTTATTTCAAACTTGCCGGTCTCGCCCTGCAGGGCTTCGGCAACGTCGTAGGTTGTGATGGTGTCATTCAACTTCATGGGACTCCCTCCGTGAATATTTTTTAGGATTGTCCCGTCCCTAGGGAAGAACTGATTTCAGAATAGGAGGCAACGGAGAGTGCGTCAAGGCTGTGGGCCTTGATATTTTTTTGGAGCATACAGTCTTCACCCTAAGATCCCCACGGCGAGAGATTGCGATGCGCAAATGCGATCTTCGGAATCTGGCGGTCTAGGCGAGAAGCGTTAGTTGGGCAACGCCTTCCGCGCTTTGATCTCGGCGAGGAGGATTCCGATTTTTTCCTGCTTCTCGAGTTTCTCCAGGCGCTCTTCCATGTTGTCTCCGCCTGCAATTTCGGCTTTGGCCTGACTGAGGGCCTCCGAGCGCGAGACCTTGTTTTTGACACGGTCGAAGGCGGCGGCTTTGGAGCCGTCGGTGGTTGCGCCGTGAACGTCGCTGGCTTTGTTCAGGGCGCGGGCGCGGCGGTGCTGGGCCAGTAGCAGATCGCATTTGGCCTGGGCCTCGGCTTGTTTGTGTTCCAGTTTGCGAAGAGCATTCTTCAGGCCTTCAACCTGCATCCGCTGGTCGGTGAGCTGTTCACCGAATTTTTCGCTCATTTCGCTGTAGCCCATAGAGCGCTCGATAGCGGCTCGTGCCAAATCTTCTTCTTGCTTGTCGACCGCGAATTCCGCGCGGCGCATCCAGTCGGCGGCCTTCTCTTCGTTTTCTTTTTGCTTCTTGTCGAGGAGATGCTGGTCGGCCAGGGCCAGTGCCACCTGCGTTTTCACCTGTAGAAGCTGGTTCTGCATGTCGATGATGACCTGCTTCAGCATTTTTTCGGGATCTTCGGCCTTGTCGATAAGGTCGTTGAGATTTGCGCGGACTAGAGTGGAAACTCGCTCGAGTAGTGCCATTGGAGGCTCCTTTCGTACTGGCTGTCGGCTATCGGCCGTCGGCTTCAGAATGATTCGAAAGCCGATGGCCGACAGCTGGAAGCGACATTACTCTCGCCCCAGGTTGATTCAATTCGCGGGCCCTTGCTGGGGCTTCGCTGGTTTGTCGCCCAGTTGTCGTACTTTGCCAAGCAGATCAGTCAGGTTCATACCGGACAGGGTCTCAAAGAGCGCGGGAACCTGTGCGGCCATTTTGGTGATGTCGGCAGTGATTTTGTTCACTCCAGCGGCAGCGTCGTTCCCGGTGGAGACTACAGTGATCCTATCCACGTTCGCCAGCGGAGCGGCCAACGCTCGAACAATGTCCGGCATGGTGGTGAACAGCTTGTCAATAACTGCGGCTTGGTTATATTCCTGGAACGCCTCGGCCTTCACATTCATAGCCTTGGCTTCCGCCTCACCTTTCTTAAAGATAATTTCGGCCTCGGCTTCGCCTTGCGCCCGAATGGCGGATGCATGGCCTTCGGCTTCGGCGGTAAGGCGCTGCTTCTCTGCCGCCGCCAGGGTTTCGATACGTTGTCGTTCGATCTCCGCTCCCTTGAGGACGGTTGCGATCAATTCCTTTTCGCGGCGATTGATTTCCGCTTCCTGGACCTTGACCTGACCTTCCTTCTCGACTTGCTGCACGCGGACCTGTTCAGCGATGACCTGCTGCTGCATGATGTTGGTCTGGATGTCATAGGCCTTATCGGCCTGCGCCTGCTGACGCTTGGTGACTTCCAGGTATTGCGCTTTCTTGATTTCCAGGTCTCGTTGCGATTCTGCCTGCTTGGCCAGCGACAAGGTTTCAGCCAGCACGCGCTCCTGATCGGCCTGCGCCTTGGCGACTGAGCCGCCATAAAGATAGGCGATGCCTCGAAACAGATAGGGATTGTCATATTTTGGATTGAGCCGGAGATAATTTTGATGATCGGCTACGTCACCCTCGGTAGCAATGATTTGAAAGAGCCGGCGCCTTCTACGACAAGATAGCTTCGGAATTGGGCGTCGGACGCTGCATGGAGGGCGGCGATTTTATCGCATGGGGCAGCCCAGCCGGGGGAGGCTTTATTGGTTTGCTTAAGCCTTTCAACGGTCACGCGGCGACGGTCGGAAACGGCGTTATGGTAGCATTCGCGGCCAAAGACAAAGCGCAGGTCGATCGCATCAACAATTTAGCACTTTCTCTCGGCGGCACCGACGAAGGACCGCCCGGTCAGCGCGGCGACCAGTTCTATGCCGCCTATTTCCGCGATCTGGACGGCAACAAACTCAAT
>Ga0137418_10000561_pt1 | contig 33773 bp, 34 predicted proteins | sample CZODoug3_1_2_16f_FD_122242 | JGI IMG/M metagenome (GOLD analysis project Ga0137418, IMG submission 122242) | Vadose zone soil fungal communities from Angelo Coast Range Reserve, California, USA - CZODoug3_1_2_16fungal (Hybrid Assembly) | ecosystem: Environmental > Terrestrial > Soil > Vadose... | reverse complement strand
GGGATGGTCACAATCGTTGTATTCTCGTTGACCACTTTCTTGATGTCGTCCATTGAGAGGTGGTCGTAGTGTTCGTGAGTGATTAGTAGAATATCGGCTTTTTCAGACGTTGGCCGTATTTTGAAGGGATCGATGAATATGGTCTTCCCATTCTTTATCCTGAAGGAGTCGTGTCCGAGCCAGCTTATCTTGAGCCCGTGATACTCGTACAAGATTGTACCATCTCGTTGATCGACACCTTCTCAATAATTAAGTCTTGCAAGAATGATTCAGGCGGTAGCCTGGTCTTTCAGGAATACGCATAAATCGCTCTAACAGCCCTGATCTAGTAATCATTCATGTACGATGTGATAATCATCGGTTCGGGCTCAGCAGGCTACACGGCCGCTATCTATGCCTGCAGAGCAGGACGAAAGACACTGGTCCTAGCTGGATCAATTCCAGGGGGTCAACTGATGATTACCTCAGAGGTCGAGAACTACCCTGGATTTCCGGAGGGAATGCTAGGACCCGAACTGATGGAGAAATTTAGACGTCAGGCGGAACGGTTCGGACCCGAGATCGTCTACGATGACGTATCCTTCGTAGACTTTTCGTCCGGACCGTTCAGGATCATGGCTGGTGGGAAGACGTACGAGGGGAAGAGCGTCATCATCGCCACCGGTGCCAACGCCAAGTGGCTCGGACTACCATCGGAAACCAAGTTTAGGGGAAGAGGAGTCTCTAGCTGTGCAACTTGTGACGGATTCTTCTTCAAGGGAAAGGACGTTGTGACCGTTGGGGGCGGAGATACAGCGATGGAGGAAGCGAGTTTCCTGGCGAACATCACGAACAGTGTAACGGTGGTTCACCGTAGAGATATGTTGCGAGCTAGCAAGATAATGCAGGAAAGAGCTACGGCGAATCCGAAAATTCGTTTCATCTGGGATTCAGCCGTCAAGGAAATTACTGGAGACGACAAAGTGACTGGGGTCCAGCTGCACAATCTCAAGAGTGGAAAGGACAGCCACGTAAAGGCTGAGGGTGTGTTCGTAGCAATAGGATACGAACCAAACACCGGGTTCTTGAAGGGTAAGGTCGAGCTCGACTCACAGGGATATGTTGTAACGCGGAAGGAGACGGAGACGAGCGTTCCCGGAGTCTTCGCCGCGGGCGATGTGCGGGACCACAAGTACAGACAAGCAATCACAGCGGCAGCGGACGGATGCAAGGCAGCGATTGACGCAGACAGGTTCCTTGCTGAACACAAGGCTTAGGGTCGTTGTGATCTCTTGAAGTGTACGAAATGCGATCTGCAACTAGACTTCGTAGGTCGTTATATTGTGCGCGAGGATTTTGAGGCAGGAGCCCCCGCGCAGATTCGTGACATGGAGGTCTGGCAGTGCGATGTCTGCAAGACCTACTATGAGGCCAGCATGAGTGGCAAACCTGTCCCGATAAGGTTCATGCAGAGCCTCTTCAAACGACTAGAGTGAGACTCCTTCCAGTTCTACTTCTCTTCCAACATATTCTCGAGTCTTCACTTCGGCCTGTTTCAAGAGTTCAATTAGACGCTTGTTCACTGCTTCCGTCATCGAGGAGGCCGACTTCATCTTCTCCTGAACCGCCAATTCTTCCTGCTTCGTCTCTTCAATCTTCGACAACAGGACCTTTCGTCGTTCGTAAATGTCCTTGCACTCTGCTTTGTGTAGAAGCTCACGCCTTCGCGTCAGCAATTGTCTGCCCTTCACTTGTTTCTCCGCCAGATGAGTAGTCCCGATCAACTGGTTCAACTGGACCGACACTCTGCCGGTTTTTTTGGGCTTGAAACCCATCTTGCCGGAATCAATCGCCTTCTTCATGCTGTCCAAAATCCTTGCCAAGTATTCGCCGGACGACTTGGATAGGAAACCCTTGTAGGGGGATTTGACGAATGCCGACAACGCTTCCCGTTCATCCGATCCCAGTGGGAACTCACCGCGTTGCGCCAGGTCCGCGAGTCTACGTAGGGGTCTTTGAAGGTGCGCAAGGGTCTCGGCTCGAAATGCGCGACTTTCTCTACGAAGCTCCTTCTCGATGTCCAATACTTCTCGAAGATCACCATTCGCCTCTAATTGGCTAACCTTAGAGGTCAGTTCTGATTCTGACGCAGTCAATTGTCCGAGGTCTTTCTTTACCGCGCCCATTTCGGCGGCCTTCTCATCCAGCTCCCTTCTCGCGGTCTTGATGCTTTCCAAGATGCCCGTCATCGTTCGTGCCCTCTGGAGCCTCGCGCCCTCGCCCTCGAGGAACGTTGAGAGTCTTTCACCGCTCTTCGCTATTCGATCGAGCGATCCTCCAAATGATCGCATGTCAAGAATGTAGAAGCCTGAGAGTTCTCGTGCAGTCGAGTCGCGGAGGTCCCTAATCGACCGGCTCGCGACTGAAAGACTGTCTTTGACGATCTTGAGAGACTCCCAGCTGGTATCATTGGGAATGACTATCTCCTTCACCTTGGCCGCTGCTTCGTGCGCACCATGCCCGATGAGCCTTGCAGCCCGGTATGATGCAGCGTCCTTCTTCGTCGCCATGTCCCTATCGCCCTTCTTCCCCAAATCCTCGTAAAAGCTGCCTGCTTCGCTTACAGCCCTCTTCGCCTCGTCGACCAGTTTGGCGGCTTTGGTCCTGGTTGAGCGTAGTTGGTTGTCTAATTCGTTAGAGATCCAGGGCCCGTACTCTTCAATCGTCAGTCTCAATTCAGTTGACCGGAGGAGTCTACCTGATCTCCTCTCGTAGGTTTATGATTACCGTGTCGATGGTCTGCTCTGCTTTCTGTTTGCGGCGTACTAGGTCGGCATTGAGAGACTCGTAGAGGTCTCGGGAGATCCTGCCGCTACGGTATTGGTTTCGTAGATCATTAGCTGTGGTCTTGATGACGTTAAGTTCCACTTCGGCTCGTTCAATGCGCTTTATCATGTCTGAATAGCGTCCTTGAGCCGCACTCAACTGATCTTCCACTGGTGCTAGTGCCCGGTCGATCTCAGTCATCCGCCGATCCAACATTCGCCTCCGCTGTTTGTAATCATACCTATTCAACGCGCCCCTAGCGAGGTCGTCCTCCATCTTGTCGGACTCAAGCCTCATGGAAGACTTTTCATCATACAACTCAACGAACTTTGTGATGAGTTGCGATGGCGCGCCTGATATTGCACCTTCAACGCCAGGTCTGCTCAAAACTGCAAGGGCACCCGCAGCCAAGGCGGCTTCTACAAGGCCAACCCAGGTGAGTGGACTCAGGCTGGCCCAGAACGGGTCCAACTGATAGGTCATTGAGAAGCTTAGGCCGCTGATCGGAGTTACCGGGGAGGCTAGAAGAGAAATCTCGTTTCCAGAGATCTGGGGCACTTGCCCAGTAAGCGAGTTTAGCCTAAAACCCGAGGGAGTAACAATCTTTGTCTGAAGAGAAGGAGCATAGAACTGCACGTTGTTGAACAGGGCAAAGTTCGCCGTGAAAATTCCAAGAGCACTGGTCGAGAGGTAAGTGTCTGGCGAGAGAGTATACGATATCTTAGCTCTGAATGACTGGTTGAACGGGACGGACCCGAAGCTAGGGGAAAAAGTCACCGTGCTAGTGCCGTCAGGGTTCGACGTAGGCGAGGACGTTTTTTCCGGCTGATCGATTTGGAGTCCGAGGACATAGTTTTCATTGATGTTAAACACTCCCTTCGGCACTTTGAACGCCACGGAGGAGAGAGTTGGACCCAAGTTCGTGACGTTGTAGCTGTCGGTGACTTGCAAAGTACCCGTTGCGAAGATCTGGATCAGTCTTCCTGCGGACACTGTGAGGACATTCTGAGTAGCTGATGAGGCGAAGGTCACTCGCCAAACTGTTGAATTGAAAAACTTGAGCGAGGCGGAACCCGGACAATTGTCAGAGCCAGAGCTCGGTAGCGTGCATGTGAACGTTCCACCAGTAATCGTCTGGTTCACTGGGAGTGGAATCCTAGGAGACTGCCAGTCTCCGGTCTGGAGCGTTACCTTTGCTTTAGTCACGTTGTATGTGCCGTCGACGAGCGGGAAGGGGTTAGCTTCCAATGTGTAGGCGTTTGAACCAGGGCTATAGGATAGGAGCCCCGTGAATACTGTAGTGACGTTGAAAACGAGCTTTGTCTCGCTTGCTGGAAATTGAACATTGAGAATAGTATAGTTCTGACTAGGCGTCGGGTTCTGCTTCGAGACTTGAAGGTTGGCTCCGTTAGCTGTCGCTACGGTGAACCGGAGGTCGTCGCTTACACTTGCGGGAATACCGACTGTGAGATGGGTTACTGGAGTTGTGCTTGTCAGATTTACGTAGTCGTAGAGAGTGGTGACTCCCCAGGCGTTAGTTGAGATAGTGCGCTCGAATGATACGGAGCACGTTGCCTTTTGGCAATCTCCCGTTGCGTTGGCAGGGTGTGGAAGAAAAACGACGGATAGTGCGAGAAGCAGAAGTACAGCGAAGAGCGCTCTCATCAGTTGAGACCATCAGCCGAGCTCGAATTTGGAGTGCGAGGCGTAACTTCCCTACTTATTAGTTGCTCCGATTGTTGAACGCCTTCTCAAAGGTCTGAGGATGAAAAGCATACTGGTCACCGGAGCGGGAGGAAGTGCAGGCCACAACGTGTGTTGGAGTCTTAGGGTCAGCAAGGACGGACGGTCACTGATTCTGACAGGTTCCGACGTGGATAGGACGAGTCTCGAACTCAATATGTGGTTGGACTACTCCTTTCATCTTCCCGGCGCCCATGATCGCGGATATGTCGCCGCACTCAACAAAGTCATTGAAATTGAAAAAGTCGAGCTAGTCATGCCACAACCTGACCCGGAAGTTGAAAGAGTCTCAAAAGAGCGTGTAAGAATCAAGACGAGAGTATTTCTTCCCGACACCCAGACTGTTTCCATTTGCCTCGACAAGTTCGCTGCCTTATCCCGATGGCACGAGGCGAGACTCCGAAGCGAGCCAGTGCCCATATCTCAGGATGACCCTTCCTTGTTGAGCAAGATTCGTCGACTCGACTATCCATGTTGGATTCGCGCACGAGAAGGAGCAGGAGGCTTGCTCAGTTCCAAGGTTAGCAGCCCGAACATCGTCGAACACTGGGTCCGGTTCCATTGGGACCAAGGAATCAAAGCGGACTTCGTTGCCGAGGAGTATCTTCCAGGGAGAGACTATTGCTTCATGTCTCTCTGGAATAACGGCGGATTGGTGACTTCGATGATTCGCGAGAGGCTGAGCTGGATCGGTCACCGTCTGGTGGGGTCCGGAGGCACATCGAAGCTTAACAGGGTTGTTCATTCGGACATAGTGAACAAGAAGGCGCTGGAAGCGATCCGAGCCGTTTCCAAGAAGCCTCACGGGATTTTCTGCGTCGATCTAAAAGAGGATGCAAGAGGCGTTCCATGTCCGACCGAAATCAACTGTAGATTCACAACCAACGTCCACTACCTCTCGCTCGCGTCAATAAGACTAGGACATCCCGAATGGAACTTCCCTTGGATTGCAGCCAGACTAGCCCTAGAGGAGGAGATACCGGATTGCCCAAAGACAGACGCATTACCGGATGACTTGTGGTTCACAAAGAATACAGACATGGGGTTCACAATGGTCCAAGGGAATCATTGGAAGGCGGCCGAAGTGTTCTGATAGTGAAGTCTCTATCTTCCTCGTTTATGGAAGTATAGCCTTACCTGACGATCCCATATGAAAAGCCAAGCGACTGACAGGACGAGGGCGATGAGGGCCTTTACTGCCGCGTCGAAATACAGGTCAAGCGACAAGCTCGGGTTCAGAAGGTTGAGCTGCGCGACGAATTTCGTGAGAATACCAAACCCAAGGAGCATCAGACCCCACTGCGTTACGAAGACGACTAGTTCGTAGCCGATCGCTCGATTGTTCATAGCGTCACTCCGGTGAGGAGGAGAGTGATCACAGCGAGGCTAGTTGAGGTCAGGAAGAGCATCCATATTGTCGAGACGACTTCGTTCTCGGTGGCGGGACGACCTACGAGTAGCGTTCTGACCAAAGTCAGCGGGGCACGAGGATCCTCAGAATCAGCAAGTTTACCATCTGGGAGAAGTTTAGTCGGTTTTGAGGTTAATTCCCTGTGTTCAGTGAAGCGCCGAATTCTGGAGAGGAAGAAGAACGAATTCTGGATGTTGGGGAATATTGCAACTATGCTTGCGATCTCGGTCTTCCCCAGAATAGCAAGCGCACCAATAGATGCGCCAATTGACAACTGACCGACATTTCCCGCGAACGCCCGTGCTGGAAAACGGTTGTAGTACAGGAATCCTAACATTGAGAACATCAGGCTGGCATAGAGAAAGATGGGCATCGAACCAGCTCCGATTAGAAGTGAACCGATGAGGAGTCCACCTGCAACTATCGAGATACCCCCGGCCATCGAGCCGTTGAGAGGGTCAAGCATGTTGACGGTATTGGATGTCACGGAGACCGCGACAAGTATTGTTAGAGGATAGATTACTGGAAGGTGATAGCTCCCAAACAAGGGCACGTGAAGGGTTGAGGCATAGATCTCACCCGGAAAGGCTAGCCCTAAAATCAAGAGAGGTAAGCCGCAAAGAAGGGTGAGGACTGGCTTGAAGATTCCTCGCATCTTGAGCCGATCATCAGCAGCACCTACAAGCGCTGCAAGCCCAACAACAAGGGAGTAAGCAAGAAGCGCGATTGAACTTGCTCCCCCCGTGAGAGTGTAGATCGCGGCGAACAAAATCAGCGTTATTGGAACTGCTGCTCCGACCATCTCCGGGACCTTTGGTCGGTTCAGCTTGTGGACATCGATTCCGATTATCCCGTGTCTTGAATTCCAATACATGAAGAATCTAGTCAGACCCAGAGAAACAGGAAATGAGCCTAGGGCGATTAGAATTGCAACCGTATTCGCCCCGAGCGACGGCATGTTGGGCACCGGCTGCCATTTGGAGTATAAAGCAACATTGTGCTGAACGAAGGGTTATCAGTAGTTTTGATCCCGCGCACCGGAGGTAGTCTTGCCTCAAACCGGCCACCCGTTCATTCCCAACTCGAGCGATCAGATCCGAATGAGCATGCTGAAGATGATCGGAATCAGCTCGCTCGACGAACTTTACTCCGATATTCCACGAGAAGTCCGATTGAACCGGCCGTTGAGGGTGGACGGATTTCCTTCTGAACAGGAGGTCCGTACAAACGTTGAACAACTTCTCAAAGAGAACAAGTCGGGGTCAGATTACAATTCCTTCATAGGCGCGGGAATCTACAACCATTACATTCCAGCAGCAGTCAAACACATAGTTTCCAGGACAGAATTTCAGACCTCATACACTCCATACCAGGCGGAAATCTCTCAGGGTCTCCTACAATCGCTCTTCGAATTCGAATCCATGATACGGGACTTGACTGCAGTTGATGCAGTCAACTCCTCCCTCTATGATGGGTCGACCGCCCTCGGAGAGGCCGCGAGAATGGCGGTTCGGGCGACGGGAAAATACAAGATTATTGTCCCAAGTAGCCTGCATCCGGACAAGTTCTCGGTACTCCGAAACTACACCGAGCCCGTAGGGATTAGGATTGAAGCTTTCGAGTACGACAAAGAGACAGGGGGCCCGGACCTCGCCGATCTTCAGGCCAAGCTCGATCACGAGACAGCAGCAGTATACTGCGAGGTGCCGTCGTTCTTTGGAACGTTAGACGAGGAAGTGGTCAGAATCCCTTCTCTATGCCATGAGAAAGGGACACTCTCGATTGTTGGATTCGATCCGATTTCGCTCGGCGGACTCAAGCCACCAGGTGAGTACGGCGCGGACATTGTAGTGGCCGAGGGTCAGTCTATCTCATCCGAGATGAACTTTGGAGGTCCAGGACTGGGGATCATCGGTTGCAGGGGCGAGAATCTTCTGCGGCAGATTCCGGGTCGACTCATTGGAATGACGTCGACTATTGATGGGACGGATAAGGCGTTCAGTATGGTTCTTCAAACGAGAGAGCAGCATATTCGTCGAGAGAGAGCCACTTCCAACATTTGCACAAACGAGGCCCTCCTTGGCATTGGAGCGGCCGCGTACCTTTCCCTTCTGGGACCAAAGGGATTGCACGACTTGTTCGAATCGATTCTGGTGAAGACGAGGTACGCGATCAAGAGGCTGCAAGAATTACCAAAATCCTCGGTCCCGAGGTTCGACGCTCAGCACTACCAAGAGTTTGTTGTCACATTCAAACGTGCTCGAGGCATCACTGCAAGAATAAACCGCAGACTGCTCCTTGCTGGCATGCATGGTGGTAAGAGTCTGGTCAAGGATTTTCCTGAGCTTGGTGAGAGCTCTCTCCTCTGCGTAACAGAAATCCACAATGGCGAAGCCATTGATCGATTCTCGGGTCTGATGGCGAAGCTTCTGAGAGGTTAGACATGATGTATCATCAAGCTACTTGGGACGAGCCGCTCATTATCGAGAAATCGCAACCAGGCAAGAGAGGCCACACCCCGGCAGTACCTAGCGAGGTTGAAAGAAAAATTGCTGGCGATCTCTCGAACGCGGTGCCGACAGCTCTTCGTAGAAACGGTTTCCCGCCGCTGCCTGAAGTCTCAGAGCCAGAGGTTATTCGCCACTTCGTTCGACTCTCCCAAGAGAACTACTCCCCGGATCTGGGAATCTATCCTCTGGGTAGTTGCACGATGAAATATAATCCGAAATCGGCTGAGTTGGCAGTGGCGACTCACAAACTAGAGAAGCTTCATCCTGAACAGGATGAGTCGACCGTCCAAGGAATGCTTGCTCTCCTCTATCATTTGGACAAGATCTTGGCCGAGATTACGGGAATGAGCCGGATGTCCCTTCAGCCTGCGGCTGGTGCTCATGGGGAGTACCTGGGTTGTCTGATCGTTCGGTCGTATCTCCGGTCAAGAGGGGAGCTAGCGAGGAGGACGGAGATGATTGTGCCGGACTCGTCTCACGGTACGAATCCTGCGAGTGCCGCGATGGCTGGGTTCAAGGTGATGGTTGTTCCATCGAACTCGGAAGGGATGGTGGATCTTGACGAGCTGAAGAAGTTAGCGGGTCCGAACACGGCGGGACTGATGATTACGAATCCTAACACTTTGGGAATCTTCGAGAAGAACATTCTCGAAATCGCAAAGATCGTTCACCAGGCGGGAGGCTTGCTGTATTACGACGGAGCAAACTTCAACCCGCTACTGGGAAAGGTCAGACCCGGCGACATGGGCTTCGACATTGTCCACCTGAATCTTCACAAGACCTTCGCGACTCCACACGGTGGCGGAGGCCCTGGAGCGGGTCCTGTTGGTGTGACGAAGGAACTAGTGCGCTACCTTCCTGTTCCGCTGATAGGCTTTGATGGAAAGAAGTATTTCTACGATTACGATGTTCCGGATACTGTCGGAAAGATCAGGGCGTTCCACGGCAACATCGGAATTCTCGTACGAGCCTACACGTACATCATGAGCCTCGGCGCCGAGGGACTCAAGACAGTAGCCGAGACAGCTGTTCTCAACACTAACTACATACTGTCTCGGATTCTAGCGAGCGGCACGTACGATCTTCCTTTTGCGCGAGCGAGGAAGCATGAGTTTGTTCTAAGTGCAAAGAAGCTCTACGATTCAACTGGAGTTAGGGCAATGGATCTCGCGAAGCGGATGTTGGATAAAGGCGTCCATGCGCCCACCACATATTTTCCGCAGATTGTAGACGAGGCTCTGATGGTAGAAGTTCCAGAGACCGAGAGTCTCGCCGATCTTGATCAACTAGTTGACGCTCTGGTTGGAGTGTTTCGTGAGGCTCAGACGAATCCACAGGTTGTCAAAGATGCTCCGCATTACACGTCGGTCACGCGGATAGATGATGTGAAAGCCTCGCATCCGAAGACTCTGACACTGCACTGGGACAATCCATCTGTATCGAAGAACAGGGGGATCTCGAACGGAGAGATGTCTGCCAAAGAATCAAAGTCAGGATTGACATCTCCACCTAGTAGATGATGAGACCGCGAGACCGAGCTTTGGACACGCGCATGCTTCGCGCGACCCTACTATATTATATAGTGTCATGAGCTCGTGACCTATTTCGTATTCGAATCGTAATACCTCTGCTTGAGATTCGTATATATCGGAACTAGTAGCTTCACTGCCCTTATCTTGTCCACTGAAGAACTAGTCACTCATCAACCACTCTCATCTCACCCTTCGCAAGTGGCAATTGTCGGAATAGGTGGAGCGGGGAATAATCTCCTGAGCCAAGCAATCGATGGAGGATGCAGTCCGAGGAACTGTGTCGCCGTGAATACGGATCGTGGCCAGCTATCTGAGTCGAGGGCTCAGAACAAGGTCCTCTTGGCAGATTCCCCGGAAACTAGCTCTCAGCTGTCACGACAGCGAGGTGCACAAGGTCAATTGATGGCTTACAGGGTTGCGCCTTTCACACGGGAATGCGATTTCACAATTCTATTGGCTGGTCTTGGAGGCGCGACCGGGACGCTGGCCGGGCCCCTAATCGCTCAATGGCACCGGAACCAGGTTAGGCCGGTTGTTTCAGTCGTGGCCTTGCCTTTCATCCATGAGCGTGAGAGGCGTTTCGTAGCTTTGCGTGGGCTGAAGAAGATGGTTGAGGCCTGCGATTGCACAGTCATTGTCGACAATTCGATTCAGAAACCAGCTCTTCTGAATTTAGAGAGAGTTGCAGATGAAACGGCCGCTCTGGCCGTCCGGAACCTCTCAGAGGTTGTTGTTACAGGCAGCCAGATGGCTAGTCAACAAATCCTGAATATTCTCTCGTTAGGAGCAGTTGCGACCGTCTGTATTGCTCCAGTCGAGTCGAGAGAAAGAGTTCAGTCTGCTGTAGTCGATGCACTTACAACCCCATCCGCTAGTATTCCATTGTCTATGGCAAGAGGCGCTGTTCTCCTGTTCCGAGGAATCGAGCCACTAAACAACGGTCAAGCCGCGCAAGCCTACGAAGCAATTGCGTCCCTCGTCGGACATGACGTTGACTTTGTTCATGTAAGCACGAAGTGTCAGGCGAAGTCGAGCTTGTCCATATTCCTCTCTGGATACACCTACGACATGGCACTCGGAACGGTCGAGGATCTCATCGAAGACCTGTACGATATGGAATATGGACTCGAATCGAAACCGACTAGAGTTGCTGTGCGAATGCCACTCTACGAGATGGAGCTAGCCTAGACCGGCTTTCTCATCTGATAATTTTCCTGACTCTATCACTGAAACGATAAGGCCGTCCTTCCGGGACCACTCGCCCGTTTCTGATCCCGTCTAGAACGGATGCCACGTCTCTCGATTCAACGTCTACTATCGTGAATGCTTTTCCGATTGTTTCGGGGATGTGTGAATCGCTGCCGCCAGTTTGCGGTAGGCTCCTCTTCTCAGCAAAGGTTCTCGCTCGTTTCCAGGTGATGGAGTGGAGCATGCTGGCGGAGTTGATCACTTCGATCGCGTCTGGCATCGTCGTTAGAATTTCCGGGTTCAGCGCTGAGCGGAGAAGGTCATAGGGATGTGCAACGATCGAAACGCCTCCAAGCCGCTTGATCTGGAGAATAGTCTCGTCGGCGGACAGTCTCCTGGGGACCGTGTCTGATACGCCGAGACCGATAATGTGTCCGTCACGGCTAGATACTTCGATTCCGGGAATAAACAATAGTCCCTGCGGGACATCTCTCGCTAGGACGTTGTGATCTGTCACCGCGAGACCATCGAGGCCTCGCTCCTTGCACCTGGAGACGAGTTCGTCGGGTCGGGTATGTGCGTCCGATGAAGCGGTTGTGTGGACGTGAAAGTCAAGCTTCAGCTTCAGCGCTTGTCCTGCTCCGTATTTCTTCGAGCTGAGTTCGGAGTTTCTGAGCCGACACTTTATGGAACAACGGTTCCATAGTCTTGATCTTGGCTCCTGGTTTCGTGGTAATTTGGCCGGCGAATTTCCAGTCTGGCTTTTTTCCGAGGAAGAGGCTTCGCTGGATTCGGGTTGCGGATATTGGGAGGAATGGTTGGATCTGGATTGCGATGGTGCCTACAATTTGGGCGGCTACAGCTAGGGTCTGACCGGCCTCTGCTGGGTCTGTTTTGAACGAGTGCCACGGCGCGTTATCGTTCAGATATCGGTTGCCTTCTCTTGCCAAATGGACAACTTGTTCGAGTGCTTCTTTCAATCGGAAGCGTTCAAGCTTATCGTCGAGACGTTTCGGAGATTCCTGAAGAATTTTGAAGATGTCCTGGTCTTTTTCTTTGTCGGCTGTGAATCTGGGGATCTTATTCTTGAATCTGGTGCTGATGAAAGTGATCGTTCGATGGATGAAATTGCCTAGAACATCGTTGAGTTCTGTATTGATCTTCCGCTCGAACTCTTCCCAGGTGAAGTTCGTGTCCCGCTGTTCAGGTCGGAGGCTGATGAGCGCGTATCGCCAGTATTCCACGTTCTCGAGCTCGAGCGCCTCGTCTATCCAGACGCCGATCTTGCGGCTTTTCGAGAACCGTTGGCCTTCGAATTGGATGTATTCTGTGGAAGCTACTTCCCACGGCAGGTTGTATCCTTCATGGCTGGCGAGGAGCAGGCCGGGGAATACGATGACATGGAACGGGATGTTGTCTTTGCCTATGAAGTGGATGTTGCGGCTGGCGGGATCAAGCCAGTACTTTTTCCACTGGCTGGGCTTCTTGTTCTTCTCTGCCCATTCTTTGACGGCGCTGAGGTAGCCTAGGACTGCTTCCATCCAGACGTAGATTGTCTTGTCCTGGGCACCTTTGAACGGCGCCGGGATACCCCACTTCAGGTCCCGGGTTAGTGAGCGGGGTTTCAGTCCGTCTCTGATCCAGCTCAGGCTAAAGTTTCGCGCATTTTCGGGAAGGTTGGGGTTCTCCTCCACGTACTTCTTCAATTGGTCTGATAGTTTTGGTAGGTCGAAGAACCAGGACGCTGACTCCTTCATTATTGGGGTACTATGATCGAGCACGCAGTACGGATTGATCAGATCTTTCGGGTCTAGTACTCTGCCGCAGTTGTCACACTGGTCTCCACGGGCAGGAATGTAGTGGCAGTATGGGCATTCGCCCTCTACGAACCGGTCTGGCAGGAAGCGCCTGTCGTTTTCACAGTATGGTAGGATTATGTTCTGATTGAAGACGTATCCGTTCTTGTCTAGGGTCCGGTAGAATTCTTGGACGAACTTCTTGTGGACAGGACTCTCCGTACGAGTGTAGTTGTCGAATTGGATGTTGAACTGTTTGATGCTGCGAGTGAATACTCTATGGTACTGGTTGGTTAGCTGGCGTGGAGTGATGTGGCGTTTGATCGCTTCAACTTCTATCGGCGCCCCGTGCTCGTCGCTGCCGGATACCATCACGACGTCCTCCCCCTTCAGGCGTAGGTAGCGTGTGTACACGTCGGCGGAGAGAAGGTGTGTGAAGGTTCCTAGATGGGGTCTATCGTTGACGTATGGCCAGGCGCTGCAGACTACCCATCTTCCCATTCGACTCTCATCCTCAGAGAATGTTAGTCCGTTCCGGGTTTTGGATAAGCGTTTGCGACCAGAATATCGTTGAAATAGGCCAACCGAGGTATTACTGGCAATGTCGCTATCGATGAACGACTATGATGGGTTGCTGGATCGGGCGTTATCGAAGATTACCCAGTCCACTGGCACCGGGGAGCGTTTCGAGTTACCGGTCGCTATGGTCCAAATTATTGGGCAGAGGACTATTGTTGTCAATTTCTCCGATGTGGTCGACCGGTTGAACCGGGATCCGCATCACGTGTTGAAATATTTGGCGAAGGAGATGGCTACGGCAGGGTCTTACGAGGGTGGTCGTGGATACTTCCAGGGCAGGTTTTCGCGTGAGACGATTAACCGGCTGATCAATGTCTACTCGAACAGGTTTGTCATCTGTCCGGTCTGTCACAGGCCGGATACGAAGGTTGTCAGGGAGGGGCGCTTGTCCTTCCTGGTCTGCGAAGCGTGCGGTGCGCGATCGTCAATCCTGACGACATAAGGGGTGCGGCTTGGATCTCGTCTACGCCACATCCTACAAAACCGAGAAAGGCTTGCTGGTGGCGTGCTGCGACGAGGAGTGCATGGGGCGGACTTTCCGCGAAGGACGATTGAAGCTAGCTCCTGAATCGAAGTTCTACGGGAGCGCAGTCGTAGGCTTGACAGAGGCGGTTGTAATGATGGTTGGCGCGGACATGCTCAACCTAGTCGGTCGAAGGGTCGTGGATGCGGCCATCAATAATGGACTGGTTCATCCAGACGCGGTCATAACCATAGCTGGCGTCCCACACGTCCAAGTGATGAAATTCTAAGATTTCCGGAAACCGGTTTCTGCGTCGCGAGACTCTCACGCATACCCATTTTTCTAAATCTGTCGACAGCTACCGGGATCTTATCAGGATCCTAGCAAGAACCCCGTTCGTGTCAATCTAAGGTTCAGCCGATTTTATCATCGACAAAGACTTAGAGGCTGTTCTCTAGGCGTTTTCCAGGGGATTCTCAGGGAGCCCGGCAATGCTCAGATAAGCCTCTTACAAGATCAGCTCATACGTTCAAGGACTTAAGACGAAATCAGGACAGCAGTGAATAGATGCAAATGTCTACTTTACACTCTGACGAGATCAAGCAGCGCCAGCGAGCACAGTGGAATGCTTCTGCGCGTGGCTGGAAGAAATGGGAGTGGAATTTCATTCAGAATCTTCAGCCCCTCACCGACCTGCTTGTGAGGAATGCTGGAATCAAGCCGGGAAACTCTGTTTTGGACCTAGCCTGTGGAACAGGCGAGCCCGCACTTACCATTGCCAAGATGGTTGGACCCAAAGGGAAGGTTGTTGGAGTAGACATCGCCCCCGGCATGCTTGCAGTGGCCCGGGAACGGATAGCCACTCAAGGTCTCAAGAATGTCACTTTCCAACTGAATGAACACGACGATCTACCAACATTACAGGATAACAGTTTCGAAGCTGCCACGTGTCGATTGGGCTTGATGTTCATGCCTGACCCGGTCCGCATGCTAAAGTCAATCCGCAGAGTCCTGAAGCCAGGAGGGAAAGCCTCTGCCGTAGTCTGGGGCCCCCGGAAAAAGCTCCCTTCTTCACCGTCCTCATGAAGGCCGTTGCGAAGCAACTTCCAGACCTCAAACCCGTACCACCCGGCACACCCGGAGGGACCCTTCGGGATTCCAAGCCAGGAAATGCTCGGAGGAATCTTCACAAAAGCAGGCTTCTCAAACTTCAACTCTCAGAGAGCCAATGTAACGGTGTGGGCCACGACTAGCCCGGAAGAATACTACGAAGCAGCGACCGAGACAGCCGGACCAATCGTTCAAATGCTCTCAACAATGGCTCCCGAAAAGAAGAAAGCGGTTCGAGAAGAATTGATACAGACCCTACGAGGCATGTTTCCATCTGGCCCCGTCAGCCTTGGCGGAGAGGTAATCGCAGGAACAGGCACCAAAACCACAGCCTGACCCTCCCCTGACATTCAACAATCGACCAATGTTGGTCGACCTAGCTAACCATCCACAGCTGGCTAGTCTCAATCTACTCGGTCTCGCCATGGCTATAGACCCTCGGGCGGTCTTCTAGCTCGTTTTTCCTTTGGACTCTCAGGGAGATTGTTCCCGGGTTGCGGCCTTTTCCCTTTGGCCCATCTGAAGAGTTCGTTTCCTGCTATGGCAAAGGCCATGTAGAAGATCACGTCGAAGAGGAACGCGAATAGTGGGAACGTGCCAACGTTGGTGTCGGGCCCAGGAAAGGGGCACAGTAGTCCCAAGTATGGTGTGTAGAAGTTAAGGAACCAAGGTAAAGGGAAGCCGGCTCCCCTGACTCCTGGAGTGCATGGTCCCGCTTCGACGAGCGTTGTGGAATACAACGCTGAGCCAACAGTAGCAGCGATTCCAGCGAAGAAAAGCAAGAGGGATCTTCTCTTAGGGATTCTGCCCGAAAAAGAGTACAGCCAATCAAGAGCTACCAGTGGTGGAAAAGAAAAGATCGAGAATCTCGAGAGGAAAAGGGAAAGGTAGAACGGAGAACCGTAGGGATACGCGAGCAAGGATAGCACCCCAGCCAACAAAGCGAACAGGAGAATCAGTCTCAGGCGTAAGTGCCCTGTGGCTGGAGACTGCAATGGAACGCTCTCAATTTCTCGCTACAATTCGATCGCATAAACAGAGAGATTAGCCTATCCGAGGTTACAGTAACAATGGAGGTTCCGTCGAAATCTTCGAAAGCGCTTAGAACTCTTCTAATGAAAACATGGCAAGAACTGATGACATCGGGTCATTCCTGGTGCATTGAGGCAGAGAGATTTTTGACCTTCTGAGGGGCGTCATTTGACATCAAGGCTCGCCCTGCCCGCCAAGCATCGTGTTAAACTCGACGCTCGAAATTTTTTGGATTGACTTTCTCGCCTCGTTCATGTCGGACGTAAATTCCTCCGGAGGACCCTGAAGCCTTCCCTCCTCGTAACGAATCATATCGGCGACAAAAATCAGCTTTCTTCTCTCATCGTAAAGCGAAGTACTGCCTGGAGTGTGACCTGGGACGTAACGGACAGTAAGACTTCGCAGTCTGTCATTTTCTTTGAGCCTCTGATCTGGCTCGACGGGCGTGAGTGAGAGGAAGGGCTCAGAGAACGTGAACAGCACGCCGACCAGTCCTTTAGGTGGTCGCATCGCCTTCTTCCCGACAGGTAGTCTGCATCTTCCTCATGGATAGCAACTCTTGCTCCTGTAGCCTTCTCTATCACGGATACCCTCTTACGTATGGAGTGTGACAGTGAGTTAGGAGGATCGTCTTCAGATCTGATGGTTTCTTTGACATCTTCGCCTGTACGTAGTCTAGGACCTTCCGTCCATCCTTGGACATGCCTGTGTCGACGAGTGTTAGTGAGCCGTCATCTTCGGCGATGATGTAGCTGTACGGATTTACGCCGTCTATTCGGTGAACACCCGTCAGAATCTCAACCATTCCTACTTCACTTCTCAATTATAGCCATGTATGGCATCAGACATCCCTCATCTCGCCAAGAGCTGGTAGTCTCATCCCGGTATCCTCTCGCTTCCAGAAGCATCCCAGAGTCTTGATCGCATGATTTTTCCTCTATTCTCATGCCGATCATGGAACGAAGTCTTAGAAACCGTTTTATCACGCGCGAAACCTCCCCTCGCCAAGGATTCGAAACTTGCAAGTTGTCACTTCTAGAGGAAGATCCGAAATCACTGAGACAGCGGTAAAAGAACTCAAAGGAAACATTCGAGGCGAACTCCTCACACCTGACTCGCCTGGCTACGACAAGGGGCGAACTATCTGGAACGCCATGATAGACAAACGACCAGCGATCATTGTCCAGTGTGCTGGAGCTGCCGATGTAGTTCAAGCCGTGAATTTTGCTCGAAAGAATGACCTACTAGTCTCCATACGCGGTGGCGGCCACAACATCGCCGGCAACGCCGTATGCGACGGAGGAATAGTGATCGACCTGTCGCCGATGAAATCGGTGCGTGTAAATCTGAAGGATAGGCGTGCACTCGTCGACCCAGGCGCGACTCTTGCGGACTTCGACCATGAAGCCCAAGTCTTTGGGCTGGCCACCCCCCTAGGAATAAACTCGACCACAGGTGTGGCCGGGCTCACCGTCGGCGGCGGCTTTGGCTGGCTCAGCCGAAAATACGGAATGTCAGTGGACAACCTCGTATCAGCAGACGTGGTGACTGCCGACGGAAAGCTGGTCCGAGCAAGTGCAAGCGCGAATCCGGACTTGTTCTGGGGCATCCGCGGGGGCGGCGGAAACTTTGGCATTATCACATCCTTCGAATTCCAATTGCATCCGGTCGGTCCCGCTGTATTCAGCGGATTGATCGTCTTCCCCTTCGACCAAGCCAAAACAGTCTTGAAGAAATACCGAGATTTCGTCGAAAATATTCCGGACGACCTGTCCGTATGGGTGGTGTTGAGAAAGGCGCCGCCCCTGCCATTCCTACCCACCGAAGTCCACGGGAAAGAAATCGTTGTGTTCGCCATCTTCTATGCTGGAGATCCGGCCAACGGCGAGAAGCTGATCGCCCCCATTCGAAGCTTCGCAAAGATCCTTGGTGAACATGTAGGCTCCCAGCCCTATGTAAATTGGCAGCGCGCTTTTGACCCTCTGCTCACCCCCGGCTTTCGTAACTACTGGAAGTCACACAATTTCTCGACCCTGACCGACCCGGCCCTTGATACGATGATCGAGTACGCAGGCAAACTACCAACGCCCCATTGCGAGATTTTCATAGGCCTCGTAGGAGGCCAGGCTTCGCGGGTTGCATCGGACGAGACAGCCTATTCCCAGCGGGACGCCAAGTTCGTATTGAACGTGCACGGACGGTGGGAGACAGCGAACGAAGACCAAAAATGCACCTCCTGGGCCAAGGCGTTCTTCAAAGCGTCCGCACCCTACGCGACTGGTGGGGTCTACGTGAACTTCATGACGCAAGAAGAGACCGACCGAATACAAGCGGCCTACAAACCAGCAGTGTGGAAGCGCCTAGTAGAAGTGAAGAACAAGTGGGACCCGAAAAACCTCTTCCACATGAACCAGAACATCAAGCCGTCAGTCTAATCTGATTGGCGGGGAGACTTCCGGTCGACGTTTAGGCGTCTACGCATGCCAATTTGGCAGGGCTGTTCTGGATTTCTGAACACAGTTTGCTTCTTTTCTTGTCCGAATAGCTGGGAACAATCGACAACTTCGCAGCCGTAGCGCAGAAGGCTTATTGGGTCTTGGCCGAAGACCCGGGTCTCTTGTAGCCCGGTGGTGTAGTGGACTAGCAAGGGTCGAAAACAGTGACCCGGCCAATGATGGGCTTTGGACTCCCTAACCAGGAAGAGACCCATCGACGGGAGTTCGAATCTCCCCCGGGCTACCATCGATCATGAGTGCGAATTTATACTGAGCGGATTATGTCTCTCTTGATGGCGTCTCTGATTGCATTCATGAGGACTTCGGCTTGGGTGTCGGGTGAGGCGTAGCTTCGGTCTGAGGTGTGCTCGCGCTTCGCTAATGATGATCTGTTTTGCGTGAAACGAGATGTATGTTTGTGAGGTAGTAGTTGTCTCGTTCTCGTGAAAATAGCTCCCAGACATGAGTGCAAGGAAGGCCAATGATAGAATGAATGAGAGTGTGGCAACGTCTTCCCAGAAGGAGCCCTGAGTTACGATGAAGGTCCCGAGGAAACATAGAATCGTAAGTATCGGATACCTAATCTTGTTCGCGGGTCTCAATTGCCCGGTAAACAGACTCAGCGGACATAGCTCAATCTTCATGATTGTTGGCCCAGTTTAACAACGCTCATGTGAATATGCATTTACAAGGACGACTAGCCAGAGTGGGGCACATGCTATTTTGTAGAGGGGGTGCGGAATAATGTACTTTGCAACTGACTAATGCCGTTCATTGAGCTAAGGAAAGCCTACGGGCGGCGATGAATGAGCCAAGAAATGCTAGACCAGTGGAAGCAAGAGGCATTGTCCAGACCCATTGCAAAGTCGGGTACCATTGGACACGATAGAAGATATCGCAGCGAGTGAGAATCACATCCTGTGGATTCCAGATAGTCCCCGGGGGAATTCCACCACACGCGGCTAGGTCATCGCCATAACCGATACCCATTGAGACATAGAATGTAAACGTGACAACCCCTAACGCAAGGCTACCCAAGAATAGAATGCCGGCCTGCCAGTCCTTGACGACACCACCTCTAACAAGACCGTAACCTACGAGGAACAATCCAAAACCTAGGACCGCAATCATCGCCACGATTGAGATATCGAGCAGCGATGTCAATTTCTGTCCAAAAGCTAAGCTCCAAACTAAGCCCCAAAGAAGACTGAATAATAGCGGAGCACTCGCGTTGAGGAGGAGACCTACGACCAGCAGTCGAAAGTCCACAGGACCATCCCTTAGTTTATGCGCAACAGGGCAGGATAAGTCTATCCGAGACGCGGCAACTCTGTCGACGAGCTACCTCTTGAAGGAGATTGGTCTCCCGTCGCCGTAAGAGCCCTATACGCGTTCAGCGTAACCCACTTGCTCGGCTTCCAGAGCTCTTTAACATCTACCAGGGCCTTTCTCTTGTTCTTTTGGGCATCCGGTTCCCTGGACTAATCGCCCCTCCAATAGCCATTTACCCTCAGGAGTCCTCTTCGAGAAATCAGGTGAACGGCGATCTTGACACGTTCATCGTCCCCATAGCCAAGTTTCCCGAGGACCCTTAGTCCATGCAGAGCATCATAGTACATTGGAAAATGGAAAGCTGTCGCGAAGGGCAGGCTGTGCTTCCGGTGATGATGATCCGACTTGTCGCCAATTGGCCGGATCAGAGAGTTTGTCTCGAAGAAACTTGCCGATCCTCTCTTCAGCAGGGATTACTGGACGACCGCGTAATTCTTTCACGCCACTAGGAGAAGGTCCACACTCTTGAATCCAGTTTAGAAAAAGAAAGGGAGGAGTTTGAAATCCGTGGTATACATTCGTGCTCATGACCAGTGGGCTCCCCGGGCTACCACTAGTCATTCGCGACCATGCACTAGAATCACCAAGCGTTCTGCCTGGATTAAGAGTCGGGCTATCTGATCGATTGTATCAAAATCGTTTCACCCAACGTATTTCCCTCATCTTCGACACGTGGTATGGCTGGAGGTAAGAGATCAAGAATGTCGTCAAGAACAGCCGTCGAATACCCGAACATTCCCTCGATACTAGCTCTCGTAGGAGGCGCTTTGATAGTGCTCGTTGACATATTCCTCTTGGCCGTCAGCATAGTCGTACTGCCGCATCTCAACTACACCAACTTCAACTCGCCACGCGGCTACACGGGCAGTCCGGGCGCTCTCGCCGCAGGCTTCGTCGGAGCAATCGCAGTGTTCGGCCTCATCTGTGGCATCATCGTCACGATGTCAGCCGTACTGCTGCGCCTCAAGCCCAGCCAGCGACAGACGTGGGGCATACTGGTACTGGTCTTCAGCATCCTAGGCTTCTTCGGCTTCGGAGGCTTCATAGTCGGATCAGTCCTGGGTATAGTCGGCGGAATAATGACCCTCAGATGGAAACCACCATCGGTACCAGCAACACCGCAATAGCGAGAACCCGACCGAACCAACGCTAAGGAGAAGGGGCGAGGCAAAGACTTGGAGAAGCTAAAGATCCTCCTGTTAATGCTCGTATCGGCTGCTGGAGGACTTGCAGTCTCCGGGTACATCCTCGCCCTAATCCTAACCCCCACAGAATCAGCACTGGAGGTTCTCTCTCAACTTCTCACGAAAGGATTCCCAGCCACCTTCCCATTCCTCGTATTGTTCTCCTCGCTCCTATTTCTCAGCACAGTACTAGCTAGCGTAGTCGGGGTCATCTACTTCCTGGTTCTACCTGAGATGAAAACCTACTACACACCCGGCAACGGCAGCGGGAGAGAAAACACTGCCATGGTCCTCAAAACTCTCAAACCCGACGAAAGAAGCATCGTCAATGTTCTAGATGCCCACGGAGGCACCTACTTGCAAAAATACATCACGAAGGAAGCGGGTCTATCACGATTGAGGACGCACAGAGTAGTCGCCGCGCTGTCAGAGCGCGGAATCGTCCAAGTTGAGAAGTACGGAAACACCAACCAGGTTAGGCTTGCGAAGTGGTTCCATGAAGGTATGCATCAACCATGAAACCTCTCCTTCTTACTTGATCCTTTACTGATTTGAAGACATCTACTGCTTTGGAAGTGGAGTCTCAAGTTGAGGATGGAGGTCCCTCCCATGGCAGGACTATTTTGTAAATGTCAACAGGATATTGGACGTTCTTGAGGTCTCTTCGTTCGAGTCTTGTAAATGTGTTAGTAAGCTTATTTCTCACTTGGTCGTAGACTTGCTGCGAGATGCAGACGCCTTCGGGGTCTGCGAGAGGCTGAATCCTTGAGGCGACGTTCACCGCATCGCCTAACACATCTCCTTCGGAGTGAACGACGTCTCCCAGATGTACGCCTATCCTCAGGATAATTCTCCACTCATCACGGGCTGAAACGTTGTAGTCGTGCAGCGCATGTTGTATTTCGATCGCGCAACTTGTCGCGTCGAGCGCGCTTTCGAATTCGACCATCAGCGAGTCTCCCATAGCCTTGATCTCACGGCCACGATATCGTGGGAGGATTGGCCGGATGATCTGATTATGTCTCTCTAGGACTCTCAGAGCGAGAGGTTCGTTGCTCTGAGTAAGCTTCGTATAGTCTACCATGTCAGTGAACATTATCGCTGCGAGTCTGCGTTCGCCCTCTGGCAATTGAAATTCCGGGGACAAGGGAATGCTTGGAACCGCTAGGGACACTTCGATGCCGGTCCCGTGCGCGAGTGAAGTTAGCAACGCTTGATGAGGAAGATATTTGTGGCCTCTCAGGCTGGTGATACGCAGGAAACGAACTGGCTGTCCTGTTTCTTCATGCTCTACGATTTCCATTCGCCCGTCGAATAGGTCGAAGAGAGCGTTCACCTCCTGGGTTCCATGCATTCTCGGGTTTAGCTCCGCTAATACCGTGCAGTTTCGGGCTCTCAGCCGAGGCAATAGATCTGCCAGCCAGTAACGTGTTGCGACTTCCTTTTGCAGTAACAGAACGTCAGAGATGAGCTGGATCAAAACTCTAGGGCTTTCGCCATGGATGGTTTCGAGGGCGTGGGTAAGAAGGTCGTCGATTTCAGAGACGTTTCGAAGAGTTCGCGAGACCTGAATGAACTCTGTCGTTGGTAAGAGGTCAGCCTGAGGGCTACAAACTACTAGCCTCAACTCAGGATATAGCTTGTGTAGCTGAGCGCTTCGCTCCACATCGCTCGAAACGTAGACCGTCGCACCAGGCGAGATTGCACAAAAGCCCTGGACAAGGCTGTCCTTCTCGTCACATGCCGGGCTAGAGAGAAGGGCTATCGATCGTCTAGGCAGCCCTCCCAACAAGAGGCTGTCCGCTACCGGGGACCCTGTGGACAATCGTCCCTCTCGTTCCACTATGGACAAAACGCAAGGCGCTTCGATGATCTTGGATCGCCCTCTAAGGTCGATGATAGTTGCTGTGGCGGACACCCGACCCTGCCCGATCTGTGTGCCCCGAATTCTCGCCTTCATCACGTGAGCTTCGCCAGGCTGCAGTTTCAGACCTTCAAGGTCGTAGCTTGGTTTGTTCGGCTCGAGGAGAGATGTTTCCGGGGAGAGATGAAGATCGCAATTCTTGACCGACATCTCACCGACCGTCCGATTCACCAACGTGATCTTCAGTTCCGTCTCGGATCCCGCCGCGAGTGTGTTCCCCGACGCGGGCTCCAGCCTCAATTGAAGCGGTTGCCTAGCGTAGCTGACATACTCGGACAATTTCCAGTTCACATCACGTTGGAATTGGAAGCCGAAACTCCTAGAGAGTTCCAAGCCTATGGACTCTACGAGTGCGTTCACTAGTTCTGGAGAGAAGATCTTCTTGAGTAATTCGACGTATACGTCTGGGCTCTTGGCGGATATGCCTGGGTCGACATAGAAGCTAGTCACGTTTGCCGCGCGCCCCAGGACGCCTTGCAGCGCGCGGTCTAGCGCATTTGAGAAGGTGTCATCGAAGGATTCTGAATATCTTTGCATTTTTAGCGCCTGATGAACTTTGAGAATCTTATGGAGACGAAGGCTGCAAACGCGAGCATCGATACTGTGTGAATTCCCATGCCCAGTAATATGACGGGCTCCGAGAAATTGACCGCGCCGACGGTCTCTAGGTACCTCCATATCTCCGAGACGGTCCAGATGACTAGCCAAGCTGCGAGTTGAAACTGCAGACTGGTCCTAGTCTTGGCCGTAATCATCATTCTGAGTGAGAGTATGAATGCCGCTACTACGCCGCTCAAAATCCCGCTATCGACGAGAATCATCTCGAGTGAGCCAGCAGCCATCTAGGGCAATCCTCCTTTCTTCGCGAAGTAGGACAGGAATAACAGTAGCATGACAACCGAGAACGAGTCTAGAATGGCGCGGGCTGTGTATCCGAAGATGAAGCCGAAGAGCAGGTGGTATAGACCGTGGCTGAACGCGAAGAGCGCAAGAAAGAGAGAGAGGATGCGGAAAGGCTTGATCTTCGTGGTATAGGCGACGTAGAAGGGGATGGCGGATGCGGCCATCATGGCTAGGGCGTCGATAAGGTTGAATGTTTCCGGCCATCCAAATGACATGGAACAGGTACTGGGAAATAGAACCACGATTTATGCGTTCAAGAATCTCCCAGGCCTTGGACCCTTAATCGAACCGTTGCTGGCATGAATGACTTTAGCGCGATTCTGGTCTCATCGCCTGGTTTGACGGCGACGCTTACTCGGAGAATTCATCCCAACTATGTCGAATAGTATGCGTCTGTAGTTTATTGTCAGAGCTCTCGCGAAGAACTGCCCCTCGATTCTCATGTCCCTGAGGTCGCGACTGTTCCTATCGTCTGGGCGGAACTTTTCGAACGAAAGACAGTTTTCGAGGTATCTCTTGAGCTTGCTGACATCAGGATCTACGGCGACCTCTCTGGGTATGTGTCTCTTCTCTGATGCGGTAAGCAGGTCGTTCAGTGCTTCTCTGGCTGCTTCATGGTTCTTCCACGCTTCCTCAACAAATACGGTGAAGATTCCGTTTGCGACTAGCTTTGAGACGAATAACCCATTGCTGTCTTCCGCGTATCCTTTGAGGAGATGTGCTTTGATGTTGAGCTCGTTTGTTCTGTCGAAGCCGTACAATAATCGGCGTGCAGCGCCTTCCTCATCCGTTTTGTAGGCATGGTTGAGAGAGTCGCCGAAGGAGCCGCTGGCTAGGAGAAACCTTGCCATATCATAATCCCCGGAGATTAGGGCGTTGGAGATCATGTGTGCAAAGTCTGGCTCGTAGGGGATTTCGCTCATCAAGAGTCCCTTCCAGGTGGCCTTGCGGGTGTAGTGGTCGATTGCTCCGATTTCAACAAGCCAGTCCTCTGCAAAGGCGACCTCGCGGTGGTCTACCTTTGACATGAACTCTAGCTCTGAGAGTTTCAACCCATACTTGGACATGAGTAGTACCAAGTCAAACGGGGTCTCGTTCTCGAGAGCCTTGCGGACTGGTATGGGGTTGATCTTCTTTGGAATGGGTGAATCGGTGAGTATGACGGCCCGACCAGGTTTGAAGCGGCCGATTCTGCCCATCATCTGAAGAAGAGTGTTGTTGTCTATGCTTCCGTAGTGGAGAGTCTTCTGACCTAGCTTGTCTTTGCTGTCGATCACGTCATCGAAGATCAGCACGTTGTCGACGTAGATGTTCACGGAGGAAGCGATTACGTTTGTCGCGAAGATCCTGAGATTCTTGTCGACCTCAGCTCGTCTCTGGATCCTGTTGACTACGGAGCCTTCAAGGCCTCCGTGAATGTAGACACCGCCGTAGTCGCTGGCATACTTTTCGACTAGCCGCCTTGTGGGGAGAAAGATTAGCCACGATTCATCGCGGGGCTGAGAGTTGAGATATGTGGATAGAGTCGAGAACATTCCATTAATGTCGTTTGCAAGTTCTACCTCTATCGCGACGTGGTATCTGCGGCCGCTGATCTGGTAGAGTTTTGAGATGTCTAGGAAGGATAGGAACTCTTCCGGGTCGATTGTGGCGCTCATGACCCGGAACAGGTTCTTTGCGCTTTCTTCCTCCTTCTTTGCGAGTGACATGCAGAGTTCGAGTTGGGAAGTCATCTGGTGGCCTTCGTCGAAGTAGATTGAAGAATCAATGATCGAGTTCTCGGCCAGCATTCTCAGCAGGACGCCGTCGGTGACGATCTTGATCTTGCCGGTGACGTTGATCTGAGTGTCCTTCGTAATGACTGCGAGTTCGTGTTCCAGTTCTGGATGAAGCGCCTGCAGCGAATAGTAGAGAGCGTTGCAAGCGGCCCTCGAGGGCTCGCGGATGACGATCTGCCTCCTCCCCTTCGACAATTCGAATTCGCGAACGGGGGTTACGGTGCTCTTCCCTGTTCCGACATCGCCGATGATTACGAAATGTTCCGAGAAATCTATCGAGTCAAGAATTGAGAAGATTGGAAGTTTTGGTCCCGGCCGTTTGTCACTCGTTTTCTGCTCTTGGCGCCCTAGTCTATCTTCTTGGACGGCCGGAAAACGTTCACCGTAGTCAACAATGGGTTCGTTGCCAGCCAATGGAGACTACAGCCCTCCACAATATCATTCGCGTAGGGGCAGAAATAAACCAGCGCCGATCGGCGCTTGAGAATGGTAGTTGAGGATCGATTGTGCGTCAGGGACCAGGTAGATGCTAATCCGCCCACCCGAAACAAGCGAGGGGGAGTGTTTCTCTTATTTCTCGTCTTTCTCTTGCTTGACTTGGTCTTTTACTGACTGGAAGAAGGATCATGGGGTGTGTGGCTTGGTTCGACCTCCATGATCCAGGGACTCGTCCCAAGCCAGATTAACCAGAATCACCGTTAATTCTCAATAATAGAGTTCTTTAGGCATTGTCCTCAGTGTGGACGTAGATTCCATATCAAGCTTGAAGCCAAGAAACTGATAGGTGTGGACCGTGAGTGTCGGATGAGGCCGAGCCGCGGAGTGCCTCTCACTGGTGGCCAGACCTGGCGGAGGATGTGGACCATCGTTAGTGATGAGAGACCGGTAGTCTTGGACATAGAGAAGTTCCAGTATGCGTACAAATGCAAGCACTGTGGACATGAATGGTCAGAGAAACACGTAGTAACAACATTAGCGGAAGAAGAACGGCATAGAAGACGTTAGCAAAGTCGTTTCTACAATAGTCTACTTATCTGATTCTCCGACCTTATATTCGATCAGTCCTCAATGACCTGGAGGTACAGCGGTTCTCCCGCGTTCCGAGCCACGCAAGCCCAGTCGGGAAAGGAAAAGAAAGGCTGTCAAGAGCCCCAGCTGTTAAGGGGCAAGGCTTAGATTGATACTTTTCAAAGCCATTACTACTGTCTTAGATTGTGTGAGAAATAATGAGATTTCGATATGCCCTCAAAATTCTGTCCCTCTCGATTCTCGGAGTCCTGCTAGTCTCAGCTTTCATGCCTTCTACTTCAACAACCAATCCCAAGCCGGTCATGACTTCCTACAATCCTTCCCCTGCCAACAACTTCCATGCCCCTCTCTCCTCAATGGCCATTGTGGCCCTCACTAATGCGACGCCCAACATTCAAAGCCTAGCTTCCTCTAGCTCTCAATCTAGCGTCGCGTCTAATCTCAAGACGATACGCCAGAATGCCCTCCGTTTCATCATCGACGACACTTATTTTCCCCAGTCAGAGACGACCATTGCAGTCGACCCGAATAATCCCAGTCATGTCGTTGGCGGTTTCAATGACGGCAAGTACTTCTACTGTTTATTCCTCCCCTCTGACTGTGGAAGCTCGTTCTCCGTTTCACTGAGCGGATTCACAACCTCAGTCGACGGCGGCGCCACGGTCGCCAAGAGCAGTGATATTCCCAACATCAACACGACAGATCCGATCCTCACCTCGTGGGGAGACCCGTCCGTTGCCGCATCCATCGACGGCAACTTCTACTACGCATCACTTGCCATCAGCCCCGGCGGAAGCTTCTTCGGCGGTGGAATAATGATCGCAAAATCAAACTCTAATCTGTTCGATCCGAACATCTCCTGCACGACAACAATATCCAGTCCACTCGTAAATCCCTGCTGGAAGGATGTCTTTGTCAATGGAACTAATATCTTTCCAAATTTCAACTTCGAAGACAAAGACCGGATAGCCGTCGACCGCGACCAAACCTCCCCCTACTACGGCGCCGTCTATGTGGGCTGGGACCACTTTTATCCGCCCGGACTCAGCCAAAGCTATCTTTCACGCTGTGACTCTAACCTGGTCCACTGCACTATGGTGTCTGGTGGGGACCATCCAGTCGTCTCGGGGAGCGATCCGTTCGTCGGCTGGACAACACCCGTAGTGGACAAGAACGGGGATGTCTACCTTACCTGGTGCAATTTCGGAACCTTCACCACATTCGGCCCCGTCAGCTGCAGAATCAGCTCCTCTCCCCCGGGCGGGGCAGGCTTCAGCCCCCCCGTGGACATTCTCAGCTACATGGGCAGTGGAACAACACTGCCGACAGACACGGTCATCATTGGCTGGGCCACGGAACAGTTCAGAACATCCCCTGGAATAGTCAGTCTGGTGGCAGACCTAAGCTCAAAGTCCAGCAACCTATACTTCACAACCACGGTATGTACACTGGGCCACTACTACAGATTTTCATGGTTAAACGCCCGCGTGGCCATGGACAATCCTGGAAACTGTGGTCAGTCAGCGGTGCTCCTCTCCCAGTCAAGGGACGGCGGCCAATCTTGGTCAAGCCCTACGACCCTCTCGCGCCCGGTCGTGAATGATCAGTCCTTCGTCACTGTCGACTCTCAGACAGGCACGCTCTACGACGTCTACTACACAACTCAGTACGACCCGTTCAACCACCGAATAGATGTGGTCGCATCCACATCCAACAACCTCGGCAAGACATTCTCCCAGCAACGAGTCACCACTGTCTCCAACGAGCCCGACTCCGACCCCAACATCTACGACTATATCGTGCGTAACGGCTTCGGAGGGTCCTTCACAGTTCCACAATACGGAGACTATTTCGAAGCCACAGCTCTGAGCGGGACACTATGGGTCCTCTTCACCGGAAACTATGCAGTGGAAGCGGGCACCTTCCAGACAGACCCATTCCTAGCAGTATTCCGCCAAGCCAGCTAGCGTTCGAGAATATCTTGGAAAGTACGATGAAGGTGTTCGGCCAGAATCTCTAAGTCTCTTTTTCACTCGACTAGCCATCACCGTATCATCGACTCTCAAGCTATCCTCAGCAAACACCTGGGAAGAATCGATTGACAACCGAACCATCTCGAGAGGCCCCCGCTGGCTAAAACGGAGCAAACGCCTCAGCGTCAGCTAGTATCTGCTATTGACAGCAGATTGGTCCGTTCGGTTGCTGAGTACTGATCTTTGCCGGAAACAGAGACTTAGTGTTTCTCTAGCCGTTTTGACGGTCGTTCGCCTGAATATGGTCTCATTGGGCTCGTGTTCGAGTTCGACGAGGGCCTGATTTCGCTATCTCATATACGGGAGAAACTCTGGATATCTGTAGTATGCTGAGATGGTCGGCATTTTCTAGCCAGCGGGCAAAACCTAAATTGTTAGGAGTGTCGGATTGGTTCTACCATTGCAACTTCCTATCAGGCGATATGTGCCCCCTTTACTGGTAGGTCTCTCGATAGCCCTCATAGTGATCGGAGCATACGCGACCACAGTCAACCTCGCCTCCGGCACCGTGCCAAAAGCGCTCTGGTCAACAAACCCGCTGACCATATCGTTCTCAGGCAGCGACGGAACCGGCAGCTCTGGTAGTGCGGGGGATTCCTTCAAGTGCGCTCCGCCAGTCAATAGCCCAGTCAACCTCCAACCCAGCGTTAGCGACCCAGCCAAGATCAGTCTCACAACGAGTCCGTCAAGATTCACCTCGTGCGGTCCCCAATTCGCCACTGTGACAATCACGGCTCGTTGTCTAGTCGACGCTTCCGACTGCAAGGGATCCTACACAGGCACTATCACTATGATCCAAGGCTATACTACTTTTCAACCCAAACTTGAAGTCACAATCTCGGTGAACTAGCAGAAAAAACATAGGATAGTTCTATGGAGCAGCCTTCAAGGGAGGACCGTCGGTAGCCCCCTTCGCGCTCCGCAGATCCCACTACACTTTATGGCCGAAGTATGCTTTCTCTGCGAGAATGCGGAGCTATCCTGGCAGAGATGGTTTATCCGCATGCTTCAACCACTTCCTTGACGAGTGTCGCAGCGTTTGGTTTCGCTTCGCTCTCCTTGAGATAAGGAAGACCTTCCTTCTACATCTCTGCGTTGCAGAAGAATCCCGACTTTTACGCTCGGCTGCTGCAGGTCTGGTGCTGGACGTGCGGCAGGGTCACGACGCATGAGGTAACCTTCCGCTGGGGCGGCAGATGCTTTCTCTGCAAAGAGTGTGGAAATATCGTAGTGGAAAAACTGTGATCAGGTAGACTGTTTAGGGTTCTAGCTGGACTGTAGACGGCTACCAGGAAACTTCGATTTGGCGAGGCGTAGGATCTGCCGAAAGTCTAAGCCGCTTGATGGCTGTTGGGGTGCGCCGACTTTGCCTAGGAGAGTCTCACCTATTTTCTTCTGAAGAACGTTAGATGTGTATCCAAACAACTTGTCCAGTAGCGTCGCGAAGGTTTCAGGTTCGCGCGCTATGCCTTTCACGTCGAAGAAGAAGTTGATGGCCTTCCACGTGTCCGTGCCGAGAATCTTAGACAAGGTTTCTGTGACCGAATCACTCACCAGCTCTTCAAAGCTCATTGCCCATTCACCCTTTGATTCCCTTGGCCGGCTCCTTTGGAATTGGCAATACGGTAGAGGCAGGAGTTGGATGAAGGGTTGCGAATTTTATCGATCTCCACCCGACGAACAGGGCGAACACTCCCATCGACAAGGCGTGGAGGTAGAGCCCAATGTCATCATAGCCTGTTGTAACTATGAGTCCGAGAGATTCCGCTATATGGGGGATTTCGGAGAGGACCCAGATTAGAAGGAATATGGATAGTTGGAATCGGAAATTTCCCAGACTCTTGCCTCGGATCGCGAGCCGGGCGAATATTGCAAAAGCGACCAGGATGAGAACAAGGTTGAATGTTTCCAATGTATCGATGATGTCGACTGCCATCTAAACGACTGCCACCTTCGAATAATAAGCACCGAGCCCTACGAGCAGGGTCAGAGAGATAGGTTCGAAGACCGCGTCTGCAAGAAAGTCTTGCTGGAAGCCTGAGGCGAGATGATAGAAACCGTGGACCACTGCAAAGAGTCCAAGGAGTAGGGAGAGAATTCGGAGGCTGCGAACCTTCGCTTTGAAGGCCATTATTAACGGGACGACGCCTGCTGCTACCATTATCGCGAAGAGAACAACGCCTCCAGTGACGAGGTCGACCATACGACAGCCTGCTCAGCAGAGAAAAGCAACTATTCCCATAAGAGAAGCGTAACCCTAGAACAAACCGATGAGTGACGCGGACAATTCGCGATTCGCGAGCCTGATCGCGTCAATCGATTGAAGCTTTCTAAATAACTGACCTGGAACCGGTCGAGACGTCGATGATGGCTTTCCTAAAGCGACAACTGTCGATATTCGCCCCGTTAGGCATCAATCGGCGGGGTCTCTCCTTCTTGGGAACTATGGGTTTCCTGACCGGCTTCTTTGGTGCCCGGCTCTTCGCGGTCCAGAACCCCAACGTGGTTGTCGTACAGGGCGGGATTCATTTTCACCATTTCTGGTATGGACTGGGAATGGTTACTTTGGCAGGCTGGCTCGGTATTGCTTTCAATAAGCCAAGGCTGGTTAGGATCTACGCGATAATTTTCGGCCTTGGGGCCGGTCTCATTGGAGACGAGGTGGGATTGCTCCTGACATTCGGTGATTATCAGTCCAGTCTCACTACGGATTTCTTCGTCGGAGTAGTCGGCTTCATCATTCTCGCGAGCACCTTGGTTAGGTATAGGAAAATCGTCGTGAAGGACGTGATCCACACGAGCTGGAATGAGCGGCTCGTCTACATCGGAATAAATCTAGCTGGGCTGTCAGCCATCTTCTTCGCGGTGAACAGTATTACTCCTGGTCTAGTACTTGCGGTGTTCGGATTCCTTCTGATCCTCTCAGCCTTCGAAGCCGCGAGGGCAGGAGTGGTCGCCGGAATTATCGCCGGGAGCATATCAGCACTTGGCGATTTTCTCCTAGTCCAGAACTATGACGTCATTGGACGAACGTTCGAAGGTACTATCTTCGCCCCGACAAGCGCAATTGGGAGTCTAGAGGCTGCCGCTATCTATGTGCTAGCGGTCGATGTGTTTCTCACCGGACTTGTCGGAGGCGCGGTACTAGGACTAATATTTTCGAAAGTCCATGACCGATATTTGAGAAGTGGTAGCCTTCGAACTCGGGGAATCGTCTTCGGTATCGTCCTCTGGATTTTGCTTAGCCTGAACGGTTTCGGATCCGAGTTCGGCCTCCTGTACGACACTATCTCAGCACTAATCGGGCTGGTAGCCTACCTAGCCTATGGAATCCTCCTCGCTCGGTTCTTTCCCAGATTCAAACGAAACATAATCGAGAATAGAAAAGACCCGGTTGTATCATAGGATCCTTAAGGGAAGAGGGGTGAGATAGTCTGGCTCAGTCGAGAAAGAAGAAGATACTCGAGGAGGTGCATCGGAAGAGGCAGCAAAGAACCGTGATCTCAATCATAATAGTCGCGGTTTTGATTAGCATAATAGGCGTGGGAGTCTGGGCCTTAACGAGGAGTTCTGGAGCCGGATCGGAATTTCCATTTCCGTGTCTTGCGGAGACAACGACTTTGCATGTGCATCCATGGCTCAGAATATGGATAGAGACAGCTCTAGGGAGCTCCTACAACGTTACGATACCAACAGCGGTTGGAATCCTAAACCCGCAAATCACTAATGGTCTAGCCGGAGGAGGTTCGTGTTTTGAGTCATTACATACGCACGATTCGACGGGGATTATTCACGCAGAGTCAGCTCACACCACAGACACTTACAGTCTCGGCGATTTCTTCAATGTCTGGAAGGCCACACCCGGCTATGGTACTGTTGGCGTGCAAGGTCTTGGCAACCTGCCAGTGGTTTTCAACTCAACAGATATTCTTGGTTTCAGACCCGACCAGACACACACGCTGTCATTGCTAATCGATCAAGGCCAGTCGACTTACCAAAACTCGACTGCTTACGGGTCCCAGTCAATAGTTCCACTGGACTATTGCGACAGCTCCCGAGCTGGCTCACTACCCTGTTCACAGACCGCGGGTGGGAATCCTTTCTGGGGAGGGGGAACATATCCGTACGGGACCGGTCATACGATCATCATCTACTACAAAGCCGTCTAAAAATAACCTCGTTTTCCCGGGGAACGCGGGGACCTCTTCTACCTGCGCTGTTGCAGGAGGAGGCTGCCAGCCCTTAAACGTAATCATAACATACAGATAATGCGCAGACACGACTCGCATGTCTTCTGATCTGTGATCGTCAAGGTCAGATGCAAGTACTGCAACACGTTGAATTTCGAGACCAGTCAGAGCTGTTCAAATTGTGGAGCACATCTTTGACGACCCCGTCCGCGTCTTTGAAATTGAGATCTGAATTACTACGAACGACCAGATCTCAAAATGGTATCCGACGGATCCTGAGTAACTTATTCTCCGAAAATTGCCAAGATATGTAGAGCATGTTAGAAGGTGAGAGAAATACGGTAATTTTGGGTGAATAATCCCAAAATAGTTAGCAGTTTGGCAACGCTCCGCAGAATACAATAGATTTATATTCAAAGTTCAGATTATATACAGTACGGTGAATCAGGACGCGAGCTAAGCCCAAAAAGAAGAGCAAGAAGTAGAATCCGACCGATTACGTATTTTCTACTTCGAAATTCCCGAGTTTCTTTAGTCAATTCCGACCGGAGCTTTGAGCAGATTCCAGAGGGGTACGCTGACTATGCTTCTCTGTAGTCAAGGAGTGCTAGGATGAACATGGCGTGGGACCAGGCGAGTGGCGACGCGGATACTGGCTCTCCGCTGTCTTTGTGAACCTGCTCAGCGAAGAGCTGGAGCTCGTCCACGTGTTTCACGCACCATTCGATGAGGGTCT
>Ga0137418_10000560_pt1 | contig 33776 bp, 30 predicted proteins | sample CZODoug3_1_2_16f_FD_122242 | JGI IMG/M metagenome (GOLD analysis project Ga0137418, IMG submission 122242) | Vadose zone soil fungal communities from Angelo Coast Range Reserve, California, USA - CZODoug3_1_2_16fungal (Hybrid Assembly) | ecosystem: Environmental > Terrestrial > Soil > Vadose... | reverse complement strand
CCGGAAGCGGGCACCTTCCATCGCGAGCTGCCGACCGGCGTCTACCGCGTCGACCCGGCCGGCCGCGTGGATCTGCTCGCGGACGAAGGCGTGCTGCCGGATCCGAACGGCCTCGCGTTCTCACCCGATCGCCGGAAGCTCTACGTCGTCAGCTTCGCGAAGTTCCCCGGCGACACGGGGCGCGGCGGCGATCGCAGCGTGTACGCGTTCGACATCGACTCGAACAACAAGCTTGGCCGGCCGACGAAGTTCAGCGATTTCATGATCGACGGCGTGAAGTGCGCGCCCGACGGGATCCGCGTGGACGTGGACGGCAACCTGTGGGCGGGCAGCAACGCGGGGCGCGAGCTTGGCTACAACGGCGTGACCGTGTGGAATCCGCAGGGAAAGCTGATCGGCCGCATCCGCCTCCCTGAGGTCTGCGCGAACATCACGTTCGGCGGGCCGAAGCGCAACCGGCTGTTCATGTGCGCGAGCCAGTCGCTGTATGCGGTCTATGTGAATACCCAGGGGGCGGCGCCTGCGTAGATGGGATTTACACAGCGCTCTTTACCACGCCGCCATCGACTCTCAGGGCGGCTCCGGTTGTCGCCGAAGAAAGCGGGCTCGCGACGTAGGCGACGAGCGAGGCGACTTCCTCGGGCCTGGCGAAGCGCTTGATGAGCGAGGTCGGCCGCACCTTCTGAAAGAACTCCGTCTCGAACTCCGCGAATGTCTTGCCTTCGCGCTTCGCGAGCGCGTTCACGAAGTCCTCGACGCCGCGTGAGCGCGTCGGCCCCGGCAGCACGCAGTTCACGGTGACACCCGTGCCCGCCAGCGATTCCGCGAGGCCACGCGACACGGCGAGCTGCGCGGTCTTCGTCACACCGTAGTGAATCATCTCCGGCGGAATCTGCACGCCGCTCTCGCTCGAGATGAAGATGATGCGGCCCCAGTTCCGCTTCCTCATCGACGGCAGGTAGAGCCGCGCGAGGCGGATGCCGCTCAGGACGTTCACCTCGAAGAAGCGCAGCCACTCCTCGTCGGTGATCTCGACGAACTCCTTCGGCTCGAAGATCCCCAGGTTGTTCACGACGATCTCGACGTCGGGAAACTGCCGGGCGACGTCGCCGGCCGCTGCCGCGGTGCTCAGATCGGCGATGAACGGCAGCGCGCTGCCGGCCGCGATGCCATTGAGCTTTGCGATGGCGGCGTCAACCGACTGCGGGGTGCGCCCGTTGACGATGACCCGCGCGCCCTCCCGGACGAGCGCTTCGGCAATGGCGTAACCGATGCCAGCGGTGCTGCCGCTGACGAGCGCCAGCTTTCCTTTCAGGCCGAGATCCATGCGCGGAATTGTACCGGGCGAAAACTCAGAACCGGAACTGGAAACCGAGCTGCACGCGCCGCGCCTGCGACGCGGCCGTCGGCTGGCCGAAGAGGCGCGACGTCATCGTGCCAGCGTAGTTGGTGAAGTTCACGCGGTTGAGCACGTTGTCCGCCTGGGCGAAGAATTCGAGATTGAACCGGCCGTTCGCCTGCTGAAACCCGCCGCCGCCGCCACCGCCGCCGCGCGGTCCACCTTGTTGTTGCGCCCGCGGCGCGGTGGCGCCGAACACGAACGCGCGGCTCAGGCGCATGCTCATGTCGCCCCAGCGCGCGGCGCCGCGCGCGCTGTTGCGCCCGATCACTCTGCCGGTGGCGTCGAGCGGCCGATCGTTGATGACGAGGTCGTGGTTGTCGTCGGCGCCGGTCGTGATGTTGTACGGCGCGCCCGACTGGTAGACGAGGCCGTTCACCGTCGCGCGGAAACCGCGGACCGGCGGCAGGAACAGGTTGGCCTGCAGCCGGTGACGGATGTCCTGCGCGGACGGGCCCCACTCGAGGTCCGGGTGATAGCTGTCGACGGGCAGTTGCGTCGCGTTGTCGGCGTGGTTCCTGAACCGCGCGAGCGTGTAGTTCATGCCGAGATTGATCTGCCGCCGTGGAATCGCGTAGCCGAGATTGACGTTGAAGCTGTCCCTCGCCGAGCGGCCGGTGGAGTCGAACTGCGTCACGCTGCCGATGGCCGGCTCGGGCCGCAGCGCCGTGATCGGGTCGGGCGTGTTGACGTCGCGCGCGCGCATCTGGTTGCGGCCGCGCAGCATCTGGTATCCGGCGGCGGCCCGGAAGTTCGCGCCAATCGGCCTGTCGATGCTCACCGACGCCTGGTGTACGTGCGGCATGGTCAGAGCCGGGCTCGCCTGGATTCGGCCGCCCGGCTGCACGAGGGGCACGCCGGCGCCGAGCCCCGCGCGACACGCGGTCCCCACCGCGGCCGCGAACGGATCCGGAAAGCCGGGGCAATTGATCCGCAGGTCACGCTGTGCGATGCCGTTGACCCGCAGCGTCTGGTCGTACAGGTTCGATTCGTACCAGTCGTAGAAGAGGCCGTAGCCGCCGCGCACGATCGTCTTGCTGTTCCGCGGGCTGTAGGTGAGCCCGAGGCGCGGCATCAGGTTGAGCTTCGAGGCAATCAACGACTGCAGCTCCTCGCGCACGCCGACGCTGATCGTCAGCGTTCGTGTCGTGCGGATGTCGTCCTGCCAGTAGACCGCGCCCTGATAGGCGGTGAACGACGTGTCCACCTCGCCGATGCGCTGCGTGAACTGAAGCGGCGTCGCGGCAAGGTACGACTCCAGGCTGCTGAAGGTGAACGTGCCCGCGGCGTTGCGGGCGTCGAAGTTCCCGTAGCGCCCGCCGGTGACGAGCAACCCGACACGCATCGCGTGCTTGCGGCCGATCGTGAAATCGAGGTTGTCGGCCGCCTCGAACGTGCGCGTGTGCGAGTTGTTGTTGATGCCGGCGCCGCCGGCGTTGAACGCGTCCAGCACGTTGACCGACACCGCCTTCGACACCGAGTCGACGACCGTTGACGCGTGGTTGTATTCGACGTGGAACTCGTTCAGCGTCGAGCGTCCTATCAACCCCTGGACCTGTGTGCGCAGCTGCCCGTCGGTCACGTGACGATTGGTCGCGCGTTCCGGCAGGCTGAAGCCGCCGGCGCCTCCGTTGAGCGTCTCGTTGCGCGAGAGCTCGTACTGGATGCGCAGCGTCTGGTTCCGGGTCAGTCCGTGTTCGACGCCGATGGTGCCGTTGGTGTTCTGCGTGCGGTTCGAGACGAACCCGATGAACCGGCTGCCATCCGGGTTGATCGCGTAGATGTTGGCAGGGTTGTTCGACTGGTTGCGATTCAGGTTCAGCCGCAGCGACGTCCGGCCTGCCACGAGCGGCCCGCGGACGCCGGTGCCGAACCGGACGATGTTCTGCGGCGTCTTGACGGCCGCGAACGCATCGCGCGCGTTCAGCACGTCGTTCCGGAAGTTCGCGTTGAAGTTGCCGTTCCACCGCTGGACGTTCGGCCGCGTGATGATCTCCACCTGCACGCGTCCCGCATCGTGGCTGTCGGCCGCGAAGGAGTTCGTACGGAAGCGGATCTGCCGGATGTCCTCGCGGTTCGGGAGCCGCCCGCCCGTGAACCCGTCCACGCGAAACACCGCGCCAAGACCGCCGGCCATCTGTTCGAGCATCGCCTGCAGCTCGTCGGGGTCGTCCGGCAGCTGATCGATCACGCTTTCATCGAGCACTTTCGTCGTCTCGGCGCTCCCCGACGCCAGCTCCGTCGCCGCGTCGTCCACGACGACCTGCTCCTGGAAGCCTTCGATTTTCAGCGTGACCGTCTGATTGTTGGCGCCGCGCCGCAGCGTGACCGGCGCGTCGGACGGCTCGAACCCCTGCGACTCCACGTGGAGCTGCACATCGGCCACCGGCAGCGCCGGCAGGATGGCAACCCCTCGCTGGTCTGCGGTGACTTTCACTGGCGCGCTTCCCGGAGCGGTGACGCCTACGACGGCCGAGGGAATGCCGGCGCCCGTCTGGTCGAGGACGGTCACGCGCAGCTGCGCCTGCGCGGTCCCCGGTGGTGGCGCCTGGGCCAGCACCGGCGCTGCAGCAAGCACCGCGGCGAAAAGGAAGGCGATTCGGCTCACTGAGTGAATGTATCGGCTTTGAAGGTCGGATTGATCTTGAAGCTCTTGATCCGGAGCTCTTCCTGGGTCGTGCCTTCCGTGCCGCGGGTGATGAGGTGCGGCAGCTTGATGCCGTTCACCGTCTTGTACTGGCCCATATAGAGCTCGAGCGTCGCTTGTCCCTGCGCCGCGGCTGGCGAGGTTGGGCCCGCTGGTGTTGCTCCGCGGCGGCCCTGCCCCGTTCCGCGGCGTCCCAGATCGCCGCCGCGTGACGGTTGTCCCTGCCACGTGATCATCAACGGCAGGTGCGTCGCCGATTCGAGAAAGAGGCGGGTCGGAACGAGGTTCGCCGGCCTCACTTCGAGCACGTCGGCTGTCCCGTCTGGCGATTCCGCGGTCCCGAGCCACGTGACCGGTCCGTCGGTTGTCAGCAGCCATACGAGCGCGAGCCGCGCCAACTCTGCCTGGCGCGTGCGCCGCTGCTGCTCTTTCAGACGCTCGTCGGGCGTTGACGCGCCGTTGGACTGCGCCCCCGCGTTCTGAGGCGGTCGCCCGCCGCCCCCGAAACCGCCACGACCGCCACCGCCGCGGTCTCCGCCGCCACCGCCTCCGCGGCCGAAGCCGCCGCCCCCCGGAAACCCGCGGCCGCCGGTGAAGCCGCCGCTCGTTTCATCCCACACGTCGGCCCCGTTCAGGACTTCGGTGCGATCGACGTTCGCGCCCGCAAATCCCGTGAGCTCGTTCCGGCGATATTTGTCGGGCAGCTCGATGAAGACGTCGAAGTCGCCGTCGATGATTTGATCGGGGCCGGTCGATCGGAGGAACGTTCCCGACACCTGGAGCCGCCTGACCGCGGCGACCTTGTCTTCGCCGCCAAGCGCCTTGCGCGCCTCGGCGAGCAGCGACGCTCCACGCACCGGGTCCTGGGCGTGCGCAGGCTGGAACAGGAGCGCGACGAGAACGACGGCCGCCGGTGACGCCTGGCGAGCCCGCATGAACCGCACGCTCCTGTTTACTCGAAAACCGCGGCCGGTATTTACCGACCGCCGTTTGGGTCGAGCCCGTGGATATCCCCGGCCTCTCTACCTCGCCTCCGTGCTCAGACCCTAACGGACGACCCCGCCCGCCGGATCGCGCACGATCCTGTTGAACTCCGCCTCCTGCGATGGGACGCAGAACTGTTCGGCGATCTCTCGACTGCGCGGCGCCAGCTTCATGATTTTCCGCTCGCTCACCCACGGTGCCGTGAAGATCTTCGGATCCGTCAGCGTCATGTTCAACTCCAGCGTGTCGCGATCCAACCGGCGATAACGCTCCTCCAGCGTCATCTCGGTGGAGTGAGGCATTCCGAAGTGGTCGAGCCAGCTGCGGTCATCGAAGAACCCGGACGTGACGACGAACGTGTCACCCGCCCATCCGCCGGTGGAGATCCCGTTGAACGTCAGGTCGACGTCTTTCGGCAGCGGGCGGCCGTCAGTCCACACCTGGCGGTACGAGTGGCCCCATTCGAAGAACTGAAACACCCGATCGCGTGTCTGAACGATCTCCATCGGATACACCGCCACGAGCTCGAGCAGCAGGTTGCGAACCAGCCCTAGTGGGTCGCAGTTCCCCATCGGATCGTTGCCGACCGCCGGCGGCACGGCCCGAGGTCCGTACGACGGTTTCTTGGCGTCGAACAACTTCTTGCCCAGGGGCGTGAAGGGCGGGGGTGTCTGACTGAGTGTCAGCAACGGGCTTGTTCGTGTCCAGACGCCCGACAGGTCCCGTGGGTCATGGGGAACCGATACCGTGGGCCTGGCCTCGGCGCCGCCGCCTCGTCTCCCGCCGCCGCCGGCTGGCGCCTGTGCATGTCCTGGAGTTGCCGCCGTCAGCCCGGCGGTCAGCGTCGCGATCGCGATAACGGAGCGTGCTCGCACGATACTAGCCGGCGTGACGGCCCGGATCGCTTGCATTTGAGTCAAGTTTTCCTCCGTCAAGACGGCCGCCCCGCGAAGCGGGGCAAGAGATACAGCAGACTAGCGAGGTCCGAGGCCGGCCTCGCTAGTTCTCGTTGCTGCCGCCAGTGCCCAGGACCTGCTTGCCGTTGACCAGGATCGGGCGCATGCGGTTGACGACACCCCTCGGCGTGCCAGCGCGCGAGGGATTGAGTGTCATCGTCAGCTCGTCGCCAGCCTTGATCGTGGTGGCCGTCCAGCCGGCCTCCCGCAGCACGGTTGGACTGTTCATTTCGCCGACCCAATGAACCATCTCGCCCTGCTCGTTCTTGACGTCGAACTCGACGAACGAATGCGGGTTCCTGAAGCTGAACCTCGTCACGACACCGGTCAGCGTCACGGCTTTCGTGGGGTCGTAGGATGCGTTGGTGCCGTGATGCGCGAACACGGACGTCGACGCCAGGAGCGCCATCGCAGCGAGTAGGCACCGTTCGATCACGCCTCTCATACGGATCCCCACTGGTACGTGAACACGCAGGGCACCGCACCCGCCTAGTTGGTCGCTGCGGTCGACATTCCCTTGAAGGTCAGCTTCTGCAGCCCCATGGTCGTACCGGCAATGTAGATGTTCCCCTTGGAATCGGTGGCGATGTGGTGGCCGCCGCCGATCATGCCCGGCAGCTTGATGCTGCCGGCAATCTGCATCGCCTTGCGATCGACGATGAGGATGTCGTTGCCGTTGCCGACGTAGAGGAACTGCTGGTCGGGGTCGGCCGAGAACGCGAGGTCGCGGGCGAACTGCGTATCGGTCTTCACGATCTGCTTCAGGAACTTGCCGTCGGGCGTGAACGACTGTACGCGCCGGTTCTCGCGGTCGGCGACATAGACGATCCCGTCCTTCGACAGCCGCACCGCGTGCACGATGCTGAAGTTCGACGGCCCGTCTCCCGGCGGGAACTCTTTCGGCGTCACCACCTCGCAGTGATCGTCGTCAACCGGCTTGTTGCCGAACGCGCCCCACATCCGCTTGAACCTGCCGTTGTCGGCATCGAAGACGACGACGCGGTGGTTGCCGTAGCCGTCGGCGACGATCAGCTCGTTGGTGCGAGGGTTCACCTGCACGTCGGCCGCGCGGTGGACGTTGACCGTGTCCGCGTTCCCCTTGCTCTGGTTGCTGTGGCCGATCTGCATGACGAACTTCCCGTCCTGCGTGAACTTCAGGATCTGGTCGTCGGCGACCGGCTTCAGGTTCGCGATGCCGTTGGTCGGGCAGTTGTTGCCGGTGATCCAGACGAAGCCCTTGTTGTCGATGTTGATCCCGTGTTCGCGCTGCGGCCATTCGTAGCCGGCGCCGTCGCCGCCCCACGACCTCACGTAGGTGCCGGCGGTGTCGAAGACCATGACGGCTGGCGCCCGCTTCGGCACATCCTCGGGCTTTACCAGCGTGCGCGGCCGATGCAGCGCCCAGACGCGGTCCTGTGCGTCGATGGCAAAGCTCGACACGTCGCCGAGCTTCCACTGCGCGGGCACCGTCGGCCAGTTGCGATCGATCTCGAACGACGGGAGGCTCCGCGCCGCCGAGCTCTGTCGTCCCGCGAGCGCGGGGTTCACGTATCCCTTCTGCAGGACCTTCTTCAAGTCGGGGCGCACGCTGAGGTACGTCACGTGATCCGGAATCGCCGAGAAGCCGTGCGGCACGCCCTCCGGGATGACGATGATGTCGCCGACGTTGATGACGCGGGTGCTGTAGCCCACCATCGTGCCGTTGCACGACGGCCCGTTCAGGATCGTGGTCACTTCGCTGTCGCCCGGCGAGCGGCGGCCGTTGACGATCGTGCCGCCGGTGATCATCGTCCCGCTGCCCGACGTCACGATGTAGGTTTCGGCCGTGCTGTCGTGGTAGATGCCGTTCGGTCCGGTTGCGCCCGCACGCGGCTGACCGCATGCCGGCGTGTTCGGCGCGGCCGCAGCGGCCGCGGGCGCGGCTGCCGCCGGCGCCGGGGCCAGCTTGCCGCGAGCGACGACCGCGACGCCGAGCTGATACGTCCCCATGTCGATCACGCGGAGCGTGTTGTCGGGGATCGTGCGCTTGGTGTCGGCTGCCAGCTTGAGCACCGCCTTGATGTCGGCGTCGCTCACCACGATCGCGTCCTTCGGCGCCTGCGCCGAGACGATCGCGGGACCTGCGGCACACAGGAGCGTCAGCGTTCGGAGGATGTTCTTCTTCATGGCTGTTTGACCTCCACAAGCTCAATGGCGACCCGATCGGGGCCTTCGATCATCGCCGCACGCATGTTTCCCCAGGGATGAATCTCTTCAAGGAACTTGACGCCTTCGCTCTTCAGGCGCGTCACGGCCGGCTCGAGATCCGCGACGCTGAGCGCCCAGTGATCGACGAGGTGGCCGCGGGTGCTGACGAGGCCGCCGCCGGGCCACGGCCGGATCGAGATGGAGATGTCGTCGAAGAACACCGCGCCGGACGGGTCGCGGACGAAGCCGGGGAACTTCGCGAACGACGGCCACGTCGGCGGCGCGTACGGCTGCTTGCATTCGCCCGGCGGCAGCGCGCCCGGCGCGCCGCCGCGCCCCTGCGGAAGCGTCGCGCCCAGGTGCGTGACGTACCACTGCATCGCGCAGAGCGGATGCTCGTGGTACATGTGAATGTGGTTGAAGCGCTCGACGTCACCCGCCTGCGCGTTCTCGATCATGATCCCGTCGGGCCCCCGCAGGTAGCCGAAGCCGCCCTGCCTCGTCGGCTGGACGCCTTTCGCGCGCAGCTCGAGGATCTGTTCCTGCGTCGGGAGCCCCGGCAGCGTGTCGCTCGACATGTCCACGAGCTTGCCGTCGGCGGCGTCCCACATCTGCGCAATCTCGAGACCCATCGCCCGGAACCGCTCGTTGTACTTCCGCGAGTCGGGCGTGTTCCAGCCGAAATGCCACACCGCGGTCTGCGGTCCCGTGAGCTCGTTCTGCGGCGGCGCGGCGACCTTCGTGAAGAGGAGGTAGACGTTGCCGGTCTTCACCGCCTCGACGCCGTTGAAGGTCGTTTTCGTCGCGGTGGCGGCGAACGGCTTCGGGTAGTACGCAGCGGCCTTGGCGGGGTCGACGGAGTTCAGGTGCACGTGATGCACGTGCATCGGCGCAACCTTCGGCGCCTGCGCGAGCACCGACGGCTGCGCCGCCCACAGATACAGGCCACAGAGACACAGGGACACAGAGACGAGCACTGCTGGTCTCACGGCTGGCCTCGCTACGTCGGGAGGAACCATCCTGCACCTCCTGGTACGCGGGTGATTATAGGTGCGCCGGCGCTCAGCGCGGCGCCGGCGGCTGAACGAAGACGGGGCGGGCCCCGATCCAGACGCGTTCCGTGCCTTTCGTGCGCGCAGGCCTCCCTTCGCGTGTGGGCACATCCTACACGCGGGAGGCGATCCGGGGTCAACGGGTGGTGCGCTCGGGCGGCGGGCCGATGCGCTCGACGATCACCATGACGCGCTGCCGGCCGAACTTTTTCGCCTGACTGCAGCTGGGCATGAAGATGTCGATGCGTCGCCCCTTCACGGCGGCGCCTTGATCTTCGACGAGATATTCACCGTTGGCGCCGCGGGAGTCCCGAACGCGGATGCGCGACCCCATTGGGAGCACGCGCGGATCGGCCGCCACGATTCCGCGGTGGACGTCGACGCCGGTCGCTGTGATGCCGCGAAGACAATACGCCGTCGCCGTCATCGTCATGCGGCGCACGGGACGGCGAGCTTTGCCCTCCGCAGACGCGGTCGACACGAAGAGGGTGAGCATCAGCGTCAGGCCGGCGAATGCCGCGAGCCTGCGGCGCGCGCGGGTCGACGTATTGGTGAGCATGCCTGCCTGCGTGTGGAGGCTGGCAAAAAACTCGCCATCCGGTAGTTGAACTGGCGCCGCCGGCCCAGTCAGGCTGAGGTCGTGACGTCAGCCATTTCTGTCCACTGCGATGACGATTACGCGTGTCCGAAGGCATGCATCCCGTCGACCTCGTCAGCCCGCCTTAATTTCCCCGCGTGAAGACCTGTACGTCTTGAAGTTCGGGGTTGCTGGGCGCCCAACTGATTGAGGTAAACATCTTGCCGTCGGACGAGACGGTATAGATCACCCATTCGGAAGTTTTGCCATCCGTCTTCTGCAGGCGCACGATCACATCCGGCGCGATGTGCCAGTGGGCCAGTGTTTGATCCTTTCCGGGAAAGCGCGGATCGGGATGATCCTTGCCATCGAACTTGGCGGAATAGGAATATTCCGGCGCCGAGGTGGGGCTATTGGCCAGCGTGTTTCGAAGGCCATCGCTTTCGGGCGCCAATATCCGCACGTGCTGAGTGGGGAACGTGGCGTGGTCTCCGCGGCGATTGTTCACGGATTTCGTCTGGTCCATCATCCATTTTCCGAAAATGGGATCGGCGGATCTCGCGGCTTGCGCGAACGCTGGAGGTTGCGCGGACGAGAGTGTGACGGCCAACGTCACCACAACCAGCGCTGCACTCAATAAGTACTTGCGCATATCCCTATCCTCCCTCTGAGTTTTGGCGGAAGGCGTCAGCGCGCTGGCCGCACGGTCCTTGCGGTACAGGATGACCCGCGAGTGGCGCATGCAGCGACCCGGGTTGTAGCAGTTTTCCCTGCCGATGGCTATCCCCATGGCTTGATTGACAACGCGAAAGTACGGGTTCTAGACTCGCAAACCATGAGGCATTTCATCCGCGTCGCGACCGTCATCACAGCTGTTCTCCTCGTCTCCGCTGCGATCGTGGCCGCGCAGGCAGTCGGCGCCGCACACGGCGTCTCCGGCCCCGCGAAGATCAACCCGAAGGCCGACGTCAACGCCGCAGGCTTCGCGCCGCCGTACTGGGCGTATCCGGTCAACCTGCCGGACTACGTCGCGGCGCCGGAGAAGGGCGAGCGGATGCGCGTTCCGAACAGCACCGTCACCTACACGCTGACGCAGATCCGCGACTTCTTCTCGCCGCCCGACTGGCATCCGGAGGATCACCCGGCGATGCCGCCCATCATCGGCCAGGGACGCAAGCCGCAGGTATGGGCGTGCGGCTACTGCCACCTGCCGACCGGGTGGGGTAAGCCCGAGAACGCGAACGTCTCGAACCTGCCCGAGCCGTACTTCATGCAGACCGTCGCCGACTTCAAGAACGGCACGCGCCGCAGCACGGTTCCCGACATCCTTCCGCACTCGGGAATGGTCGCAGCGATCATGCCGACGACCGACGCCGAAGTCCGCGAGGCGTATCAGTACTTCGCGAAGAACAAGCTGACGCAGCAGCGGTACAAGGTGACCGAAGCGACGATGGTCCCGAAGACGAAGGTGCAGGGCAGCTGGGTGCTGGCGCCGATCGTCGGCGCCGGCGAGGGGATGGAGCCGATCGGGCAGCGCATCATCGAAGTGCCGGACGATCCGATCCTGACGACGCTGCGCGACTGGCGGATCGGCTTTACGACGTACGTGCCGCCGGGAAGCGTCAAGAAGGGCGAGACGCTGGTCACGACCGGCGGCAACGGCAGGACGGTGCAGTGCACCATCTGCCACGGCAACGACCTCCGCGGCATCGGGCCGGTGCCGCCGATCGCGGGGCGGTCGGCCATCTACACGTTCCGCCAGCTGTACGACTTCAAGGACGGCGCGCGGCACGGCGCGTGGTCGGCGATGATGCAGCCGGTGGTGAAGAACCTGACGCTCGACGACATGATCGCGATCGTCGCGTATACGTCGTCAAAGATGCCGTAATCAGTGGGCAGTCGGCAGTGGGCGGTGGACAGTCGTAGGGGCCGACCTTAAGGTCGGCCCCTGCTGTTTCGGCCCTATTGTTTCAGCAGATCGTCGATCAGCGTCTTGAAGGCGGGGTACGGTTGCGCCCCGCCGATGACGTGGCCGTTGATGAAAAACGTCGGCGTCCCCTGGACGCTGACGGCATCGCCGTCGGCCTTGTCCTTCAATATCTCGCTCTTGAATTTCTCTGAATCCAGGCACTGGTCGAACTTCGCCTGATCGAGCTTCGTGTCGTTCGCCCACTTCTTCAGGTCGGCGGCCTTGAAGCGCACGAGGTCGTCACCCTTGTTGTACTGCTCGCGGAATACCTTGTCGTGATACTCCCAGTACTTGTTCTGCTCGCCGGCGCAGTCGACGGCCTCCGCGGCGAGGAGCGCTTCCGGGTGAATCTGCACGATCGGGTAGTCGCGGAAGACGAGCTTCACCTTACCGGTGTCGATGTAGTCCTTCTTCAGCCGCGGCTCGACGTCCTTCCAGAACATCCGGCACGACGGGCACTGGTAGTCGCCGAACTCGATGATCAGGACCTTCGCGTCCGGGCTGCCGAGCATCGGGTCGTCGTCCACGCCGATGAAGACGCCGCGCTGCTGTGCGTAGGCCGGAAACGCGAGCGCCGTGAATATCGCCGCCAGGAGGACCTTCATCCCCGTACCTCCGCGATCGTTATAACACGCTGCGCAGCTACGCCTCCGGCGGCGCCAGCATTATTGGTCAGTAGTTTACGCGGACCCGATAGGTCAGCGTGGACGTCCCGTCGGGTGCCACCGGCACCTTGAACTGCGCCGCGAATGCGGCAGTCTTCTCGAACGGGTGTGAAGAACTGAGCATGCGCCAGGTACCGCCTATCGGCTCGTTGACTTCGACCGTCACCGGCACGTCCTTGTGGTTCCGCAGCGTGATCGCGTACTCGAACTCGTAGACGTCGCTGGCAATCCGCTGGAAGTCGGTCTGCTTCCGCTCGGAGACGATGTCGAAGGCGGTGCCGATCTTGAGGTTCAGCGTCTCGTCTTTCGGCGTGTGGTCGATGCGGTCCTCGCCGACGAACTGCAGGCCGCCCCTCGAATCCGCCTGATACACGCGCACCGTGCCGGCGGGCATCGGCATGCCGAGCCCGGCCTTCTCCTCGTTCCGGAACTGATAGAACACCTCGACGTTGTCCTTGATCGGCGCGCCGGTCCGCTGCGCGATGCGGTAATACGCGTAGTTGCCGTCGACGACATAACGTTTCTGGACGGGGAAGGCGCTCGCGCCGAGCATGCTCACCTGCTTGGTCTCGGCGTTGTTGATGGTGGTCTTTCGAGCGAGCGTGTAGAGGTGATAGTCGGAGAACGACTCCTGCGCCATCGGCGCGCGCGCCTCCGCGGTGACAACGACCTGGTCGGCGAGAGCACGGTGCAATTCGTTCTTGACGCGATTGAGGTCGCCTGCGACCAGCTGCAGTTGCGCGTGCTTGAACGAGGTGCCGCTGCCGTTGGTGACGGTGACCCAGCCGTCGATATCAGCTGTCTTGTCGTCGCGCCCGACGGTCAGCACGTAGTCCGCGATCCACGAGAGGCTCCGCGCGAGGTACGACGCCTCGACGCGGTGGCGCGTGCCGCCCGTGTTGTCGAGGGTCCAGATCAGTGTCGGGTGCGAGAAGAGGTTTCCGGGCAGCTCCGGGAACCGGATGTGAGTAGCGGGCATGCCGGTCACGATCTCGCCGCCGATTTCCCAGACAGGCGCGTTGTTGTAGCTGATGAGACGCGCCTTGACGTCCTCGTCTCGAGACGTGCTGCCGTCCATCCGCGTGCGCACGAGCGTCACTTCGCGCCCCACGTACTTACGAAGCAGCTTCTCGGGCTCGAGCAGGTCGTACTCGTAGTTCTGCTCGAGCACGCTCACGCGACCCGGTTCGGTGAGCGATCGGAAGTGGACGGTCGCCGGGTTGACGGTCGCGGCGATGTCCATGAACTGCAGATCCGACGTGCCGCGCGCGATCTGTACGTTGCGAACGTCGCGCACGAGCGCCAGGTCCGAGTTGTAGACGGTGACCGCCAGCTCCGCCTGGTCGTCGAGCGTCGTCGTCGAGGCGCTCTGCTGCGCGGCGGGCTGCGCGGAGGGCCGCGCGGTCACCCCGATGCTCGTGGCGATCAGCAGCGCGGCAAAGAAGAGACGTGAGGGCATGGTGTAGCTCCTTTCCCGTAGAACGGAGCCACCCGGGTTTCTTGCAGGGCGCAGGCGCCGGGTCCAAAAGGACCCGGCCTACCCCAGCCCGGTCCGCCTGGCTACTGCGGGATCCAGGTCATGCCGCCGTCGGATGTCCGGAACGAACGGCCGTCCGCGGTTGAAACGGTCGCCGCGCGCGCATCGGAGGCCTGCACACCTGAGAGATCCGTCATCTCAGGGAAGAGAATGCGCTGCCATGTCTGGCCATCGGTCGAGAGCCGCACGACCCCGCCACGGCCGACGACCCAGCAGACGCTCGGTACAGGCGATGAGCCCGCCGTGAGCGCTCCAATGACGTCGTCAGGGGACGAGCTCCATCTGCGGCCGCATAGCGATTCGATCGACAGAACTAAGGGTCTCTCCGCCGTCGTCGTGATGCTTTCGTTCGGCGGAGCTTGCTTAGCGGCGCGCTGCTGCTGATCCAACACGCGTGCCTCCGGCCGCGGGGCCACCAGCGGCGCGGCTGCTGAGGGTTCGGCCGCGGGAGCGGCAGCGGGCGGCGTGGCTGGTGCTGCGCCGTTGGCCTGCGATCGCTCCGTCGGCGGCGCCTGTACGTTCGCGCGCGGGTTTGCCTGGCGGGTGTCCCCGGCTGCTGATGGTGCTGCCGCCGACACGGGAGGAGGCGCGGCCGCTGGCGCCTCCTGCTTGAGCTCCGGTGCGAACGCGGGCGCAACGACGGGAACGTTTCGTTGTTCAGGGATCGCCACCCACACGGCGATCGCTGTTGCCGCCGCTGCCAGCGGCACGGCCCAGGCAAGCCAGCGCCGCGGTGCGCGTTCGGCCGCAGGCTCCGGAACCGCGGCGCGCGTCCGGCCCATTGCGCCGAGCAGCATCTGGCAGCGGTCGCACCCGGCGACGTGCGCGCGTACGTCCTCGAGCGCGGCGCCCTTCAGGCCGCCGTCGAACCATGCGGCGAGCGTTTCCGCGTCGAGACAGTTCACGCTCTTTCTCTCAACGTTGAACGATCCGCGGGAGATTTCTTGCGTACCGCAACGGGCTCATCCGCATGCAGCAGCTCGCGCAGGTCGAGCGGCCCCGCATCCTCGCTGACCGACGCCACGCACTCCGCGATTTCGGCCTCGTTCAAGCGGCCTTCCGTTCTCAGCGCGCCCTCGATGTCGCTGCGAAGGACCTTGCGCGTGCGCGCCAGCTGGCGCGAGCAGGTCGCCTCGTGCTCGCCCAGCAGCCTGCCGATCTCGGCAAGCGTCAACCCCTGCGCATAGTAACAGGCGAGTCGGAACCGGTCGCGCGGCGGCAGGTTCGCGACGGCGCGCGCGAGGGCATCGCGCATCACGACGAAATATCGAGGCCGCTCAGCATCGCAGGGGCCGGCTTCCGCCTTCGCGTGAAGCGTCGGCGGACCGCCGCGACGGACCGCGAAGCGGTCCGTCAGATCAGCACTGCCTGGCGGGTCGCCATGCGACCCGCCCTGGCGGAGGCGGTCAGCCGGTCCGGAGCGGGAGGCGTGGGACTCGTCATCCGACAACGGCTCCAGGCGCCGGCCGGCGCGCAGGCGATCGACGTGGCGCTGAGCCAGGATCGCTCTCAACCAGGTCGCGAGGCTGCTGCGTCCGTGGAAATACCTGAACAGGGAGCTCTCGAACAGTTCGCCGTAGATGCCGTCGGCGAGGTCGCGGGAACTGCCGGAGGGGTCGAGCGCGTCGGCGGAGCGATAGAGCATCGGGCGCTGCTCGCGGATGAAGTGTTCCCACGCGGCCTCGTCACCGGCCGCGCAGCCGCACGCGAGCGCGAGGTCTTCGAGGTGCAGGGCGCGAACATCGGCGCCCCGCTCCGCGCTTCGCTCCAGCGCTTCAGCAAAGCGCTCGCGGGGCACACGCCACCGGTCGGCGTGCGCCCGGCGATAGAGCTGCTCGGCGAGCTTCGCGTCGATGGGCACCCATCACACAGTACAACGTGTGCGCTGCCACGCGATTACCGTCAACAGCACGCCGACGGCGAGCGGGAACAGGGCCGGCGCGACCGGGCCGCTCACCGCGGTCATGACCGTGGCGCCCGTCATGATGACGATCAGGCCGGCCGCGGCGAGCGGCGTCAGGCCGGGACGAATCCGGAGCAGCCACGGAAGGACCAGGCCCACGGCGCCGGTGACCTCGCAGACGCCGATGAAGCGGAGGAACGGCCCGGGAAGCGCGACCGGACCCTGCTGCATCGCCTCGATCGGCAGCACCAGCTTCACGCCGCCCGCGAAGAGAAACAGCGCCGCCAGCAATCCCTGAAGAATCCACAGCCCCTTGTTGGTTCTCATCGTGATATCTCCTTCTGCTGGCTTGTCGAACGGCGGGCCGGGATTTCGACACCCCGGCGGCTGGTCGCCCGCCGCAGCTCGGCAGGAGAAAAATTGAACGGAGGCGGGTCGATTCCGGGCCCCCTCGTTCGATTAGCCGGGTGAAGGGAGAACGACGTGCGATTCATGATGATCGTCAAGGCCGACAAAAACACGGAGGCGGGCGTGATGCCGACCGGGCAGGAGCTCGCCACGATGGGCAAGTACAACCAGCAGCTGATCGATGCCGGTGTGATGGTGGACGGCGCCGGTCTCCAGCCGACCTCGAAGGGCGCCCGGGTCGGCCTCAAGAACGGCCAGGTCGTCGTCACCGACGGCCCGTTCGCCGAAACCAAGGAGCTGATCGCGGGCTACTGGATCATCAACGTCAAGTCGAAGGCCGAGGCCGTCGAGTGGGCGAAGAAGATTCCGTTCAGCCAGCTCCCGAACGCGGGGCGCGAGCCGGAAGTCGAAATCCGGCAGTTCTTCGAGATCGAGGATTTTCCGAATGCGCCGGCGGAGGTCGTCGACCAGGAAAAGAAACACTTCGGGAGGACGTGATGTTTACCGCCTATCTGAACTTCAATGGCAACTGCGCCGAAGCGTTCCGGGTGTACGAGCGCTGCTTCGGCGGCAAGATCGAGTTCCTGCAGACGTTCGGCGAGTCGCAGATGAAAGAGAGCGTCGCGCCGGACCAGTACGGCCTCGTCATGCACGTCACGCTGAAAGTGGATGGCGGCACGCTGATGGGCTCCGACGCGCCGCCCGACCGGTACGAGAAGCCGCAAGGCATGTACGTGTCGATCGCGCCGAAGACGTACGCAGACGGGGAGCGGATCTTCAACGAGCTGGCCGCCGGCGGGGCAGTCGAGATGCCCTTTCAGGAGACGTTCTGGGCCGCGGGCTTCGGCATGACCGTCGATCGCTTCGGCATCCCGTGGATGGTCAACTGCGAGGCCGCTGCCGCGGTATGACCATGCGCGCCTTCGTGGTAAAGATTGGTGGCCGTGCATGCCGCCGATCCAGTACACGAGACGGTCGAACGCGTCTATCAATCCGAATCGCGGCGCGTGCTCGCGACGCTGATTCGCCTCCTGGGCGACTTCGACCGCGCGGAAGAAGCGCTGCACGACGCCTTCAGGGCGGCGCTCGAGCAGTGGCCGCGCGACGGCGTTCCCGCCAACCCCCGCGCGTGGCTCGTGTCCGCCGGCCGCTTCAAGGCGATTGACGCCGCGCGGCGTCGCCGGCGGTTCGACGCGCTCGACGAGGTGGGCGAGAAGGCGGACGTGGCGGTGTACGACACGGCGGCATGGGCGGACCAGGAGAGCGTCGAGGACGATCAGCTCCGCCTGATCTTCACCTGCTGCCATCCCGCGCTCGCGGCCGATGCGCAGGTGGCGCTGACGCTGCGCGAGGTGTGCGGGCTGACGACGGAGGAGATCGCGCAGGCGTTCCTGACGCCGGCGCCGACGCTGGCGCAGCGGATCGTCCGGGCGAAAGGGAAGATCCGCGACGCGCGCATCCCGTACGAAGTGCCCGCCCGGGCGGATCTGCCCGAACGCCTCGACGCGGTGCTCCGCGTCATCTATCTCGTGTTCAACGAGGGCTACGCGGCCTCGTCCGGCGAGCGGGTGACGCGGCACGATTTGTCGGGCGAGGCGATCCGGCTTGGGCGGCTGCTCGTCGAGCTGCTGCCGCCCCTCGAGGGCCTCGGGGCGTCCCGAGCGAGCTCCGCTCCGTCAGCGAGTCGAGGCACGGAGCCGGAAGCGCAGGGACTGCTCGCGCTGATGCTGCTGCACGACTCGCGTCGTGCGGCGCGCACCTCGGCGGGCGGTGAAGTGGTCCTGCTCGAGGATCAGGATCGCTCGCTCTGGAACCGCGATCAGATCGCGGAGGGATCGCGGCTGGTGGAGCAGGCGCTCTCGTCGGGACGCGGCGGGCCGTACGCCATCCAGGCGGCCATCGCGGCCGTTCATGCGGAGGCGGCGACCGCGGCCGCGACCGACTGGAACGAGATCGTCGGGCTCTACGGTGTGCTGATGGGCATGACGCCGTCGCCGGTCATCGAATTGAATCGGGCGGTCGCCGTGGCGATGCGCGACGGTCCGGAGGCGGGCCTCGGGATCATCGACCGCATTCTCGCGCGCGGTGAGCTGCGCGACTATCGGCTGGCGCACGCGGCACGCGCGGAACTGTGCCGCCGGCTGGGACGGACGTCGGAGGCGCGCGCCTCCTTCGAGCGCGCGCTCGCGCTGACGAGACAGCAGCCGGAACGGAGATTTCTCGAACGACGCATCGGGGAGCTGTCACACACATGAAGTATCTGTGCCTGGTCTACATGGAGAAGGACAAGCTGCACGCGGTGCCCGACAGCGAGTGCCTCGCCTGCGGAGACGGGTTTCGCCAGAGCGGGGTGCTGGTCGCGGCCGAAGCGCTGCAGCCGGTCGACACGGCGACGACGGTCCGCGTGCGCAACGGCAAGGTGGCGATCACCGACGGCCCCTTCGCCGAGACGAAAGAGCAGCTGGCCGGCTTTTACCTCGTCGAGGCGCGCGATTTGAACGAAGCGCTGCAGATCGCGGCGAAAATTCCTCCTGCACGAGAAGGGAGCGTCGAGGTCCGACCGGTGAGACAATTGGCGCCGTGAAACGGGCACTAGGCATTGGGCTGCTATGCGTCCTGGCGCTTGCCCCGAGCGCAGTCGAGGGGCAGGGCCTCTACTCGCGCGATGCGGCGAAGCAGCCCGGCTCGCCGAGCTGGCTGAAGGAGCTCGCGAGCCTTCCAGCGTTCGACCCACCGCGTCTTCCCGATGGCACGCCGGACCTGCAGGGCACGTGGACCGGCCCGAACGGCGGCGACGACATCGAAGAGCACGGCTACGTGGACGTGAGCAGCCCGCCGGAGGAGACCTACATCTCCGATCCCCCTGGCGGCAAGGTTCCGTATCAGCCGTGGGCGCTCGCGCTGCGCAACGAGATTCGCACCGGGCTGGCGCGCGGCTGGCCGGGCGAGAAAGAGCGCCTGTACACCGATCCGCAGACCTTCTGCCTCTACACCGTGCCGCGCGCGACGACCCGCGGCGGGTTCGAGATCATCCAGGCGCCGGGCTACGTGCTGATGGCGTTCAACTTCGCGCACTACTACCGCTCGATCCCGCTGAACGCCGCGATGCCGCACGTCTCCCCCGCCGTCAAGCAGTGGATGGGCAATTCACGCGGCCACTGGGAGGGCAACACGCTCGTCGTCGACGTCACGGGCATCACCGGCAGGAACTGGCTCGACCAGGTGGGGAACTTCTTCAGCGAGAACGTCCACGTCGTCGAGCGCTTCACGCTCGCGGCGGCCAACGTCATCGATTACGAGGTGACGATCGAGGATCCCACCGTCTTCACGCGGCCGTGGAAGATGCGGCTCCCGCTGCGGCGCGGGCGCAGCGAGGAAACGTGGGAGCACGCCTGCTTCGAAGGGAACGGCAACGACGCCGAACACGTTCGCGCGCTCGGCTTCAAGTGGTTCCCGGGCGTGACGCCGCCCCGGTAAACTCCCAACTATTTCAGGAGCGGAATCTTGTCGACGTCCGGCGGAGCCGGCTGCGCGCGCAGGAACGCGTGGATGTCGGTCAGCTCCGCATCCTTGACGATCTTCTCGGTGAACGGCGGCATCTCGTTGGTGGGATGCCGCACGTACTTCATGAACTGCGCGTAGGCGATCGGGCGCGGCGCGAGCCGGGGCCCCGCGCTGCCTCCCTGCGCTTCGTAACCATGGCACTGATAGCAGCCGAAGCTGACGAACAGCTTGCGCCCGTTCGCCGCGTTGCCGGCCGGCACGTTCGCATTCTGCTGCTGGGCGGCGGCTCCCGCCTGTTGTGGGGCGGGTCCCGCCGTACGTGGGGCGGGTGCCGATTGCGGGGAGGATCCCGCCGTAATCGGACCCGCCACAGCGATCCCGAACAACCCAACCGCGAGAGAAAGATAGTTCTTCATCATCGGCCTACCGTGGCTGCGTAACGACGTCAACCAGCGCCGGCTCGCCCTTCTTGACGACGTCGAGCGCGCGCTTCATCGCCGGGCCGAGATCGTTCGGATTGCTGATCGGCCCTTCCGAGTACACGCCCATCCCCTTCACGATCTGCGCGTAGTTGATGAACGGATCCTCGAGCGTGGTCCCGATGTGCGCGCGCGTGACGCCGCGGTTGTGCCGGTTGCCCATGCGCTGCAGGTGCATCACTTCCTGGTGATACGCGCGGTTGTTGTGCATCACCGCGAGCAGCGGGATCTTGTGATGCGCCGCCGTCCACCAGACGCCCGGCGCGTACATGAAGTCGCCGTCGCCCTGGATCGTCACGGAGATGCGGCCGTGCTTCTTGTGCGCGAGCGCGCCGCCGACCGCGGCGGGAGCGCCGTAGCCCACGCCCGCGCCGCCCGAGCCGCCGATCCACTGGTAGTGCTTGTCGAACCTCCAGAGGCGCTTCTCCCAGTTGCTGGTGTTGCCGCTCGCGGAAACCAGAGTCCAGTCCTCGTTTTTGATCACGTTCCACAGCTCGGCGGTGAGCCGTGCGGTGCTGATCGGGCTCGCGTCCCACGCGTAGGTCGCATCAGACCGCGATCGGTCGAGCGCATTGGCGTGCTGCTCCGCGAACTTCTTCCCGCGCGCCTCGAACGCGGTCTTGCGATCGCTCGTCATCGCGCGCTTGACCGCCTCGATGAGCGCCGGCAGCGTCGTCTCCGCATCCGCGGCCATCGCGATATCGACTTCCGGATACCGCTGGAAGTCCTGATAGTTGCTCTTCATGAACAGATCGCCCGCCGTAATGCTGATCAGCTTCGTGCCCGGCTTCGTCAGCGGCCGCGAGCTCCGAACCAGCGAATCGCGGAACGAGTCCACGGTGCCCCAGAAATCGGTCAGCTCCAGGCCGAGGATCACGTCGGCGTTGCCGATCAGCCCGCGGCCGCCGTTCGACAGGTTGAGCGGGTGCTGCGACGGGAAGTTCATGCGGCCGCCCTGGTCGATCACCGGCGCCTGCAGCAGTTCCGCCAGCTCGATCAGCTGCGTCATGCCCGCCGGCGTCCGGGCGAGACGATCCGCGATGATGACCGGATTCTGCGCGGCGACGAGCAGCCGCGCGGATTCCGCGACCGCACCGGCATCGCCCTGCGGCGGCGACGTGAGCGTCAGCTTCGGGATGCGCAGCCGCGACTTCACTTCGTCCGAGACCGGATCTTCCTGCAGGCCGCCGTCGAGCACGATCAGCACCGGCATCATCGGCGGCGTCATCGCAATCTTGTAGGCGCGCACCGTGGATTCCGCGAAATGCGGCAGCGACCACGGCAGGTCGTCCCACTTGACGAAGTCGCGCACCATTGCGGCCGCGTCCTGCACGCTGTGCGCCCACTCCACGCCGGGCCGTCTCATCGTCGCGTCGAGCGAGTTGCCCGCCATGACGACGATCGGCACGCGGTCGCAGTAGGCGTTGTAGATCGCCATCGACGCGTGCTGCAGGCCGACGGTCCCGTGGACGAGCACGCCCATCGGCTTGCCTTCGACCTTCGAGTAGGCGTGCGCCATGGCCACAGACGATTCCTCGTGGCAGCACGTGATGAACTCCGGGGCCGTGTTGTTCCCGTAGTTGATGATCGATTCGTGAATGCCGCGGAAGCTCGAGCCGGGATTGGCGGCGATGTATTCGAAGTTGAGCGCCTTGAGTACGTCGACCATGAAGTCGCCGCCGGGGCGATCCGTGGTGACGATGTCGGCTTCGGGTGACGGGTCCCCCTCGCGCGGCGCAAGGGGTGCACTCGCGGGAGCGGCGGCGGCCGGTGCCGGCGGCGTTGTCTGTCCCTCCGCGGCGGCGGCGCTTCCAACGAGGGCCGCCCCGGTCACCGCTGCGCTCTTCAGGAAGTCTCGTCGATCAACGGATCCACTCTTCATACCGCCTCCGCCTTCGCCGTGCCCCGGCTGCGCCAGGCAGGCGCGGCCCAGGTCCGGACAAGTCCGGCGGTAGCTTATAATTCGCAACGGTTTATGGCAATGAGACATCTCGTGTTGCTCGGCTTTCTCATCCTGGCAACGGGCACGGCCCCGCTCGCGCAGGCAAATCGCCAGGCACCCGACGAATTCCGCCGGATGCTGGCGATGGGCGCGAAATACGCGACCGGGTCGGAGTTCTACGCCGCGCTCAAGAAGGCCGCGCCGGGCGGCGGGCGCCAGGTGCCGGCCTTCACGCAGCTGCCCGACTGGTCGGGCCTCTGGATGGCGTCGGGCGGCGGCAACTTCTTTTCGTCCGGGCCCGGCGGGGTCGCGCCGAAGCTGACGGCCGCCGCGCAGGCCGCGCTGAAGCAGGGCTCCGACAACGAGAAGAACGGCATCGAGTACGACGAGAACCTCAGTCAGTGCGGGCCGCCGGGATACCCGCGCTGGCTCGTCATCCCGTTCCTGCGCGAATTCATCGTGCGCCCCGAAGAGACGTGGCTCACGTCCGAGACGGTGAACAACGTCCGCCGCATCTACACCGACGGCCGCGATCATCCGCCGGTCGACGAACGCTATCCGCTCTACTACGGCGACTCGATCGGCTTCTGGGACGGGCAGAAGCTCGTCATCCACACGAACCAGCTGATGGAGCGGTCGATGGGCCGCAATCAGCCGGTGCAGAGCGAGAAGATGGAGACGGTCGAGATCTGGCAGAAGATCAACCCGGCGACCGTCAAGGCCGACGTGTGGCTCTATGACCCGGCGCTGTACGCCGAGCCGTGGTACGTCGAGCGGCGCTACAGCCAGGTGCCGAACGAGGACAAGAGCCTGCGCATCCGCTACTGGAACTGCAACGAGAACCCGAACAACGACGTCTTGAAGACGCCGGACGGAAGCACCAACTACAAGGACTTCACGTTCGACGACAAGCCGAAGGAGCCTTCGAAATGATCGGTCGCACTCTCACGATGATCGGCGCGGCGCTGCTCGTGGCGATGCCGCTGCGCGTCGAGGCGCATCACTCCGCGGTGATGTTCGACGATCAGAAGGAGGTCACCCTCGAGGGGACCGTGAAGGAGTTCCAGTACACGAACCCGCATTCGTGGCTGCTCGTGGACGTCACCAACAAGGACGGCTCCGTCACCACGTGGGGCTTCGAAGCCGAGGGGCCGAGCACGCTGCTGCGCAACGGCGTGCGTCCCGCCGACCTGAAGTTCGGCACGAAGGTCACCATCACCGGCCACCCGATGAAGGACGGACGTCCCGGCGCGCTCTGGATGAAGGCCGTCAGGGACGACGGGAAGGAGTTCTGGCCGGGCGGACGGCCGCGCGCCGCCGCCGCACAGTAGGTTCGCGCCGTAGATTCGCGCGCCGTCACGACCGACGGCGCGCCTGAAACCGTCATCGGCCAGATCGCGTATCCACACACAATTGATTCACAATCGTGAGATATCTCCTGTGAACATGCAGGTGCTGCACATCACACCGTGGGAACGCGGCGTCCTCGAGCAGTTGGCGAGCGGCGCCGCCATGGCCGACATCGCACGGCAGCTCGGTGTGAATGACCGCGAGATCGAATCGTCGCTGGCGACACTCTTTGCCAGGATGGGCGTCGCGAGCCGCGCCGAAGCCGTAGCCGTCGCGTCCCGTCGCGGGCTCCTGGCGGCGTGACGAGGCGGACCTTAAGGTCCGCCTCTACGCTCGACCCCGGCGGTTCGTCGGGTTCTCAGAATCCGCTTCCCGACGCCTGCCGGAACAACCCGCGCGGTGTCGGTGTCGGCACGGCGACCACGCTGGCTCCCCGCACGGCAAGCGTGTCACCGGTGATTCCCGACGGCGCCTGCTGCACGGCCTCGAAGTTCACCACCGCCGACTCGTAATCGAGCGTCGTCTGCAGCAGGTTGACCTGCGCCTGCAGCAGATCGCGCTGCGCCTGCGTGACGAGGAACGTCGTCGACAGCCCCGCGTCATAACGCCGCTGTTCGGCATCGAGCCGCTGCGTGGCGAGCGTCGCGCCCGCGCGCGCCGCGTCGATCCGTTCCGCGCTGCTTCGGATCTGGCGCCCCGCCTGCCGCATCGTCTCCGCGGCGTCCAGACGCAGGCTCGAAATCCGCTCCACGGTCTGCCGCCGTTCGACGTCGGCCCGTGCGCGGCTCGCTTCGTCGAAGCTGCGGCCGATCGGGTAGCTCACCGTCACGCCAACGCTCCACGCCGGGTAGTCGGGTCCGAACGCCTGGCCGAGCGCGTCGGCGAAGCTTCGCGAGCGCGCGCCGATGACGGTGCCGGGGAATCCGCCGCTTCGAATGAACTGGCTCCCGGCGAGCCCGTTGCCGCGGTAGGACGTCTCGAGGCGGACGTCGGGCAGCCGCTGGTTGTCGAGGAATTCCACCGTTGCCTGCGCGGTGGCGAGGTCGATGTTCGCACGCGCGACGTCGAGCCGCCCGCCGAGCGCCCTCTCGACAACGGCGTCGACGTCCGGGAGCGCGCCGCGCCCCGTGAGCTCCTCGATCGGCTCGACGTGCGTCCGCCAGAACGACGCGTCGGCGGGATCCATGATGAGCCGCCGCAACCGGTCCTCGGCGTCCTCGTCGCCCGTCCTCGCGCGAATCAGGTTCTCGCGCCGCTGCGCCACTTCCGCCTCGGCCTGGACGAGATCGAGCGGCGGAATCTGACCGGCGTCGACCCGAATCTTTGTCTGCCGCGCCAGTTCCCCGGCCAGCTCGAGCGACCGCTGCTGCACGACCACGTTCGCGCGCGTCGCCTTCAACGTCCAGTAGGCCTGCTTCACCGCGGCGATCGTCTGGACCGCCGACTCGCGGAAGCGAAGCTCGGAGCTGTCCTGGTTGCGCTTCGCGATCGCGTACTGGTAGCGCGCCGCATCGACCTGCCGATCCCTCAGCAGCGGCTGCGAGAACGCCAGCTCGAACCCGGCCTGCACGCTCGGATCGAAGCTGCTGATCGGGTTGTTCGTCGTCGTCCGCGAGCTGTCCCACGACGCGCTCCACGTGCCGCCGCCGAGCCGCAGCCGCTGCCGGACGCCGGTCGAGGAGAACCAGTCGTTGACGTCCACGCCGCGGTCGCCGAGCAGGAAGTTCGACGGAGGCGCGGTGTTGCCCGTGCGGCCGAGCGTCGTGGAAAACACCGGCGTGTACGCGGTTCGCGTCTCGCCGATGCGCGCCGCCTCGACCTCGGTCTCCAGCCGGACGATCGCCAGATCCGGGTTGTTCTCGACCGCGCGGCGAACCGCTTCGTCGAGCGTCAGGCGCAGCGTTTCAGAAGGGCCGACCTGAAGGTCGGCCCCTACGTTCGTCCGCGTCTGCTGCGACGAGGCGACGGTCTGCGCGGACGCGCTCGTGCCCGTCAGCGCGACGGCAAGGGCGATCGACACGGCCGCCGCGAGCTCCGGCACGCGCGTGCTGCGCGCGCGCGCCTCGGTCATCACGACGCGCCGCCGCGCGAGCAGCATGTAGATCGACGGCACGACGAAGAGCGTGAACAGCGTCCCGACGATCATGCCGCTCACGAGGACCGTGCCGATGCTGTTGCGCGCGCCCGCGCCCGGCCCGGTCGCGAAGACCAGCGGCAGGTGTCCGACGACCGTCGCGGCGGTCGTCATCAGGATCGGGCGCAGCCGCGTGCCGGCCGCCTCGATGACGGCGGCGAGCTTGTCCCTGCCCGTTTCCTGCAGGTGGTTGGCGAAATGGACGATCAGGATGCCGTTCTTCGACACCAGGCCCACGAGCGTGATGAGCCCCACCTGGCTGTAGATGTTCAGCGTCGTGAACTGGAGGAACGAGAACAGCAACGCACCCGACAGCGCCAGCGGCACCGAGCCGGCGAGGATGATAAACGGGTCCACGAAGCTCTCGAACTGCGCGGCCAGCACGAGATAGATCAGGATCGCCGACAGCAGGAACGTCGTCAGGAACGAGCCGCCTTCGGTGCGGAGCTGACGCGACTCGCCGGCGTAATCGATCGTGAAGCCCTGCGGCAGCAGGGTCTTCGCCTCGTTCTCCAGGAAGGTCAGCGCCTGGTCGAGCGGCACCGGCGGCGGGATCACCCCCTGGATGCGCACGGCATTCAGCTGCTGGAATTTCTTCAGCTCTCGTGGCTCCGCGCTGGTCTTGAGGCTCGCGAACGTGGACAGCGGCACCAGCTTGTCGCCGGACCCGGTGATGTAGATCTGCGACAGCTGGTCCGGCGTCAGGCGCTCCGCGCGCTGGATTTGCGGGATCACCTTGTAGCTGCGCCCCTGGATGCTGAAGCGGTTGACGTAATTGCCGCCGAGCAGCACCGACAGATCGCGCCCCGCCTGACTGAGGTCCACGCCCTGCGACCGCAGCTTGTCCCGGTCGAAGACCACCTCCGCCTGCGGCTGATCGAACTTCACGTCCGAGTCCGCGTAGATGAACATGCCCGAGGCGACCGCCTTCTGCACGAGCTGACCCGCGATCTCGTTGAGCCGCTGCGGCTCCGCCGCGGACCCGATCACCATGTCAACGGGGAAGTCACCTCCACCAGGAAGCGGCGGCGGCGTCAGCGGAATCGCGCGGATGCCGGGAATCTTCGACAGCGGCCCGTACGATTCCATCAGGAGCTGCTGTGCGGTCTTGGACCGTTCGCTCCACGGCTTGGTCACCATGCCGCCGAAGCCGCCGTTGGGGAAGATCAGCTGGAACGTCGCGGCCGTTTCGGGGAGCGACTTGTACACGTCCAGGATCTGCGAGGTGAAGAGCTTCGTCTGCTCGATCGTCGCGTTCGGCGCGGCCTGCACGACGGAGAAGACCACCCCCTGGTCCTCGGCCGGCGCCAGCTCGCGCTGCGAGAACATGTAGAACGGCACGATCAGCAGCGCGACGATGACCCACAGCGTCAGGACGACAGGCCGATAACCGAGCGTCGAGGCGAGCGCGCGTGTGTATCCGTCGCGGACCGAATCGAACCGCCGGTTGATCCACGCCGCGAAGCCACGCTGCTTCTCGGCCGGGCGCAGCAGCTTCGATCCCATCATCGGCGACAGCGTCAGCGCCACGATCCCCGAGACGATGACCGCGCCCGCCAGCGTGAAGGCAAACTCGCGGAAGAGCGAGCCTGTGAGACCGCCCTGGATGCCGATGGGTGCGTAGACCGCCGCCAGCGTGATCGTCATCGCGATGATCGGACCCACGAGCTCGCGCGCGGCGGCGAGCGCGGCCTGGTGCGGCCGCTGGCCGCTGTGGATGTGACGCTCGATGTTCTCGACCATCACGATCGCGTCGTCGACGACGAGGCCGACGGAGAGCACGATCGCGAGCAGTGTCAGCAGGTTGATCGTGAAGCCGGCCAGCATCATCAGGAAGACGGCGCCGACGAGCGACACCGGGATCGCGACGACCGGGATGATCACGGAGCGGACCGAGCCGAGGAACAGGAAGATCACGAGGATGACGATCAGCAGCGTTTCCGTCAGCGTGCTCAGCACCTCGTTGATCGCGTCCTTGATGTAGTCGGTGGAGTCGTACGGGATGCCGAGCTTCATGCCCGCCGGCAGCTGCGCCTGGAGTCCGGGCAGTACGGCGCGCACCTGGCCGATGACGTCGAGCGCGTTTGCCGTCGGCAGCACCCAGATGCCCATGAACGTCGCGGACTCGCCGTTGAAGAGCACGTCCTGGTCGTAGTTCTCCGCGCCCAGCACGACGTCGGCAATGTCGCCGAGGCGTACGACGACGCCCTTTCGTTGGGCGACGATCAGCTGGCGGAATTCCTCCGCGGTGCGCAGGTCGGTGTTGGCGATCAGGTTGACCGACACCATCGAGCCCTTCGTCCGTCCGAGCGCCGACAGGTAGTTGTTGCGCGCGAGCGCCTCGCGAACGGCGGCCGGCGAAATGCCGTGCGCGGCCATCTCGTCGGGCTTGAGCCAGATGCGCATCGCGAACGTGCGGTTGCCGAGGATGTCGGCGCGCTGGACGCCGCTGACGGCGCTCAGCTTCGGCTGCACCACACGCGTCAAATAGTCCGTGATCTGCGTCTGATCGAGGTCGGACGACGAGAAGCCGAGATACATCGCCGCGAACTGGTTGTCGGCGGTCTCGAGCTGAATCACCGGGGCCTCGGCCTCGGGCGGCAGGTCGTTCCGGACCTGCGCGACCTTGGCCTGGATCTGCGTGAGCGCCGCGTTGGTGTCGTAATTCAGCTTCAGGTGCACGGTGATGGTGCTGACGGCCTGGGCGCTGGACGACTCCATGTAGTCGATCCCGTCGGCGCTCGCGATCACGCGCTCGAGCGGCGTCGTGATGAAGCCGCGCACCAGGTCCGCGTTGGCGCCGACGTAGGCGGTCGTCACCCTTACGACCGCGATGTCACTGCGCGGGTACTGCCTCACGCTCAGCGCGCGGATCGACTGCAGCCCCGCGATCAGGATCACCAGGCTGACGACCATCGCCAGGACGGGGCGCTTGATGAAGAGATCGGTGAATGCCATCAGCTGTTCTCCGGTCTGGCCGCGGGGTTGTTGCCCGGCTTCACCGTGTTGTTGATCTGCACCGCGGCGCCGTTGCGAAGCTTGAAGACGCCCGATGTCACCACTTCGTCGCCGGGATTGATGCCCGAGACGACGGCAACCTGATCGCCGCGTGCCGGTCCCAGCTTGACGAACTGCTGCCGCACGCCGCGGTAGCTGTGGCCCTTGTCGTCCTTCATCTCGGCGACGACGAAGACCGAGTCGCCGTACGGCGCGTAGCTGACGGCCGATGCCGGCAGCGCGACCACCCGCTGATCGGCGCCGAGCGCCATCTGCGTCTGCACGAACATCCCCGGCCGCAGCTTCCCGTCAGGGTTGGCGAGCGTCGCCTGTACCCGGATGTTGCGCGTCGTCTCGTCCACGACGGAATCGATGGCGATGATCCGTCCCTCGAATGCGACGTTCGCGAGGTTCTCGGTCGTGATGTGGACGCCGCCCCCGACGTGTACCTGCCCGATCGCCTGCTGCGGCACGCCGAAGTTGACGTAGATCGGGTTCAGGGCCTGCAGCGGCACGACGGGATCGCCGCCCGCCAGGTACTGACCCTTGTTGACCTGGCGGATGCCGAGGCTTCCGGTAAACGGCGCGCGAATCGTTTTCCGTTCGATGGCCGCGCGAATCTCGCCGACGCGCGCCTCCGCCTGCCGCGATTCCGCGGTCGCGCTCTCGTATTCGGCCTTCGACACCACCTTCTGATCGAGCAGATCCTGCATCCGGTTGAAGTTCAGCCGCGTGAGGACGCGTTGTGCCTCCGCCGCCGCCATCTGCGCCTGCTCCTGCCGCGCATCGAGGACGACGAGCACCTGTCCCTCGCGGACCGACTCACCGGACTCGAAGAGAATGTCCTCGACGATTCCCGCCAGGTCCGCGCTGACCGTGACGCCGCGAACCGGCGCCATCGTCCCGATCGCGTTGAGGGTGGACGGCCACCGCGCCTCTTCGGCGACGACCGTCGTCACCGCTTCAGGGGGCGGCTGAAACGCCGCCCCCTGCGCGATGGCCGTCTGGATCTGCTTGAACTTCACGAAGCCGAGACCCGCGACGAACAGGAGCGTCACGGTCAGCATCACGAACATCCGTTTAGCCATGAATGAGACGTCCTCCACTTCCAAGTCGAACGAGCGGTTCGAGAATCGACATCCGTTACCGTCCGACGTTCAGCAGCACGCCGCCGTACACGCGATGCCCGTAACGCGTCTCCTGTCCGAAGAACGCGGGCGCGTCGTTCTTCGACTTGAGCGCGATGAAGCGGTAGTCGCCGCGCAGCCCCCAGCGGCCGGCGTACCAATTGACCCCGCCGCCGACGTTGCTCGTGAAGAACGTCTCCGTCTCGGGAATGCCGAGCGATTCCTTCTTGAATGCGCTCAAGCCGCCGATGCCGCCCGTGACGTACGGAACCACCGAGCTCCGGTTCGGCGCGGAGACCACGAGGTTGCCGCTGTAGTTGAGAAGGTTGGGCGTCTTCAGGTTCGAGGTGCCGCCGGGCAGCGTCAGGTCCTGCGTGATGCCGAGCGCGCCGGTGACTTCACCCTCGATGCCGACGAACCGGTTGAAGTTGACCGCGACGCTGCCGCCGAGACCGTAGTTACCGAAGCTCGGCCCCTTCGCGTTGGTGCCTTCCGTGAAGAACGTCGCGCCGCCTGGAATGATCGTCACCACGACGGGTCCGGGCCCCGCCGCGGATGACTCCTGCGCATACGCCTGACTTGTCCCCGCCACACCGACGACCGCGAGCAGTACTGCTATCCAACGTGTCATGACTGACCTCCTTCGTTTTTCTTCCCTCTAAGACCATGCAACTGTGGACTTCGGTGCGTGCGTTTCCAATCGGGCAGGAGGTCGATCGCGCCGTGTATCGTGCGCGCGACCTCAACGCATGACGTGCGGACGATGTCGATCTGCGACTTTTGGACGATGGCCGCGTCCTACGATCTGGCGGATAATTTCAGGCGGGCAGGAACAGCAGCATGACCACCAACGAATCGGACTGCACGGGAAACGGTCCACCGCGACCGGCCGAAGCCGCATCGAACGACCCCGAGGTGTTGCGGGCGGCGCTCGTTCGCGAGGCGACGGCGCGCGGCCGCGCCGACTGCATCGCGAAGATGCAGGCAGACGTCGTGAAGATTGCACTCGACCTGCTGGTGCGCGAGCCCAACACGGTTGGCTTCTTCGGCGCGCTGACGAAGACGATGGTCGAAGAAGGCGAGAGCGTCGCCTGCGGCGTGTGGTTGATCGACGAGGACGGCCAGCGCTGCGACCTCTGGATGGCGTACGTGAAGGATCGCCTCTACTCGCCCGAGATGCCCGAGTGGAGCGCCGACCCCAGCGAGTCGCCGTGCGAGGGCGCATATCCCTGCAAGAGCCTGGCGAATCACCTGCTCGCGTACACGCCCGGCTGGACTCAGACGATCGAGTACGAAGCGGACGACGCCCGGCTGCCCGAGTCGCTTCGGGAATTCAGCCGGACGATGGACTGCGGATCGACGATCGCGACGCCGTTGATCCTCGGCGAGCGCGTGTTGGGATGGATGACGCTCGCGAGCAGCCGGATGCCGGAAGGCGACGGACAGTGGTGGCGTGTCGTGCTGCTCGAGGCGATCGGCCGGCAGGCGGCGCTCGCGCTCCATCACAGCCGCGTCGTCGACCAGAGCCGAAAAGAAGAGCGGAGGAAAGCCATCCTCGAGGAGCGCAACCGGCTCGCGCGCGACATTCACGACAACCTCGCGCAGGGGTTCGCCGCGATCCTGATGCAGCTCCAGGGCGCGCGGCGGGAAGCGATCTTTCTCCCGCCGGCGGTCGCCGCAAAGCTCGACATCGCGGTCGATCTGGCGCGCACGCACCTCACCGAAGCGCGGCGCTCCGTCGGCACGCTCCGGCCCAACGTGAGCGACGGCGAAGAAGTCGCGATGGCGCTGAAGCGGATCGCAGGCGTGGCACAGCGCACCACGTCCGTGCCGATCGACCTCACCGTTGACGAGCTGCCCCGGCTTGGCGACGTCGTCGAGCGCGAGATCATCGGCATCGCGCAGGAGGCGTTGACCAACGCCGTGCGTCATTCGCGCGCGCAGCGGATCACCGTTCGCGCGGCGACGGTGCGGTCGATTGGCGTGCGGCTGTCGATTGCCGACGACGGGCGCGGCATCACCCGCGAACCGACATCGGGCGGCTTCGGGATGACGAGCATGCAGGAGCGCGCCGAGCGCATCGGCGCGTCGCTGACGATCGTGACCGCGCCGCGCAGCGGGACCGAAGTCGTGCTCGCGTGGGAGCCGTCGAATCTGCCGACGCAGGTGTACATTGCCGGCTGAGGCCGCCGTGGCTGTGGCGAAGGCGACCGTCCTCGTCGTCGACGATCACGCGCTGCTCCGGACGGGCGTGGCCAACATCATCAACCAGGAGCCCGATCTGCAGGTCGTCGCGGAAGCGGGCGACGGCGTCGAGGCGGTCGCGGCCTTCGAGCGTCACCGTCCGGACGTCACGCTGCTCGACCTGCGCATGCCGCTCATGGAAGGCGTGGAGGTGGTGCGCCGCATCCGCGAGCGCGATCCCCGCGCGCGCGTCATCGTGCTGACGACGTACGACACGGACGACGAGATTTCACGGGCGCTGAAGGCGGGCGCGAAGGCGTACGTGCTCAAGGACATTTCCGCCGAAGACCTGGTCGGCTGCATCCGCGACGTGCTCGCCGGCAAGACCTACATCGCGCCGGCCGCCGCCGCGAAGCTCGCCGAAGGCGTCACGCGCGTGCAGTTGACGCCGCGCGAGATGGCGGCGCTCAAGCTGATGGCCGACGGGAAGGCGAACAAGGAGATCGCGAACGCGCTCGACATCAGCGAGCGCACGGTGAAGACGCATCTCGGCCACCTCTTCGAGAAGCTGGGCGTCACGAGCCGGACCGAAGCCGTCAAGGTGGCGACGCGCCGCGGGTTGGTGCGGCTAGAATAGGGCCATGCCTCCGAATTGATGCCGCTACCGTAGAAACCTCGCGCTTTACCTGCCATACAAGGTCGCCAGCCTCGAAGGGCTGATGCACGGCCTCTATCTCCTCTGGTGGGTTCAGGGTAAACATCTCTCGCCGGCCACCGTCGGCACGGTCATCGCCGCGGGCGAGCTGGCCATCGTGTTTCTCGAGCTGCCGACCGGCTGGTTCGCCGATCGGTTCGGCCACCGTTTCAGCCTGATCGTCGGCTCGCTCGTGCAGACCGTCGCCATGGTCGTGTGCTGGCTGGCCGACGGCGCCGCGGGCCTCCTCCTGGCGACGCTGCTCGTGGCCGTCGGCGACGCGTTCAGGTCGGGCGCCGACGAGGCGCTGCTCTATCGGACCTGCCTCGCGCTCGATCGCGAACGGGATTTTCAGCGTATCCAGGGGCGCGTGGCCGCGATCGAGCTTGGCGCACTCGTCGTGCTGGTCCTCGCCGGCGGCCTCATCGTCCGCGCGTGGGGATTCGCGGCCGGATGGATGGCGGAAACGCTGTTGTGCGCCGCCGGCGCAGCGATTGCGCTCGCGGTGGTCGAGCCGCCTGCGGCCGCAGACGACCCGCAAGCGGCAGTCGTCACCGCTCGCGGCGCGGCACTCTTCTCGCGTTCATCGTTTCTGCTGATCTTCCCCGCCGCCCTGCTCGGAGGGATGGCAGGCGCGGCGGCCTTCTACCTTCAGACAGGACCTGACGCCGATGCGGGTGCGATGACCGTGATGGTGGCGGCCATCACGCTCGCGGAAGCGGCGGGCTCGGCGCTGGCGGCGTATCTCCCCGAGGCCGGCGTGCGCGCGCAGCTCGGGCTGGCAATCCTGGGCGGCACGGTGTTGGCGGTCGCGTTGACTGCACCAGCGACGATTGTGGCGGTGGTGTGCGTGCTCGCGTTCCTCTACGGCCTTGCCGACCCGCTGCGGGCTGCAGCCATCCAACGCACGGCGGACGACGGCCAGCGAGCGCGAGCGGCGTCGCTGGCCAACCTGTGCGACATGACGGTCACCACTATCGTGTTGCCGCTGGCAGGGCTCGCGCGTCGCGAATGACCTGCACGACGGCATCGGCCATGGCGCGCGCGGCACGCGCATCGGGATGCCGATCCCACGCAATGC
>Ga0137418_10000559_pt1 | contig 33777 bp, 27 predicted proteins | sample CZODoug3_1_2_16f_FD_122242 | JGI IMG/M metagenome (GOLD analysis project Ga0137418, IMG submission 122242) | Vadose zone soil fungal communities from Angelo Coast Range Reserve, California, USA - CZODoug3_1_2_16fungal (Hybrid Assembly) | ecosystem: Environmental > Terrestrial > Soil > Vadose... | reverse complement strand
GGCTGGAACGAGAGGAAGCCGATGCGCTTCGGGTTGTCCAAAGCGAACTTGATGATGCGTCCGACCTGTTCGTTGTTGATGCCATTGACAATCGTCACAACCGGCACGATCTCGACGCCGGCGCGATGCAGGTTGTCGATGGCCTTCAACTTAACGTCGAACAGGTTGCCGACAGCCCGATGCGCGTTCGCCGCGTTGCCGATGCCGTCAAACTGCAAGTAGGCGTAACGCAAGCCTGCTTCCGCGGCCTGCTGCGCGAACTCAAAGCTCTTCGCGAATTCAATGCCGTTCGTAGCCGCCTGTACAGAGTTGTATCCAACCTTACGGGCGTAGCGGACTGCGTCCAGGAAATAAGGGGACAACGTAGGCTCGCCGCCGGAGAACTGCACCGACATCTGGCGCCTGGGCTTGATAGTGATGGCGTTGTCCAGCATGGTCTGGATTTCTTCCCACGTCAGCTCATGCACGAAGCCGACCTGGTTCGCATCCATGAAGCAGGGATCGCACATCATGTTGCAACGGTTGGTAAGGTCGATGGTCAACACCGAGCCGCGGCCGTACTTGACCGTGCTACTGCCGTGGTGATGCAGCTTTTCGTCGTTGTGCGCTTTGATGTCGCGGCCCGGGAAAGTCTCTTCCAGGTGATTCGAGAACTCGGGGTCGATCGACATCACGTCTTCGAAATGCCCGTGAACCGGACAGTCCTTGACCATCAGGATCTTGCCGTCGCGCTCGATGATCTGCGCCTTGATTTCGCCGACCTTTTCATTCATCAATACTTCGTAAGGCAGCTTGCCATCTAGAATCTGCTGCCGGATCTCAGGCACGCACTTCGGGCAGAGCGAATCGGTGGTACGCGGCCAGCCTAGCGGTGGCTTGCTCTTCTCATAAGACTTCAACAAAGGCTTGTCAGACCACTTCGGGACGATCCCCGGATTCTGCTTAATGCGGTTGACGCGGTCAAATACCGCCCAAACACCCTTGGCGCCGTACGTTAGAGCTTTTTCCACATACTTGATTGGCTTATGCATGTCCTCTCGCTTTCGCGAAAAAGTTAACCGCAGAATCTTGATTCCACAGCAATTATTCGTTTGTGTTCATGGGTCGAACCTGGGAAAGGTCGGCACCCAAGGCATCTCCCCTGAAACCCATAGAAAACAACCAAGTCTTCAGAGTAGATGTGTACGCTTTTATAGACTATCCGGCCCGGTCGGGCCTTCCACCTAGAAGACAACGAACCGTCAGAATTTCAGGTTGAACGGTAACAGAGGGCATTGTTTGGATGTAAGTGATTGAAAAGGAACGGGGTAAAGCAAGGTAGGGACGGCGGATCAGAGGAACAAACCATCCTGCCCGGCTTCTAGCGAGACTCAGGCTATCCTTGGGGAATGCAGCAAAACTTGACGACCCTGTACCGCCCCGTCGGAGAGGCTGAACTGGACCTGATCCGCGCCTCCGGGTATCGCGAGTTCCCGCCACGGCTGCCGGCACAGCCCTATTTTTATCCAGTCACCAACGAGGAGTACGCCATCCAAATCGCTCGCGACTGGAACACGAAAGATGCGGCTTCAGGATACCTTGGTTATGTGCTTCGCTTCTCCGTGCAGACGGAATTTCTGAGCAGGTATGAAATTCACACCGTCGGCGATTCGCACCACCGCGAATATTGGATTCCGGCGGCGGACCTTCCTAGCTTCAACGAAAACATCGCCGGAATATCGAGGTTTTATCAGAGTTTCGCGCGGCTAACCCGTCCCCGGTTTGAATTACTTCTTGGCATGGGCACGGAAGAATGCCAAATCCGCGGCATTGTGCGAGGTCAGGTATTTGTGAGCGGTACCAACTTCCCACACGAACTTCACTACGCCGCCGGCCGAGCACGAGGATGCGTTCTTGTTGTTGAACACCTTGATCCCCACCAGGACTTGACAGAGCGGGAGCACCGTTGACCGAACCTGGCAATGATTCTGCGTAGCGAAGAAATTGAAGGTCGAATCAACCGTCGACTTTTCCGGCAGGTACTTGTTCCAATCCCACTTCGCGGAACAGGGATCTACGCCAACCGCGTTGGTGTCCAGCGTCCCGTGGTATTCCACGACGGAGATGGGATTCGGAATATTCGGCACCGTTGTCGTGCTCAACGTCGATTGGAGCGAACCGGAATTGATGGACACTGCAGCGACAATGTCAGAGAGGTCCACCGCCGCCAACGACGCCATAAAAGCTCCGACCGAAAACCCAACCACATAAACCTTCTTCGGATTGATAACGGAATATTTGGACTTCAATGTAGTGACGAGCTGGCGCAAGTATCCGATGTCGTCCGGATAGGGCGTGTACGGCGGGGACTTCTTTGAAAACACCATATTGTTGAAGAACCCGGCATTCCATGCCCAGTACCCGACAGAGCCCTTCGTCGTGGCGTCGGGATCCCAGGTGGATACGGCAGCAACGACAATGCAGCCCGCACCCTTTTGTTTGCAGGTGTAATCCCAGCCGTAATAGTTGTTATCTGGCGGGGTAGAGGAATTGGCATACCTCAACCCGTGCAAAGTGATGATCAACTCTCCGGATAGGGGAATGTTCGCGGGCGGAATTACTACGGTGTAGCGGCGCGTTACATTTTTCCAAGGAAATGTTGCCTTCACTATTGTTTGCGCCGTCGCAAACGATGGGGCAAGTAGCAAAATTACGACAGAAAACACCTTGTTCATGTAATTTTTCCTCTTCAATATTGAAAGCTGCATCCAGATCACTGGTGTATTCGTATTTGGTGCCAGCCAGCGCCGTTTCGAAGGCCTGGCGCTTTGTCCTTTATTTTCTAGACGAACCTTAGGGAGGCACGCCGTGGTGCGTGGGAATAAAAGAGGGACAGATCTTTGCATCCCTGCTTAAAATCGCGAGCTTTCCATGGGGATTAGGCACGCGTCTCGCCAAATTTCGCCGTGGCCGACCCTTCGTCGCACTCGTTAGGTCAATTTGCCATTCCTTCGCGAACATAAGACAATGGCGGGCGCTCGCTTTATTGGACATCTTCACTCTATGAATCGTGAATATCACCGCTGGTACAGCAAAGATCTGAACCGCGAGATGGAGATGCTCGAGTTCGGCCACGCGGGCACGCCCTTGATCGTCTTCCCTACTTCCATGGGCCGCTTTTTCGAATATTCCGACCGGGGCATGATTGGTGTGCTCGGTCACAAAATCGACAGCGGCCAGCTTCAAGTTTTCTGCCCGGATAGCGTGGACCTCGAAAGCTGGTACAACAAGGGCGCCCATCCTCGCTGGCGGGTCCTGCGACACGTGCAGTATGAGAGCTACGTCCTCAACGACGTTCTGCCTCTGATCCGCAATAAGAACAAGAGTGGACAGCTTGCCGTAACCGGGTGCAGCTTCGGGGGCTACCAGGCATTGAATTTTGCGCTCAAGCATCCTGACGTGGTCACGCACTGCGTCTGTATGAGTGGGTCCTATGACATCAAGCAATTTCTGAACGGCTACTACGATAACGACTGCTACTTCAACAACCCCACGGACTACTTGCCGAACATGAGCGATGAGTGGTTTCTGCGCCAGTATCGCGAGCGCGTGCGATGGGTTCTCGCCACAGCCGACTGGGACATGTGCCTGGACCAGAACGTGAAGATGGCGGGAATTATGCACGCCAAGGCAATTCCGCACTGGCTCGACATCTGGGGCGACCACAGCGTGCATGACTGGCCGCTGTGGCTGCGTATGGCCGTCAAGTATTTCTAGAATCTTGACTGTGGAGGGCATCATGAAAAAGATCGGCATTCTATTTGGCAAGGAAAACACATTCCCATCGGCGGTGGTCCAGTACATCAACTCCATGAATGTGCCGGACGTCACCGCCGAGTTCGTCAAGATCGGCGGCATCCAGATGGCTGCCCCAAGCGGATACGACGTCATCATCGACCGCATCTCGCAGGATATCGAGTTTTACCGGGCGTTCCTGAAGAATGCCGCTTTGTCCGGGACGCGGGTCATCAACAACCCGTTCTGGTGGACCGCCGACGACAAGTTTTTCAACTACGCCCTGGCCACCAAACTCGGCGTCGCGATTCCACCGACAGTGATCTTGCCGCACCGCGACTACCCGCCCGACACGAACGAGCAGTCCATGCGCAACCTCATTTACCCACTCAACTGGGAAGAGATTTTCAGCTACGTCGGCTTCCCAGCATTCCTTAAGCCCTACGACGGCGGCGGGTGGAAACATGTTTACAAGATCCACAACGCGGAAGAATTTTTTGAGCGCTACAACGAAACCGGCAACTTGTGTATGACCCTGCAGCGCGGCGTGGAGTTCGAGGAATACTTCCGCTGCTACGTGATCGGCCAGGAAAAAGTCCACATCATGCGCTATGACCCGAAGGCGCCGTTCCACGAACGCTACGTCAAAGGCAATCCCCAACCGGAGCCCGCGCTGCGCGACCGCATCGTCAAAGATTCGCTTACGCTCTGCCGCGCTCTTGGCTATGACCTGAACACGGTCGAGTTCGCCGTTGAAGGCGGCATTCCTTACGCCATCGACTTCATGAATCCCGCTCCCGACGCGGATATCAATTCCGTCGGCCCGGAAAATTTCGAGTGGGTGGTGAAAGCCGTGGCCGAGTTGGCGGTCAAGGAAGCCCTGTCCGTGGAGAACCCGAACCGCGAGCTCCGCTGGTCGTCGTTCCTGGCCGGAAAGTAGGAGCTTGGCACCGCAACCGACGGATTTTCCGCTGCCCAAAGAACTGCCTCGCCCTGTTGACGACGGACAGGCTGACCACCTTGTCGGCATGGCGATGCCCAAGCTCTCCCTACCATCCACTGCGGGCAAATCCGTTGATCTTGCCCACTTAAGCGCGACCAGGACCATCATCTACTGCTATCCCATGACCGGTGTCCCGGGAAAACCGCTGCCCGAAGGGCTGGGACTCGATTCCCGGAGCACGGGGGCGCACCCCACAGACATGCGGCTTCCGCGATCATCACCAGGACTTGCTGCGGCTTCATGCTGATGTCTTCGGCCTCAGCACTCAATCCAGCGAGTATCAACGGGAAATGGCGGACCGGCTGCACCTTCCTTTCGATATCCTCAGCGATCACGAATTCAAACTCTGCGATGTGTTGCGTCTGCCGACGTTCGAGGCCAACGGGACGCGGCTCTTAAAGCGCCTAACGCTGATTGCCCGCGACGGGCGCATCGAGCACGTCTTCTATCCGGTATTTCCGCCGAACGAGAGCGCCGATCAAGTTTTACGATGGCTGCGAGATCGGTCGCTTCCTGCCTGAAAACCCATTCGGATCGGTCTAGGACCCTGCTTACCGCTCCGATATACTGTCTTCGGCTCAATTTGCGCCAAGGCAGGTTGACCAAGGCAGGTTCCCATGCGGCCCAGCTTTACCATCGGCATCGAAGAGGAATACCAAACCGTCGACCCCACCACCCGGGACCTGCGCTCGCACATTCACGCTGAGGTCATCGCCAAGGGCAAGATGATTCTCGAAGAGCGCGTGAAGCCGGAGATGCACCAGTCGGTGGTCGAAGTCGGCACGGGCATCTGCAAGAACATCAAGGAAGCCAAAGCGGAAGTCACCGGCCTGCGCCGCGACATGGTACGGCTGGCAAGCGAAAACGGCCTGCGCCTGGCCTCCGCCGCCACCCATCCCTTTGCCGACTGGCGCGTACAGGAAATCTATCCCGACGAGCGTTACCACACCATCGTCGAGGACATGCAGTTGGTGGCCCGCGCGAATCTGATTTTCGGGCTCCATGTCCACATCGGCATCGAAGACCGCGAGACAGCGATCCAGATCATGAATGCCGCGCGCTACTTCATTCCGCACATATTGGCGCTCTCCACCAATTCCCCGTTTTGGCTGGGCATGAACACGGGCCTAAAGTCCTATCGCTGTAAAGTTTTCGACAAGTTCCCGCGCACCAACATCCCCGACTATTTCCCCAGCTGGGGAGAGTACGAGAACTTCATCAACCTCCTGATCAAAACTGGTTGTATCGACAACGCCAAGAAAATCTGGTGGGATATTCGACCGCATCCATTCTTCAACACGCTGGAATTCCGGGTCTGCGACATTCCCATGCGCGTGGAAGAGACGATCGCTCTTGCCGCTCTCATCCAAGCCACCGTGGTTAAGCTCTATAAGCTCTACGAGCAGAACCAGGGCTTCCGCCTTTACCGTCGCGCTCTGATCATGGAAAACAAGTGGCGCGCCGCACGCTACGGCATCGACGGCAAGATCGTCGACTTCGGGAAACAAAAGGAAGTCCCGGTGCGCGAGCTGCTGGAAGAGTATCTGGCATTCGTCGATGACGTCCTTGACGAGCTCGATTCTCGTGCGGAAGTCGGATACGTTCGTGAGATCATGAAAATGGGTACCGGCGCCGACCGCCAGCTCCGTGTCTATCGCGAAAGCGGCAGCGACCTAAAGGCCGTGATGGATTACATTATTGAGGAGACGTCGGTTGGTCTAGGCATGGAACAAACAACCTCCGGCGACCACAACGAAAGAAAAGCAGGCTAAACACCGACGAATGAGTATTTCCGTTTCTAACCCCATCCACCTCAACACCCTACCCTTTGACCCTGAGCTAACACCCGGTGCCCGAAACGCGATCAACGTTTGCCTGCGCGTCAAGCCCGAAGAGAAGGTCACCGTCATCACCGACGAGGCTTCGGCGGAAATCGCCGCCAGCATCATCCATGAGATTGAGGCCGTAGGCGCCCCATACAACGCATGGATTCTGGAAGAACTCTCGCCTCGCCCGCTCATCGACCTCCCCCAGGAAATCCTCGACGATATGGAGACGAGCCAAGTCAGCGTCTTTGCCGTCGTCGCCCAGCGCAATGAACTCAAATCCCGAATGCAGATGACCGACGTGGTCAACCGCCGCAAGATTCGCCACGCGCACATGGTCAACATCAACCGTCAGATCATGCTGGAAGGCATGCGCGCGGACTTCCTCAAGGTGGACCGCCTCAGCGCCAAGGTGATCGACATCGTAACCAAAGCGAAGGAAGTGCGCGCCACTACGGCCAGTGGAACTGACATCACCGCGCAGTTGAATCCTGAATATCGCTGGCTCAAGACCAGCGGGATCATCAGTCCGGACAAGTGGGGCAATCTCCCGGGTGGCGAAATCTTCACCACTCCTGGCGAAGTGAATGGAACGTTTGTCATCGATGGAGTCGTCGGCGACTACCTCTGCGAGAAGTTTGGCGACCTCAAGAGCGCACCCTTGACGATTCAAATCAAAGGTAATCGTTTGACCGAAGCGCACTCGGAAAACCACGAACTCGAAGACGACTTCTGGAAGTACACCCATACCGACGAAAACAGCGACCGCGTCGGCGAGTTCGCCATCGGCACCAACATTGGCCTGAAAGACGTGATCGGCCAAATCCTGCAAGATGAAAAATACCCTGGCGTCCACATTGCATTCGGCAATCCCTACGGCTTCCACACCGGGGCGGATTGGTATTCGGCCACACACATCGACGTAGTGGGGCGGAAGTTCAACATCTGGGTGGACGGGCGGCAGATCATGGAGCAGGGGCAGTTCTTGCTGGAAGCGTAGATCGTGTGGCGCGGGCACTCTTGCCCGCGTGGTCTTGGGTTTGGGTCTTGGCTCCGAGGGTTAGAGTCTTCCGCTTCGAAGAGCATGAGCAAGAGCAAGGCCTTGCGGGCAAGAGTGCCCGCGCCACACAATCCCTCTCCGCTATACTGCTGCGGTCATGATCCCAGCTCTCCGGCAGGACTTCAACAAGCGCTTCACCGCAGCCAAATACCGCGAATTTGAGCGGGAGATGGCCGAGCGATGCGGCACTCCGGTGAAGTTCCGCCTCTGCGAGACGCCTTGCTTTTTCCCGAAGCTACTGCTGGACCAGATGTCCGAGGCAGGCGACGCGTTGATTCACCAGCTCACCAACAACTCCGAATACCACAAGAGTTCCGACTCCTCCATTCCCGCCGCGTTCCGCGTTCCGAATGAACCCGACCATCCCATGTTCGTCCAAGTGGATTTCGGCCTGGTTCGCGATGCCAATGGCCACCTCCAACCCAAGCTGGTAGAACTGCAGGCCTTCCCTTCCCTTTACGCCTATCAACCGGTGCTGGCACAGGCCTACATCGACGTTTTCGGTCTGGACGCGAACCTCCAATACTTTCTGAGCGGCCTCAGCACAGATTCCTACAATCGCCTGCTATCGAGCGCCATCCTGGCAGGGCACGATCCCGAGCAAGTCATTCTCATGGAGATCGACCCGCTCGAGCAAAAAACACTTCCCGATTTTCTCCTTACAGAACGAACCCCCGGCATCCCCACCGTCAACATCACGGACGTCCGAAAAGAAGGCAGGCAGCTCTTCTACGAAAGCAACGGCCGCACGATTCCCATCCGCCGCATCTACAACCGCGTCATCGTGGACGAACTCGAACGCAAGAACTTGAACCTGCATTTCCGCTTCACCGACGATCTCGACGTCGAGTGGGCCGGCCACCCCAACTGGTTCTTCCGCATGAGCAAGTTCTCCATCCCATATCTTCGCCACGAAACCGTGCCGCAGACACGCTTCCTCGATCAAGTGAAAGGCGTCCCCGAAGACCTCGATCGCTACATCCTGAAGCCTCTCTTCTCCTTCGCAGGCCTCGGCGTCAACATCTGCCCCACGCCGCAAGACATCGCCGCCATCCCCGCTAAGGAGCGTTCGCAGTGGATCTTGCAGGAGCGCCTCGATTTCACGCCGGTCATCGAAACACCCCACGGGACAACGAAAGCCGAAGTCCGCATCATGTACATCTGGGACAAAGAACTGCTCCCCGTGCTCGTAATCATGCGCTTGGGCCGAGGCGCGATGATGGGCGTGGATCACAATAGGGACATGGAATGGGTCGGTTCCTCCGCCGCTCTCTACCTCCCCGGCTAGGCCAGTTCCTCCGGTAGACTGAGATCAGGGAGTTCAAATCCAGGAGTGCGATTCCGCCGGCAGTTTGCGAATTTGTGAGCCCCCTTAAGTTCTGTCGCGTCTAACATTTAGAGGATCCCGACCTAAACATGCGCCTATCCATGGCCTCGGCCAACCGCTGCTTCGCCCGCTACCTGGTTCCATCCACATTGCTGGTTTGCCTCGGACTGCCGGGCAGAGCCGGTGGCGCTGACACGATCTTGCCGCCCAAGGTCTCGCCCGATAAGCCGCTCCCGCAAGACGTTGGTGCGGCTGGCCTGCGCCTTGCCCTCAAACGGCTCGCAACCACCGCGCGCCTGATGCACACCACGGCGCACCCCGATGACGAAGACGGCGGCATGCTCACGTTCGAATCGCGCGGCCTGGGCACGCACACCATGCTGATGACCCTCACTCGCGGCGAAGGCGGACAAAATAAACTAGGCAGCAGCCTCCTCGATTCCCTCGGCGTGCTTCGCACTTTGGAACTTCTCGGAGCCGACCGCTACTATGGCGTCGACCAGCGCTTTTCGCGCGTGGCGGATTTCGGCTTCTCCAAGAACCCGGAAGAAACGTTGGAGAAGTGGCAAGGCCACGATGTAGCACTCGGCGACATGGTCCGTGTCATCCGCACGTTTCGGCCGGATGTTCTGGTGGCTCGCTTTACCGGGACCAGCCGCGACGGGCATGGAAATCATCAAGCATCGGCAATCTTGACCCGCGAGGCCTTCCGCGCCGCCGGCGATCCCAAACGTTTTCCCGAACAGATTAAGGATGGGCTCACTCCCTGGCAGGCCAAGAAGCTCTACATGGGCCGGCTGTGCTGGGATAACTCGGCTGAGTGCGAGAAGGACTATTCCGTCAAGATCAATTCTGGAAAGGCGAACCCAGACTTGAAAGGCTCCTACATCCAGTTCGCAATGGAAGGACTGCGTCACCAGTTATCGCAAGGGGCGGCGCAATGGAACGTCGACCCGGGCGACCGCTTCAGCTATTACAAGCTGGTTGATTCCACCATTCCGAGTGCTGCGGATGCCAGTGCCCACGAGTCCGATTTCTTTGCTGGAATTGATACGACCCTCCCCGGACTAGTCCAGCGCCTGGGCGAGGACCAAGCCAAAGCGCCGTTCCTGAAAGCGTCGCTGGAGGCAGCCGCCAAGGACATTCATTTGGCGAGCCTAGCGGCCGAGAAAGACCCTGCAGCAGCCGTCGAGCCACTCTTCGCCGCGTTGCAGGAGTTCAAAGGGATGGGGGAGCGCCTTGCGAATGCTGGAATCAGCGGGGCCGCCAGCTTTGGGGAGGTTCCCACCGTACTACGGGAAAAGCGGGACCTGTGCGCCCACGCGATTGACCTTGCGCTTGGCGTTTCATTGGAAGCGAACACCTCTTCGACAATCGTTTCGCCGGAAGATGTCTTCAGGGTAAACGTTCGTTTTCACAACGGCTCGCATCATGCCCTTGTCCTGAACGGCATTACTCTGGGGGCTGGCCCCGATTGGAAATGGAGCGGCACCTTCAAAGGCGTACCTGCCAAATATCCGCTCACCGTTCCTCCGCAGGGCGACGTAGAAGAGGAGATGAGGGCCTCCGCACCGGCGCGAGTAGAGTACAGCAAGCCTTACTGGCATCGTGACGATCCCGCTACCGAGAGCGTGAACATAGTCGACAACCCACGCTACGCAACGCTTCCCTTTGCGCCGCCGCGCTTGCAGGTCAGGGCTGACTACGCGCTCGACAAATCTCGCAACGATACCCACGAGCCTGTGCTTTCCACATTTAAGGACGATCAGGGCACGTTGCGAACGTGGCCCGTACCCATCGCCCCGGCGTTCTCCGTGGCTGTTGAGCCGGCTACTCAACTGGCCCGCGTCAACAGTCAACAGGCTCTGCCCGTCAAGGTCCGCATTGAGAGCAAAGGAAGCGGCGACGGGATTTTGCGGTTGCAGGTTCCTGATAAGTCCCGCGTCGAGCCACAGCAGGTTTCCGTCCATTTTGCCGAGCAGGGTGGAGCGCAGGAATTCAACTTCCAGGTACTCGCACCCGCTGCACAAGAGAGCCGGGCTAGTATTCGCGCGGTCCTCAGCTCGCAAGGCAAAGAATTTTCGGAGGGTTACAGCATCGTGTCGCGCGAAGATCTCGGTGCGTACTACTACTTCCAGCCGGCCACGCAAAAACTCAGTTTTGTCACGGCTGCCCTGCCCGCGAACTTGCGAGTCGGATACATCATGGGAGCCGGGGATGAAATTCCCACGGCGCTGGAGCAGCTTGGGATTCACGTCGAACTCATTCCACCTGAGACTCTGGCCCAAACCGACCTGAGCCGTTTCTCTACGATCGTCCTGGGCATCCGCGCCTACGACACGCAGAAGGAAGTCGTCGCCAACAACAAGCGCTTGCTCGACTACGTGTCGAACGGCGGAACCCTGGTACTGCAGTACAACAGCGGTGTTGGCGATTTCAATAGCGGCAAGTTCACCCCGTATCCCGCGCAGGCCAGCAGAGCCAGGGTGAGCGTGGAGGAGGCGCCCGTTCAGATTCTCGCTCCTGATGATTCTATTTTCCACTATCCAAACGAAATTACCGCCAAAGATTTTGACAGTTGGGTGCAGGAACGCGGCCTCTACTTTATGGAAAGCTGGGACACCAATTTCAAGCCCCTGCTGGCTTGCAACGACCCCGGCGAGCCATCACAAAAAGGCGGGCTGCTGCGCGCACAGTACGGCAAAGGCACATACATATTCACCGGGTATGCGTTTTTTCGCCAACTCCCAGCAGGAGTTCCGGGAGCCGTCCGTCTTTATGTCAACCTTTTGAGTGCCGGGCACGAAAACAGTTCCTCGGCGGGCAAGACAAACTGATCGCCGCGTGTCCGCAAGCGACTCAACCTCGACGCAGCAGCCGGAACTAGTTCGGGGCATCAGCTTGGGCAGTGCCACGGCGCTGAACATGATCGATATGATCGGCGTCGGGCCTTTCATTACGATCCCGCTGATCGTCGGCGCGATGGGTGGCCCGCAGGCCATGCTGGGCTGGATTCTGGGTGCGTTTTTCGCTGCATGCGACGGTCTGGTCTGGGCGGAACTGGGCGCGGCCTTCCCGGGCGCTGGCGGGTCTTATCGATATCTCAGCGAAATCTATGGAACCAAAACGCTGGGACGGCTGTTGTCATTTCTCTTCATTTGGCAACTTTCCTTCAGCGCACCCCTGTCGATTGCCTCCGGCTGCATCGGATTTTCAAACTACGCATCTTATTATTGGCCCGGATTGGAAACAGTATTCTCCACCCGCCAGGCAACCCTCTCCTTGGGATTGCTTGGATCCCTCCAGGTGCGTTGGTTGGTGAACGGAGCAACCCTTCTGGCCATCGCCAGCGTTGTGCTGGCCGTCTTTCTGCTCTATCGAAAAATCGACGCTATCGGCTGGATGTCCAAAGTTCTGTTCGCCGTTGTTCTCGGAACTGTGGGCTGGATCATTTTCGCAGGCATCACCCATTTCGACGCCAAGCTCGCCTTCAGTTTTCCGCCGGGCTCCTTCCACCTTTCGTCCCAGTTCTTCTCGGGCCTCGGCGCCGCCCTGCTTATCGCCAACTACGACTATTGGGGTTACTATAACGTGGCTTTTTTGGGAGGAGAGGTTAGGAACCCCGAGAAAAATATTCCACGCGCTTTGCTGCTTTCCATTTTCTTTGTGGCGTGTCTATACATTGTGATGAACACCAGCATTCTCGGCGTGATTCCTTGGCAGGAATTGGTGGCCACGTCGAAGTCGGACACGCACTTCTTCATCATTTCAGTCTTTATGGAGCGCGTGTATGGCCACTGGGCGGCGAACCTGGCCACTGGTCTGATCATGTGGACTGCCTTTGCCTCCGTTTTCTCGCTCCTCCTGGGCTATTCACGTGTGCCTTACGCTGCTGCAGCCGATGGAAACTATTTCCCAGCCTTTGCCAAGCTGCATCCCAAATACAATTTTCCGTATGTTTCCTTGTTGGCTCTAGGCGGTGTCGCAGCGCTGTTCTGTTTCTTGCCGCTTCCTGACGTGATTGCTGCCCTGGTAGTAATCCGCATTCTGTTGCAGTTTCTGGTTCAAGCCGTCGGGGTCATCGTGCTGCGTATTCGGCGGCCGGAGCTCGCTCGACCATTTCGCATGTGGCTCTTTCCCCTACCCGCGTTGTTCGCGATCGTCGGATTCGTATTTGTCCTGATCAAGCGCCCCAACGCTGTCCGAGAGATTCGTTACGCTGCTCTGCTGCTGGCTATGGGCCTGGGTGTCTATTTTGTCCGAGCATGGCGCAGTCGCGAATGGCCGTTCTCGGCGCTACCCGAAATGGCGAAAAGTTAACGGCATGGCCACGACGGACAAGATCGCGCTGCCTCAGCAGGACCCAACGGTCTCCGCTGTCGCCCCTCTGCGCGAGCCGCTTTTCCGTTCCCTCTGGATTGCCGCTGTCATCTCCTACACAGGCACGTGGATGCAAAACGTTGGCGCCGGCTGGCTGATGACTCAGCTCAATCCATCCCCATTCCTGGTGGGCATGGTTCTGACAGCCGGCACTCTCCCTGTTTTTCTAGTCATGCTGCCCGCAGGCGCCATCGCGGACATGGTCGACCGGCGGAGGCTCCTGCTCTTCGCGCAGTGGTGGATGGTGATCGCCTCGGCCTCCCTGGGCATCCTGGCTCTGACCCACCACGTTTCGCCTTACGGCTTGCTGCTCTTTACGTTCCTACTCGGCCTGGGCACGGTCCTAAACGACCCAGCCTGGCAAGCCATTACGCCCGAGGTAGTGTCCCGCGAAAACCACTCGGCCGCCGTTGCCCTCAATTCCGCAGGATTTAACGTTGCTCGAGCCGTGGGACCGGCCCTGGCCGGTTTCGTGATCGCTTGGCGCGACTCCGGTACGGTCTTCCTACTGAATGCAGTGTCGTTTTTTGGTGTCATCGTCTTCCTGTACCGTTGGAAGCGCCCCTCCCCACTCAGAGTGAAGTCTCCGCGCCTGATGGAATCCCTCCTCGAGGGCCTACGCTACGTTCGCCAGTCTTCCGTGGTGCAATCGGTGCTAGTGCGTACTGGGGTATTCAGTCTGGCAGCGACCGCCATCTGGGCCCTAATGCCGCTCTTGGCCCAGCCTTTTGGTTCTACAGGGTTCGGGTTCCTCGTCGGATCCTTCGGCGTCGGAGCGCTGGCGGGGGCCGTAGTCTTGCCTAGAATCCGGCCACGCATGTCCCTCGACGGGCTCATCGCGGCCGCCATTATCACCCTGGCGGCGGTCACAGTCGCCTCAGGAAGGGTGCACCAGTTGGGATGGCTTTGCCTGGTCATGTTCATCGGCGGCACGGCCTGGATCGGCATTCTGGCTTCCTTCAACTACGCCGCCCAAACCATGGCTCCCACCTGGGTGCGGGCACGGTCCCTCTCCATGTACCTGCTGGTGATGCAGGGAGGCATGTCCGTGGGCAGCGCGATCTGGGGAGGGGTGGCGGCCAGGATCGGCGTGCCTTCGGCATTGAGCTGGGCGGGTCTGGCCCTGGTGGCCGGCCTCCTGACCATCCGCAGCCATCGCCTGAGCTTCCTCGACCTGGAGCTGGCTCCAGCAGTCGTCCGCGACTGATACCCCCGCACCAATTTCCGTCCGGCAGAAGTCTCTGGCACAGCAGGGCCATTTACGGCCTCAGAAGCTCCCCCTAGACTCGTTGCAGTTCCACACAGACTTCATCGAGACAACAACACGAGAAGTTGTTCGAAGCACAGCGGCTCGCTCATCCCCTGAAACACCGACCGAGCCGTTCAAGAGATAGAACTCAAGGGGATATTCCAGTGCAAAACAATCTCAGGGTCTCGCAGGACCAGAAACCAGCCGTTAAGATCCAGATCGACGCCGAAGTTTTTCTGCTCGCCGTGCATTCGTATCCGGAGCGTTTTCACCGCCAACCCGCGGTGAGTTTCGAACAGCACTTCTTGAGCTTGGTCGAGGCCTCGCAATCGAGATCGACGCAAGCCCACGCCGCTGGAAGATAACGTTAGCCAGCTCCCGCGGTGATTTCAGCCCGTGCCCTCAGCAGTTCGGCGACACTCCAAGCTTGCGCAGAACACCCGCACGCGCGATGCGGCGCATCGCCCTCAAATATCTCCGCAATCTGCCCGACACCCTCGTTCATCAGGTAGGACTCTAGAGGCTCCAGCCACTTGGCTGCTTGCTGCAGAGCCGGGTCGCTACCTTCGTGTACCCGCAAGTAAGCACTGATAAATGGCCCCAACAGCCACGGCCACACTGTACCCTGATGGTACGCCGCATCCCGTTCTGCAGGGCCACCTGTGTAGCGTCCGTGGTATTGAGGATCGCTGGCCGCCAAGGTACGCAATCCAACTGGAGTAAGCAGTTGGTCTCGCACAACCTCCACCAGCCGCTCTGCTCGTTCTTTCGTGAGCATTGTGTAGTGCAGGCTGACAGCCAGGATTTGATTGGGCCGGATGGATAAGTCTTTTGCGGCCTCCGCCCCGGCTGTCACGTCGATCACATCACAAAGACAGCCGGCGTCCTCCCGCCAAAACGCCCGATTAAAATTCCAACGCGCCAGCCCCGCCATGGTGGTGTACTGTTTCCGCCCATGCGCGTCTTCAAACTCCTGTGCCAAGTCCGCCATGACACACAGCGCGTTATACCAGAGCGCCTGAATCTCAACCGGCTTGCCCTGACGTGGCGTGATCACGTGATCGCCCACTTTGGCGTCCATCCACGTAAGCTGCACGCCCTTCTCTCCAGCCGTAAGCAAACCATCGGCATCGACGCGGATGTGGTAACGCGTACCGCGCACGTGCCACGCGACGATATCCGCCAGCACGTTGTACAGCTCCTGACGCACAAAGTTGCTGTCGTGCGTCGCCGCAAGATAGGCCCGCACTGCTTCAAAGAACCACAACGTTGCATCCACGGTGTTGTACTCGGGCGTCTCGCCGGCATCCGGAAAGCGATTCGGGATCATGCCCTGGCTAACCGAGTGGGCAAACGTCCGCAACATCCCGCGCGCGACATCAAACTGGAGAGACGGCAACGTCAGCCCGGGCAGCGAGATCATGGTGTCGCGGCCCCAGTCGCTGAACCAGGGGTAACCCGCAATCACGGTCTTCCCGGTTTGTCGAGTCACGATGAACTGGTCGGCTGCGCTTGTCAGAGTCCGCGTAATCTCATCCGGGGCAGGCGCCTGTGCCACCACCGACTCTCGCCGCCGTATCTCCGCTTCGCGCATTGCGCCCGCGCTGGCTACGTCTTTTCTCAAAAGCGAGGCAATCACCGTCGCCGGGCTGGCTTCGAGATCGAACTGCAGTGAACACGGATTGAATAAATCTTCCGCAAACTCCAACCCCCGCTCGCGCTCGACCCGATACTGAAAGTTCCGGAACCAGGCGCCGTCGGCGCCAACCTCGAGTGCGTTGTGCGCTAAATAGAGCACGGGCAAGCCGTAGTAGGGCGAGATCACGGCCATCCGAGGCTCGACGCCGACCTGCCGGTTGAGCTTCGCGTTCTCCCGGGTCAGCCCGTGAAAATCCCGAAAGGCGATCAACGGCCAAACTTTAAGCTCGACCTTCTTGCCCGTCAAAGGTCCCACGAGTTCATACTGCACAACAACCGTGTTCTCCCCTTGAACCATGAACACCGTCTTCATGATTCGCACTCCGCCGGTTTCGAAAACAAACGTGGGAAATGGGTCCAGCCGGAACTCCCGCAAGAACTCAAACCCTCGGGGATGGATTGTCTGAGGATATTCGTTCGCAGATAGCTCGAAGGCCTGCCCATCCACAGTGACGGTCTCCTCCAGCTTCGAAAGCAGAACCATCCGCCCCACAGGGGGTTGGGTCGCGGCGACCAGCAAACCGTGGTATCTGCTCGTGTTCAGCCCCGCGATAGTAGAGAAAGCAAACCCGCCCAGCCCGTTGGTCTCAAGCCATTCCCGGCGCAGCCCCTCTTCAAAGCTGCCGCACACACTCTGATCGAAACGAACCATAGGGAGAGATTTTGGTGTCCGCCGTTCAAATTTCCGTCATTCAACTCTTCGAAGCCATCATGGGACGCCGGGGCGCAGGGCAACAATCCGCCGGGCAAACATCATGGCTTGGTCCCAACACTCCGAGCGCGGGCCGGTCAACACCGCCGCTCCCGCCATCCAACGCCATCCGTTCCACAATCAGTTCGCGAATCATGCTCACAAAGCGTGGATGGGTGCCTGCGCAGGAAACCCGCACCATGCGTAATCCAATCTCCGCGCACAAATCCTTCGCCTCGGTATCCAGATCGTAAAGCACTTCCATGTGGTCGGACACAAAGCCAATGGGAACGATGACAACCGGATCCCTCCCGCCGCCCTGCTTGTACTGCCGAAGAAAATCAAGGATGTCAGGATCTAGCCAAGGTTGCGTAGGAGGGCCGCTGCGGCTCTGGTAGACCAAATCAAAATCATTGCGCCCCGCGCGCTCGCTCGCAACACGATCCGCCACCAGCCGGCTCGCTTCCAGCAATTGCGGCTGATAATTGCTGCTTTGCGCCATAGAAAGAGGAATGCTGTGCGCCGTAAACACCACCTTCGCCCGCCCGCGCTCCTCCAGTGAAAGCTGTTCCAGACCGCCGATGGTATGCTCGGCCACCGATTCGATAAACCCGGGATGATTGAAAAACACGCGCAGCTTATCAACGACTGGCGCCCCTTCCCCCACCGCTTCCCTCGCCACGGCGATGTCCTCGCGATACTGGCGGCAGCCGGAATACGAACTGAAGGCCGAAGTAAAAAAAGCGAGAGCTCTCTTGACGCCATCTTGCTTCATCTGCGATAGCGCATCGGCCAAAAGCGGATGCCAATTCCGGTTTCCCCAGTAAACCGGAAGTGCGATCTGATGTTCGGCCAGCTCTTTCTTCAAAGCGGCCATCAGGTTCCGATTCTGTTCGTTGATGGGGCTTTTGCCATCGAAGTGGTAGTAATGCTCCGCGACGTTCAACATGCGCTCGCGCGGGACATCCTTTCCGCGCAAAACATTTTCCAGAAAAGGGATGACGTCCGCTTGCTTCTCCGGACCGCCAAACGAAACTATCAGGATTGCCTCGTAGGACATAGATTGAACGGACATAGATTGAGCCATCGCGCAGTGCCGGAAAGGCTCTGCTTCCAGAGTAACAGTTACGACGGCACGGAGAAACGCCTCCCACCCAACACCTTCGGTGTCGAAGCACGGCCAAACGTAAGTCGTCGCAGTCTCCGAAGCGCGCTAAGATTTAACAGAACTATTCCGCCCGAACCGGGGCCCTGTTCGATCCCGATTGGGGACAATTGTGAGCATCGAGCATGGACAGGTCCACTCCTGGCGACCCGAAAACCGCAACCGGTGGCGACACCTCAGCCGCCGCGACCGCGCCTGCCAAACCCCCGGAGATGCCCGCACGAGCCAACGAAAGCCCCAACGCAAACAAGCGCCGCAGCGACCGTGTCCTGGTCGCATTACCCGTTGAACTCACTGCCACAGACCCCAACGGGGTTCGATTTACCGAGGCTTGCTTCACCGAAATGGTCAGCCTGCATGGCGCCAGTGTAGCCCTGCCGAAGCGTGCGTCGGCGGAGCATCCAGTCACTTTGCATCGGCGCACCTTGGATTTGCAGGTGAAAGCCCGCATCCTGGGCCAGTTGGGCATTCGACCCGGCTTCCACGTCTACGGCATTGCGTTTACTGAGGACGCGCCGAATTTCTGGGGTATCAACTTCCCGCCACTCGATCAGAGCGATGAGTCCTGGGCGCGTACCCTGCTGATGTGCTCGGAGTGTGGAAAGAAACTGATTTTTGCTTTGAATGAAATCGAGTACCGAGTCTATAGCGCCAATCAGCGCCTTTCCTTCGGGTGCGAAACCTGCGGGCACAACGTGACCTGGAAACCGGTTCCTAACCAACCCGAACTTGCCGCCCCCGGACTCGCCTCGGCCGAGATGGAAAACCGCAAGCACGCACGCACCCGTATGAAAGCCATGGCTTGCATTCAGGAGTCCGGTCGCGACGATGACATTGTTGAGGTTTCGGATATCTCGCGAGGCGGCGTCAGCTTTCGCGCCAAGCGTGTCTATCCGGTGAATAGCTGGATCCAGTTTGCGGTTCCTTACACACCCGGAGCCGCAAATATCTTCGTCTCCGGCCGAATTGCCTGGCGCAAAGACCTCGAAGGCAACTCCTTTGAGTATGGCGTGCAGTACGTCCGCAGCTAAAGGGACGTCCGCCCGCTCTATTTCTCCACTTCCGCATCGGCGAGAGATAGCGCCTCGTCAAATACCGAGACACCCTGATCAATGTCTTGCTTGGTCACGATCAACGGCGGCGCGAAGACAAAGTGGCTCATCCAGGACTGCAAGAATACGCCGTTCCCCATCATGCGCGCGGAAACCTTATCGACCAGCAGCGGTCGGCCTGCGACCTTGTCGGCGCCCACGTTAAACGGCGCTTTGCTTTGCCGATTCTTCACCAGCTCCACCGCCCAGAACAACCCAATCCCGCGCACTTCGCCGATCGAGGGATGGCTCGCCTCCAAAGCATGCAGCTTCTTACCTAAATAAGCACCCATCTCATTGGCCCGGTCATTCAACTTCAACCGCTTCATCTCGTTGATGGAAGCCACCGCCGGAGCCAGTGTGAGAGGGTGCGCCTCGTAGGTATGCCCGTGCGAAAAGAAATGCTCGTCAAAATACGACGCGATCTTTTCCGTTGTGGCACACAGGCCCAGCGGAATGGCGGCATTCGTAATGCCCTTCGCCGTCGTGAGGATGTCCGGCGCGACGTCCCAATGATCCATCGCGAACCATTTCCCCGTGCGGCACCAGCCCGTCATCACTTCGTCGGCAATCAGCAGCACTCCATGGGCATCACAGATCTTGCGCAACCGCGGCATGTATTCCATCGGCGGAATTAGCACGCCGTTCGTCCCCACTACGGGCTCCAAAATCACCGCCGCAACATCGCTCTCATTCACGATCATGTGCTCGATGTATTCCGCGCACGCAATCCCGCACCCGGGATAGGTGTGGCCGATGGGGCACTTGTAGCAATTCACTTCCGGAGCAAAAATCACTCCCTGCACCTTGCCCGCAGGTTCCATCGCCCAGCGCCTCGGATCGCCCGTCGCCGCAATCGAACCCATCGTCGACCCGTGATAGGAGCGGTAGCGGGAAATGATTTTCGTCTTCCCGGTCACCATGCGCGCAATCTTGAAGGCAGCCTCGTTGGCTTCAGTCCCGGAGGTCGTGAAGAAGAACTTGTCCAGACCCTTGGGCAGAACCTCCAGCAGCGCCTTCGCCAGTTCCGCGCGAACCTCGGTGGCAAACCCCGGCCCTACAAATGCCAGCTTCTCCGCCTGATCCTGAATGGCCTGAATCACGGCCCGGTTTTTATGTCCCAGCGTCACGCACATCAGTTGCGACGAAAAATCCAGGTAGCGCTTTCCCGCGCCGTCTACAAAGTGGCAGTCCTCGGCATCCACTACGTGCAAGGGACTCCAACCTTTTTGTTTGCGCCAGGTACCGTAAGTGTGGCGGGCGGTAATCTCTTTGACGTCAGCGGTGGACATCTTTTCTGGGGCCGAGGTAGTCGTGGACATGCCTGCTATCTTATCCCGAAAATCTGCTCGCGGCACGTGCTCTGAGGAGGGCTCGAAAGGAAACCTACCGGGCAGTCTGGGCGATGGCGTTCGCCCTCAGCTCGTCCAAAGGGGGGAACGACGTGGGACGACTCACCGTGCATTCGGGAGGCTGTGCACCGGACCGCAACGCGTTCACAAGAAGCTCCACTGCTGTGCCCATAGGCGGCGGCGTCACCACGGTGGCTCGCAACAATCCCCTCCGCACCCATTCCCGCCCGGCCTTGGCCACGCCATCACAACCGAGGAACGGCAGGCTGAGCCATTCGCGGCGCGCTTGCGGATCAGGGACGTCTTCGAAGGCCTTCCTCGCCCCGATCGCCATGGCGTCGTTTTGCCCGCTGATGGCACTGATATTCAGCTGCCGCGATGTACTCAGCGCCAGCCACGCCTTGATGGCGTGATGCCCGCTCTGCTCTGTCCAGTCCCCGCGGAGGACTTTGACCGCTATGTTTCCGGGGATTGCGGAGAACATCCCCGAGGAACGCGTTTTCGCGACTCCGCCCGAGATCGGTCCTTCGATGTAGAGGACTCCGCCCCCATCCTTGACCAGCGCGGCCAGTTGCTCGCCCTCGATCTTGCCCACCGCGCCATGATCCGTAGCTACCGCAAAAACGGGCGCCTGGCCCATCCTGCGGAGTCTAGCCACGTAGTCCACGTCGCGGTTCACGACGCCCCAGCCGATCCCTGCTGTCACCGCGGCTCCTGCCGCCTGCGCCATCCCTGTTCCGACGGGCTCTACAAGAATTCCATCCGGCCGCTGACCGGAACTCTGAATCGCGGTGAACAGCTGCTGGCTTTGATTCACCGCGTCGTTGGCGGCGTAGACGATCTGAAGCTGGACGCCGAGCCGCAACGCCGCTGCCTGCGCAGCCGCCGCTTGCTCCATCTGGAAATCGTTTTCTTCAGTGATGAGTGAGACAAGGATGGTCAGTGGTTTCATCGAGGCCCGGTGTCGCCGAGAACTACGATTTTAAAACGTTTAATCTCCGTAGTCTGTATCGTTTCCCGAGCTACTTTCAAATTACGTTAGTAAGGCGGGCGTCCCGTTTGAAGGCGAAAACGGAAACCTGCTATAACGAAAGGCACGGATGTACCCTCAAATGTATCCGCGCAACGTGACCCTGTAGCTCAATTGGATAGAGCCCCGGTTTCCTAAACCGGCAATCCCGGTTCGATTCCGGGCGGGGTCACCAGTTTCCGCGGTTTAGGCTACCCGGCCCATGCGCAGATAATTTTGTAAAAAATAAAGCGCGAAGCCGGCCCCCAGAGCCATCAGGAAATAATTAGACTGGAGCGTCACGGTAAAGACCGCCATTCCTGCGGCAAAAATCCAGAAGAACATCTCCCCAAGAACTCCATCCCGCCAGTTCGGCCGCGCCCCACTGCCCGGCACGCGAGCGGCGAGAGACGGCCAAAGGCGCGGGACAGCCTCGAAGTAGCGATTGTAGCTTTCGCCCTGCGACTGCAATAGGCCCGCCTCTTCGTGCAAAATCAGACGGATCATGAAGATGGTGTTGGCTAGCGTCAGGAACACGAATCCTACGCGGCTGGCCATGAGGCCGATCCCAAGCGCTTGCAGAATGTTTCCCAGATAGAGCGGGTTGCGGACGTGGCGATAGGGGCCATCGGCCACGAGCAGCTCCGAATGAATTGCGGAATCGTGCACGACGCCGCTCTTCAAGTAGGCTGTCGCCCAGGACCGGATCAGAGCTGACAAAACGAGAAGAATCGTTCCGAACGCAAAGAAGAGTCGCGCCTTGCTGTCGAAGTTGGGGGCGTCGATCGTGACACCGGTGCCGGGGCTGGCCCAACGCAAGATCCGCAGCGTTAGCGCAATCGTGATATTGGTCGGGTCCACCCGATAGAGCGCGAAGGTCACGCCATAGATCGAGGCGATGATCCAGAAGCGGTTGCGAAATTCGAAATCCGAGGCCCGAAAGCTCATGCGCCAGACGCTTTCGAACTTGCCCGCAACTCAGCCACGATCTCCAGCGCCGCTTTGCGTGCTTCCTCGCCTTTCGACACGTCGAACGAGATCGCACCAACGCGCGCGTGGCCTCCACCCCCATAACGTTCGCAAATCTTGGCTAGGTTCACCAAGTCTTCGCGCTTCGTCCACGGATTGGACCCGACTGAAACTTTGTTCCGAAAACTGCTGCGGCTCAAGCCGACGCTATAGGTGCATTCCTGGTGCAGGTAGTAGGGAATGAATTTGTTGTAGCCTTCCAACTCCTGATCGGTGATGTCGAAGAACACTGTTCCGTCTTTGCATTCCGCCCGCTGGCGCAGCACTTCGATCGAGCGCTGATGCCGTTCCAGCAGCGGCTGCAAGCGCGGCGCAATCAGCGGATCGTTCAAAATTTCGGCCAAAGGCATCTTCTCCAGCAAAGGAATTAGACGCGCCCCGAAATCCGCTTCCTGTGCCGACTCTATGACCATCGTTAGTTTCATGGCTGGTTCGGCCATCTCCACGGCGGTTTTGGCACTCTCATAGAGCGCGCCGTCGATGATCTCCGCCCAATGAATGACCTCCGCCATCGACTCCGGCTTAAATCCAAAACGCTGCTCGGCAATCATGGCCAGGAATCGCGTACAGGACTTGAAGCCCGGGTCGTAAAACTTGCGGTTGCTGGTATCGCGTTCGAAGTGCCCCGCGTCCTCCGGCGTGAGGAACGCGCTTTCGTGGTGGTCGAACCACCAGGTGATTTTGCGCGAGGGGGAGTACTTGAAGTCGACGATGGCGTTCTCGTCGCCCGTAAAATCGTCCTCGTTAAACAGGGCGCCGGCGCGGTGCAGCAAGCCCATGTACTCAAACTGGACGTCGTCACGAATACGCTCGCGATAGAAGCGCGTAAAGAGGGCGGCGGAGCAGGCTCCATCAAAACAGCGGTCGTGATAAAAGACGCGAACGTTCACTCGGATTCCTTAATCTTCTTCCTCTCAAAGTATTGCGCAAAGCGTCTTAAAACCATCGACGCGGTCGAAAAGAGGAAAGTAGATAGGAATGACACTCCGGGGAGGGCTTTGTCAAGCTCCGAGGGAGACGGGCACGAATCGTACCCGAATGCGGGATTATTCGAGCACCGGGTAAGGCCGCTGGCGCAAGCGCCAGCAGCGGGCCCAAGAAACGTACACCAACTGTGCATCCTGAATTGACGACTCTTATTTCTCCCACTAAGCGTTAGCTTGCTGTTCAGCGATATCGCCGATACCGGGGAGCTTGAATTTCTGCCCCTGGTAGGCCTTCAACACTAAGACAAGCCAAAGAACAAACTCGCCTAGCCACAGCAGCAAGCCCAGGATGGGACCAAGCAGTGGAATGAACATCAGAACAACCGCCAGAACAAAGCATGCCAGCGCAAAAAATAGGGACTGAAAGGAATGGAAACGTATGAACTTGTTCTTACTGTAGGGCTCCATCACGAGAAAGATGATCGCCGGAATGAAGGTGACATAGGCTAAAGCACCAGCCACATTGTCCGTCAGTCCACCCGCAGGCGCGGAGGCTGAGACCGGCGCCGCCGCCATACTTTGTCCACAGTTCGGGCAGGCCACCGCGCCCGCCGGTACTTCCTTGCCACAGCCAGTGCAGAAAGCCATATCGCCGTCCTCCCAGACTGCCGGGACCTCCCCCGCTCGTTACTTACAGCGAGCGAACAGGCTCCTCGCAAGTCAGAGCCGGAAGTTATCAGAAGACCAGCACAAAAGGCAATGACGAAGCGCAAGCACACGAAATTCTTTGGTTCGGAAACGGTGCCGACCGATGTCGTTTTACGGATGCTTGCCGCTCTTAGAGCGATTCTGTCAGCCGAGTCAACAGCCAAATCATGCACGCCGGAGGCACCGATTTTTCTAGCTAGCGGCGGTGGCGTGCTTGCGCTGCTCGTCGTGGCTTTTTTGCTTCTCCATCCACTTCATCTCGGTCTCGAGAGAAGCCAGCCGCTGCATGATCTCGTGGATGCGGACGGACATGGTACGAATGGTTTCGATCTGGCTGCGATGGTGGGTGGAAAGGGCGCCGGGCTCGAAGAGAAGCAGCTCGGAATTACCCATCACGGACGTAAGGGCGTTATTGATGGTGTGGCGCATCTCGGTGATGTAGCGCCCGAGGAGAGCGTTGCTTTCGCTCGCGGCCAGAGCCTGCTCGACAATTCGGAGGCGGATCTGCGCCTCGATCCGCTTCACGACTTCTGCGGCGATCAGCATGAGCGCGGACATAACGTCGTCCGTCTGGCGAAGTATCAACGCGCGCGGCGCGACCGTATTGACGAGATTCGCGGTGGCTGTATCGGGCACCAGCACCAGCAAAGTCTTGCCATGCGGCTCGACCTGGGTTAGGAACGGTCCGAGGCGGGACGCGGAAAGGCCTTCAATGATGGCGAAATCAAAGGACTCCGGAGAGAGGTTGCCGCACAAATCAACGCTCACGGCAGTCGGTGAGGGCAGGTTGGGCTCCAGATGGAACCGGTCCAGGATGGTTTGTGCAAATCCCGGAGTCTCGGAGATTACCAGGACAGCGGGTTTCACGTTGGGTTGTTCTCCTTACTTGGCCCTATCTAGTGTGCCTGCCACGGCAGGGAACGCAAAATGCATTCTGCGCCGCGCCAGTGTTACTCATGATGCGTGCTGTGCGTGATTCCTATTCCGTTAAGGACGCGCCTTTGCTCATCCCGGAAGCCCCAGACAGTGCCTGCTCGACGGCGGCACGCAAGTCCACCAACATGCGCAGTGGCTGTCCCGAAGAATACTCGGCATGAAACATGACTTTCCAGGATTGGCAGATCATGCGCAAGCGGCCCGTGGGTTCCTTTTGAGAGAACTGGGCCCCCCGGCAATCGATCGCGGTTACGCCAGCGCGCTCGAGATCCTGCAATCCGTCAAGGATGGCGTTGAGGTCGCCGTGCATCAGGCGGAAGAATACGCGCCGCATGAGAAAGCTGAAACGCGTGAAAGCCACCATGGACGCGGGCTCGAAGTAGCTGGGTCCCGCCTTGGCTTTGGCGGAACGGCCGCGTTCCAGGATCTCGCTGTGCAGCAGCTCACTCAAGCGATGGCAAGCACGGGCATCTTGCAGGATTTCGTCTAACACCGCTGCCGACCGGCTCGGGGCGGGCTCGACCGAACCCAAAACCGCTTCCAGCGTTCGCGCGACGAAATCAAGGCTAACGTCGGCGTCGCTCAGTTGCGAAGGGGCGGTCAGCGAAAAAAACTGTACCAACAGGAAATCAATTTTGTCGCGATCCGAGTCCGTCTTGATGGGCTTGCGGAGATGGCGCGATAACAGCGCGCGAACGCGTTCTTCATCGGCCAGGGACGTGGTCTGGAGGAACTGGCGCAACTGGTGCACTTGTGTACGCCCGTCCATCAAGGCCAACCATTCACGGGCCTCTTCGACGGTGTCGTGATCCGGCACGTCTGTGACCGTTTCCAACACCGTGCAGGGCGCCACATCAAACACAAACTCGCGGGAGAGCGCGCTGTACACGGGATAAAGAATTACAGCTTCATGCCACTCGCGGGCGGTTTGGGCCAAATCGTGCGTTGCGGAAGTCATTTCACCGGAAGTCATGGCTTCACGATCCAATTGGGAACATCTTTCAAGAAGCGGGCTGCGACCGCTGTCTTGCCGCAATCATACTGCACAGCTACGACCGAGACATCGATGTCTAAAGTACCGTCTGGGTTCTGGATGCGGAGTTTATCGGCAAATTCGAGCGGAAGGGCAGAAGAGAAGAGGACTTCCTTGTAAGTGCCAAACTCGATTACGGTGCTTTCGGAGAATTGGCCGCCGCCGAGGTTGACGCGGGTGAGGTTGACCGGAATGCGGACGGGAGTGGCGTCAGGGAAAAACTGAGCCAACTTGGAAACAAAACTCTCCGGAAGCTTGCGAGACGAGGCTGCTGCGGCCGAGTGCAAGGTGGGTCCCTCGATTTTTTCTGAAGCCAGAGCGTTCGGGAAGCCGCCGCCGGGAGGGAACCGGAAACGAAATCCGCCAGAAGAACTAAGGCACGCCCGTGGCCAAATGGATTGGGCACCTCCGAGTTACGATGGTCTTTAGAATGAATCGCTTGGAGGGACTAGCTCAAGATATTCACATCCCATAGTCTCACAATGAGACGTCTCGTCTCAATATCGAGACGGACGACGCTAGCTTTGAGACGAACTCACGCATATGGTGTCCACCTGCAAGATTCTAGTGCAGCGTCGCGGCGCGTGCGCCTTCCATCCGGGACTGGCCGGGAATGTTGTAGCGCTTCAGCTTGCGATACAGTGTGGCACGGCTGATGCCCAACATCTTGCCGGCCAGCACCTTATCACCGTTGACTTCCTGGAAGACGCGCTGGATGGTGACACGCTCGATATCCTCAAGATCCGAGGAAGTATAAGCCGAGACGAAACCGCCGCCAGGCCCGGCTAGGTCGGCACCGTGTACGGCAATTGCCGGCGGAAGGTCGGAAATATCGAGCGGGTTATGGCCGCCAAGCGCAATGGCGCGCTCGATGCTGTTCTCCAGTTCGCGCACGTTGCCCGGCCAGTCGTATTCGAGCAGGCACTTCATGGCTCCGGTGCTGACTTGGATTCCGCTACCCGGAGCGTAGCGGTCGATAAACCAATGCACGAGCATGGGGATGTCGGCACGGCGCTCGCGCAAAGCGGGCAGATGAACGGTCACCACATTAAGGCGGAAATAGAGGTCCTTGCGGAATGTGCCATCTTTGTACGAAGCCTCCAGGTCGCGATTGGTCGCGGCCACAACGCGCACGTCCACCTTGGTGCGGTTGTTGCCACCCACGGGACGGACTTCTTTGTCTTGCAGTACGCGCAGGAGTTTGGCCTGCAGTTCGAGAGGCAGTTCGCCGATTTCATCGAGGAAGATGGTACCCCCGCTGGCAGCATGGAACAATCCGGGCTTGGACCGGACGGCTCCCGTAAAGGCCCCTCTCTCATGACCAAAGAGTTCGCTTTCTATCAGCGTGGGCACGAGGGATCCGCAGTCGACGGCGACGAAAGGCTGGCTCGCGAATCCGCCGCGGAAATGAATCGCCCGGGCAACCAGCTCCTTGCCGGTACCCGACTCACCCGTAATGAGCACGGGTGTACGTGTGTCTTTGAGCCGGGAAATCATCCGGAGTACGTCTTGAATTTTCGGCGACGCCCCGATGATCCCGTGGAGTTCCGTCTCTGTGTCCGTGCGCTCGCGCAGAAATTCGTTCTCTTCCACCAACTGAACCTTATCGGCCATGCGGCGCAAGAACAGGCGCAATTCTTCGAGAGGCGTAAACGGCTTGGTGATGTAGTCATAGGCGCCAAGCCGCATCGCTTGCACGGCGGTCTCGACCGAGCCGTGCCCTGTCATCAAGGCTACTTCGGTCCGAGGCAGAATCTTTTTTACGCGGCCGAGGAACTCGAGGCCGGTCATCTGAGGCATGACCATATCGCACAAAATCATGTGGACAGGCTGGTCCTCTAGGAGCGCCATGCCGGCTTCCCCACTCTGGGCTTCACTACAGTCGAAACCCATGGCTTCCGCAACCGTGCGGCACAAGTGGCGAACGCTGGGCTCATCGTCAACAATCAGCAGTCGTAGGCGCGGTGATTGGGTCATAGCGTTGTCCCCATGGTTTTTTGAATGACGTCAATGAACGGTTGCACGCGGAATGGCTTCTCCACGCAGGGGGCTCCAGTGCGGCGCAGCGTGGTCACAGTTTCCTCATTGGCGATGTCACCTGTAATGAATACGATACGAGACCGAAGCTCAGGTCGGTGTTTAGCAACCCAGGCGTGAACGTCGGCTCCGTCCAAGCCGCCGGGCGTTCGCATATCGGAAACGATCCCGGCAAACTCGCCAGACTCCAGTAAGCGCAGACCGTCGACCGCGGAGGCGGAGCAGACGACGGGAAACCCGTGACGTTCAAGAGCGGCACGGACGTACGCCATGATCGAAGCCTCATCCTCAATCAGCAGGATAGGCAATGCGGATGTCATTCGCAGGGTAGCGGATTTCATGCAGGCAAGACTCCAGCGACAGCCCCCAGAGACGCGCTCATAGCTAGAGGCAGACGCACGATAAACGTCGCTCCTGAGCTGCCAGTATTGTTTTGGCAGAGGATTTCTCCTCCGTGCTCACGGACAATTCCATAGCAAATGCTGAGGCCCAGGCCCGTTCCCTTCCCCACTTCTTTCGTCGTGAAAAAGGGATCAAAAATCCGTTCCGGCGAAACGACACCGTTGCCGTTGTCGCGGAAGGCTACTTCAATGTGGTTCGTGGTTAGAGCCGATGTAATCTCGATCCGCGCCGGGCGTTCGGTTTCGCGAACCGCGTCATAGGCATTGTTCAAAATGTTGAGAAACACCTGCTGCAACTGAAGCGAGTCGCCGACAACGTCTGGCAGGTTCTCGCCGAGACGCTCGACAACCTCAATGCCGTGGCTGTTCAGGTCATAAGCACGCAACTGCACCGTGCGCAACAGGATCGCATTGAGCTGAACCGGCTTGCGCTGCGGCGGCATCTGGCGGGCGAAGCTGAGCAGGTTCTGCACGATCTGTTTCGTGCGCTGAGCTTCCTGTAGGATGACGCGAAGGTCCTTGCGCGCCGAGTCAGGGACTTCCGGGTTTTCCATCAGCAGGTCGGCAAATCCAAGAATGGCAGTGAGCGGATTGTTGACCTCGTGTGCCACGCCCGAAACAAGTTGACCAACTGCTGCCATCTTTTCCGCATGCATGAGCTTGGCTTGGAGCATGGCGGCATCGGTGATATCGGTCATCACGGCCACGATGCTGGTGAGGCCTCCCTGCTCATCACGCATGGGACTCAGGTTCACCGAAAACTGACCGACGCGGCCATCCGCGCGCAGGATCGGCACTTCCAGGTTATCGACCAACTGGCCCTGTAAGGCAGCTGTAACCGCTTCCTGGAACAAGATGCGTTTGGCTGGAGCGGCAAGTTCGGACATGGGGCGCCCCAGCAACTGGTGCAGCTGATAGTTGAGATCGGCCCATCGCCGGTTGGCATAGCTAATGCGGCCAGCAGTATCGACCACAAGAATCAGGCTTTGGGTGTTGTTGAGAATCTTGCTATTGAAGTCGCGTTCCCGCTGTAGTTCGGTTTGGAACGACTTGATGCCGCTGATGTCGGTCATCAAACCACGATGTTGCAGGACTCGTCCGCTGGCATCGCGAACGGCAAACACGTTCTGCATGGTATATACGGGCGTGCCGTCTTTGCGCCGGAGGGTTTCTTCATGATTGCGCAACATCCCGCCCTCGCCCAGCTTGGCGCAGAATGCGTCATGATCGGCAGAGTCAAAATAAAGGTCGCGAGCGATATCGACTTCGAGCAACTCTTCGCGGTTGGCGTAGCCCAACATGCGGACCAGAGCCTCGTTCACCTCAATAAAGCGGCCATCCGGAGTGGTGAAGTAGAGGCCTTCCTGGATGTTGTCAAACAGCTCGCGATAGCGGCGCTCGGCTTCCTGGCGATCAGTCACGTCCTTGAGAACGTGAATCGTTTCCCTGCCCTCAATCTGCCCAGCATGCAGGCGCGACGTGGAAACCAGATAAGTTCGCTCGAGCACCACTTGTGGGAACTCATCCACATCTCCACCTTGCCGGCAAAACGGGCACCCAGCCGGGTGGACATCGGCGGCGAGCGATAAGAGATCGCGCATGTTGATGCCGATTAACTGATCGGGCTGCACGCCGATAAACTGCGCCAGCGAGCGATTGACGCGAAGAATATTGCCGCCTTCCTCGTGTACAACGATGAAGTCGCTAATCGCGTCGAACATCTCTTCCCAATGCCGGTTGGCTTGCTCAAGCCGTTGCAACGACTGGGCATTTTGCAGGGCTATCGCAGCATGCCCGGCAAGGGCCTGAAACCATTGCCGATCCGTTGGGGTCCAGTCCGGGCCGCATCCGGTCAACACCAGGATGCCGATGAGCTCACCTGCTGGGTTTTCGAGCCGCGCCAAGGCGATCTCTTCCCATTCCAGCGCAAGAGCCAACCTCGGGCCCAACAGATTGGAGGCGCTGCCGACTGCGACCGGCAACCGCTGCGTCCGGCTGAGCTGCATAACTACAGATTGCAGGTCGCGCCCGAGCGCTTGCCCTGGACCCTTTCCAGGGAAATGGCCAGCCACGCGGCCGTCCGCCTCAACCCCAAGGAGATCGCCAGGAACATCCCTGCGCCAGATGTAAGCTCCCGCAGCCTGAAAACATTCGCGGCTGGCGCTGCAGATCGAGCGCAAAAGGGTTTCCCCGCGCTCTCCCCGGGTCGCCGCAGCGGAAATTGCGAGGAGCAGCCGCTGAAAACCCTCGTCGGGATTTCCGGTTCTGATTTGGGGCACAGTCGAGTTACCGAGTTGCATAAGTCGATGCGGAGAGAGTCTTCCAGCGACAACCCTTGTGAAAACTAGGAGATACAAGCAAACCTAGCGGTTGATCTCAATTTGAGTCAAGTGGAATCCGGGTGCCAGTCTCAAAGTGTGAACCCCCACCTCGTCCAAGCTCCCGCGAAACACTTACGAGAAAACCTCAGGTCTACAGGAAAAAACTTAGGGAACCCAGCGAGTTTCATTTTGAAAATCAATCCCGCGATTCGTGACTTCGGTAACTCGGAAAGGGCTTGAGGCGCAGGGTGTAACTGCCGATTTTACAATAAGTTAGCCCATCAACACTTAGGTAACTTGAGTTTTTGCCACGTCACAGCGACCTTGCTAGAGAGTGGAGATGAGGAAGCATTCCTCACAGGGGCCTGTTCATGGATCGCGGCAAGTCAAGATGGTGGTTCTCGCTCATCGTTCTCACAGGTATGACTTTCGTAGCAATGCCGCCGATGCTGGTGGCGCAAGAGGTGCAGGGAGACTTATCGAAGCGGGTTAAGACCCGAATACAACCGGCCTACCCCGAATTGGCGCGACGCATGGCCGTCCGGGGAACTGTGAAACTGATGGTCACCGTAGGAAGCAATGGCAAGGTGAAAAGCACAAAAGTGGTGGGCGGACACCCAGTGCTCGTGGGTGCCTCCGAAGATGCTATCCGCCGGTGGAAGTTCGAGCCGGCTGCCGACGAAACCACAGGCATTGTTGAATTTACCTTTCAAGCAGAAAACTAGGAACGCGCAACGTTGCAGCAGAGGGACACGTTCATGGCAATGACGATTCACCAACGGCTTTACCGCAGTTTCGGCGCGATTCTCGCGACGGTTCTCATTTTGTTCATCATCAATGTGCTGGCCCTGCGCCGCGAACATAGCGCCCAGCAGGCGGCGGCGCAATCGCTGGAAATGGAGCAGGCCATTTCCGAGCTGCACTCGCAGATGATGCAGAACCGGCTGGCCTTGGGCAACTACCTGCTCAGCGGCGATACCCGCGACGTCGAACGGATGACCGAAGGCGTGCACGAGGTGACTGTCAAGCTGGAGACCGCCAAGGGACTCGCCAGTTCCGATCAGCAGAAGAATGCCCTCGATAAGGTCGCCTCGCTCGAACAAGCATGGATGAGCGATTTTGCTACTCCGCTGGCTGCCAAGCGCAAGGAAGTCGACGGCGGTAACGTGACCGTTTCCGAATTGCAGATTTTTTACCTCCAGAAAGACCCCGCAACATGGCTAAAGAATTCTTCCGAATACCTTGATGTCGCGGATCGCGAAAATAAGACGATTATCGACAACCGCCGCAAGTCCGATCAGGACATGGCTGGCTATGCCGTCGCGGTCGCGCTGTTCAGCACACTGGTGGCGATTGGCTTTGGAATCTGGATTTCGTTCAAAACGTCGCGCGCGGTCACCGTGCCGCTGAATCAGTTGATGCAGGTAACGCAGCAGATCGCGGAAACCGGCGATCTCGATCACAAAACCGATGTCACGCAGCAAGACGAAATCGGCCAACTCGCGCGCTCGTTCGATCACATGGTCGGATACCTGCGCGAAATGGCTACGTTCTCCGAGCAGATCGCTGGCGGCAACCTCACCGTCGACGTAAAACCCCGTTCCGAGCGCGACACCTTGGGCCGGGGATTCCTCGGCATGGTCGAAGGCCTTCACGATTTGGTCCGCGCCGTGCGGGATGCAGCTTCGCAGGTAGCCAGCGGGTCGTCGCAAGTGGCCACGGCGTCCGACGAATCAGCCAAGATCAGCCTGCAGGCTTCGGGTGCGATCGATGAAGTTACCAGCACCATGCACGAGATGAGCGTCAACGTGCAAAACATGGTCAAGAGCACGCAGACGCAGGCGGCCAGCGTCAGCGAAACCTCTTCCTCCATCGACGAGATGGTCGCCTCGATTCAGCGGGTGGCCGACACAGCGAAAGTACTGCTCGACATTTCCAACCGTTCCCGCGAGGAAGTTCACAGCGGCATCACTACGATGGACAAGGCCACCGATGGCCTCAATCGCATCAATGTATCGATCCGCGATTCTGGGCAGATCATTGGCGTCCTCGGCCAGCGTGCCGACGACATTGGCCGGATCATTGAAGTGATCGACGATCTTGCCGAGCAAACAAACCTGCTGGCTCTGAATGCCGCTATCGAAGCAGCCCGCGCCGGCGAGCACGGCCTCGGATTTGCCGTGGTGGCTGACGAAGTCCGCAAGCTTGCGGAGAAATCGGCGCAGTCGACCAAGGAAATTTCCGAACTCATCCAGAGCATCCAGAAAGAAGCCCGCAAGGCCGTGGAAAACATGGAGCTGAGCACGGGCATCGTCAACGAGGGGCTAACCCTGGGCGAAGACCTGAGCACGGCGCTGCGCAAGATTTCCAACGTCGTCACGGAGGTCTACAAATTCGCACAGGAAATTGGGGCCGCCACCAACGAGCAATCCAACGGCTCGACACAGATCGCCCGATCCACTACGCGGCTCAACGAAATCACGCACGAAATCAGTTCCGCAGTCGAGGAGCAAGCGTCCGGCGCGCAAGCGGTCGTCCGCGCCATGGAGCGTATGCGCGAATTGACCCAGCAATCGACTTCAGGATCGACGCAACTCGCGGCCTCCGCCGAACAAATGTCGAAGATGTCCCGCGGATTGCTCGATTCGATGGACCGCTTCCACTTGGACGAGGAAGCCGACAACTATCGGCGCGATACCTGGAGCAAGAGCGGCCGCGAAGCACGCGGCGCCGCCAGCGGACGGCGCTAACCACCGGGACT